>Ga0315271_10000059_pt1 | contig 47406 bp, 37 predicted proteins | sample C3_top_MG_FD_204664 | JGI IMG/M metagenome (GOLD analysis project Ga0315271, IMG submission 204664) | Sediment microbial communities from Yellowstone Lake, YNP, Wyoming, USA - C3_top | ecosystem: Environmental > Aquatic > Freshwater > Lake > Sediment | place: USA: Wyoming | collected 2017-08-01
ATCGAGAAGTTCGCCGACGACGCCGGCAAGAAGGGCGGCGAGTTCTACACGCCGCGCAAGGTCGTGCAGCTCATCGTCGAGCTGCTCCAGCCCAAGGAGACCGACCGCATCTGCGACCCGACCGTCGGCTCGGGAGGCATGCTCATCGAGTGCGCCAAGTACGTCGAGCGCCACGGGGGCGACCCGCGCAAGCTGACCCTACACGGCCAGGAGAACAACCTCGGCACCTGGGCCATCTGCAAGATGAACATGCTCTTGCACGGTCTGCCGGACGCGCGGATCGAGAAGGGCGACACGATCCGCAACCCGCGCCTCGTGAAGGACGGGGCGCTTGAGGTCTACGACAAAGTCATCGCCAATCCGCCGTTCAGCCTGGACGACTGGGGGCGCGACGCAGCCGAAGCGGACCCCTTCGGCCGGTTCAGGTTCGGTCTCCCGCCGAAGGCCAAGGGCGACCTGGCGTTCGTGCAACACATGGTTGCCACAATGGGCATCCACGGCCGGTTGGGCGTCGTGATGCCGCACGGCGTGCTTTTCCGTGGCGCCGCCGAAGGGGAAATCCGCGCCGGGATGCTGAAGGTGGACTTGTTCGAGGCGGTGATCGGTCTGCCGTCAAACCTCTTCTACGGCACGGGCATCCCGGCAGCGATCCTGGTGCTCTCGAAGGCCAAGCCCGAGGCGCGGCGCGGTAAGGTCCTCTTCGTCGATGCCTCGCGCGAGTACCGTGAGGGCAAGTCGCAGAACTACCTGCGGGACGAGGACGTCGAGAAGATCAGGCGCGCGTGCCACGCGGGCGCCGACGTCGCGGGGTATGCCCGCATGGTCCCCGTCTCCGAGATCGAGGCGGCCGAGTGGAGCCTCAACATCTCGCGCTTCGTCACGGCCGAGAAGGAAGCGGAGCAGGTCGACCTAGCTGATGCGCTCAAGAAGCTGGGCAAGTTGGAGGCCACGCGCATCGACGCCGAGGCGCGCATGCGCGCTGCGCTCAAGGGGCTGGGATATGACGCCTGAGGGGTGGGCGCTTCGCAAACTCGGCGATGTCGCGACGATTACCAGTGGGGGCACGCCGAAGGTCGGTAGGGGCGACTACTACGGCGGCGAGATCCCATTCGCGAAGATCGAGGATGTCACTTCAAGCCCCGGGCTCCTAATCTCCGAGACCAAGACGCACATCACGAGGAAAGCCGTCAACGAGACCGCTGCCAAGGTGTACCCGCCAGGCACCGTGCTGGTCACGATGTACGGCACCATTGGTGAAGCTGCCGTCACGGCGATCCCGATGGCGGCGAACCAGGCTATCGCAGCGTTTCTCGACCTCAAGGGCGTCGATAGGTGGTACCTCGCGTACATGCTGCAAACGCTGGCACCTCATTTTCGCCGGCGCGCCGGGCAAACCACTCAAGCGAACATATCGGGAGCAGTGCTTAAGAACTTCGAGTGCCGGTTTCCACCGCTTCCAGAACAGGTAGCTATCGCGACAACGTTGAAGGCGGTGGACGACGCCATCGCTGCCAGCGATGCCGTGATCGAGCAACTCGACCGCGTGCGAAAGGACATCATCGCTGACCTGCTCCACCATGGTCTGCCACGGCACGCGGACGTGCTCCGGGAGTCAGAGATCGGGCAGGTGCCAGCGGCCTGGGCCATCGTTCCGCTAGGCGACCTGATCGAAGACGGTCCGACGAACGGCCTGTACCGTCCACAGGACGCCTACGGGGAAGGCGTTCCCATCATTCGGATCGATGCGTTCGCCAACGGCGACGTTGTCGACATCACTCAGCTCAGGAGACTTCGCATCACCTCCAGTGAGGCGGTGCCGTATCGGGTGGGGCCGGGGGACATCGTCATCAACCGCGTGAACAGCCTCTCGCACCTGGGCAAGGTAGGGCTGGTGGAGCGCGTCGACGAGACCACCGTCTTCGAGTCCAACATGATGCGCATCCGGATGAACGCCACACGGTGCGTTCCACGGTTTGCGTTTCTCGTCTTGGCGTCACCACTCGCGCGAGATCAGCTCCTGAGGCGCGCCAAGCTGGCCGTCGCCCAGGCGAGCATCAATCAACAGGATGTGAAAGGAGTTCTCGTACCACTCCCGCCCGTCGACGAGCAGAAGGTCATCGTCAACGCCGTAGGTGCCGTGACCGACCGCCTCTCCAAGGAGCGCGCGGTTATCGCTGAGCGCCGCCGCGTCAAGGTCGCGCTCGCCGACGCGCTCCTCACCGGCCGCCTGCGAGTTCGGGGCGCCGCATGACCCCGAAGAACTGGACCGAGGCCGCGCTCTCCGAAGATCCCGCCGTCGCGGTCCTCCAGCGGCTCGGCTACACCTACGTGCCTCCCGAGAAGCTGGAGGCCGAGAGGCACACCTTTAAGGACGCGGTCCTCGCCGATCGGTTGCGCAAGGCGATCGAGCGGCTCAACCCTCGCCTCACCTCCGACAATGTTGGACGAGCGGTCCGCGCCATCACCCACGCTGCCGGCACGAGCCTCGGGGAGACCAACCAGCGGCTTCACGTCGCCATCACGCACGGCATCACGGTCCAGCAGGACATGGGGCACGGGGTGCAAGGTCAGACCGTCAAGCTGATCGACTTCGACGACCTGAGCCGGAACGAGCTGCTCGTCACCCGGCAGTTCAAGGTGAAGGGCGCCACCAAGCACGTCATCGCCGACGCAGTGGTCTTCGTGAACGGCCTGCCCCTCGCCGTCCTGGAACTCAAGAACCCGACCCTCGGCGACGCCTGGCTCCACGACGCGGTGGATCAGCTCACCAGGTACCAGGAGGGGACCGAGGGCTTTCGGGACCTGGGCGCCCCGAGGCTCTTCAACACCGTCCAGCTCGTGGTGGCCGCGTGCGGGCTGCGCGCCGCGTACGGCACGGTCGGGACGCCGCAGCGGTTCTTCGCGGAGTGGAAGACGCCGTACCCTGCCCTGGAAGATGAGGTGGCCGCGGCGCTCGGCAAGAAGCCCACGCCGCAGGACGTCGCCTTGTGGGGTCTCTTCCAGCCCGCCAACCTGCTCGACATCGTTCGCAACTTCGTCGTCTACGAGACCGACAAGAAGGCGTCGCGGATCATCCACAAGCTCCCCAGGTACCCGCAGTTCCTGGCCGTCAACAAGGCGATCGCCCGCATCAAGGGCGCCAAGGACCCCGAGGACCGCGGCGGCGTCATCTGGCACACGCAGGGGTCGGGGAAGTCGCTCACCATGCTCTGGCTCGCGCTCAAGCTCCGGCGCGATCCAACCTTCGAGCACCCCACCATCGTGATCGTCACCGACCGGACCGACCTCGACGATCAGATCAGCGGGACCTTCCTGGCCGCTGGCTTCCCGAACCCGGACCGCGCGGACAGCGTGCGCGACCTGCGGGAGAAGCTGGCCGGCCCCACCGGCATCACCCTCACTACCACCATCCAGAAATTCCAGGACCTCGCGGCCGCGGACGGGGGCCGCGGCGCGCCGCCGGTCCTCAACGGGGCCGAGAACATCTTCGTGATGGTGGACGAGGCGCACCGGACCCAGTACCGCAGCCTCGCGGCGAACATGAGGGTGGCGCTGCCGCGGGCCTGCTTCCTGGGCTTCACCGGCACGCCCATCGATCGCAACGACCGCTCCACCAAGCAGACGTTCGGCCCGTACATCGACACCTACACCATCGAGCAGGCCGTCCAGGACGGCGCCACGGTGCCGATCTTCTACGAGTCTCGGCTCCCCAAGCTCCACCTCATCGGGGCCTCGCTCGACAAGCTCTTCGACCACGTCTTCTCCGACCGGACCAAGGAGGAGCGCGTCGAGATCAAGCGCAAGTACGCCACCGAGGCAGCGATCGCGACGGCGCCCAAGCGGATCGAGGCCATATGCCTCGACCTCATCGAGCACTACACCAGCTTCATCCAGCCCAACGGCTTCAAGGCGCAGATCGTGGCGGTCAGCCGGGAGGCCGCCGTCGTCTACAAGGAGACCCTGGACCGCCTCAACGCCCCCACCTCCGCGCTCATCATGTCGTCGACCAACGACGACGCGGCGCACCTGGCCAAGTGGGCCACCAGCGACCAGCAGCGCAAGGAGCTGATCGAGCGATTCAAGAAGCCCAGGGACCCGCTGTCGATCCTGGTGGTCTGCGACATGCTGATCACTGGGTTCGATGCGCCGGTGGAGCAGGTCATGTACCTCGACTCCCCCCTGAAGGAGCACACGCTGCTTCAGGCCATCGCCCGGGTGAACCGCAAGGAGGAGGGGAAGACCTACGGCCTGGTGGTGGACTACTGGGGCGTCTCCGATGCGCTCAAGGAGGCGCTGGCGATCTTCTCGCCCCAGGACGTCAAGGGGGCGATGAAGCCGCGCGTCGACGTGCTGCCCCAACTCCAGGCGCGGCACGCGGCCGCGATGCGGTTCATGGCGAAGGTGAAGGACCGGGGAGACCTGGACGCCTGCGTGGCCATCCTGGAGCCCGAGGACCTGCGTGGGGAGTTCGACCAGGCATTCCGAGCCTTCGCCGCGTCCCTGGACATGGTCCTGCCCGATCCGGCCGGCCTGCCGTACGTGCCCGACATGAAGTGGCTCGGCAAGGTCCGTCAGGCCGCGCGGGCCCGGTACCGGGACCACCAGCTCGACGTCTCGGACTGCGGCGCCAAGGTCCGCAAGCTGATCGAGGAGGCCATCGCCGCCGACGGCGTCGAGATCCTGGTGAAAGAGGTCTCGCTCTTCTCCAAGGAGTTCGACACCAAGGTCGAGGCCCTGGCCTCGCCGGAGGCCAAGGCGAGCGAGATGGAGCACGCCATCCGGCACGAGATCCACGTCCGGCTGGAGGAGAACCCGGCCTTCTATGAGTCGCTCCGGGAGAAGCTCCAGAAGATCATCGAGGACCGAGCTGCCAAGCGGATCGACGCGGCCAAGCAGCTTGAGCTGCTCAAGGTGCTGGCGGCCGAGGTGAAGAGCGAGGCCTCCGCGGCACAGGAGGCCGGCCTCACCGACATGGGGTTTGCCATCTACGGGGTGCTCGACAAGTCCATGCCGGTGCCGAAGGCGGGCGAGCCGGTCGCGGAGTACCAGGCCGCGCGCCAGAAGCTCGCCGTGCTCATCGAGGAGGCCATCGCGCCGTTTGTAGATATCCCGGGCTGGACCCAGAAGGCTCAGGTCCAGAAGGACATGCGTCGAGCCATCAAGGATCGCCTGCTGGCAGCCCAGGTGCTCGACGCCGGCAAGCGCGAGGACATGACCACGACCATCGTCGACGTCACCAAGGTGCGGCAGGGCCGGTGATGGCCGAGCGCTCCTCCGTCCAGTACGGCAGGACCACCATCCCGTTCCAGGTGAGGCGCAGCGCTGCCCGCTCGCAAGTCTCGCTCGTCGTTCAGGCCGGCCAGAAGGGCGTGCTGGTCTACGCCCCGAAGGGCACGCCTCTGGACCGGCTGTCGGCCGTGGTGCGGCAGCGCGGCGCCTGGGCGGTGGCCAAGCTGCGCCAGATCGAGCTCGCGGACCGTCCTGACCGGCCGCGGGAGTTCGTCAGCGGAGAGGGCTTCACGTACCTCGGCCGGAGCTTCCGCCTGGGGGTCCACGTGGTGCGGATCCCCCAGCCGCCGCGCATGGTGGGCGGGTGGCTGGTTGTGGAGGTGCCGCGCGGACTCGGAGATCTCCGTCGCAGCCGGGTGGTCAGGGCGACGGTCATCGCCTGGTTCAAGCAGCGCGCCGCGGCGCGGCTGCCCGAGCGGCTGGAGCGCTTCACCAAGAAGCTGGGCCTGCCCGCGCCGCGCCTCCTCCTGCGCGACCAGGCAAGCCGGTGGGGGAGCTGCAACGAGAAGGGCGAGGTCCGCCTCAACTGGCGCATCGTCCAGGCGCCGATGGTCCTGGTGGACTACGTGGCCGCGCACGAGGCGGTCCACCTGGTTCACAAGAACCACACCCTCGCCTACTGGGCCGAGCTCGCGCGCCTCGTGGCGGACGTGGAGGGCTGCCGGGCGGAGCTGCGGCGGCGCGGGAGTGGGTACATCTGGTAGCCAGCTTTCCATCGCATTCGGACTCGGAGCGGATATGAAGACCAACTCATCGAAGAAGTCGCTCGCTGGATCTCGCGGACGCCTAGGATCATCTCGTACCGGAAGTACTGGGAGGCCCAGAGGAGAGCCCCGGAAGAAGGCTGGGGGCAAGAAGCGCAGTGACCTTGAGCTCAACCTGAACGGTGAGGGTGCCATGGAGACCCTCACCATGAACATCGAGCGGGAGTACTTCGCCAGGATTGTTGCGAAGAAGAAGCTCTATGAAAGCCGGCAGCAGTCCTACTTCTGGAAGCAGCGAATCGAACCGCTGTCCGTTCCGTTCAAGCTGCGCCTGCTGAACGGGATGACGCCGCCGGTGCCAGAGGCCGTTGTTGTCGTGACCTACGTGACGCGGTACGACGGCGAGTACCAGCTTCACCTTGGCAAGGTCTTGTCGGTCCGGCATTGGGATGCGCGCAAGCAGCTACCCAAGCGATAGCCGACATTCATGCGGCCAACTCGTGGGGGGGGGGCCATGCTTCACGTCCTGATCGGTGATACCGCTGCGCTCCTCATCCGCGTCATGCGGCGAGATGCCTGGCAGGAAGCACACGAACTGGTCGCTCGCCCCAACTCCGAGCACGCTCGGACACTGCTTCATTTCCGCCACCCTGGGATCTTCCGTCGCCAGCGCTCTACGCAATCATCCATGATGGCGTCCTCGGCCTGCCAGCAGAGGTCATCGCGGAAGCGCTCTGACCCGGGGTTGAAGCCCACGCGCCCGCAAAAATGGGCCTGGACTTCGGCAGGCATAGAGAACGATTCGCACCGACCGGCACGGATCAGCGACGTATTCGACTCGGGCCAGCAAGGGTCGGAGTAGGCGACGATGAACCAGCAGCGCTCATGGCGCCGCGAGACGCGCCTGAATTGCGCCATCGGGTCGACGCGGGCGAACTGAAAGCTGTAGGTCTTCTCGGACAGCTTCGAGCCGCTGGGCGAACGGATGCGGCCCGACGAGAGTTCTCCTCCCTCGCTGACACGCATCTCCCTGGGGAAGTACTCCAGGGAGCGTCGGGCGCTCTTGCTGAACGCCAAAACGTCAGCGCGTCGGCCGACAACGACTAGGCGGGCATTTGTCCAGTTTGCCATCTCATCCCAAGTCTACCGGGCTCCCGGACGTCGTCCGCTGATGGGTGTCAACTCGGCGTCGATTCACTCGCCTGCGAATTCCATCACCGAGACCGCCCGCCGCCTCGGCATGCTCGTAGCTCCACCCGGGAGCCGAAGCCCAGGTAGCAGGGCGGCAGGGAGGCGCGTACCCCCCGCCGCCCGGCGTTACACCTACTTTGGCGGGCGGAACGGAGTGTTGGTGTCCGGAGGCAGCGCCCAGGACCCCGGCCCGGTGGGGACGACTGGCGGCGATGGCGGGTAGAGGTCGCACGGCCCGAATTCCGTCACGGCCGTGTGCAGGAGTCCCTCTCCGCTCCAGACCTCGATCCACCCGAAGGCGTACCCCGCCGTCGAGAGCAGATCCTCGCCGTCGAGGTCCTTCCACTCGTCGTTGTCCCGCCACCCCCACACGGTCTCGTCCATGAGGGCGCGCGCGTCTTCCGAGAGCTCGTCCGCGACGCGGTGTCCCTCAGCTTTCGAGGGGGCCTCGAAGAACTTCACCTGCACGCGGGGGAGCTCGTCGCTCAGCTCCGTCCACGGGATGACCAACATGAAGCGCATGCAACCTCCTCGTTCAGGAACATCGGCTCGGTGATGTGCCGGCTTCAGGCGCCCGCCTTCCGGGTGCCTCCGGGGCCGGCAAGAAGCGCCGCCAGCCGCCGGCGGCGCCTCCCCTCCCCTTCCTCTCGTGCGATTTCGACAAGCGTGCGCAGGCTGAGCTTGCGGAGCCGCGCCGGCTCGGTCTCGACCTCCCACCCGTCCAGAAAGTCGGCCGGTAGACGGCGAGCCACGGCGAGGTACTGGGAGACGCCTGCTCGGGTCATCCCGTGGGTCCGGGCGACCTCAGCCTCGGTGCCCAACTCCGCCAGGGCTCGCTCCAGGCGCCTGGCGCGCGCCACGATGTTGGGCGGCGGCCGGGCCGGGCGCAACCGCGGGCCGCACGCCTCCAGGCCCAGGCTGGCCCTGGACCACGCTGCTACCAACATCATGGTTAGCCCGGCGGGGGTTCGACGATCGGCCGTTCGACGGAGCAATAAAGACGGGGGTTCCGTGAAAGCGGGACCCCCGTTCCCTTTGCGCTGACCAGAGCTACTGGCGACTGAATGCCCTCTGGGTGGACAAGGCACTGCCAACGCTCGGGTCGTGATCTGCTCCACAGGCTCCCTCGCCGCAACCCTGTTGACCGGGGAGCGTGAGGCATCTGAAAGGCCAATCGGTGCCCGTGCCGCTCAGCGGATCACGCCGGACGACGCGCCGGACTGGACGCCATGAGTGCGGCTGCCGCCACCACGACGATGCCCCCGACGTGGAACGTCAGGAGGTGCACGAGCGAAGCGTGGGCGCCACAGGCGAGCTGGAGCGCCGCGACTCCCGCCAAGGCACCCGCAATCGCCGACGATCCCGCGGCGTGGCGCCTGCGCTCCACAGGCTCGCGCCTGAGCCAGCCCCACGTCGCTCCTCCCACCCCGGCCGACGTGACGCCCACGATAAGCAGGCACTCGAGCCCGGTGGAGAGCTCCAGCGACCCGCCTGTTCCTGCCAGGAGCGCCGCACCAAAGCTGGTGGACACGGCGACGGCAGCGGAGCCGAAGGTGAACCGGTGGCCGAGCGCCGCGAGCACCATGGCCACGGAGACCAGGGCTCCGGCGATGCCCAGGTCCTGAGGAAGACGCGAGGGATGGTGGGCCATCGCGACCACGACCCCGAAGACAGCAAGAGTCGCGAAGGCTGCGGCGCCCGCGAGGCGGCGCTTGCTTCCGCTCCAACCGGCACCTACGGCCTCCGGCGCCACCCTGCCCACGGCCCACTCGTCGAACAGGGCGAGGAGTGCGGCTCGATGTGCGAGCGGGAGCGCCGGAGCAGGCAACCGGCCGACGGCCCGGGCCGCGGTCTGGAGCTGCTTCGTCCAGGCAGCGCACCCATCGCACCCTGCGACGTGGGCATCGAAGAGCCCCCGTTCAGCCGCCCCGAGGTGTCCCTCCGAGTAGTCGGTGGCGAGTGCCGTGATCTCCTTGCAGGTCAGCATTCTCGGTCCGATGAGCTTACAGGAGGGCCCGGGCCAACGGACACAATCCAGCCCTCGTCGAGCCAGCTCGAGAGCGCGCCGTGAGCCGCGGTGGCCGGATCCTCCCGGTCGTCGAAGGCCGCGCAGATGGTGGCCAGCGAGTCTCCCGATCGGGCCGCCTCCAGCGCCGCGGCCTCGTCGTGGGGGAGCGCGGCATGAAAGACGTCGAAGCCGCTCCGCCAGACCGCCACGGGCCCGGGGTCCGGTGAGGGCGGATCGGGCGGCTCGCCGTCCTCGAGCCTGCGCCAGAGTGGCGTCGCGGCGTGGGCGAGCACCAGGACCTGGAGCGCGGGCGAGAGAACGAGGCCGGTCCGGGAGATGGCCTCCGCATCGAGCCCGGCCAGCACCGCGCTCCCAACCGGCTCGGCCGGCGGCGCGAAGAAGACCTCCTGCCGGGCCCACTCCAGTTCGGCCAGGTCCGCCAGGTCCGGTCGCTCAGGATCCGGGAACTCCCGAAGGAAGGCGGCGAGGTGGCGCCCCACCTGCCCCACGTCGTGGTGCTCCGAGGGATGCCGTCGCAGATAGTCCCCGGCCAGCCCGGCGAAGGTCTCGTCTCCCAGGAAGCGGACCAGGTTCGGAAAGGTCTCCCGTAGCGCCTCGACAAGCCGCCACCTGTACATGTCGGCGTAGATCGCCACCCGCTCGACCGCGGGCAGGTCGGGCGTCCCGGCGAAGCAGGCGTCGATCCGCTCCGGCGCCACCGGCACGCTGCTGGTGAGGACCTCCTGGAAGAGGGCCTGGGTCTCGGCGAGGGTCACGAGGCGAGCCTCCTCACCTGGGGCAGCTCCTCCGTCTCGATGGCAGCGGCGCGCCGGCTCTCGGCGACCACCTCCTCGAGCGGCGGGATGGCGTCGTCCCACTCGACCAGCGAGGGCACCCGGCCGAAGCGGCGCAGCGCCTCGCGGTACAGGTCCCATACGCCCACTGGCACCGCATGGTCGTGGCTGTCGAGGAGGTACTTCCCCTTGTCGCTGTGGCCCGCCAGGTGGAAGTAGCCGACCCGGTCGACCGGGATGCCGCGGAGGTACTCGAGCGGGTCGAAGCCGAAGTTGTGGGCGCTCACGTATACGTTGTTGACGTCGAGGAGGACACCGCAGCCCGACCGACGGGTCAGCTCGGCGAGGAACTCCCACTCGGTCATGGTGGAGTCCTTGAAGGCGACGTAGGAGGACGGGTTCTCCAGCAGCAGCTGCCGTCCGAGCCGCTCCTGGACGGCCTGGACCCGCGAGGTCACGTGGGCCAGCGACTCCTCGGTGTAGGGGAGCGGTAGCAGGTCATGGAGGTACTGGCCGCGGTGCGTCCCCCAGCAGAGGTGGTCCGAGACCAGCGCCGGCTCGACCCGCCGGACCAGGGCGGACAGCTCGGCCAGGTACCGCTCGGGGATCGGATCGACCGAGCCGATGGCGAGCGAGACGCCGTGCAGGACCACCGGCACCTCGGCCCGCACCTTCTCGAGCACCGCGATGGGCCGGCCGCCGGGGGCCATGAAGTTCTCGGTCACCGCCTCGATCCAGTCGACGAGCGGAGCCTCGGCCATGAACCGGGCGAAGTGCGTGGTGCGAAGGCCGATGCCGTGTCCGAGGTCGAGGCGTGGGGAGGTCATGGTTGAATCCCGGAGCCGGCCCGAGGGCCGGCCCCGGGCTCCGGTGGAGGGCACCAGTTACATCTTCGCGACGACGACCTTGCCACCCTTGTCGGTGCACTCCTTTGCGGTCTTGGTCTCGACCCAGCCCTTGCCCTTGCAGCTGTTCTGGGCCTTGCAGGAGTTGTCGGCGCCGGCGCAGCTGCCCTGCCCCTTGCAGCCGTTGATGCCGCCACAGTTCACGGTCTTGGGCGCCTCCTTGGTCTTGTCGCTGGCCTGGGCGGCCCCGGCGGCGAACATGGAACAGACGGCGGCGGCGACGACGGCACCCTTCATGGCTTCACGGATCATGGTGTTTCCTTTCGGTAAACTGCGTTGGACTGCGTTGGACTGCGTTGGACTGCGTTGGACTCCGTGGGACTGCGGGCTTGGCGGCAGCTGGGCTCACTTCACCTTCGCGAAGAGGGAGAGGTCGACGGTGCCCTTCACCGCCACCACCTTGGCGAGCGACTGGACGCGGGCCAGCCAGCCATCGGTGTAGCCGGGGCCGATGCGGTAGGCGTCTCGGTCGAAGCTGGCGATGGTGGCGCGGATGCGGATGGTCTTCTTCTCGCCGTAGGCGCCGGGCGGGAAGAGCAGCGCCGTGCCGGTCACCTTCTCCCGTCCGCCGTCGGTGCGGGCGCGGCCGCAGACGGTGAATGGAATGTCCGCCGTGAAGGGGGCCGGCTTCTCCGGGACCAGGGCGCCGAGCTTCACGCCGCTGAAGACCGCCTCGATGGCGCAGTCCCTGGGCTCGGCCTTCTTGTTGGTGGCCCAGTCGTGGAAGTGGCCGCTCTTGGTCTCGTCAGCGTCGACCTTGATGGAGGTGAGCGGCACCGAGCAGCGGCCCGAGGCGACGCCGGCCTTCTCGTCAAAGGTCACCTGACAGCCCACGGTCGAGCTGACCGCGTTGATCCGCTCGCCGAGCGCCGCGTCGAAGACGGCCGAGAAGCCGCTGTTGCCGGCGTCGGGATTGACGGTGAAGTCCTCCGCCTGAGCCACGGCGGGTCCGGCGAGCAGGACGGTGAGCAGGGCGGTGTGGCGGTTCATGTGAAAACTCCTCAGGAGGCGGGGTGTTCATCGGCCTCACTGGAATTGACCGGAATCAAGCCGATCCATTACAGCCGATCGGCGACGCCCCTTTTGGGGCTCGTCTGCCCGCCCTCCCGGACCGCCGGGTCTGGCGGTCGATCCATTGGTTCTCGGCGGGCGGACCGATCATGATGCCCCTCGAAGATGAGCCGCCCGCTTCGAGCACCGCCAGAGGGCCCGGCGCCAACCTCCGATGAGTCCGCGCTCGTCGAGCGCCTTCGGGCCGGCGATCGCGCCGCCTTCGCCAACCTGATCGACCGGCACGGAGGCGCCCTGCTGCGCCTCGCGAGGTCCTTCCTGAAGAACGATGCAGTGGCAGAGGAGGTGGTGCAGGACACCTGGCTTGCCGCCCTCGATGGCCTCGACGACTTCGAGGCGCGGTCGTCGCTGCGCACGTGGCTCTTCACCATCCTGGCCAACAAGGCCAGGAACCGCGCCGTGCGCGAGGGGCGCAGTGTCCCGTGGTCGGCGCTCGGCGGCGACGGCGAGGAGAGCCCGGCCGTGGACCCGGATAGCTTCCATGCGGACGGCCACTGGAAGGAGGCGCCGGGACGCTGGACCGAGGACGACCCCGAGCGCCTGGCGCTGGGGGCGGAGACCCGCGCCGCCATCGAGGCTGCCATCGCCTCCCTCCCTCAGCTGCAGCGCTCCGTGATCACGCTCAGGGACATCGAAGGGTTCGATGCCGAGGAGATCTGCAGGCTCCTCACGGTCACGCTCACGAACCAGCGTGTCCTTCTCCACCGGGCCCGGACCCGGGTCCGGCAGGCCCTGGAGACCCACCTGGCCGGGACGCGCTGAGTCGGTGACCGCCACCTCCGGCGAATTCCGGGGAAGGCCGCCCACCAGGGGCTCGCCTCGGTGGTGTGAGCGGGCCTCTCGAGATCTGCAGGCACGTGTCCGCGCCGCCGACCTGGACTTCTCGGAAGCTGGGGTCCAGGCGCAGCGCGCGGCACGAGCAAGCGTGGCCGCGGTATCGTTCATGAGTCCTACGTTGCCGTCTGCTAGGGTCCTGAGCCGTGAGCCCCGCGCATCGCCTCCCGCTCCTTCCCGTCCCCCGGACGGCGCCCGCTCGCACCCGGTTCGGGCGGTGGCTGGAGCGGGGGGAGCGGCTCGACGAGCACGGTGGGCCTGTGGCCCGCCACCCCTGGCACCGGGTCCTCTTCCTCTCCGGAGTCGACTACTTCTCGACGCTGGCCTACCAGCCCGGCATCGCGCTCCTGGCCGCGGGAGCGCTCTCTCCCGTTGCCTCGGCCATCCTGGTGCTGGTGACGCTGCTGTGCGCCCTCCCCGTCTACTCGCAAGTGGCCTGGCGCTCATTCGCCGGCCAGGGCTCGATCGCCATGATCGAGCACCTCCTCTCGGGCTGGAGCGCCAAGCTGGCGGTGCTCGTCCTGCTGGGCTTCGCCGCGACGGACTTCGTCATCACCATCACCCTCTCGGCAGCCGATGCGGCACAGCACGCCGTCGAGAACCCATTGCTGCACGGCGCCCTGGGCGGAGCCAACCTGTCCGTGACCCTGGTCCTCCTGGCCCTGCTGGCGGCGGTCTTCTTGCGTGGGTTTCGCGAGGCCATCGGGGTCGCCACGTTGATTGCCGTGCCCTACCTCGGCATGACGCTCGTCGTATTGGCCCGGTCCGCCTTCGAGGTGCTTGCGCACCCGACGCTGGTGGTGAACTGGCGCGGCGCCCTCGAGGCTCGCGGCGACCCGGCGATGCTCGCGCTTGCCGCCGTCCTGGTCTTTCCCCGACTCGCGCTCGGCCTTTCCGGGTTCGAGACCGGGGTGTCGGTGATGCCTCTGGTTGCCGGGGAAGAGCTCGATGACGGAAGACCGGTGGGACAGATCCGGAACACCCGTCGCCTGCTCAGCACGGCGGCGCTGTTGATGAGCGTGCTCCTGCTCTGGTCCAGCGTGGTGACGACCCTCCTGGTGCCGGAGTCGGCCTACCGGCGCGGCGGCGAGGCGGCTGGGCGGGTGCTCTCCTGGCTGGGACATCGCTACCTCGGTCACCTTTTTGGCTCGGCGTACGACCTGTTGACCATCCTCATGCTCTGGTTCGCCGGGGCCTCGGCGCTGGCCGGGCTGCTCAACCTGGTCCCGCGCTACCTCCCGCGCTTCGGCATGGCCCCGCGCTGGGCCGTCTACTCACGACCTCTGGTGCTGGCGTTCCTGGCCATCACCACCACCGTGACCATCCTGTTCCGGGCGGACGTCGAGGCCCAGGCTGGCGCCTACGCAACGGGGGTGCTGGCCATCATGCTGTCGGCGGCCGCGGCGGTGACGCTCTCCTTCCGCACGGAGGCCAGGAGTGGTCCCGTGGCCTGGCGACGGAAGGCGCGCCTCTCGATGGCGTATTTCGCCGTGGTCACGCTGATCTTCGCCTTGACCTTCCTCGACAACGTGATCGGACGTGCCGACGGCTTGATCATCGCCGCGGCCTTCATCGCCGCCATCGTCGTCCTCAGCGCCGCCAGCCGCTACCGCCGGGCCACCGAGCTCCGCGTGACAGGCGTGGAGCTGGTGGACGACGAATCGCGGGCGCTCTGGGACCAGCTGGTGGAGCGCCGCGTCTGCCTGGTACCCCTCAAGACGACGTCGCCAGAGCACCGCATGGCCAAGGCGGCGGAGATCCGGCAGCACTACAGGGTGGACGGCCGCATCGCCTTCATCCACGTCGCGCTGGCCGACAATCGCAGCGAGTTCCTCGCCTCGCTCCAGGTCCGGGTGCGGCGGGAGGGGCCCGACGACGTCATCGACGTGTCTGGCGCCGTCGCGGTGGCCAACACCCTTGCGTACGTGAGCGAGCTCATCGACCCGGTCTCCATCTTCCTCGGCCTCACCCGGCGTAACCTGATGACGCAGGCCCTGCGGTTCCTGCTCTGGGGCGAGGGGGAGACGGGCCTTCTCGTCTACTCCATCCTCGTCCGGTACTGGGACTGGACACCCGCAGGCGACGTCCGGCCGCGCATCTTCCTGATGAGCGACTAGGGGGTGAGGGGCGGCGGCTGGGCGTTGCCAGGCCCACGCGCCGGCGCCACCACCTGGCATGCCGCCGGCACCTGGGCCCCCGCAGCGGGCCGGGCCAGCGCCTCGAGGACTGCGACCGGAAGTCCCTCCACCTCGGCGGCGATGGAGTTGGTTCCGACTGAGCAGGCGACCCACCTTGTCGGTCGGGCCAGGCCGAGCTCGTCGGTCGCCACGACGGCCGGCTCGACCTGGCCTGAGCCCGAGGCCACGTGGAACCGGACCGGGACGCCGGCGACCGGGTTCCCCATCGAGTCCTCGACGCGCACGCCGGGGAGCGCCGTGATCGGCACGCCCAACCGCGCGGCAGTCGTCGCTGTCGTGATCCTCGCCACCCGATGCGGTGATCCGGGGGTGCCCACCGTCACCGAGGTCACGATCCGCCCCGGAAGGAGCGCACAGGTTGCCTGGAGCTCATTCCTCGCCGTTCGTGCACCGAGGGTCCACCGGCTCACGGCCCGGCCATCGGCTGCGGTGAAGGCCGCTGGGGGCGAGGCGCTCCCGCCTCCCGACACGACCCGGAACGCCACCGGGGCCCTGGGCACCGCATTCCCGTGCGCATCCAGGACCGCGACCGCTACTTCGAGCGGCGTTCCGGCCGGCGCCGCGGGGACCTCGACGTGCCGAACCTCGAGGCGCGCTGCCGGCCCGATGAGGGCCGTGGCGTCGATGGAGACCTGCGCCCCCGCTCCTTCCTGGGCCCTGGCCCGAAGATGCTGCCGGCCGCTCGAGGGCCCAAGCGTCCAGCGGGTCTTGGCGAGCCCATCCGTCTCCGTCACGGTCAGCGAGGGCTCGGCAGTCCCACCTCGCTCGTCCGTCTGGAAGCCCACCGGCGTTCCCGGTACGGGGTTGCCGAAGCCGTCCAGGGCCCGGACCACGATGAGGCCGGGAAGCGCAACGGCCACCGGCGCCGCCTGGCCTCCTCCTGCCGCCACATCCAGGGTCACGGGTTCGCCCGGGGTGACGACCACCGGCACTTCCGCCTGGATGCCGGCTGACTGGACCACCACGCTCGTGGCTCCGAGGCGACCTGAAGCGGTCAGCAGCCCGGCGGAGGAGACATGCAGGAGCCCCTCCTCCCCACCCTTGAAGGCGATGGGGGCCCCAGGAACGGGCCGTCCGGTTGCGTCGTTGGCCTGTGCCTGGAGCTGGATCGAGGTCCCAGCCTGCAGGCTCACGCGGACTGGGCTGCAGACCACTGCGACCGCAGGCGGCGGGCCCTTGGCATCAGTGGCCGGTCGGCACCCAGCCCCGACCAGCGCCGCTGCGAGGAGCACTCCGGCCGCCCGTGGATGCCCCATGTGGTCGAACTCCCTATGCGTCACTTCCCCAACGACGGCCCATACTGCCGCGTTCACCTGGAATGGGCTAGCGTTCTGCCATGATTCCCATGTTGCTGCTCGCCGGTCCGCTCGCGTTGGTGGTGGCCGCCGGCGAGGCCCGAACTGCTCCGGCGCAGGCCGCCGGCGAGTCGGCCACTCAGCAAGTCGTCGGGATGGTTCGCTTCCGCGGCGAGGACCTCTTCACCGTGCGATCCACCCTGTCCGGTCACGGGCCGCTCCAACGTGCAGAGGCGATCAGCGAGCGGCTCACTGCCCTTGCCGGCGGAGACGCCACGGTGACCTCTCCGGTGTCCTTGCAGACGAAGCCCGAGACGAGCGACGTCCTGATAGGTGATCGGTTCATCGTGTCGGTGACCGAAGGCGATGCCGCGCCGCTCGGGCGCACTCGCCAGCAGTACGCGGCCGATGTCGCCGCGGTGCTCAAGGCGGCCATCGCGCGTGACGCGGGCGGTCGAACGCTGCGAGGGCTCCTCACGGGGCTGGCAACAAGCCTGCTGGCGACTGCCGTCCTCTTGGCGACGCTCTGGGCCTGGCGCAAGGGGCGACGCCGCCTTTCGATGGCTGTGAAGGCACAGGAAGGCAGACTCATCCGGCCGCTCAGGCTGCAGCGCATCGAGGTCATGTCGGCGGGCCGGCTCACCGCGTTGCTGCTCTCGGGGATCGATGGCGCGGCGCTCCTCCTGGGAGCCATCGCCGTCCTGGCCTGGCTCGAGGTCAGTCTGGGCGCCTTCCCGTGGACCCGTGACTGGGCGACGCGGATGGCCGGTGTCATCTTGACGGCAGCGCTCAGCGTCCTGTCGCGGGTCGTCGACTACCTGCCGAACCTCGTCTACATCGCGCTCATCGTGATCCTGACCCGGTACCTCGTGCGCGGTATTCACCTCCTGTTTCGCGAAGTCGGGCGCGGGACGGTCTCGCTGCCCGGCTTCCACCGAGAGTGGGTAGAGCCGACCTACAAGATCGTTCGATTCCTGGTCCTGGCGCTGGCGGCAGTGGTCATCTTCCCGTACTTGCCGGGCGCCGGCTCACAGGCGTTCCAGGGCGTCTCCATCTTCCTCGGCGTCCTGTTCTCGCTGGGGTCCACCTCGGCGGTCGCCAACCTCGTGGCCGGGTTCGTCATCACCTACATGCGGCCCTTCGCCATCGGCGACCGCGTGAAGATCGGCGAGACCGTGGGAGACGTGGTCGAGATGGGCGTGCTGGTGGTCCGGATCCGCACCATCAAGAACGAGGACCATTCCCTCCCGAACGCATCCGTGCTTTCAAACCACCTCGTCAACTTCAGCACCAGCGCGCGCTCGCGTGGGCTCATCCTGCACACCACCGTCACCATCGGCTATGACGCTCCGTGGCGGCGGGTCGAAGAGTTGCTCGTCTCGGCGGCGCGTGCCACCGACGGGATCCAGCAGGAGCCGGCGCCCTTCGTCCTGCAAACGTCGCTCGACGATTTCTACGTGAGCTACCAGATCAACGCCTTCACGGACCGGCCCAACGAGTCGGCGACCACCTACTCGCAGCTCCACCGCAACATCCAGGACCGCTTCAACGAGGCTGGAGTGGAGATCATGTCACCCCACTACGCTGCGCTGCGCGACGGGAATGAGGTGAGCATCCCGGTCGGTCACCGGGAAGCCGGCTACGCATCTCCTCCTTTCAGGGTCGCCGTGTCGCCCTCAGGCCCTCCCGAGCGGCCTCGAGAGGAATAGGTACGCGTCGGCGCTACGACAGGTGTGGGCCTGATGCCCGACGCAGCTGATACCGGCCCAGTTCCTGGAGGCCGTGCCAGGTCGGCGATGAGAGCGTGGCCGCTCTGGGGCTCGGAGCTGGTCGGGACGGCCCTCCTCGTGGGGGTGGGCTGCTCGCTGGTCATCGTGGCCTTCGGCACCTCGAGCCCGGTCCCCGTCCTCCTGACCGACGAGGCGGTCCGCAGGGCCATCACCGGCTTCCTCTTCGGCAGCGTGGGCGCGCTCATCGCGGTCTCGCACGTGGGCAAGATCAGCGGCGCACACATCAACCCGATGGTGACGCTGGCCTTCTGGCTGGAGGGTCGCCTGGCCACGGGGGTGGCGCTCGGCTACCTGCTCGGCCAGATGGCCGGAGGCGTCCTCGGCGCCATTCCCCTGCTGCTCTGGGGCGCGATGGGCGCGAGCGTGGACTTCGGCGCCACGGTACCAGGACCCGCGGGATGGTGGGCTGCGGTGCTTGGCGAGGCTGGCGCCACCTTCTGCCTCGTCGCCGGCCTCCTGCTCTTCCTCGGCCACCGACGGCTGCGACGCTTCACCCCGGTGCTCTTCCCGTTCCTCTACGCACTCCTGGTCTGGGCGGAGGCTCCGCTCTCCGGCACCAGCACCAACCCGGCGCGGACGCTTGGTCCGGGGCTCGTCAGCGGGCATCTCGGCGGCCTGTGGATCTACCTGGTCGGCCCGCTCGCCGGCACGCTGGCCGCGGTCGGAGCCCGCCGGGCGTTACCGTGGGCGCGCACCCTGGAGATCCAGGTGGCCAAGGTGTTCCACCTCGGCCACGACGCTCACGGGATCTTCACCGAGAAGTCGGCACCCTCCCAGCGGCCCGCGTCTGGCCAGTAGAAGGTGAACTGGACCACGGAGCCCGCGCCCAGGGTCCCGGTGGGCAGGTCGGCGACGTGCACGCCGAGCCCGGTGGCGCTGGTCCTCTGGTCACCGAACGTCCGCCAGCCATCGGCGCTCCAGTGGATCGAGGCCGGCGCCAGGGTCTCGATCCGCAGCGTCCTGCCGGCCGCCAGCTCGCGGATCTTGTGGTTGAACCGCCAAGGCGTGTACTTCGACACCGTGCCACGCTTGAGGTAGCGCTCGACCGGCTGGGGCGGCAGGTCGAAGACCGCGCCGTCGGCCAGCGAGCGCACCAGCTTCAGGTACTCGGCGTGGGCCCAGACCAGCGGCATGGCCGAGCCGGCCGGGCGACCGAAGAAGAGCTCGCGCTCCGGGATTCCCTCGGCGTCCCAGGTCTGCTCAGGAAGGAGGCCTCCCTCCCCGGCCAGCCCCTCCATGGTGCCGAGGAGGCGCGTTGCTTCACCTCGGTCCCCGCGGGCCAGGGCGTAGTGCGCTCGCTCTCCGGTGAGGAGCGGCCAGGCCCGGCCGACGCCGGTGCCGTCGAAGGGGCTGCCGTCCTCGTGCTCCCCGTAGCCGTCTCCATTGTAGCGGTGCCAGGAGGGCCCGACGGGTGTCTCGACCCGGAGCAGCGAGTCGATGGCCCGCACCGTGGCCAAGATCCTGGGATCATCTGCGGCGCGCAGCCCGAAGCGGACCAGGGCCAGCGCGTCGGTGCTGACGATGGCGTCGGACCGGCCGACCGCCTCGCCGAGCGGGCGGTTCTTCAGCGCGACCGCCTGGTCACCCTCCTCGACGCCAGCAGGCGAAATGCGCACGTAGTATCCGTCGACGCCGGTTCGTTGGGCCAGCTCGGTCTCGCTCACGAAGAGCCAGCGCTCGAGCCGGTCGTTCCAGCCATCGGCGGTCTCGCGCAGGTATGGGGCCAAGCCCGGCTCGCCGGCCAGCTCGGCCAGGTCAGCGGCCGCGAGCAGCGCCGCGATCTCGGCAGCCAGCGTGAAGGGCGTGTAGCCGCCATCCTCTTCCCAGCGGTCCTGCTGGGTGACCGGGCCGTTGCGCACCAGGAAGGCGGCGGCGCGCCTGACCATGGGCCAGAAGCCGCCCTCTCCAAGGTCATGCGCCTGAAGCGCCCCCTGCCGGCGTGCCAGGTCGACGAGGAGGACCGGCAGCGCCGTCTCGTCCATCTGCACGCCATCCCAGTAGGGACGCCCATCGGCCCACATGTTCTGTGGCCAGTGGCCGTCCTGCTCCTGCGTGGCCTGGAGGTAGACGATGGCCTCCCGAGCCTCCACCATGGCGCCGGCAGCCAGGAGGCCTCCGGCCGCCTCGACCATGTCGCGTGGCCAGACCAGGTGGTAGCCGCCGAGATCGCCGTCTCCCTTGGAGAAGCCCCACGGCACGGCCAGGCTGGCCAGCATGGCGCCGGGGAGGTGCTTCGACTGGTGGACCTTCACCACCATGGCGCTGGTGGCGAAGAGCGGCCGCTCGGGCACCTGCCGGAGCCCCGCCTGCCAGCGCCCCCAGGGCTCGGTGTAGGCCTCGAGTTGCGCGTCGAAGCCCTCGGCGAGCGAGGCGCGCGCCTGATGCGCCGCCTCCTCGGTGCTGCGGCCGTACCCGAGCGCGAGGACCAGCTCCCCGCCGCTCGTGTCGAGCTCGGCGGCGAGCGCCACATTGCCGTCCTCGGCCAGGGTGAAGCGCTCGCTCAGCTCCCCGTTCCGCATCAGGTCCTGCCAGCCGTCCGACGTGCCGACATAGCCGGCCGAACGGGCACGGAACCCGGTGCTGCACATGAGACAGAGGGCGTGGTCGCCCCGTGACGCGAACAGGGCCGGGACACCCTTGTACGCTCCTACCCTGGCCGTGTTGCCGGCGCCGTGGTTGTCGAGGTGCGGTGCCAGGAGGGCGAAGAGCCGGTAGTCCTCCAGAGCCCCGCGCAGCGGAGTGAACCTGATCCGCTGGAGGACCACGGGGCGCTCCGGGTCGGTGAGGACCTCCTTCTCGATGCGGTACCGCCCCTGGGTGCAGATATTGGTGAGACGGTAGGCGGGCGCTCCCCTGACCAGCAGATCGACCTCGTGGCTGGCGTGGCGCTTCTCCTCGGAGAGGTAGCCTCCTGCCGCCGTCACCACCAGTCCCAGGTCGCGCGTCGCCGCCTGGTCCATGCGCGGCGCGTAGACCTCGTTCAGGATTCCGTGCGACGCGGTAAACCATATGGCGCTACCGCCCAGCGCGGTACCCACGGCGCTCTTGTTGGCCGAGGTCCAGCGGGCAGGGATTCCAGGCGAACCCGGTGCAGCGCGCTCAGGCATGCCGGCTCCTATCCGCCATGTGCGAAGTCGGGGTAGTCGGTCATCGCCCCGTCGGCGTAGACGGTGCTGCCGGTGAGGTAGGAGGCGGCGTCGGAGACCAGGAAAGTGACGACTCGCGCGATCTCGTCGGGCTCGCCCATTCGCCCAAGGGGGATCTTGGTGAGCAGGTCTGCCAGGCTGGTCTCGTCGCTCCAGACCGCGCGGTTGATGGGGGTCCGAATGGCGCCCGGCGCCAGGGAGAGCACCCGGATGCCATACGGCGCGGCCTCCTGGGCCATGGTCTTGGTCAGCATCGAGAGTCCGGCCTTGGAGGCCGCGTAGGCGCCGTAGCCGCCCCAGGCGATCTTCTCGTGGACGGAGGTCAAGTTGAGGATGACTCCGCTCCTCTGGTTGACCATGCGCTTCAGGGCCTCCCGGGCGCAGAGGAACCCGCCCACCAGGTTGATGCGGAGCACCCGCTCCCAGGCCCCGGCATCGGCCTCCCAGGTCAGCGCGCGTGGGCCGTCGACGCCCGCGTTGTTGACGAGGATGTCGATTCCGCCCCAGGCCTGGTCGACGGCCGCAAACATCCGGCCGACCTGGTCCGCGTCCGAGACGTCGGCCTGGAGCGCCATGGCTTCCCCTCCCGCCCGGCGAATCCCCGCCGCCAGCGCCTCGGCCGCCTCGGGGTTGACCAGGTAGTTGACGCCGACTCGTGCCCCCGCCGCCGCGAGGCCGGCCGCGATGCTCTCGCCGATCCCGGAGTTGGCCCCGGTCACCAGCGCCCGCTTACCCGTGATGGAGATCTCCACGTTCGCGCCCACCCTTCATTCCTGCATGCCCCGCTTGATGCGCAAGGTCAGAATACAGACCATGGCCACGTTGGTGGTGGCGAGGAGCACCAGCCCTGCCTCCAGCAGGTGTAGGCCACGCGGCCCAGCACCTCACCCAGCGCGCCGGAGGTCGCGACGATCGACACGTCACCTCACTGGCGTTCGATCGCGGCCAGGCTGACCGAGGGGTTCAGCAGGTCGTCGCGCCGGTTCGTGGCCCAGCAGGCCTCGGTCTCCTCGGTGCAGCGCGGCTTCTCCTTGCCGTAGCTCACGGTGCTGGTCCGGTTGGCCGGCACCCCGAGATCGATGAGGTACTTCTGGGAGGCCGCGGCGCGCCGCTGGCCGAGCGCCACGTTGTAGGCGGTGGTGCCGCGCGCGTCGCAGTTGCCTTCGATGCGCACCTTGGTGGTGGGACGGGCCTGCAGGCAGCGAGCGGCGCGCTGCAACACCGTGAAGTCGTCCGAGCGGACGGTCGAGCTGTCGAACTCGAAGTGGGTGGAGATGGCATCGCACGCTGCCGTGGTCGAGGTGATCGCCTCGCAGCGAGACTGGAGACAGAGCTGGCCGGATGTGCATTCGGCGTCGCCCTGGCAGGCCCTTGCGGCCGGAATGACCGGAGGCGGGGCCTTGGGGGCTACGGCTTGAATCACGGGCGCCGGGGGCGGAGCCTCGGCGACCGGGGTCTCCTTCTTGGCGGTGGCACAGGCAGCGACGGCCAGCAAAAGCACGGGGATGATCTTGCGCATGAGGTTCTCCTTGGGGGGTGTGGTCGAGTTCCTGGCTCCGGTCCTCCCATGAGCGGCGCCACTGAGCTTACGGTTCATATAGCAACTATATTCACGAACCGCAGCGTTCTCTCGGGGATTCGCCGGTCCATCGACCCAGCGGGGCGAATACAGGGCATTTTTGGCCTGCCATGGCCATGGCGGTGTGCACATCTGGCCGCGGTGGAGCATCGCCAGGGACGGGATGGGGGTCCTGTTGATTGCGATGTGAACGGTCATGTCACATAATGGGTGAAGCATCCCATGCGCTCCGCCGACCAGCCACCCGCCAGGCAGAAGCCACCGAGTACCGAACCGCTCGGCCCTGCCCTCGAGTTCCTGCGGACCCTCTGGGCGGTGGACCATGGCCTGGCCCGGCTCTCCACGAGGATGAAGCGGACCATCGGCGCCACCGGGCCGCAGCGCCTCGCCATCAGGCTCATCGGCAGGACGAGGGGCATCGGGCCGGCCGAGCTGGCCAACCTGCTCCACGTGCACCGGAGCGCCGCCACCGGGATCGTCCAGCGGCTCGAGGCCAGGGGGCTGCTGACGCGCGAGGTCCACCCCCGGGACTCCCGTCGCTTGCTCCTCTTCCTCACGCCCGCCGGCCAGAAGGTCGACCGGAACGACCGTGGCACCATCGAGGCCCGCGTCCGACAGGTTCTGGCCAACTCGAGTGCGGAGGAGACTACGGCGGCGGTTCGCGTGCTGGACCGGCTCGCGGGGGCACTCGCCGTGGAGGACTGACGGGCTCGGTTGCTTTCGTGCCCCGGCTCAGCTCGTCGTCCGTGCCGCCCGCTTGGCGCAGGCATGGGCGATGGAGGTCTCGTCGACGAAGCCGAGGAGCCGACCGTCCTCGTCGGTGACTGGCATCTCGCGGACCCCGTTGGCCAGCATGCCCTCAAACGCCAGCCGCAGTTCATCCTCGCGGGTCACCGTCGGAACAGGCCGCATCAGATCGGCGGCCTTGACCAGATCGCCGAGTTGCGGATTGGCCGCCAGCGAGACGAGATCCGCCAGCGTGACGATGCCCACCACCTTCCCGGCCGAGATGACCGGGAAGACTTCCTGCCGCTCGGGGCTGGAGAGGCCGGCCAGGAGGCTTTCCAGCGGCGTGCCAGGCTCGAAGCTGGCGTAGGGCCGGGTATCGAGCGGGACGTCGGCGACCCTGACCCCGGAGAGCGCGCTGGCGATCGGGCGCTGGTGGAGATCGATCCCGTCCTGCGCCAGCAGGGCGTCGTAGATGGGCACGGGCCGGTAATGGCGGGCGATGCCGTAGGCCAGCATGTTGGCGATCATGAGGGGCAGGATCAACGAGTAGCCCCCGGTCATCTCGACGATGATCAGCACCGAGGTGATGGGCGCCCTGATGATGCCGGCGAAGACGGCGCCCATGCCGACCAGGGCGAAGGCGCCCAGCGAGGCAGGCCCGTGGTGGAAGATAGCCACGTCGAGCGCCCCCACCGCGCCTCCCACCATGCCGCCGATGAAGAGCGCCGGCGCGAAGATGCCGCCCGCCCCACCGCTCGAGTAGGAGAAGACGGTGGCGGCGATCTTGAGCAGGCAGAGGGTCAGGAGCACGTCGACCGCCAGCTTTCCTGCCAGCGCCGCGCCCAGGGTCGAATAGCCACCTCCGGTGATGCCCGACGTCCCCACGAACCCCATCGCCACCACCGCCAGGGCTCCGGTGACCAGACCTCCGACGGCCGGCTTGGCCCGTCCCGAGAGCACCGTCATCCCGCGAAAGCCCTTTCGCAGGGCGAGCAGCGAGTCGGTGAAGAGGATGGAGAGCAGGGCCGCGATCAGGCCGAGCGCTGCATAGAGGAAGAGCGAGGAGGCGTGGTCGAGCCCTGCGCCGGAGGGGATGTCGAAGACGGGGTGAGTCCCGAGGATGCTGCGCTCCACGATGGCGGCCAGCGCGGCGGCCACGATCACGCCGGAGAGCACCGTCTGGTCGAGGTTTCCCACCACCTCTTCGATGGTGAAGGTGACGGCGGCGATGGGAGCGTTGAAAGCGGCAGCGATGCCGGCGGCTGCGCCAACCGGGAGCAGGCGCCGGACATTGTCCGCAGAGAGGCCAGCGAGCCGCCCGATGCGGCTGGCCAGGCCCGCGGCGATCTGGACGGTCGGCCCCTCCCGACCGAGCGATGACCCGGTCCCGATCTGCAGGGCCCCGACGAAGAACTTCCCGACCGCGTCCCGCAGGCGCAGCGGACCGCCTCGTCCGGCGTAGGCGACCTTGACCTGGGGAATGCCGCTGCCGCGTGCGTTGGGGACGACGTACTGGAGGAGCATTCCCGCGGCCAGGCCCCCCAGCGTGGGCACGAGCAGGGTCCACCAGATCCAGCTTTGACCAGGAGCCGCCAGGGCCCGGTCGATGGCGAGATGGCTCACCAGCTCGATGGTCTGGTGGAACGCCACGGCGGCCAGGCCGCAGGCCCCGCCGATGACCACCGTCAACGCGAAGAGCCGCTGGCGCTCGTTCGGGACGGCACGGCGCAGCAGGGCCAGCACGCTCCCGCTTGTAGTCAGATCGATCACAGGACGTCAGGCCAGCGCGGCGAGGCGTCGAAGGCCGCGTGGATGAGCCCGACGTGGGAGTAGGCCTGCGGGAAGTTCCCCCAGAGGCGCCGAGTCGCCGGGTCGAAGTCCTCTGAGAGCAGGCCGAGCGGCGAAAGCGCCTCAAAGGAAGTCTCCAGGCGGCGCCTGGCCTCCTCGTGCCTGCCGAGGCCGGCCAGCGCCTGGACCAGCCAGAAGGTGCAGAGGACAAACGCAACCTGGGGCGTCCCAAGGCCGTCGTCGTGCCTGTACCGGTCCAGCCAGTCTCCCCGCCCCAGCGCGAGTGCGATGGCGTCCACGGTGGAGGCCAGGCGCGGGTCGTCGCGGGGCAGGAACCGGAGCGGAACCATCTGGAGCAGGGACGCATCCAGATCGTTGGTGCCGTAGGAGGCTGCGAAGCTGTTGAGGTCGGGTCGCCAGCAGTTCTTGACGATCTCGGAACGAAGCAGGGCCGCCTCACCGGCCAGCTCGGCCCCGGCGCCCGGAGCGCGGCCCTCAAGGACCATGGCCACGCGGTCAACGGCGGCCCAGCTCATGAGCGTCGAGAAGGTCTGTGGCGTCCATTCGCTCCGGTACTCCCAGATCCCAGCATCCGGCGACCCGGCCACGAAGATGGCCTTCCTGGCGAGGCGCACCACGAGGTCAAGGGCGGCCTCAGACCGCTCGTCCCGGAAGCGCTCGTCGAGGAAGACCGGCACCAGCGAGAGGGCCGTCTCGCCGTACACGTCATTCTGCCGGTGCGATGCCGCCCCGTTGCCGGTGCGGACCGGGCCGTTTCCCTCGTAGCCGGCCCAGCCCTCCAGCTGCGACTCGGCCAGGTCGGAGCGGCCATCGATCCGGTAGAGCGGTGCCAGGTCGAGATCCGGCGACCCGCCCGCCACGTCGAGGAGCCACTGGGTGAACTTCTCCCGCTCCTCGAAGCAGCCGAGGCGCCGGAGCGCGCCGAGTACGTAGTAGGCGTCGCGGAGCCAGCAGTACCGGTAGTCCCAGTTGCGGCCAGAGCCCGGGGCTTCAGGGAGCGAGGTGGTGGTCGCCGCCACGATGGCCCCGGTGTCTTCGAAGCAGTGCATCTTGAGCGTGAGGGCCGAGCGGATCACCTGCTCCTGGTAGGCCGCCGGGATGTCGCATCCCTTGACCCACCGCTGCCAGTACCTGACCGTCTCGGAGAGGAACCGATCGGCCAACGGGGCCAGCGGCTCCTCGATTGGCGAGCCCCAGGTCAGGACAAGGTGGCGCCGCCCAGTCAGGGTGAATGGCTGTCCGCCGAGGTAGGAGAGCGGGACATCTGTGGTGAGCCGCAGCTGCGCCGGGTAGCCCTCGAAGCGGACGTGGTTCGAGCCGCTGACGCGCTCGGCTTGGCGCCCCGACCAGCCGAGCACGGGCTCACACCGGACCTGGACCCTGGCTGTGCCCCAGATCGGCTCGATGATCCGGAAGAGCTGCGTGGGGTGGAAGGCCCGCTGGTGCTGCTCGAACCGGGGGGCGAAGTCGATGACGCGAAAGGCCCCCTGGCCATCGTCGAACTCTGTGACCAGGACGTTGGTGTTGGGCAGGTAGTGCTGACGTCCCACTCCACCCGCCGCGGGCCCGACCTGGAAGCAGCCTCCTCGAGTCTCGTCCAGCAGGCTGGCGAGGACGGGATCCGAGTCGAGGCGCGGCAGGCAGCACCAGACCACGTCGCCGTCGGAGGCGACATGGGCGGCGAACTGGCCGTTCCCGATGAGTCCGACGTCTTCCAAGCGCGGCATCGCGTTTGACCCCTTCCTTCGGATGTTCTACACCAGTTGACAGTCACGTTGCACCTGCAACATATAACCATGCGCGCCGCCATCCGCTTCCTCCTGCTCCTCGTTGGCTGCCTGGCCCTGCTGGCCTGGGGGGCGTCGGCCCTGTTCAACCGCCAGGCGATGGCCTGGGCCGAGCGCGACATGGCCATGCGCGCCCGGCTGGCGGCGTCGGCGGCGAGCCCATCCCTCCGGGAGGCGACCGGCACCGCCGCGCGCAAGCTGCTCGACGCCATGGTCCGCGACGAGCGGCTCATGGGAGCCGCGCTCTGCATGCGTGACGGTCGGCTCGAGGTGGCCAGCAACGGCTTCCCGACCCCCTTGGGGTGCAACGCCTTGCCGGCAGAGGCGCGGGAGGCCGACGAGGAGGGATGGGACCGCACCATCCCCGGTCCGCTCGGAGCCTCGCACCTGACCGTGGTGCCCATGGCGGAGGATACCGAGCCGCCGCGCCTGCTCCTGCTGGTCCACGACATGAGCTTCGTGGATCGCCGTGCCGACACCACGCGCCGCTACACCTTCCTGGCCTTCGCGCTGGTGGGCCTGCTCGGCGCGGCGGCGGCGAGCGTGGTCGCCCGCCTCTCCTGGCTCTCCTGGACGACCCAGCTCCGCAAGGTGCTCCTCGCCCCCTTCCGAGCCACATCAGCGACGGCGCCGAGGCGCTTCCAGCCCCTGCTGTCCGACGTGCGCGACCTCGTCTCCAGCTTGGCCCTCGAGGAGGCCAGGACCGAGTCGGGCTGGACCCCAGAGCGGCTCCAGCAGGTGCTTCGTCGCCAGCTTGGCGGCGAGGGGATCCTGGTGGTCGCCAACCGGGAGCCCTACATCCACGAGCGCGATGACGCGGGCGAGGTGCGCGTCGTGCACCCGGCCTCGGGCCTGGTCACGGCGCTCGAGCCGGTCATGCGAGCCTGCTCCGGCACCTGGATCGCTCACGGCAGCGGGAACGCTGACTTTGACGTCGTCGACGCCAAGGACCACGTCCGCGTCCCGCCCGACCGGCCGGTCTACGACCTGCGCCGGCTCCGGCTCAGCAAGGAGGAGGAGAAGGGTTACTACTACGGCTTCTCCAACGAGGGGCTCTGGCCGCTCTGCCACATCGCCCACGCCAGGCCGGAGTTCCGGTCAGCCGACTGGGAGCAATACCAGCGGGTGAACCGGCGATTCGCCGACGCCGTGGCCGAGGAGTCGGGCTCCCCGGATCCCATCGTCCTGGTGCAGGATTACCACTTCGCCTTGCTGCCCAAGTATCTTCGCGAGCGGCTGCCGCGCGCCACCATCCTCACCTTCTGGCACATCCCCTGGCCCAACGCAGAGCGCTTTGGCATCTGTCCGTGGGAGCGCGAGCTCCTCGAGGGCCTGCTGGGCAGCTCCATCATCGGGTTCCACACCCAGGCCCACTGCACCAACTTTCTGGAGTCGGTGGACCGGTACATGGAGTCACGGCTGGATCGCGAGCGTCACTCGGTCGTCCAGGGTGGGCGTGAGACACTGGTCCGCGCCTATCCGATCTCGATCGACTGGCCCAGCCGATGGGCCGACGAGGCGGCCCCGGTCGCCGAGTGCCACGCCGCGGTCCGTCGGGAGCTGGGGATCCCGGAGGACGCGCTGCTCGGCGTCGGAGTTGATCGGCTCGACTACACCAAGGGGATCGAGGAGCGCTTCCTCGCGGTCGAGCGTCTGCTGGAGCGAGAACCCGGGCTCCACGGCCGCTTCTGGTTCGCGCAGGTGGCGGCACCGAGCCGGACGATCATCGAGGCCTACCGGGGGCTCAACGAGAGGGTCGAGGCGCTCGCCACCCGCATCAACGAGCGCTTCGGGCGACCCGGGTGGCGCCCCATCATCCTGGCCCGCACCCACCACGAGCCGCCGGCCGTCTTCCGCCTCTATCGGGCGGCCGACCTCTGCTACGTGTCGGCGCTCCACGACGGCATGAACCTGGTGGCCAAGGAGTTCGTGGCGGCGCGTGACGACCTCCGTGGAGTCCTCGTCCTGTCCCGGTTCACCGGCGCGGCCCGGGAGCTCTCCGAGGCTCTCATCGTCAACCCGTATGACATCGACTCCGCCGCCAGCGCCCTGTCCGAGGCGCTGGTCATGCCCGCAGAGGAGCAGGAGGACCGGATGCGCGCCATGCGGTCGCTCGTCTCCGAGCTCAACGTCTACCGGTGGGCCGGCAAGATGCTGCTCGACGCGACCCGCGCCAGGCGTCGCGAGCGCCTGGCTTCCAGGTTGTCAATCGGGAAGGGGCTACCGCGATGAGCGACCTTCTCTCGACCGGGATGGAGGCGGAGGTCGCTGCGCTGGCACGACCTGGAACGCTGATCGTGCTCGACTTCGATGGGACCCTGGCTCCCATCGTCGGCGATCGGAACGCGGCCGGAATGTCGGGCCATACGCGCGCCGTCCTTCGACGCCTCGCGGGCCTCTACCCCGTGGCCGTGTTGAGCGGCAGGGCGGCAGAGGATGTCCAACGACGCCTCGAGGGTATCGACGTGCGGTGGGTGGTCGGATCACATGGCGCCGAGTGGCCCGGCGAGGGCCGAGAGCATCGCGCCTGGCGGAGCCTGGTCAGCGGGTGGAGAAGCTCCCTGGAAGGGAGGCTGGCCTCCGTGAAGGGTGTCGAGCTCGAGGTCAAGCCCCTCTCCTTGGCCGTGCACTTTCGACAGAGCGCTGATCCGGACGGAGCTGCAGAACTCATCCACGCGGCGATCCAGGATCTCCAGGGTGTGGCCGTCGTCCTCGGCAAGAAGGTCGTGAACCTGCTTCCCGAGGGGGCCGGCGACAAGGGAACGGCGCTGCAGCGGCTGGTCGGGCTGTCCCGCGCCGAGCGGGTTCTCTTCATCGGTGATGACGTGACCGACGAGGCCGCCTTCGGAATCAAGCTCGACATACCGGCGGTCATGGTCCGGGTCGGCCGGAGCGCCAAGTCCCTGGCCCGCGAATGGCTCCGGCGTCGCTCCGACGTCGACGTGCTTCTGGACCGGGTCTGCAAGCTGCGCGAGACGGCCGGCCACATCGCCCCCGGTGGCCCCCCGCAGGGACCCGATGTGGACGTCGAGGCCGAGCGGCTCGGTCCGGCGCTCGCCTTCATGAAGGACCTCTGGGCCCTCGAGCAGGGGCTCAACCAGCGCTCCAAGGCGATGCTGGGCCGCCACGAAGTCACCGGCCCCCAGCGCCTGGTGGTCCGGGTGGTGGGGCGACTCGGCCCGATCAGCCCTGCCCAGCTGGCCCGCGTGCTCCACCTTCACCCCTCCTCCGTCACCAGGCTGATCCGGCGGCTGGAGAAGCGCAGCTTCATCCGACGCACCCCGCACGCTTCTCATCGAGGCCGTTTCCTGCTCTCCCTTGGACCGCGAGGCGGCCGGGTCGAGCGACTCGACGCAGGCACCGTCGAGAGCGCTGTCAGGGCGGCTCTGAAGGCCGCAGGGCCAGAGGACATCGCGGCGACGAAGCGAGTCCTGGAGTTGGTCACGAGCCGGCTCGCCGCGAAGCCCTGACCGCTGCAGACTCGTGCTCCCCCTCGAGCAGGAGATCATTCAAGAGAGGAATGGCATGATGCGCTTGGTCCGGCCGGCCCAGGGTCGACCTCCCACTCGACCAGCCTCACCACGTCCACCTCGTCGAAGAGCACGAGCCGTCCTCGCCAGCCCCATAGGCGTGCAGCGACCTGTCCCCTTCGATGACGCGCGCCAGGCTGGCGAACAGGAACGCCGTGAACGAGAGGCGCCCGCCCCTCCTCGGCTCGTGATCACGGAGACGCTACCGCGCCGCAGCCACCGCACCCTGGCACGATGCTACCCTTCCCCTGCCCCGTGGCGTCCCTGGACCAGTCGGCGTCCACTACCAACCGTCGAGCGCCTTGCGCACGGCGGCACCCAGGTCGAGCGCGGTGAAGGGCTTCTGCACGAAGTGCACGCCTTCGGCCAGCACGCCCTGGTGGGCGATGACGTCGGCGGTGTACCCCGACATGAACAGGCTCCGCAGGTCGGGGCTGATCGAGAGCAGGTTCTTCGCCAGGGTGCGGCCGTTCATCTCGGGCATGACCACGTCGGTCAGGAGGAGCTGGATCTGGCCGGGGTGCTCCCTGGCCACCCGGATGGCCTCTCCAGGCGTGCTGGCCGCGAGCACGACGTAGCCCTGACCTTCCAGCATCCGCTTCGTCACCCTCAGGATGGCCGGCTCGTCCTCCACCACCAGGATGACCTCGTGGCCGCGCACGGGCGGTGTCGCAACCACCTCCGCCTCCGCGGGCCTGGCCGGTCCCCGGTGACGGGGAAGGTAGATGCTGAACCTGCTTCCCGTGCCGGGCTCGCTGTAGACGTTGATGAAGCCGCCGTTCTGCTTCACGGCGCCGTGGACGGTGGCGAGCCCCAGCCCGGTTCCCTGGCCCCGGGCCTTGGTCGTGAAGAACGGCTCGAAGAGGTGGGACATCGTCTCCTTGTCCATGCCGGAGCCGGTGTCGCTCACCACCAGCCGCGCGAAGTCCCCCGGCGTCGCCTCCGGTTGCGCCTTGCAGTAGTCCTCGTCGAGCCGGACGTTGCCGGCCTCGATGGTCAGGGTGCCGACGTCCTTGATCGAGTCCCGGGCGTTGACGCAGAGGTTGGTGAGGATCTGGTCGACCTGCGAGGGGTCCATCAGGATCGACCAGGCCCCGTCGGCCGGCTTCCAGCGGAGCTCGACGTTCTCCCCCAGCAGTCGGTGGAGCATCTTGAGGGAGCTCTCCACGACCGTGTTGAGGTCCAGCACGACGGGTGAGACCGTCTGCTTCCGGGAGAAGGCGAGCAGCTGCTTGGTCAGGTCGGCGGAGCGCCTGGCGGCCTTCTGGATCTCCTGCAGGTCGTCTCGCAGCGACGGCGCGACCCCATCCTGCGACAGGGCCAGCTCGGCGTGCCCGAGGATCACGCCGAGCATGTTGTTGAAGTCGTGGGCCACGCCGCCGGCGAGCCGGCCGATGCTCTCCAGCTTCTGCGACTGCACCACCTGGGCCTGGAGCGCGCGTGTCGCCGTGACGTCGCGGACGATGGCCCACATCGCCACCGGGCGGCCGGCCTCCTTCAGCAGGAAGGTCCGGAGCTCGACGGGGAAGACGGTTCCGTCCTTGCGCCGGTACTCCTTCTCGTAGACCTCCGAGTAGCCACGCGAGAGGATCTGCTCCGCCACGATGCGCGTCTCAAGCCCATGCCATGGCTCCGGGGTGAGGTCCTCGTAGGTCTTCCGCCTCAGCTCGTCGGCCGAGTACCCCAGCATCTTCTGGTACACCAGGTTGGACTCGAGGATGACGCCTTCCATGTCCACGAGGACGAAGCCGTCCATCATCGATTCGAACAGGCCCCTGAACTTCGCCTCGGAGCGCACCCCGGCCTGCTCCGCCTTCATCGACTCGGTGATGTCCAGGAACACGACGACCGCGGCGGTGATCTTCCCCTGGGCATCGGTGACGGGCGCCGCCCTGGCCGCCACGACGCGGTCGTCGGTCGGGGAGCGCCGGATGATGAACTGGCGGCTGTTGGTCTCCCCGTAGCGGATGGCCCGGGCCAGCGGCACGGCGTCGGCCGCCAGCGGCGTGCCGTCCAGGTCCAGGAGTTGCCAGCTCGCGACGTAGCGGTCGAGCCCGACCCCGTTCACCACAGACTCGCGGGTTCCCCCGCGGATGAGCAACCCGGCGTCGTTGACGTAGCGGAGGTTGCCCGATGGCGCATCGGCGACGGCGATTCCGGCCGGGCTCTGGTCCATCGCCGCCCGCAGGATGCCCTGCGCCTCCCGCAAGGCCGACTCGGCGATCTTGCGATCGGTGATGCCGATGATGCTGGTGACGAAGAGCCGGATGGCGCCTCGGGGTTCCGTGACGGCCCGGGTGGTCACGTCGGCCCAGACGATCGAGCCATCCTTGTGGAGGTACCGCTTCTCGAGCCGGCCTCCCACCCCGGGAGTCCGGGCGGCCAGTTCGATCGCCTTCGCCGTCGCGTCCAGGTCGTCCGGGTGCGTGAACTCGCGCCAGTTCATGGTCAGGAGTTCCTGCTCCGATCGCCCCAGCATCTGGCACAGCGTCTGGTTCACTCGAACGGGGTGACCGTCCGGCGCCATCAATGCCTTGCCGATGGAGGCGTTCTCGAAGGCGACCCTGAAGAGCTCCTCGTTGGCCGCGAGCGCTGCGACCGCCAACCTCCGCTCCGTGACGTCCTCGAAGGTGGTGAAGACCCCGACGACCTCCTTCCTCGACGGGTCGAACTGGGGCACCGCGTGCACGCTGATCCAGATGGTGCGTTCGAGCTCCGGGTTGAAGACGCCGAGGTCGCCTCTCTGAACCTCTCCGGTGCGGAGCGCCACCATGGCGGGGTGCTCGGCCCCAGGGAAGTCCGAGCCGTCCTCGTGGATCGCCCTCCAGCGCGGGTCCACGTTGGTACAGCCCTTCATCTGGTCCAGGCTGAGTCCCAGGATCCGCTCGGCGACGGAGTTGGCCGAGGTGATGCTCCCCTGACCGTCCTGGAAGATCACCCCGAGCGGCAGCTCCTCGAAGAGGTTCTGGTATCGGTCCGCTTCCTCCCTGCTGGTCAGCTCCGTGGCCGTACGGCCCCCTTCGTGCCCCTTGGTGCAGACAGCGAGAGATGCTCCCAGTTCCGAGCTCAACCCGCCACGCCCTTCCAGGGACGGCGCTCCTCCGCCGGTCAGTTGACCCGCAGCACGCCGGGATAGGGCTCGAACTCATCGATGAGGGCGGTGACGTCGCGGCTGGTCAACGCCGCGGTGCCGACGTCCACGCTCACGAGACGCCGGGCGGTGTTCTTCCCCGCGGTGTCGTAGTCGTAGACCACCGCCACGACCAGGTTGTCCGTGGTCTCGGCCAGGTAGCCGCGTACCCTGGAGGTGGCCACCGAGGCGCCCTTGAGATTCGCCACCAGCGCCACCGACCTGGCCCCCGGCTCGAGCCTCATCAGCTTACCGTTCTCGGTGCCGTAGAAGAGCGCGCCGGCCCGCGTCGCCAGCGGCCTGGTCGAGGGCACGTCCGGCAGGCCGGCGACGATGGCGGTGACGACCGGCTTCGCAGTGCACAGGTCGGCGTCGGCCACTCCCTTGTCGATCTCGAAGATGGTCCCCAGGTCGGCGTCGGCCACCTTGGAGGTGGCCAGGTACATGGCGTTCTGCGTCGGCGCCCAGGTGGCGCCGAAGACGATGCGGTGGGCGTCGCCCGACGAAGCCTGCGCCGGACCGAACGGATCGGACTGGATCGCGTGCGCGCCATCGCCCGGACGCACGCAGCCGAGCGTCACGTTGGCGAAGTGCTTGGAGGCCGGGGCGACTCTGCTCTCCCAGAATGGCATGTAAAGCGCCACCTTGCGCCCCGCCAGGATGAAAGGGTCGGCCGGCTCGAAGTCCCAGCCCTCCTCCTTGTAGGATTGGATGGTGCGAGCGCCCGTGGAGGTGTCGAACCGCGCGATGTCCCGGTAGTAGGTCGGACCCTGCAGCGCCTCGGAGTAGGCCACCCAGACGCTGCCGTCGTCGAGCCGCACCTGCTCCAGCGACGCGGCGGTCATGTCGACGGGATTCCGGAACATCCCCGTGACCGCCCTGGTCCCGAGGTCGAGCAGGTAGTAGCCGGGCTTGGACCCGACGTTCTGCCCGGTGCCGTGGTAGCCCCCCGGCCTGGTCTTGACGGCCGCGCCGCCCGGGGGCGGGGTGCGATCGATGAGCCCCAGCGCCGTGCCGTCGCCGAGGTCGAGCAGCCTGCCCATGGGGTGCGCGCCGTTCACCGGGTCGAGCGGGATGCTCGTGGCCTGGCCGGTGAGCCGGTCGAACTTGTTGAGCGTGTTGGAGTAGCCGTTCACCTCGGCGCCGAACCAGGCCAGGTAGCGGTCCGCGACCGGCCCTCGCACGGCGCTGCCCGTGGCCGGGTCGCCGAAGAAGAACTGCCCCGTGGTGGCCCGGTCGCCGGTGACGAGCACCTGCTGGGGGTAGCCGAAGACCGGGTCCAGCTCCTCGATGGTCGATGGCGCGGTGCAGCCGATCGAGTCCTCGAAGCACTCGTCGACGTCATATCCGCCGTTGGCGAAGAGGCGCCGCGACAGGAGCGACGAGGTCGTACCCCGGAACTGCTTCCTGTCGACGTACCACCCGCCCAGGACCGCCCTCTGGTCGAGCAGGCCGTTGCTCGTGTAGTTGAAGATGCGGGGCGGGGAGTCGGGCACGGTGTCCGAGCCGTTCAGGCCGGAGAAGGTGGCGATCGAGCCGCCGTAGGAGTCGAGCGGCAGCAGCCCGCCGAGGCGGTACCCTTGCTCGACGATGCCGAAGGAGAGGGTGGGTCCCGAGTTGCCGCCCGTGAAGAAGCTGAGCTCGCCGCCGTTCTTCACCTCCGTGGCCCACCGCACGGCCTGGTTCCTGGTGTCCCAGTAGATCTGGCGCCCCAGGTTGAGCAGCGGGTCGAGGGCGGGACCGGTGCGTGCGGAGTAGCCCCACGGCTTCGACAGGTCGGCCGGATCCGACGGCCGGAGCGCGAACATTTGACCCCTGATCCGATCGTGCGGCTGGCCGTCATAGCTGTACGGGTCGCAGGTCCCAGGCTCGGTGGGTTGGTTGATGTATGGATCGACGGTGTATTCGACCCCGGCGCGGCCCATGAAGACCACGTCGTGACCGAGCGAGTCCTTGCCCCAGGCCATCTCGGTCTGCGCGGCGACGGTCCCCGCGCGCAGCGAGTTGCAATAGCTGCCCTGCCCGAGCTCGTAGTCGAAGAAGTTGTAGACGACGGTCTCTGCGAGGTAGTCCGCGCTGGAGGCGTCGACGTTCACGTGGACGAGCAGGCCGCGCCAGTCCACGCCACCGTTGCTCGAGAGGAGGAGCAGCCCCTTCCCGTCCGGGGAGAGGAGCGGCTTGCGGTAGAACCCGGCGGCCTTCCGGAACGGCAGCATGTCGCCGTTCAGGCCTGCCTGGGCCGGGTACTCGCGGCCGGAGAGCGTCTTCAGCATGCGGAGGCCGTCGCCGGCCGGGTCGAAGCTCACCAGGACGCCGGTCCGGTAGGCCCCGCCCCCGTTCAACACCCCGTAGAACCTGTTGTCGGCTGTGTTCCAGGCCAGCCCATGCCCGTCGAACACCGGGTCGTCGATCCAGGGCGTGCCCTTGAAGGTGAGTGCCGTGGAGGCCGGTTCGGTGGCGACCAGCGGCAACTCGGTCAGCTCGCCAAGCATGCCGGCACCGCCGGCCACGCTGGTCAGCAGCATGGTGGGCGCCGCCGCCGGGGTCGACTTCCCGCCGTCGCTGCAGGCGGCCAGGGCCAGGGCCGCAAGGCCGGCCAGCGAGGACCAGTGTCGAGACGGGCCGCAGAGGAACGTCGGGGTAGCGGAGGTGGTCCTGGTCGTCATGGTTCAATTCCCCCTGTGAGGCGATCGAGAGACAGCGGCGCGCTCCTGGCCGCCCGGCGCCTCAACCGCTGCTGCACGAAGGGTGCCCCTGCCCCGTCGCCCGATCGGCCGGGAATCTCGAGCAGGGGCGGACGTCTCCATTCAAGGCTCGACCCGGGAGGCGGACCCGTGAGTGCCAGCCGACCCGGGCCGTGGGCGCCGCTCCCATGGCCCGGCCCTTCCGGCGTAACCTCATCGCCCGTGCAGGCAAGGACCGAACCGAGCGACGACGCCGTGCGCCCCTCCCCCTCCACGCCCTCCGGGCGCGTCGCGCTCGTCGATGCGCTCCGGGGCGCCGCCATGCTCGGCATCGTGCTGGTCAACTTCCCCACCATGAACACCATGGCCGGGGACGAGACCACCGCCTATGGCGGCCTCCACCATGCCGTCGATCGCTGGGTGGGCTCGGCCAACATGCTGCTGCTCAACGGAAAGTGCTACCCGATCTTCGCCCTGCTCTTCGGCCTGTCGCTCTTCCTGGCCGACCGGGGCGGAGCGCGACCGCCGACGCTCGCCGCCCGGCGCCTCCTGGTGCTCCTCGGGATCGGCCTCCTGCACCTCGCTCTGGTCTGGTGGGGCGACATCCTCGTGGTCTACGCGCTGCTCGGCCTGCTGGCCCTCCCCTTCCTGCGCTGGCCCCCACGCCGGCTCCTGCTCCTCGCGCTGGGGCTCCTCCTGCTCCTCCCGGCCCTGACCCCGCTGCTGGGACTCCTCGGCCACCTGGGCGTCCCGGCCGCCGAGCGCGTCGTCCTCCACGGCCTCGGGCTGGTGCTGCCCACGCCGGAGGCCGCGGCGGCGACCTACGCGCACGGGACCTTCGCGGAGATGCTGCGCCAGCGCTCCCTCGACTACCTCGCCGACTTCACGCCCTTCGCCGCCGGGGAGGTGACGCTCGGGCTCCTGCTCGCCTACGCCAGGTACTATGCCCAGCTCTTCGGCCTCTTCCTGATCGGGATCTGGGCCGGCCAGCAGGGACTCCACCTTCGGCTCGGATCGGACCGCGCCTGGACGCGGAAGGCGCTCGGGATCGTGGCCCCGATCGCCGTGCTGCTGACCGGGCTCCGCCTGGGCGTCGACGGGCTCGACGCGGTCCTCTCCTCCTTCCAGGGAAACGCCCTGGCGCTGGCCTACATCCTGGCGTTCGCCCTGCTCCTGCCGGCCTGGCCTCGCGCGCAGGGGGTGTTCGAGGCGGTAGGGCGGCTCTCGCTCACCGCCTACCTCGCGCACACCTCGCTCTGCAGCCTGCTGCTCTACGCCACCGGCCTCGGGCTCTACGGCCGGATCGGGCCGGCGGCCCTGCTGCCGATCTCGCTCGCCTGCTATACGCTGATCGCCTTGGGTTGCCTCCAGTGGTCGCGGCGCTTCTTGATCGGGCCCGCCGAGTGGGCCTGGCGCTCTCTCCTGCATGGGCGACGCCTTCCGCTCTTGAAGGCGTAGCGCGGGCGCCGGTAGGCTCGGACCGGGCCCAGGCCCCTGTTCCGCCGCGATGAGGCCATCCCACGGATCCGTCCCTGAAGGGTTCGACGTGGGTGCCGATCCCGCCAGAGGAGGCCGTCAGGGGTAACATCCCCGTTCAGAGGGGGGCCGAAGATCCGGCCAAACCCGCATCGATTCCATTGACCGACGACCTCCATCCCCAGTCGCCTCCTCCCGCCGGCGCAGACTCCACCGGAAGCCTGGAGGAGCGTGCTCGCCTCCAGCGGATCATCCTGGACACGGCCATGGAAGGGTTCTTCGTCGTGGACGATCAGGGGCGCCTCGTCGACGTCAACCCGGCGTACTGCGCCATGGTCGGCTACAGCCGGGAGGAACTCCTCCAGATGCGCGTCTCCGACCTGGAGGCGGTCGAGACCCCCGAGGAGACGGCACGGCACATCCGGCGGGTCCGGGAACAGGGCTTCGACCGGTTCGACTCACGCCACCGTCGCCGGGACGGGACCATGGTCCTGGTCGAGGTCAACGTGAGACCCATCGGGCCCGAGGGCACGCTGATGGTCGCCAGCTTCCGGGACGTCACGGCGGCCCGGCGCGCCGCCGAGACGCTGCGCGCCAGCGAGGCGCAGCTGGCCAGGAAGGTCGCCGACCTCCAGGCCGTGCTCGACGCCGTGCCGGCCGCCGTCTACATCACGCACGACCGCGACTCCCTGCACATGGAGACCAACCGGTTCGGCTCCGAGATGCTGCGGTTGCCACCCGGCGCCAACATCTCCAAGAGTGCCCCGCCCGGCGGTCCCCCGCTCCCCTTCAAGACCACCAAGGACGGCAAGGAGATCCCGCCCGACCAGCTCCCGGTCCAGCTGGCCGCCTCCCGCGGCATCGAGCTCCGGGACTTCGAGTTCGACCTCGACTTCGGCGACGGGGCCGTCATCCATCTCGTCGGGAACGTCACCCCGTCTCTCGGCGAGGGCGGCACGCCGACCGGAGCCGTCGGCGCCTTCCTCGACATCACCGAGCGGAAGCGCATCGAGGAGTCGCTGCGGCAGAGCCAGGCGTGGCTGCTGGCGAGCCAGCGGGTGGCCCGCATCGGCCACTACGTCTTCGACATCGTGGCCGATCGCTGGTCGAGCTCCGAGGTGCTCGACCAGGTCTTCGGCATCGGCCCGGACCACGCCCGGACCTCCGCCACTTGGGTGGAGCTGGTCCACCCGGACGACCGGTCGGGGATGGCGGACTACCTCGGTGAGCTGCTCCGCGCCGGGACCCGCTTCGACCGCGAATACCGGATCCGCCGCGTCGGCGACGGGGCCACTCGCTGGGTCCAGGGATTCGGCGACCTGGAGCGGGCGCCGGACGGCCGGCCGATCCGGCTCTTCGGCACCATCCAGGACATCACCGAGCGGAAGCTGGCCGAGGAGGAGAAGGGCCGGCTCGAGACGCAGCTCCAGCAGGCCGTGAAGATGGAGTCGGTGGGGCGCCTGGCCGGCGGGATCGCGCATGACTTCAACAACATGCTGGGCGTGATCCTCGGCCACACCGAGCTGGCCCTGTCGCAGGTCGACCCGGCGCAGCCGCTGCACGCCGACCTGGCCGAGATCGACAAGGCGGCCCGGCGTTCCGCCGACCTGACCCGGCAGCTGCTGGCCTTCGCGCGCAAGCAGACGGTCTTGCCCCTCGTCCTCGACCTCAACGCCACCGTGGCCGGCATGCTCAAGATGCTCCACCGGTTGCTGGGCGAGAACGTCCACCTCGCCTGGAGGCCGGGCCCCGGGCTCTGGCCCATCAAGATGGACCCGTCCCAGGTCGACCAGATCCTGGCCAACCTCTGCGTCAACGCCCGGGACTCGATCAGCGGCGTCGGCACCTTGACCATCGAGACCGGCAACGTCAGCTGCGACGAGGCCTACTGCGACGCGCACCCCGAGGTCGCTCCCGGCGACTACGTGCGGCTGGTGGTGAGCGACACCGGCTGCGGCATGGACAAGCAGACCCAGGCGCACCTCTTCGAGCCGTTCTTCACCACCAAGGGCCAGGGAAAGGGCACCGGTCTCGGGCTGGCCACGCTCTACGGCATGGTCAAGCAGAACGACGGCTTCGTCCACGTCTACAGCGAGCCGGGCACGGGAACGACCTTCACCATCTACCTGCCCCGCCACCTCGGCCAGGCCCACCAGGAGGCAGCGGCGGAGACCGCGAGCGTGGCCTCACCCGCCGGGCGGGGACACGAGACCATCCTGCTCGTGGAGGACGAGCCGGCCATCCTGAAGGTGACCAGGCGGATGCTGGAGCGGCAGGGCTACGTGGTGCTCTCCGCCGGCACGCCGGCCGAAGCGGTCCGCCTGGCCGGAGAGCATCCCGGCGAGATCAAGCTCCTCATGACCGACGTGGTCATGCCCGGGATGAACGGGAGCGACCTCGCCAGGAGCTTGCTCTCCGTCCACCCTGGACTGAAGCGCCTCTTCATGTCCGGCTACACCGCCGACGTCATCGCCCAGCAGGGCGTCATCTCCGACGGCGTGAACTTCATCCAGAAGCCGTTCTCGATGGAGGGGCTGGCGCACGCGGTGCGCGCCGCGATCGACGGGTAGTCCCTGGCCCGTCCCGCACGCCACAAGAGGTGCTGCGGCATGGCGCCGCAACGGCACCCCCTCCACCTCCAGCATCACTACCATCGGGCCATGGCGGCGGATGGCCGGGCGAACGCAGGCGCCGAGCTGGAGATCCTGGACGGCCAGGTGCGCTGCACCGGGCGCTGGACCGTCGATCGGATCGACCGGGTCGAGCGGCGGCTCGGGAACCTGGCCTGGCCGGCCGGCGAGGAGCTCCTGGTCGACTGCAGCGGCGTGACGGCCATGGACACCGCCGGGACCTGGCTGCTGCACGTCACGGCCCGCTCCCTCGAGCGGCAGGGACGCCGGGTGGCGCTGCGGCTGCGCCCAGAGCACCAGCCCCTGCTCGCGCTGGTCAGCGCCCCCGCGCTCGAGGGCCCGATCACCTCCTCGCCGGCCGGGCCGCTGGCGCGCCTGGGCGGCTGGGGGCTCGCGTTGCTGGAGCAGGCCGGCTCGATGCTCGCCTTCCTGGGAGAGAGCACCGTGGCCATGGGCCGCTCGCTGGCCAGGCCGTCCCGCATCCGCTGGCGCGCCGTGCTGCAGACCCTCCAGTCCGCGGGCTTCGACGCGCTCCCCATCGTCGGCCTGCTGGCCGGCCTCATGGGGCTGGTCATCGCCTACCAGGGCGCCTTCCAGCTGGCGCGATACGGCGCCAACATCTTCGTGGCCGACCTGGTCGGCCTGGCCATGCTCCGGGAGCTCGGCCCCCTGCTCACCGCCATCGTGGTGGCCGGCCGCTCGGGGTCGGCCTGGGCCGCGCAGATCGGCACCATGAAGGTGACCGAGGAGATCGACGCGTTGCGCACCATCGGCATCGCCCCGATCGACCTGCTGGTCCTGCCCAAGGTCCTGGCGCTCTCCATCGCGCTGCCGCTCCTCACCGTCTTCGCCGATATGCTCGGCGTCGGCGGCGGCATGCTCATGGGGCGCGCCGAGCTCGGCGTCAGCTTCGAGGACTTCCTCGACCGCTTCGCCCAGGCGGTCCGGCTCACCGACTACCTCGTGGGGATCGGCAAGGCGCCGGTCTTCGCCGCCATCATCGCCCTGGTCGGCTGCCACCAGGGCTTCCGGGCCCGCGGCGACGCCGAGAGCGTGGGGCGGTGCACCACCGTGAGCGTGGTCCAGTCGATCTTCGCCATCATCGTCGTCGACGCCCTGTTCTCCGTGGTCTTCGCCACCCTGGGGATCTGACCATGGTCGAACCTCCCCCCACGGCGTCGGTCCTCGAGATCCTCGACGTGCACACCCGCTTCGGGAGCACCGTGGTCCACGAGGGCGTCAGCCTCTCGGTCCGCCGCGGTGAGATCTTCGCGCTGGCCGGCGCCAGCGGCTGCGGCAAGTCGACGTTGCTGCGGGAGATCATCCACCTGCTCCGGCCCGACTCCGGCTCCATCCGCCTGCTCGGCCAGGAGGTGGTCGGCCTCGCCGAGGAGGAGGCGCTCACCCTGCGCCGTCGCTGCGGCGTGATGTTCGAGCGCGGCGCGCTCTTCGGGGCCCTCACCGTGGCCGACAACGTCGCACTCCCGCTGCGCGAGCAGACTCGCCTCGGCGGGTCACTGGTCGAGCAGCTCGCGGCGCTCAAGATCGCCCTGGCCGGGCTCCCCCCCGCCGCCGGCGCGCTCTACCCCTCCCAGCTCTCCGGCGGCATGCGAAAGCGCGCCGCGCTGGCGCGGGCCATCGCGCTCGACCCGGAGATCCTCTTCCTCGACGAGCCGACCGCGGGGCTCGACCCCCTGAGCGCGGCCGGCTTCGACGACCTGGTCCGCCGCCTGAAGCAGCTGCTCGGGCCCACCATCGTCATCGTCTCCCATGACCTCGACCTGCTCTGGCGGGTCGCCGACCGGGTGGCCTTCCTGTCCGAGGGCCGGGTGGTCGCCGTCGGGACCATGATCGAGCTGTCGAGGTCGGAGCACCCGGTGGTGCGGGAGTACTTCGTCGGCCCGCGCGGTCGGGGGGCCATGGAGCAGTCATGGAAACAAAGGTGAACCTGACGGTGGTGGGGCTCTTCGTGCTGGTGCTCGGCGCGGCCGGCATCGCGGCCGTGCTCTGGCTCGGCTCCGGCCGCCTGTCGCAAAGGCAGTACGGGACCTACCTGGCCTACTTCACCGAGTCGGTCTCGGGGCTCAACCTCCACGCGCCGGTGAGGTTCAGGGGGGTGGCGGTCGGGTCGGTGCGCGAGATCTCGCTCGATCCCAGCAACCCGGAGCGCGTCCGGCTGGTGCTCGAGGTGGAGCAGGGGACACCGGTCAAGGAGGATTCGGTCGCCATCCTCGGCGTGCAGGGGCTGACCGGGCTCGCCTACGTCGAGCTCTCCGGCGGCACCCGCAACTCGCCGGAGCTCCGGGCCCGGCCGGACGAGCCCCACCCGGTCATCCGGACTGGCCCCTCGCTGATGCGCCGCCTCGACACCGCCGGGACCACCCTGCTGGCCAACCTGGACGAGTCGACCAGGCGCGTCAGCGACCTGCTCGACCAGGAGACGCGCGCCACCCTTCGCGCCACCGTCGCCGACCTGCACCAGGTGACCCGGGCCTTCGCGCGGCGCTCGGCCGATCTCGAGGTGATGGTGGCCAGCACGGCGGCGCTCACCCGGAACGGCGCCGAGGCCAGCGCCGCCTTCCCCCGCCTCGTCGAGCGCTTCGAGCGGAGCGCTGCGGCGGTGGAGAGGATGGCCGAGTCGATGGCTGCGGCCGGGACCTCGGCGCGGACCACGCTCGAGGGTGTCGGCCGGGCGGCGAGCGGGACCAGCGGCGCGATCCAGTGGCTCGAGGACGAGACCCTGCCGGAAGTGGGTCTCCTGGTCCTGGAGCTCCGGGCGCTGACCACCTCGCTGGGGCGGGTATCGAGCGAGCTGGAGCGCAACCCGGGGCTGCTGCTCCAGGGGCGTGCCGCCGCTCCGGCCGGGCCGGGGGAGTAGATGCGCGCCACCTCGACGATGCTGCGCCTCGGCGCCACCGCCGCCCTGCTCCTCGGCGCCTGCCTCTCGCTCCCCCGGCCCGAGCCGGTCGAACTCTTCACCATCGATCCGCCCTTCGAGGCCGGTCCGGTCTCCGGTCCGGTCTCCGGTCCCGTGCTGCTGGTCCCGTCGCCCCGCGCCGGCCCCGGGCTCGAGGGCCCCCGCATCGCCTACCTGCTGCGCCCCAACCAGCTCCAGTACTTCTCCAGGAGCCAGTGGGTCGAGCCACCAGCGCGCATGCTCGGGCCATTGGCCATCAGGGCGCTGGAGCGGACCGGCCGGTTCCAGGCGGTCACCGCGGCGGCCCATGGCACCCGCCCCGACCTTCGCCTCGACGTCGAGCTGGCCCGGCTCCAGCAGGAGTTCACCGGGCTGCCGAGCCGGGTGCGCTGCACGCTGCGGCTCCAGCTCACCGACCTGGCCGGTCACCGCGTCATCGGCACCAGGGAGCTCGAGGCGGTCGAGCCCGCCCCCAGCGAGGACGCCGCGGGAGGCGCCGCGGCGGCCAACCTGGCCGTCAAGCGCGCCCTCGCCGAGGCGGCCGAGTGGTGCGCCGGGCTGAGTGACGGCTGGCGCACCGCGCCGGTCACCTCTTCAGGAAGGTGAAGGTGCAGCTCCGCCCCTCGAGGCGCCTGCCGGAGCCCCTCGCGTCCTCGAAGCGCGCCTCCACGCCATAGGAGAACGGGGTACCGGGGGCGGAGCGCTTCAACGAGTACTCGGCGCCCGCCGTGCGCCCGCGGCCTGTGAGCCGGGCCTTGCCGTCCGAGGAGATGACGCCCTCGAGCCGCAGCGATCCGGGCGCCCCCTCGCCGAGGTGCTGGCCCACCAGGAGCCCGTCCCGGACCGTGGCCGGGAACTTGTAGCCGTAGCCCTTGGCCGCAGGCGACTCGGTGGACGGGCAGTCGAGCGTGACCTGCCAGTCGCCGTCGAAGCGCGAGGCCCGCGGCGCCGCACCGGCCGGTCCGAGGGGCGCCAGCAGCTCGTCGACCGCTCGCGACACCTCGTCGACCAGGCCGTCTATCGAGGAGGCGCGGCGCGTGAGCCTGCTCACCGAGCTGCCCTTGTTGGCGTCGAGGAGCCCGAGGCTCAGCAACCACGAGGAACCGACGCTGGAGACCTCGCTCGAGACCAGGTAGGCGACGCCGAGCGTCCCGGCCAGCTCGGTCATGCAGGCCCCGTCGCTGCAGCCCACCAGCGCCTTCTGCCGCTCGAAGCCGATCAGCGTGCGCAGGTCTGCGCCAGAGATCACCGCCAGCTCCGACCGGCGCGCCACCTCGCTCGCCAGCAGCGCCGAGAGCCCCTCCACCGCCTTGCGATCGCCTGAGCCGGCGTACTGCAGGTCGAGGACCGCGACCCGCTTCCTCGGCGGCTGGGGCGCCGCCGCATCGGGCGCCACCGCCAGCACCGCCACCAGCATTGCTCCCCAGACCATGTAGGCCCATCCCTTCGTCAGGTGCGGCTGATGGTAGCACCCCGGAGGTGCGTCCGGACGCGGCCGTACCCCCTCGGCTCGGCCGGCTCCCGGGCCCCTGCCCCGTCAGTTCAGCCCGACCTCTCGGGGCCGAGCCGCGTCCACCCGTTCCTGACCTTGCGGTCATTCCGGCTTGCCGCCGGCTCCCTGGGGCGCTACAAGGCCGCCATGGCCCGCCCTGCTCGTCCCGGCACCCGCCAGGCGCTCCTCGAAGCCGCCCGCGCCGAGTTCGCGCTCCGCGGCCTGGAGCGCGCCCGCGTCGAGGACATCGCCCGGCGTGCCGGCGTCTCCAAGGGGGCCTTCTACCTCCACTTCAGCACCAAGGAGGAGGCCTTCGACGAGCTGCTGCATCGCCTGCTCGGCGCGCTCGAGGCGCTGGCGCAGCGCCGGACGACCGTCACCGCCCGGCTCGACGGGGCCCCGCGCCGGGGGCGCCCGACGGCCTCCGCGAGGGCACTGCGGCTCAAGCTGGAGCGCACCCTCGACACCGAGCTGCTCGAGCTGCTCTGGGCCAACCGGCAGCTGCAGCGGGCGCTCGACGGCGCCGGCGGACACCGCTGGTCGAAGCCCATGGACCAGCTCCGCGGGTGCATGCGCGGCCTGGCCTCCGGCCGCATCGCCGGGCTCGAGGCGGCGAGCCTGCTCCGCCCCGGCCTCGACGACGAGGTGGTCGTCGACCTGGTCACGGGCGGCTACGAGAGCTGCGCGCGGCGCATGGCCGGCCTCCGCACCCGGCCCGACCTGGGCGCCTGGGCCGAGTCCTTCCTGAAGGTCCTCGACCAGGGGCTGCTGGCCCCGCCACACCAGCCGCGGCGACGCCATGTCGCTGACTGACTCGCTGGCCATGAATCCCGGAGACCGCATGCCTCGCACTGCCGGGCGCCGCGCCTTCTCGGTGTCGATCTTCTGCCGGCACGACGGCGCCGTGCTGCTCATCCACCACCGCAGGCTCGGAACCTGGCTCCCCGTGGGCGGCGAGCTCGAGCCCGGGGAGACGCCGCTGGAGGCGGCCAGGCGGGAGATGCTCGAGGAGACCGGCCTCTCGGGCCGCTTCCCGACCGGCCTGGGCGTCGACGGCACGCCACCGGGGTTGATCGGCTACGAGGAGCATCCCGCCGGGAGCAAGGGGCTGCACCTCAACTTCGCCTTCGTCGCCGACGTGGCCACGCGCCAGGTCCAGGCCTGCGAGGAGTACGACGCGGTCCGCTGGGTCACCGAGGCCGAGCTGGCCACGGTCGACGGCCCGCCCAACGTCCGCCAGCTGGCGCTGAAGGCGCTCGCCGCGCCGACGGCCTGATCCACGCCCTGCCCGGGCCCTCGGCCGGTGCCATCGACCCGGCGCCCGGAGGTCCGGCGTCCCGCTACCCGAGGTACTTGCCGATCAGCGGCCTGAGCCGGGTGCGGGTCTCCTCCGAGAGCTTGCTCCTGTCCGACCAGATGCCGAGCGCCAGGGCCGACTGGCACGTGCAGCTCTTCTCGGCCAGCGCCGCCACGTGCGGCATCGACCGCCGCACCAGCTCGATGGCGTTCTGGGTGGCGATCTTGACGTTGGCGAGGATCTCCTCGATCAACTTGGACTGGTCGAGGTTGGCCGGGTGGGGCCTCCAGCAATCGTAGTCGGTCGGCAGCGCCACCAGCGCGTAGCAGAGCTCGGCCTCCCGGGCCAGCCTGGCCTCGGGCATCACCGTCATGCCGATCAGCGAGGCACCCCAGCTCCGGTGCAGCTCGCTCTCGGCGCGGGTGGAGAACTGCGGTCCCTCCATGCAGACGTAGGTCCCGCCCTGGTGGATGCGGACCGGAAAGCCAGCCCCTCCCTTGACCAGGGCATTGCGCAGGCCGCCACAGAACGGGGCCGCCAGCTCCACGTGGACGGCCAGGTCGTCGAAGAAGGTGCCGGCGCGGCGGAAGGTCTTGTCGATCACCTGATCCGGGATCACCAGGTGCCTGGGGGCCACCTCCTCGCGGAGGCTGCCGACGGCGCCGCTGGCGATGACGTGCGTCACCCCGAGGGCCTTGAGCGCGAAGATGTTGGCCCGGTAGGGGACCTGGGAGGGGTTGAGCAGGTGTCCCTCCCCGTGACGGGAGAGCAGGGCCACCGGGACGCCGGCCACCTCGGTCAGCGTGATCGGCCCGGAGGGACGCCCGAACGGGGTCTCGACCTCGCGCACCTCGCCCTGGCCGAGCGTTCCGAGCGCCTCGCCCAGCCCGGTGCCGCCGATGATCCCGACGACGACGCGACTCATGTAGGACCTCCCCCTGTGAAACCGAAGCCATCCCAGTCTACCGCGGGGCGGCAGGGCGCGGGACGGCAGCACGGACAAAAAAAGAGCCCGCCAGTTGCCTGGCGGGCTCCAAGAAAAATGCGGCAGCGACCTACTCTCCCACACGGCTTCCCGTGCAGTACCATCGGCTCTGGTGGGCTTAACTTCCGTGTTCGGG
>Ga0315271_10000060_pt1 | contig 47406 bp, 43 predicted proteins | sample C3_top_MG_FD_204664 | JGI IMG/M metagenome (GOLD analysis project Ga0315271, IMG submission 204664) | Sediment microbial communities from Yellowstone Lake, YNP, Wyoming, USA - C3_top | ecosystem: Environmental > Aquatic > Freshwater > Lake > Sediment | place: USA: Wyoming | collected 2017-08-01
AAGGTCTGCTCGACCTCCTGCGCCACCGGCCCGGCCTTCGAGGGCGCGCAGATCAAGTTCGGCATGCGCGCCGCCCCCGGCGCCATCGAGATGGTCAACATCGATCCGGCCACCCGCGAGCCGCGCTACAAGGTCATCGGCAAGGCCGACTGGCACACCAACGTCGCGAAGGTCAAGGCAAAAGGGCTCTGCGGTTCCGGGATCATCGAGGTCGTGGCCGAGATGTTCAAGGCCGGGATCATCGACAAGTCCGGACGCTTCGTGATGGACCTGGGCACCCCGCGCATTCGCAAGGACGTCGACGGCAAGCCGGAGTACGTGCTGGCCTGGGCCGACGAGACCTCGATCAACGCCGACATCACCATCACCCAGGCGGACGTGCGGGCGCTCCAGCTCGCCAAGGGCGCGCTCTACACCGGCGCCAAGCTGATGATGAAGCGGCTTGGCATCGAGAAACTCGACCGGGTGGTGCTGGCCGGCGCGTTCGGCAGCCACATCAACAAGGAAGCCTCGATGGTCCTCGGGCTGTTCCCGGACTGCGAGATCGACAAGGTCTACGCCGTGGGCAACGCGGCCGGCGACGGCTCGCGCATGGCGCTGCTGAATCGCGGCAAGCGGATCGAGGCCAACGAGCGCGCCCGCTGGGTGGAGTTCGTCGAGATCGCCACCGACCCGCTCTTCGAGAGGGAGTTCATGATGGCGATGCACATCCCGCACATGAAGGACAAGTTTCCGAACGTCAAAGCGCTGCTGGCGAAAGCGGGGAGCACGGTGGAGATCAAGGGCTGAGGCTCGCTGCTATACTTGGAGGACGCGGGCTGACCGCGAAGGAGATTGTCGTGAAAATATCCGTCGTTCTCCTGTCATTGTCACTGGTTCTCCTCGGCGCGGCGGCTCCTGCCGCCGCGGCCGGGGAGAAGCTCCGCCTGGGCTACCTGCGGAGCGATTTGCACCACCTCGCCGCCTGGGTCGGGATCGAGAAGGGCTTCTTCCGGGACGAGGGCCTTGATGTCGAAACCGCCGGCATCTTCAATGCCGGCGCCGAGGAGATGAGTGCCTTCGCCTCCAAGAGCATCGACGTTGGCTACCTGGGCATGGCGCCGAGCGTGACCGGCGTCGCGAACCGCGCCGCGAGCGTGAAGGCGGAAGCGCTCGCCAATGCCGAGGGGTCGGCGATCGTCGTGCGCGCCGACTCCCCGCTGCACCAGGTAAAGGACCTGGCCGGCAAGACCGTAGCGATTCCCGGTTTCGCGAGCGTCCAGGACTTCCTGCTGCGGCGGGCCCTTGAGGCCGCCGGACTCGAGGCAGGCGCGGTCAAGATCATCGTGGTCAAGCCCCCGGAAATGATCACGGCTCTCGAGGCCAGTCAGATCGACGCTTTCATCGCCTGGGAGCCCCACGCTTCGAAGGCCGTCACGAAAGGCGTCGGACGCGTGCTGCTGCCCTCCTCGCAAATCTGGAAGGGCCACCCCTGCTGTGTCGTGGCCTTTGAAGGCTCCGTCGCCCACGATCGGCCGGCGGTGGTCCAGTCATTTCTCAAGGCGCACGCGCGGGCCACGGCCTTCATCCTTGCGAATACCGACGAGGCGGTTCGCATCGGCGTGCAGTACACCGGGATGGACGAGAAGACCGTGCGCATGGCGCTCGGCAACATTACGTACCGCTCCGAGCTCGAGCGGGCCCCGGTCCGCGAGTATGCCTCGTACCTGGGCCGCCTGGGCTACATCAAGGAGACGGACCCCGATGCGATCCTGCGCGACTACATCGATCCGGCGGGGCTGGTGAAGGACGCACGGCCCTGACGTCCAGGCGCCGGAACCCAACGTGAGCGGAAGGCGCTGGCACTTCCTGCTGCAGCTGGCGCCGCTGGCGGCGGTCGCCCTCCTCTGGGAGGCATTGAGCACCGCCGGGATCGTTCCTGAGAACCGGCTGCCGCCCCCGACGCGCGTTTTGGGCGGCCTTGCCGACCTGGTTTCCCGAGGGTTGCCGCCGGGCAGCCACCTGTTCGGGCACTGCATCGCGAGCCTGCGCCGGGTGCTCGGCGGCGTCGCGGCGGCGCTTGCCGCCGGCATTCCGCTCGGGCTGATGATGGGTTGGTCGGGGCGCCTGCGCTCTCTGGTGAACCCCTTCGTCGAGATTCTGCGCCCCATACCGCCGCTCGCGTGGGTCCCTATCGCCATCCTCTGGCTCGGCATCGGCGACAGCTCCGCCGTGTTCATCATCTTCCTCGGTGCTTTTTTCCCGATTCTGCTCAACACCGTCGCCGGCGTGCTTTCGATCGAGCGCGGCCTAGTCGAGGCAGCGGTGATCCTCGGCGCCTCGAAACGCGACCTGTTCCTGAAAGTGCTCGCTCCGGGCGCGCTGCCGGCGATCATTACCGGCGTGCGCATCGCCGTCGGGGTCGGGTGGATGACGGTCGTGGCCGCGGAGTTTACCGGCGTCAAGAGCGGCTACGGCCTTGGCTACATGATCATGACCGCGCGTGACATCCAGCGCGCGGACCAGATCGTGGCCGGGATGTTTGTCATCGGCCTGATCGGATTTGGGATGGACGCGCTGATCCGTGCCGCCGAACGTCGGCTGCTGCGCTGGAGGTGAGCGTGGATCTGCGGGTCGAGGGGGTCGAGAAACGGTTCCACGGTGCAGCGGCCGGCGCCGACCGGGTCATCCTCGGCGGGGTTTCGTTTGCGGCGCCGGCCGGCGGGATCGTGTGCGTCCTCGGGCCGAGCGGCTGCGGCAAGACGACGCTGCTGCGCATCATTGCCGGGCTGGAGTCCCCGGATCGGGGGAATGTCGCCATCGGTGACCGCGTCGTCCGCGGCCCGATGCGGGAGATCGGCTACATCACCCAGGAGCCGACGCTGCTGCCCTGGCGCACGGTGCTCGGCAACGTCGAGTTCGGGCTCGAGTTAGCCGGCATCCCCCCGGAAAAGCGCCGCGAAACGGCGCGGCGGTACCTCGATCTCGTCGAACTCGCCGGCTTCGACAGCTACCACCCCAAGCAGATCTCCGGCGGCATGAAGCAGAAAGTCGCGCTCGCGCGCTCCCTGGCTGTCGAACCGCGCGTGTTGCTGATGGACGAGCCGTTCGCGGCCCTCGACGCACAGACGAGAAACGCGCTGCAGGAGGTGCTCCTGCACGTGCTGGCATGCACGCGCACCACGGTCGTGTTCGTCACCCACAACGTCGACGAGGCGGTGTTCCTCGGCGACATCGTCGTCTGCATGACCGCCCAGCCGACGCGGGTCGGCACGTCGGTCGAGGTCACGGTGCCGCGCCCGCGGGACCGGACCGGGCCTGAGCTCAACGCGCTGCGGAAGGAACTGCTCGTGTTCCTCGCGGAGCAGCGGCAGAAATCGCGGCCTGGTACCATGGCCGGGGGGACGGAGGCGGAATGACCAGGGTGGTCGTCAAGGCGGGAGCGTGCGGTTTCACCTCGGTCATCCGGGCCGAGAAGGGCCCGGAGCGCATGGTCGACATCGCGGTGGAGAGCGGCTGCGCGATGGTGCAGAAGATGGCCGCGGAGATCGCGCGCCTCGGTCGCCGGGACGCGCTGACCGGGCTGCTGACCAACCCGGTCTACCTCGCCGCGGGACGCCACCTCAAGCACGCGGCCTGCCCGGTTCCCGCGGCGGTGCTCAAGGCGCTGGAAGTCGAGGCGGGCCTGAACGTTAAGAAGGACGCGACGATCGTTTTCGAGAAGGACGGATGATTCCCGAGGATGATTACCCGTGGGCTGGCTGATCATTGTCGCGACGTATGCGGTCGTCGGCGCATTCTACGTGCGACTGGGACTGCACGCACTGCGCTGGTGGGAAGCGGTTCGACGATCGCCGCCGTCGCGACCGCGAGGCGTCGGTGCTACGGTCCGGGCGTTCGTCGGCGCGACGATCGATATCGTGTTCCTGCGAAGACTCCTCATGGTGAATCCGGCGCTGTGGATCGGCGAGTGGGTCTTTCACGCGTCGCTGTTCACGGTGGTGCTGCGCCACCTGCGCTATTTCATGAACCCGGTTCCCGCCTGGGTAGTTTGGGTGCAGACGCCCGGGTGGATCGCCGGTTTTTTGTTGCCCGGTGCGCTCCTGTACATTCTCGCCATCAGGCTGCTGACGAACCAGGAGAAATTCTCCTCGCCGGCCAATCTGCTGATGCTCCTCGACGTTCTCGCCATCGGCACAACCGGCATCCTGCTGAGCAGCCGCTACCGTACCGATCTGGCGGCGGTAAAGCTGTTCGCCATCGGCATTGTCACCTTCGCCCCGTCGGCGCCGCCGCTCAGCCCGTTGTTCGTGACGCACCTGTGCCTCGTCCTGGCCCTGGTGCTGTACGTCCCGAGCCACGTCTTCAGCGCCCCGCTGGTCATGATGGCCGCCCGCGGGCGCGAACTCGAATTGCGGCAGGTGCTCCATGACGCGTGAGCGCTCCTTCAGCGAGGAGCTTTCCCCCCGGCAGATGCTCGAGGTCGACGCCTGCACGCAGTGCGGCGAGTGCCTCAAGCACTGCCCCGTGCAGACCGTCACCGGCAATCCGGCCATATCTCCGCCGGAGAAGATCAGGCTCTTCCGTGAATTCCTGCGCGCCACGGACGGACTCAAGGCCCGGCTCGTTGGCGCGGCGACGGTGGACCCGAGGCTCCTCGAGGACTTCACCAAGGCGGTTTTTGAGTGCACCACCTGCGGCGCCTGCGGCCAGAACTGCCCCGCGGGGATCTTCACGCAGCGGCTCTGGCCGACGCTGCGCAAGGAGATGGTCAAACGCGGGCTCGGCCCCCTCGGCCCGCAGCCGCAGATGATCGGCGCGATCGAGCGGACCGGCAATCCGTACGACAAGCCGGCCTCGGAGCGCTACTCCCCCTGGCTCCCGCGGCACGTTCAGGTCGCGGACCGCGCCGAGATCGGCTACTACGCCGGCTGCACCGGGGCCTACGAGTCCCAGCCGATGGTGCGCGGCGACGTGCTCGTGCTCCACGCCGCGGGCGTGTCGTTCACGATGCTTCCGCCCGAGGAGGAGGTCTGCTGCGGCTTCCCGCTGTTCATCACCGGCCAGCACGAGCAGCTCGAGTCGCTCGTGAAGCGGCTCGTCGCGGGCTATGTCTCCCGCGGCGTGAAAACCCTGCTCTGCTCCTGCCCCTGCTGCGTGAACATCATGTCGCGGGACTGGCCGGCGTTCTACGGCGCCGAGCTGCCGTTCAAAATCAGGCACATCACCCAGTTCGTCGTGGCCGCCTTCAGGCAGGGGAAGCTGAGGTTGCCGCGCGCGTTGCACGAGTCCGTCATGTACCACGACCCCTGCTACCTGAGCCGGGGCGTCGGCGTGATCGAAGAGCCGCGCGAAGTTCTCCGGAGCATTCCCGGGCTCACGCTCCTGGAGTTCGAGCTCCACGGGCTGAATTCCCGCTGCTGCGGCTCCGGGGGCGCGGCCCGCAAGGTGTTTCACGACAACGCAATCGCAATGGGCCGGCTGACGATCGACGAGGCTGTCGCGAAGAAGGCCGACCGGCTGATTCTGAGCTGTCCGGCCTGCTACGCGAAGGTCAACGAGGCCATGCAGGGGTACGAGAAGCAGATCAAAATCACCGACATCATGGAACTGCTGGCGTCCGTGCTGGAAGAGGAGCCGCCGTGCCCCGCCCTGAAGAAGAGCTGCTCGGGATCCTGAAGTCGAACGGGGTGGATTTCACCTCGTCGCTCCCCTGCGAGAAGATCAAGGTGCTGCTCGAGCTGCTCGGGCGATCCTTTCCCCACGTTCCGCTCACGCGGGAGGAGGAGGGGGTGGGTATCAGCGCCGGCGCAGCTCTTGCCGGGCGGCGGCCGGCGATGTTCCTCCAGAGTTCGGGCATCGGGAACATGCTCAACGCGCTGCTCTCGCTGACCGTCTTCTACGAATTGCCGCTGGCGCTCTTCGTGAGCCGGCGCGGCGTCTACCAGGAGCGGATCGCCGCACAGCTGCCACTGGGTCTGCGCTTGCCCGACCTGCTGAGCGGCGCGGGGATTCCGTGGACGGAGGTCAACGCGCGCGAGGATGTCGCGCACGTGGCGCGCACGTTGCCGCAGGTCTACGAGCGCGGTGTCGTTCACGCCTTCCTGCTGAGCCCCGCCGTGTGGGAGGGCTCGGAGTGCCGGGGGGAGGGCGTGCCCGCGATCGGAGCGCGGCAGTCGTGCCGGGCGGGATTTCCCGAATGGGCCGGCCGGCGTCGCGACCTGACGCCGGTCCACACCCGGTTCGAGATCCTGAAGCTTGTCGCGCCGCAGCTCGAGGGGAGGCTCGTCGTCTGCAACCTCGGCATCCCCTCGAAGGAGCTGTACTCGCTGCGCCACCAGCCGTCGAATTTCTACATGCTCGGCAGCATGGGCATGGTCACGCCGATCGGTCTCGGGGTCGCGCTCTCTTCACAGCGGGAGGTCGTGGTCATCGACGGGGATGGCAGCCTGCTGATGAACCCGGGCACGCTCGCGGTCGTAGCCGCGACGGTGCCGAAGAACCTGACCCTGCTTGCGATCGACAACGGGGTCTACGGCTCGACGGGCAGCCAGCTGACGCACGCGGCCTCCTGCGTCGACCTCGAACAGGTGGCGCGGGGTTTCGGCGTCGCGAACACCCTGAAAACGACGGGGGGTGCGGACCTGATCGCCGCGCTGGGCGCCCGCGGTGCAGGCCCGACGTTCATTCACGCGCTGGCCGTGCCGGGAAACGAACAGGTCCCGAACATCCCGCTGGATCACCTGGAGAACAAGCGGCAGGTTATGGCCAGCCTCAGGGGGCCTTTTCCCGGCGCCTGCTAGAGCCTGCCTGTCTTGCGGTACTCGGTTACGTAGAGTTTCACGGCCCTGAGCATCAGCCAGTCGACCGTGACGTCGTTGTCGGCCCCGATGCGGATCAGCTCGTCGATGATCGCGGCGTCGATGCCGGCCCGGCCCGCGGCGGGTGGGGCCTCCGGTGCGGCTGACCGCAGCGGTGCTTCGGCTGCCGCGGCCTCCTCGCCGGATCGCTTCGCATGCTCGGCGCGGAGGATCCCCATGAGGTTGGCCACGTCCCCCTGCTGGATGGCCGCAAGCACTTCGGGCGGGACTTCCGGGGAGACGGCGGCGGGCAGATCGGCCGCCGCCGGTGGGGTGCCGAGCGGCGAAACGGTCTGGGGCAGCCCGGCCGGCATCTCCGTCGGCATCATGCCGCTCATGCCCATCATCATCATCGCGAGGTTGCGGGCGTGGTCGCCCTCGGGCAGTTCATGCTGCAGGAATTCCTCGAGACGCCCTTCCGCGGCAGCGAGGGCCATCCGGTCCGAGATCATGCCCGAGGTGGCGCCGGCCTCTTCCTGGGAATCACGGCCGAAGCGCGAGCGAGGCGGGGTGGGGAGAGGACGATCTGGTTCGGTCATGGCGCTACCTCCTTGGTCCTGCCGTGGTGAAACCAAGCTGACGAGAGACGCTCAGTTCTGCTGCTCCAGACGGGTCAGCATCTGCTCGCCGTCGACCCCGTCGTCGGGGAACGTCATGTGCGAGAAGCTTACCTGCAGAGCCTGCGCGCTTCCGGCGCGCCGTTGCAGGTCGACCTCCTTGTCGATGGCGTTCTGTATCCTCGTGATGGGGCTCCCCGTGCCGTTCTGCACCTGGGGCAGGATAATGCCGAACGTGTGATCCGCGATGCGCGCTACGGTGTCGTAGTCGCGCACCGCGCTGCGGATGACCTGCGCGACTCGTCGCATCATCTGCTTTGCCGCCTGGTCGCCGGGGGCATCCTCCCGGGCGGGGGGCGGCTGCACCTCGCAGGTGACGAGCGCGATCCGCAGGTGAAATCGTTTGGCGCGGCTGATCTCGGTGAGGAGTCGCGTCTGGAAATTGGCGCGGTCGGGAAGCCCGGTCAGCTCGTCGCGCTCTGCGAGTTTCCGGCTGTTGGCAAACAGCGCAGCGTTCCCGATGGCTTTCTCGATGTAGCGAGCCAGGTGGAGCAGAACGTCCTGGTCCTCCAGGCTGAAGCGGGCGGGGGCCAGCGGGCTCTCCGGGTCCTTGTTGAACAAGGTGATGGTCCCCTCCCCGCCGGCAAGGGGATAGCAGAGGAAGGTTTTGACGCGTGCGCCCCAGTCGCGATAGGCCTCGTGAGCGGCGACATCCCTGACCAGCAGGGCCTTCCCGGTCGACAGCACCTGCTCCGAGGCCAGCTTCTCCAGCGCCAGTATCTCCAGGCCGGAGGCCTCGTCCCGAAGGCCGTGGGCATCCCGCACCTCGGTTTCCGCAGTTTTTTCATTCCGCAAACGCAGGATACAGCCCTCGGTTCCCATGATGAAGGAGGTCATGGCGGTGGCCAGCGCCGGCACCTCCTCGGGCGCAAGCGAGGACACGAGGATGACGCCGAACTCATTGATGGCGGAGAGGCGGCTCATCCGACGCGCGGCTGCCTCCTCGCTCCGGGCTTTGGCCAGAACCTCGGCGAAGCGCAGAACGCCGCGCCGCGCCGCATCCAGCCGTACAGGCGAGAGACGCTCCGCGGCGATGTTGGTCACGGTCACCGCACCGAGGGCGTGGGCGCCGGTTTCAAGCGGGAACACGTGCTCCTCCGCCCGCAGCTTCCCGCCTTTCCCGCCGGGGGCCTCGAAGAGTGAGACGGTGCGGTGCTCGGCTGTCGCGAGACCGGGGAGGCTCCTGCAAGCGCGAAACCGCTGTGCCTCGCCGTTGAGGTGCATGTTTTGCGTGGAGCCGCGGAGGACGAATTCGTCGTCCTCTGCGTCATAGAGGTAGATTGCCACGGCAGAACCACCGAGAAACGACGAGAGCGCTCTGACTAAGGCGGCGAGAGAACTCCCCAACTGACGGGCTGAACCTCTCAGTTCGTCTATTTCCCGTTCAAATTCGCCGATAGTTTTGCGCTGAGCGCGCGGTTGCTCGTTCGGCATGCCGAGATTGCCCTCCGGGCGGATGCTCCAGTAAAACAGCTTCATTCTCCTGGCATCGTGCGGGGTTGTCAATCCCGGGCCCGCGGCCAGGAGGTTGTCGTCAGCGACAGGATTCCCCTGTTGACAACGTCTGAGCGGCGGGAGTAAATCTACCTCAGCTCTAGACGATCGCGCGTGCGTCTCATGCCGCAAGGAGGTCGAGCCATGATCGCCAGCACAGAAGACCGTCACTCCCCCCGCACCCGCAGCCAGTTTCCTGTGCGCTTCGAGGTGATCCCCTTTGACGGCAGGGGCTTTGTCGACGCCCACGTCGAGGACCTGAGCCCGGATGGGCTGCGATTTCAATGCCAGGATGAAGTCAGTACGCGATCCGGCATGCTGTTGGAGTTGTTGATCCCCGACGCGCAGCCGGTGCGCTTAGTCGGTCGGGCTGCCTGGGTCCGGGAACTGCCGAACCACAGCGGCTTTGAAGTCGGCAGCAGATTCGAGGACCAAAGTGCCCGGGGGCGCAAGACGGTCGAGCGGTTCCTGCAGCACGATGCCTTTTCTTCCGGCGCCTAGCCGGGAGCCGAACAACGGGTTGAACGGGCAGGCGAGGTGCGTCTTGCAACGATTTCCTCAATCCGGGGAACGCGAGTGATGGCGGCCCGGACGGACGCCGAACTCAAGGTTGACCGGACGCTGGACATCAGAGGGCAGGTCTGCCCCCTCACGTTCGTGCGCGCCAAGCTTGCAATCGAAAAAATGGCGATCGGCGAAGTGCTCGAAATCATCGTCGACCACCAGCCGGCGGCGGTGAACGTGCCCAGGAGCATGGAGCACGAAGGGCAGAAGGTGCTCAAGATCGAGCAGTGCGGCGCGGCGGAGTGGCATCTGTTCGTGCGGAAGGACCGGGAGAGATCGACGAGGTAGGGCATGGAATTCACCGAAGACCAGATCCTGCGGTACAGCCGGCACATCATCCTCCCCGAGGTCGGGGGGACAGGACAGGAGTTGCTGCTGAATGCGAAAGTGGCGCTTGTGGGCGCCGGCGGTCTTGGCTCGCCGGTGGGGTACTACCTCGCCGCGGCCGGGGTTGGCACCATCGGTGTGATCGACGACGACCGGGTCGAACTCTCGAACCTGCAGCGCCAGATCGCGCACAGCACCCAGCGGGTCGGAGCGCTCAAAGCCGAGTCGGCGAAGGCGACCTGGGAGGCGCTCAACGGCGACGTGCGGGTGATCGCCCACGCGGTGCGGCTCACGGCCGCGAACATCCGGGGGATCATCGGGGACTACGACATCGTCGTCGACGGCAGCGACAATTTCCCGACGCGCTACCTGGTGAACGACGCCTGCGTCATGATGAAAAAGACGCTGATCAGCGCGGCGGTATTTCGCTTCGAAGGGCAGGTGATCGCCATCTACCCGGGAGAAGGGCCATGCTACCGCTGCCTCTTCGAGACCCCGCCGCCGGCCGGCATGGTGCCCTCCTGCCAGGAGGTCGGGGTTCTCGGCGTGGTGCCGGGCGTCATCGGCACGCTGCAGGCGACGGAGGTGGTGAAGGCCATCCTGGGCATCGGCGAGCCGCTGCGCGGGCGGCTGCTGATCTGGAACGCGCTGGAGATGAGCTTTGTTACCGTGAAGGTCCCGCGCAACCGCGCGTGTCCGGTCTGCGGCGATCACCCGACGATCACCGAACTGGTCGACGGCGAGCGCTCCTGCAGCACGGGGTGAGCGCTGCCGTGCCGATGATGGCCGGCCTACCTCTTCCGGGACGGTTTCTTCCGCAAGCCGTCGAAGAAATGCCAGACGGACAGCAGGGGATGCCGCAGCGGCATGCGGGGCCCGGCGGTGCGCATCGTTTCCCTGGCGCGCTCGCGCATGTCGGGTTTGTAGCAGTGGACCTTGCAGTTGCCGCAGCTCGTTTTGCCCTCCTGGAACGGGCACTTGGACAAGCGCAGCATCGCGTACTCCATCAGCTCGGCGCATGCTCTGCAGAGTTCGCCCTTCGGCGTTCCGTGGAGCGCGCTGCAGGAGATGTCGATCATCGCCGAGACCGTTTTGGCTTCGCGCTGCATCCTGGGATGCCTTGAAATGCCGGGAAAGTCGGAAGGCCTGAACATGCCGTGAAGTATGTACGCCACCAAGGGTGCGGACGCAAGGGCCGGGCGGCAGGCGGCGACGCGACGCCGTCGCCGAGTGCGTTGGAGCCGGAGCGCTCCTCGGTGCTCGGGCCTTGACGTACAGCGGCTGGCTTCTTTGGTATAATTGCCGCTGAACAGTTCTCCCTGCTGGTGACGCCAGTGACGCTAGCTCTTGTGTCGGGGTCGGTCAGATGAGCAAGACGAAAAGAGTGTTCGACGGCGTTTTCTCGCTCAGGGTGTTCATCCTGGCGACGGCGGTTCTCTGGACGATGGTGGTTGCGTCGAGCCTTGTCTGGCAGAACGTCGAAACCCGGAAGAACACCGTGGCACAGGCGCGTATCCAGGCCATGATCGCGTACGACAAGGACGTCCTCTACCGGCGGTGGAATGCCGGTCACGGGGGCGTGTATGTCCCCGTCACCGAGCAGAACGGGCCCAATCCCCTTCTCGCGCAGCTCCCGGAGCGTGACATCACCTCGACGACGGGGAGGCAGTTCACGCTGATGAACCCGGCCTACATGACGCGGCAGGTGAACGAGATGGGACAGGGAGAGCACGGCTCCATCGGCCACCTCACGAGCCTGCGGCCGCTGCGGCCCGAGAATGCCGCCGACCCCTGGGAGACGCGCGCCCTGCAGGCCTTCGAGCGCGGCGTCGCGGAGGTCGTCTCCGTGGAACCACTCAACGGCGGGGAACACCTGCGCCTGATGCGGCCCTTCGTGACGGAGGAGGCGTGCCTGAAGTGCCACGCGGCTCAAGGGTATCGGGTCGGCGAGATCCGCGGCGGCATCAGCGTGTCGGTGCCGATGGCGTCGCTGATGGAGCTGGCTGATCGGCACATCGCCGTGATCGGGGCGATGCACCTGCTGCTCTGGCTCGCCGGGCTCGGTTTCATCGTCGGCGGGGGCAGGTGGCTGGTGCGGGCCGAACGGGAGCGGCGCTTGGCCGAGGACGAGCTGTGCCGCGAGCGCGAGACGCTGCGCCTGCTCTACGAGCACAACCCGGACGCCGTCGCCGTGATCGACCGAGCCTGCCGGGTTACGTACGCGAATCACCGGGTGCAGGAGCTGACCGGCGTCTCCCTCGACGTGCTGCGGCAGAGCACCTGCCACCAGGGGATTCTCGGCAAAGCGGCCCCGTGCGAGGGCTGCCGGCTCGAGGAGGTGTTCCGGGAGGGGCGGCCGGTCGCGCGGGTCAAGCACGAGGTGACCGCCTCCGGGCGCGAGAACTGGCTCTGGCAGCAGTGGTATCCGGTGCGCGGTGCCGGGGGGGGCGTCGAGTCCGTTGTAGAGATCGCGCGCGATATCACCGAGCTCAAGAAAGTCGAGGCGGAACTCGAGAGACACGCCGCGGAGCTCGAGGAAGCCAACCGCATCAAGGATCTCTTCACGGATATCATGAGCCACGACCTGCTCAACCCGACGACGGCGGCCCGTTACTTCCTCGAGCTGCTGCGCGAGAAGGAGCCCGACCCGGAGCGGCTGCGGTTCATCGAGAGGATCGAGCGCAACCTGGCGAAGCTCGCCGAGATGATCGAGAGCGCGGCCTCCTATTCCAGGTTGAACGACACGCGGGAGATCGAGGTGAAGATCGAGGATCTCGGGAGGATCGTTCGGGAGGTCCTCGCCGACCTCCAGCCCCAGGTGCGCACTGCCGGGATGTCGGTCGTCGGCCCCCCGGCGGGCCGCTTTCCCGCGGCCGTCAACCCGATGTTCGCCAACGTCGTCGCGAACCTCGTCGGGAACGCGGTGAAATACGCCGCCGCGGGCGGGCGGATCGCGCTCGACATCGCCGACGGGGGGAACGAGTGGGTCCTGTCGGTCGCGGACTGGGGCGAGGGGATCGCGGATGCGCACAAGACGAACATCTTCAGCCGCTTCGAACGGGTGAAGAAAGAGGGCGTCAAGGGCGCCGGTCTCGGGCTCGCGATCGCCAGGCGTATCGTCGAGTTGCACGGGGGGAGGATCTGGGTGGAGGACAACCCGGGGGGAGGAAGCGTCTTTTTGGTCGCGCTGCGCAAGGCGGCCGACGAGATCGCCGCGCCGCGCGGCTGACGCTGCGGGCGGGCCCGCCCCTACTCGAAATGCAGTGCGCGCTCGAAGTCGCTTGGGTTCGTCGCGGCGTGGACGGCAGTCTGCAGGGTGATGGTGTTCGAGCGGTAGAGGTCGGTGAGGTGCTGATCGAACGACTGCATGCCGTACTGCTGGCGGCCCTTCTCGATCGCGTCCTTGATCCCATCGGTGCGGGAGGGGTCGCGGATATCCTCCTGGATGGTCTGGGTGACGATCATGATCTCGAGAGCCACCGCGCGCCCCTTGCCGTCGGCCCGCGGCAGCAGCCGCTGGGAGACCGTCGCCTTGAGGTTGTCGGCGATGCGGTTGCGCACGAAAAGCTGCTCCTCGGCGGGGAAAACGCTGGTGATCCGGCCGATGGTCTTGGCCGCGTCGGTGGTGTGCACCGTGGAGAAGACCAGGTGCCCGGTCTCGGCGGCCTTGAGGGCGATATCGATGGATTCGGCGTCTCGCATCTCCCCGACAAGGATCACGTCCGGGTCCTGGCGCAGCGCTGCGCGCAGCCCGACGATGTAATTCAGGGTGTCGGGGCCGATCTCGCGCTGGCTGATCGAGGCCTTGCGGTTCTGGTGCAGAAACTCGATGGGGTCCTCGATCGTGAGGATGTGGCAGGAGCGCGTGGCGTTGATCTGGTTGATCATCGCGGCGAGGGTCGTGGACTTGCCCGAACCCGTGGCGCCCGTCACCAGGATCAGGCCGCGCTCCTCCTCGGCGATCTTGCCGAGCACGGCGGGGAGGCCCAGCGATTCGATGGACGGAATCGTGGTCGGAATCACGCGCGCGACGATCGCCAGCGAGCCGCGCTGGCGGTAGATGTTGATCCGAAAGCGCGCCACGCCCGGGATGGAGTAGCTCGTGTCGTATTCCTGGATCTGCCGCAGATCCACCTTGTCGCCCATCTTCGCCAGGAAGTGCCCGGTGATGGTCTCGGTGTCTGAAGGAAGGAGCCGCTCGTACTTGACCGGTGTGATCGTGCCGCTGATGCGGAAGAGCGGGGGCGCCCCCGGCCTGAAGTGCACGTCGCTGACCCCGTGCTTCACGCCGGCGACGAGCAGTTCATCCAGGGTCTTGAGTTCCATCGTCCTCCCCCAGCGGTTCTGTTCCGCCAAGCCATTCTATACCCGGCGGGGTCGGCTGCACCAGGGCGGGCCGCCCACTCCGGCGAGCCGGGCAGGCGACTGTTGGCAGGCGACTTGACAATCGCCCGCGGGTCCGTACATTGAATGCACACTATTGTGCGCCGGGGGAGGACTGATGCTGCGACGAGGAATGGCAGGAGCGCTTCTCGCCGCTGGTCTGGCCCTCGCAGCCATCGCGAGCGTGCCGGTGGCCCGCGCGCAGGAGAAACCGCAGATCGAGGCCGAGGCCGCCCGTGTTCTCACGGCGGCCCTTGAGCGCATCGAAAAGGCGACGAGTTTTACATTCCACGCCGAGGTGACGAACGACGCCCCCCTGCCCTCGGGCCAGAAGGTTCAGTTTCCCGGGACGCTCGAGGTTGCCGTCCGTCGCCCGAACGGGCTGTGGAACATGTTCGAGGGCGAGCAGCGGATCGCCCGCAGCTGGTATGACGGCAAGACCTTCACGCTGCTGAATGGCGGGAAAAACGTCTACGCCTGCTCGCCGGCGCCAGAGAAGCTCGACGATCTCCTCGGCACGATGAAGGAGAAGCTCGGCTTTACCCCGCCGCTGGCCCCGCTGTTGCGTGAAAACCTCGTGGCGACGGCCCTGGCGAAGATCACCTCGGGATACGTCGTGGGGCGGGGGGTCATCGGCGAGACCCGCTGCCTGCACCTCGCGTTCCGCGGGAAAAAGACCGACTGGCAGTTCTGGATCTCCGAACACGGCGAGCCGATCATCAGAAGGATCGTCATCACCTACAAGCTCGAGCCGGGCGCCCCCCAGTTTGCCGCCACGTTCCTCTCCTGGGACTTCGCACCCAGCCTGAGCGACGCCGTCTTCACCTTCACCCCGCCGCAAGGTGCCGTCCAGTGCGAATTCGAGCCGGTCATGCGCTGAAAGAGCGCGCGACGCGAAATAAAGAAGGGTCAAGGTCATGAGAGCCAGAACGCGGATGGTTCGGCGCAGCCTGCTCGTCCTCGCCTGCGCCTGGCTCGCCGGGCCGATGTTCCCGCTTCCGCAGGCCGCGACTGCTTTGGACAGGGACCACCCCCCCGGCGCGGCCGGCGACGACCACTGGGGGGACAGCTGGGACGACGGCTGGGACGACTACAACCAGACTATTTTGCGGATGCAGCGAGAGAGCATCGCTTCCCAGGAGGAGCAGGCGCGCGAGGCCGGCCGCGCGCGCCGCCGCGACGAGATCGAGACGCAGCAGGAGAAGTCCGCCGCGGAGCACGATGCTTACTTCGACGCCATCCTCGCGGACAGCCAGGCGGCGCTGAAGTCCCCCGTCGGGGTCTACTACCGGAAACCGGGGTATTCGGCCACGGAGGTCCCGGGAAGCAACGCCAGGACCGTCGAGCTCGGCGGATTCACCTATTACTACGACCAGGGTATTTTCTGGCTTCAGCAGGGCGCCACCTACATCGTCGTGACGGCTCCCGCCGGCGCCGTCGTCGACAAGCTGCCCCAGGGTGTCACCCGAATCCAGTCCACGCCGCGGCCGATCTGGTACTTCTTCGGCACCTTCTTCGGTGAAAAAAACGCCGGCTATGAGGTCCTCAAGCCGGTGGCCGGTCTCACCGTCTTCTACCTCCCGGACGGGTATACCCAGGAGAACGTGAACGGCGCCGGCCAGTACCGCTTCGGGGAGACCCGCTTCAAACCGGTCTTCATCCAGGGCGTCCTCGCCTACCAGGTCATCGAGAAGTAGCCGGCCGCAGAAAAGGGCCCCTTGCCGTCAGTCGTGCGGCGCGTGGTCGGGGCCCCACTCGATGTTCTTCACGAGCCCCTCGATCAGGAACGTGAGCGATTCCACGTCGAGGAAGCGGTCGGCGGTCGCATCGAAGAGGATCTTGAGTTTCGAGGGGAACTCCTCGTCGTGCGGCCAGTACAGGAGCAGCACGGGGACGCACGGCAGCGCGAAAATCTTCCAGGCGATCGGGGCCGGCGTGTCAGGCTGCCGCGCGGCGCCGAGCCGCTCGAGCGCGCGGTCGGCGTTGCCGGGGTCGCGGTCAAAGAGCTCCCGCAGCGGCTCCTCGCAATCCCGAGTGAACGATTTCGCCTTCATCAGGGCGGCCTTGAGATCGGTGAACGAGACCCAGGCGCCGGAGAGCGCGGCGTTGCCCCGGGTGCGGACATAGTGGAGCAGCAGGATCTGCATCCAGGGGGCGAGCGGCCCGGCCGCGGCGATGCTGCCGTCGGGACCCATCAGGTAGTCCCGGCCAAGGCAGCGGATCGAGAGCGAGCCGTCCGTCAGCCCGGAGCCCAACCCCGCGGCGATGTCCGCGAAGCGCAATGCCGCCACCTCCTTTCTCAACTCCCCGAGCAGCGATTCGCGCCAGTCCCCCTGGCCGCTGCCGCCGCGCAGTTCCCGCCGCGCGTCATCGGGGAGGGTCGGGCATTCGTCGGGGTCGGCCTCGCCTTTCGCGAGAGCCACCGCAAAAGCCATACACTGCCTGGCTGTGCACAGCCCGCAGTTGGTGCGCGGCAGACGCTTGTAGAGGCCCAGAACGTTCACGCTTTCTTCCTCCGTTGCCGCGACAGCTCCCAGATCAGGCACTGGGTCCTGAAGGTGCAGTAGACCTGCGGGTCGAGGCAGCCGCAGCACTCGGCCACGTCCTGACACTCGCAGCATTCGGTGCAGAAGCCGGTGCCGAGCTTCTGGCAGAGCGCCGTGGCTTCGCGTTCGGGATGATTCCGGCATTTCATGATCCGCGGCTTCCCCCTCGCGGACGATTGTACAACGATCTGCGGCCATTCCCGAACGAGATGCCGGAACAGCCGCGCGCCGGGAGGGCATTTGACCGGTGTGAGCCGCTGTGGTACCACACAGCGCATGTTCCTCGAGCAGATTACGCCGCGCTTCGGCGACATCGACGGGCTGCGCCACGTCAACAACACGGTCATCCCCGGGTGGTTCGAGCAGGCGCGCAACCCGATCTACCGGATCTTCAACCCGGACTTCGCGTTCGACGGCTGGAACCTGATCCTCGCGCGCTACGAGATCGACTTCGTGCGGCCGCTGGTCATCAACGGCGAGGTCACCGTGCGGACCTGGGTCTCGAAGATCGGCACCTCATCGTTCGAGGTCAGCCAGCAGGCCCTCCAGGACGGGGCGCTCTGCACCCGCGGCACGACCGTCCTCGTGCACTACGATTTCGGCACCGGCCGCCCGGTGCCGATCCCCGGGGCGATCCGGGAGCGGCTGCGCGAGCACGGAGCAGCGACGCACGAGGGCACGGCGCGCTGAAGCACAGCCCGATTTCCCGGCGTTCCGCCGACCTGCCGCCCTTCCTGGTCATGGAGGTGCTCGAGCGCGCCCAGGCCCTCGAGCGTGCGGGGAGGGACATCGTTCACCTCGAGGTCGGCGAGCCGGATTTCGAAACGCCGGCGTGCATCCGCGAGGCGGGCATCCGGGCGATTCGCGAAGGGAAGACCCGCTACACCCACAGTCTCGGTCTGCTGGAATTGCGCGAGGCGATCTGCGAGGACTATCACCGGGAGTACGGCGTCGAGGTCACCCCCGACCGGATCGTCGTCACCTCGGGGACCTCGGCGGCAATGCTGCTGCTGTTCGGCGCGCTGATCGACCCCGGGGACGAGATCGTCATCGCCGACCCGCACTACGCCTGCCACCCGAGCTTCGTCGACTTTCTCGGCGGCAGCAGCGTCTATATCCCGGTGGGCGAGCAAGACGGTTTCCAGCTGCACGCCGCGGAGATCCGCGGGCGGATCACCCCGAAGACCAAGGGGATCCTCATCAACTCGCCGGCGAACCCGACCGGGAACCTGCTCTCGGCCGCGCACATGGGGGCGATCGCCGACCTCGGCCGCTGCGTGATCTCCGACGAGATCTACCACGGCCTGGTCTACGAGGGCCGCGCCCGCTCGATCCTGGAGTTCACCGACGAAGCCTTCGTGCTCAACGGCTTCTCGAAGAAGTACGCGATGACCGGGTGGCGTCTCGGCTACGTGATCGCCCCGCGGCGGTTCGTGCGGCCGATGCAGAAATTGCAGCAGAATTTCCTGATCTCCGCCGGCTCGATCCCGCAGCACGCGGCGCTCGCGGCGCTGCGGGAGGCCGGGCCCGACGTGGCGCGCATGGTCGGGGTCTACGACGAGCGGCGCCGCTTCATGGTCCGGCGGCTGCGCGAGCTGGGGTTCGGCATCACGGTCGAGCCGACGGGGGCCTTCTACGTCCTGGCCAACGCCCGGCACGTCGACGGCGACTCGCACCGCCTCGCCTTCGACATTCTCGAGCGGGCCGGGGTGGCGGTGACGCCGGGGATCGACTTCGGCAGCAACGCCGAGGGGTACCTGCGTTTCTCCTACGCCAACTCGCTCGAAAAGATCGCCCTGGCGATGAACCGGCTCGGGGAGTATCTGCAGGCGCGGTGAGAATTGCGGCAAGTCCATCGGCACGGTCTTGACGGGGGGGCGCCGGTGCGTTCTACTTGTCAGCGGGGCCCGTGACGCCCGTCGTCGACACGAGGGAGTGGGGTAACGATGCCGCAGGAGATCAAGAACCACAGGGAGGGTGCGCCCCAGATTCTGTGCCTTTCCACGGAGCAGCTCTCCCCGATCCTGGAGCGCAAGCGCATCGCCTCCGACCAGCGCACCATCCCGCGCATTCCGCTCGACGCGCTGCTCATCGACATCCTCGACAAGGCCAATGAGTTCGTCCCCTCCTCGGCAGGTTCGATCCTTCTCGACGACCCGATACAGAAGTTCGAGGAGACGGCGTTCAGAGAGTTGATCTTCGTCTGCTGTTTCGGCCCCACCGCGGAGGGGATCCTCGGGGTGCGCGTTCCGATCGACCGGGGGATCGTCGGGTCGGTCTACCGCACGGGCGGTTCGCAGATCACCAACGACGCCTACGAGGCCTCGGATTTCGACGGGGATTGCGACCGGCGCACCGGCTACTGCACCCGCTCAGTGCTCTGCGTCGCGATCCGGATCGGGAATTCGGTGTGCGGCGTGATCGAGTTGATGAACAAGAGCGACGGCACCGAGTACCGGGACTCCGAGCGCGAGCTGCTGGAGATCTTCGCGCAGTACATCTCCTCCACGATCCAGAACGCGTTGGACGCCAAGAAGATCGAGCACATGGTGCGGCTGGACGACCTCACGGGTCTCGCCAATGACCGCGCCACGCACGAGCGGCTGCCGCTCGACGTGGCCGAGCACCTGCGCTCGGGCAGCCCGTTCTCGGTGCTCTTTCTGGATCTGGATCGCTTCAAGGAGATCAACGACACCCACGGGCACCTGGCGGGCAGCACCACGCTGGCCGAGTTCGGAAAGCTCCTGCGCGAGACGGTCGAGCGCCCGGGCGCCACGTTGGCGCGCTATGGCGGCGACGAGTTCGTGCTGCTCCTTCCCGGGACGGGGTGCACCGAAGCCCGGGTGATCGCCGAGGAGATCCGCCGGACCACGGCCGCGCACGTCTTTCTCAATGGCCCCTGGGGGGAGGACGAGGCGCCCCTCGGCCTGGAGGGGATCATCACGGCGAGCATCGGGGTCTCCACACTCGACGGCACGCCGCGCGCCAGCATCTCGCGCGGGGAGCAGGTACGGCTTGGTGTCCGCCTGCTCCAGTGCGCGGACAAGGCGATGTACGCCTCCAAGGCAGGGGGAAAGAACCGGGTCACCTACCACCCCATGGACCAGGGCGCCTGCGTCTGTTAGCAGGCCGCTGCGGCGTAGCCGACCTGCGGTCTGTTTAATCCCAGGTGCGGCGGTCGTCGATGACCGGGGCGGCATCCGGGATCGATCCAGCCTCCAGTTGCACGACGCGCGCGCTGAGTTTCGTTGTCTCCTTGACGCGGGTGCCGATGGCTTTGCGCACGTCGTGCGGGAGCGTCGAGGAGGCGACGAACTCGATGATCAGGTCGTCCATGGCGCGCTCGCGCACGACGACAGCGCGGAAACGCTCGACGGCGGGGAACGAAGCGAGCGCCTCGGTCACCTGCGCCGGGTGCAGGAAGAGGCCGCGGACCTTGGTGCTCTGGTCGACGCGGCCGAGGATCGCGGTCAGCCGGTGCGTCGTGCGCCCGCAGGGGCAGGGCGTGGTGTCGAGCGCGGCGAGGTCGCCCGTCGCGAATCGCAGCAGCGCGTACACCGGGTTCAGCGGCGTGCAGACGACCTCGCCGGGGGTCCCGGGCTCGACCGGCATGCCGGTGACCGGGTCGACGATTTCGACGAGCACCCCGGGATCGAGGTGGAAGCCCCTGGCGGCCTCGCATTCGTAGGCGAGCGCTCCCATCTCGGCGGTGCCGTACCCCTGGCGCACGTGAATGCCGTGCAGCTGCTGGAATTCGACGCGCAGGCTCTCGGGCAGCTTCTCGGCGAGCACGAGCGCCTTGGCGATGGCGAGCGACACGCCGGACTTCTTTGCCTGCTCGAGCAGCACCTTCAGGTACGATGGCAGCCCGATGTAGCCGGTAGCGCGGTAGTGCGCCGCGACGGCCGTCTGCACCTCGCTGTTGCCGATGCCCGCCGGGACGACCACGCAGCCGACGGCGTGCGCCCCCTCCTCGAACATCGCGGCGGCGGGCGTCAGGTGGTAGCCGAAGCAGTTGAGGACGATGTCGCCGGGCGCGAAGCCGATCGCGCGCATCGTGCGCTCCCAGCGGTAGTAGCCGGGACCCTCGCCTTCCGGTTCGTAGATCGGCCCGGGGGAGGCGAACAGGCGCTTGAGGCGCTCGACCGGCACGGCGAGGAGACCTCCGAACGGCGGGTCGGCCGCCTGGATTTTCGGCAGGTCGGACTTGCGCAGGATCGGGAAGCGCGGCAGATCGACGGCGGAGCGCAGATCGTCGGGCGCAAGACGGGCGGCCTCGAGCCGCCGCACGAACCCAGGCGCCGCCTGCCACGCGCCGCTCATCAAATCGCGCACACCGGCGATCTGCTCGCGCAGCAGCTCTTCGGGCGGGAGGTGCTCCCGGTTCATCAGCTCAACCAGCGCTTGCGGCGGCGGTAGTGCTTCACATCGCGGAAGCTCTTCTTGCCGCCGATCTGCGAGAGCCCGAGGTAGAACTCCTTGATGTCCTCGTTCTCCTTGAGCTTTTCGACCGTGTCGTCGAGCACGATCTTGCCGTTTTCCATGATGTACCCGTAGTGCGCGATCGACAGCGCCATGCGGGCGTTCTGCTCGACGAGAAGGATCGTCGCCTTCTCCTCCTCGTTGATCCGCTTGACGATCTCGAAGATCTCGCGCACCAGCAGCGGAGCCAGCCCGAGCGAGGGCTCGTCCAGCAGCATCAGCTTCGGCCGCGCCATGAGCGCCCGCCCGATCGCGAGCATCTGCTGCTCACCCCCGGAGAGGTAGCCGGAGATGTTGTGGCGGCGCTCCTTGAGGCGGGGGAAGTAACTGAAGACCATCTCCATGTCCCGTTTCGCGTCCCGCCAATGCCGCCGCGTGTGGGCGCCGGCGACGAGATTGTCGTGCACGGTCAGCTCGTCGAAGACGCGGCGGCCCTCCATGACCTGAAAAATGCCGCGGCGCACGACGTCCTCGGGGTCGGCGGTGTCGATGCGCTCGCCGCAAAAGGTGATCGAGCCGTCGGTGACCTTCCCCTCTTCGCTCTTGAGCAATCCCGAGATCGCCTTGAGCGTCGTGGACTTGCCGCCGCCGTTGCCGCCGAGCAGCGCGACGATCTTGCCGGGCTCCACCTTGAGCGACATCCCCTTGAGGACGAGGATGACGTCGTTGTAGATGACCTCGACGTTGTTGAGGCTGAGCAGCGGCTCCATGGTCGGGGGATTATGCACGTTCGGCAGCCGAAAAAAAAGGGGGCGGGAACCAGCCCCGCCCCCGAAGTGTCTTCGCGGCGTCGACAGAGAACCTGCCGCGCCCCGACGCCTAGCGCTTGACCGAAACCTGCTTGACCAGGACGATCTTGCCGTCCTTGTTCACCGTCATGATGCGCAGCGAGGTGTTCGGCCGGTGGTCGGTCGGCGTGAAGGTGATCGGCGCCGAAAGGCCGCCGGTGTTGAAGTCCTTGAGCGTCTCGAGCGCGGCCTTGAGGCCCTCGGCGTTGAGGGCGTTCTTCTTGTCGGCGATCTTGAAGGCCTCCCACATCACCATCATCGAGGTCCAGCCCTGGACGTAGGGCTCGCCGTGCGTGTCGTTCGGGTGGCTCTTCTTGTGCATCTCCATGATCGGCTTCATGCCGGGGACGTCGTCGCCCCACATCGTGAAGGGCACCATGCCGTAGGCCCGCTCCTTGGCGGCGTCGCCGGCGAGCTTGATGAGGTTCTCGTTGAAGCCCCAGACGTTGCAGAAGAACTTGGTGCCCAGGCCGAGCTTCGCGGCGTCCTTGATGATGACCGCGGTGCTTGCAGCCGTGCCGCCGATCCAGGCGAAGTCCGGGTTGAACTTCTTCATCTCGGTGAGCTGGCTGACCGCCTCGGTGGCCTTCAGGCTGACGTCCTGGTCGGGGCCGATCTCGATGCCGAGGGCCGCCGCCATCTCCTTGCCGGCCGGGATCGGGTTCTTGCCGTAGGGGTGATCCGGGTAGATGAAGACGACCTTCGGCTTGCGGCTCTTGTCGGTCCAGCTGTCCGCGACGTACTGCATCGCGGCCTTGATCGAGTCGCCGTAGCTGGTCCCGACGAAGAAGTTGAAGGGGGTCTTGGACGGGTCGCTGATCCCGGTGTCGTAGGAGGCCGACATGTAGACGATCTTGTCGGCGTTGACCATCTCCTTGAGCGCGTTGGTGTCGCCGGTGCCCCACCCCTGGATCAGGTAGATGCCGTCGTCCTTGTAGGTCTTGTAGAGGTTCACCGCGTCCGGGATCTTGTAGGCGTAGTCGTTGGCGGCCATTTCGAGCTTCTTGCCGTTGATGCCGCCGTTGGCGTTGATGTACACGACCGCATCCTTCGCGGCGACCGCGTAGTCAGCGCCGACATCCGAGGTCGCCCCGGTGATGTCGAAGATGCCGCCGATCTTGATCGTGTCGGCCGCCGGGGCCGCGCCCGAGCCGAAGACCAGAACCGTCGCGGCAATCGCCGCCGTGCCGATCAGACCGGTAAAAAACCGTCGTCCCGCCATTGTCTTACCTCCGTGTGTGTTTGCCTTCCCGGCTCCGGACGGTCGCCGGATTTCAGTACCGCTGCCGCCCGCCCAAGTGCCGGAGAGCATACCATAGCTTTCTGGTCGGTTGTCTAGGAATTCCGCGTGCCGAGAGCCGACGCGCGGAACTCGACGAGATGCCCGGCGACAAGGGAAACCGCCGCCGCGGCAACAGCGATGGTCACACCAGCCAGGATTTTCACGAAGAATTATTTGGCAGCGAATCCCCGGGGATTCAATGAGGACAGGGTTCGGGGTATGATCGGCTGGCGGCGGCAGCGCGCCGTCGCCGAGATGACTGCCGCCGGCAGGGAGAGCTTCACGACCCAAGCCGGGGCGCGGGGGAGGCACATGCCGGGCACCACCTATCGGACGCTCATCGATATCCCATTCTCGAGCGCGGAGCGATTTCCCGGTCGCATCGTCCAGAAGTACCGGGCGCGCGACGGTTTTGCGACGAAGACCTATGCGGAGTTCGCCCGCCAGGTGCGCATCTGCGCCCTGGGCCTGAGCGCCAGCGGCGTCTCGGAGGGGGAGCACGTCGCCTTCTTCAGCAACAACCGGCATGAGTGGAGCGTCATCGACTTCGCGCTGATGGCGATCGGTGCCGTGAGCGTGCCGCGGGCCGCCGACACCCCGGCGCAGGAGGCGCAGTTCATCTGCGGCCACGCCGAGGTCACGGCGCTGATCGTGGAGAGCGTCGCGGATTTTCAGGAAATTGCCGCCGGCCGGGACGCCGGCTGGGTTCGCGGTTTCAGGCTGATCGTCTTCATCGACGATTTCGACCCCGCGGCGGGCTTGGCACTGGCTGGCGTCACGATCCCCCTGTCGGGCCTCCCCGCCCTCTCGTACCGCGGCGTGCTGGAGCGGGGCGAGGCGGCGCTCGCGGCGCAACCCGGGCTGTTCGAGGCGGTCGCGTCGCGTCGCGTCGCGGAGGATGTCGTCTCGATCATCTACACCTCCGGGACGACCGGGAACCCCAAGGGCGTCGTGCTCTCGCACCGCAATTTTCTCCAGAACGTGGCGGCCAACACGCCGCGGATCGGCATAGACGCGCAGCGCGGCGACACGACGCTCGTGCTGCTGCCGCCCTGGCACGTCTTCGAACGGGCGTTCGAGTACTGCGCGCTCTCGCAGGCGGCGACCTTCGTCTTCTCCTCGCTCAAGAGCTTCTCCGCCGACCTGGAGCGCGAGCGGCCCGACGTCCTGATCTCGGTCCCGCGGCTCTGGGAGTCGATCTACGAGAAGCTTGGCAAGCACCTGGCAGCGCAGCCGCGGGCCCGCCGGGTGCTGTTCCACCGCCTCGTGAGCCTGGAGCGGCGGTCCCTGATCTCGCGAGGCTACCTGCGCGGCGCGTACCTCTCGTACCGCAGGCGCGGCCCCGTCCGGAAGGCGGGCGCCTGGCTGTTCCACCTCGGGCGCGCCGTTCTGCTGCTGCCCGTGCATCTGGCGGCGCGGGCGGTCTTCAAACCGATCAGGATGAAGGTCGGCGGCCGGCTGCGCAGCGCGATCTCCGGCGGCGGGGCGCTTCCCGCGCACCTCGATTCGTTCTTCAACACCGTCGGCATTCCTCTGCTGAATGCCTACGGGATGACCGAGTGCGCCCCGGGGATCCTCTCGCGCACCTTCGAGAAGAACACGATCGGCGCGACGGGCACCCCGTTCGTGAACACCGAGGTCAGCATCCTCCGGGACGATGGGAGCGAGGCCGATATCGGCCAGAAGGGGGTCTTGCGCGTGCGAGGTCCCCAGGTCATGCGCGGGTATTACCGCAACGACGAGGCGACCGCCGCCGTTCTCGACGACGCCGGCTGGCTCAACACCGGCGATCTGGCGGTTCGTTCGGAGAACGGCGAGTACGTCCTCGTCGGCCGGGCGAAGGACACCATCGTGCTCGCCGGCGGCGAGAACGTCGAGCCCGAGCCGATCGAGGACAAGCTCAAGGAGAGCACGCTGATCGACCACGCGGTCGTCCTCGGCCAGGACGAGAAGAGCCTGGCAGCGCTTCTCGCGCTCAACGAGGATGAGCTGGCACGCATCGCGCGGGAGCACAACATTCCCCTCGAAGACGCTGCGCGCGAAGGCGGCGGGGCAATCCACCCGACGATCCTGGAGACAGTGCGCCGCGAGGTCAACAAGCTGATCTCCCGGGAGACCGGGTTCAAGCCCTTCGAGCGCATCGCCCACATCATCCCGGTGCGCACCACGTTCTCGATCGGCAAGGAGCTGACCCAGACGCTCAAGGTCAAGCGCCGGTACGTCGAGGAGCGCTACCGCGAGCTGATCGAGCGGATCTTCCCGCCGAAGCGCTGATTTCAGGGCGCCGATCGGCCGCCGACTAATACGAGAAGGGCCAGAGCTTCCAGTACGCTTTTATCTTGTTCCAGCGGTGCGCCAGACCGTCCGGCTCGAAGATGATGAAGAGCACGACGAGCAGCCCGAACGTCCCTTCGCGCAGCGAGTTCATGATCGTGAAGGCGTTCTCCCAGACGTGCGAGAGCGCGCGCTCCGGGATGCGCAGCAGCTCGGGGAGCAGCGTCATGAAGATCGCGCCGTAGATCGCCCCGGTCACGCTGCCGAGCCCGCCGATGATGATGCTCGCCAGGTACTGCACCGACAGGCCGATCGTGAAGTGTTCGTCCGAGATCACCAGCACGTAGTGCGCCCAGAGGCTCCCGGCCACGCCGACCATGAACGAGCTGACGCCGAACGAGAGGATCCGGTACCCCCAGACGTTGACGCCCATGACTTCGGCCGAGAGGTAGCGGTCGCGAATCGCGACGAAGGCCCGCCCCGAACGGCTGCGGGTCAGGTTTTTCGTGAAGAGCGTCGCCGCGATCACCAGCGTGTAGACCAGGAAATAGTAGCGCCGGTCGGTGTTCAGCGGCAGTCCGAAGAAGACCGGGGCGCGCACGCTCATGCCATCCGAGCCGCCGGTCACCGCGGTCCAGTTGCGCATCGCGAACTGGATGATGAACTGCGCGGCCATCGTCGCGATCGCCAGGTACAGACCCTTGAGCCGCAGCGAGGGAATCCCGAAGAACATGCCGACCACGGCGGCGACGAGCCCCGAAAGCGGCAGCGCGAACCAGAAGGGCACGCCGAGGCGCATCGTCAGGATCGCCGAGGCGTAGGCCCCGACCCCCATGAAAGCGCCGTGCCCGAGCGAGATCTGCCCGGTGTAGCCGGTCAGCAGGTTGAGCCCCTGCGCGCCGATGATGTAGATGCCGATCAGGTTCGCCAGGTACAGCACGTTCGTGCCGAGCGCCTTGCCCATCGGCTTGGCGACGAACGGGAAGACCAGCATCCACGCGAACAGCAGCGCCATCCAGCCCCGGGCGAACCAGGTCTGGAAGATCGCCATCTCGGACTTGTAGGACTGGTGGAAGACGCCGCATTTGGTAGTCATGGTCGCGCCCCTAGACCCTTTCTATTTCTTTCGTGCCGAAGAGACCATAGGGCTTGATCATCAGGATGATGACGAGAAAGACGAACGGGGCGACTTCCTTGACGCCGCCGCCGAAGATGCGAGAGAGGTAGCCTCCCGAGAGGTTCTCGAGGATGCCGACCACCAGGCCGCCGATGACCGCCCCGGGAATGCTGTCAAGCCCGCCGAGGATGACCGCCGGGAAGACCTTGAGGCCGAAGTCAGAAAACGTGATGTTCACGCCGTTGATGCTGCCGATGAGCACGCCGCCGATCGCCGAGACGACCGCCGAGATGCACCAGGAGAGCGCGAAGATCGTCTTGACGCTGATCCCCATCGAGAGCGCGACCTGGTGCGAGTTCGCGGTCGCGCGCATCGCGATGCCGAGGCGGGTGAATTTGAAGAACAGCGCAAAAACGATCATCAGCAGCATCGCGGTGCCGAAGGTCCAGATGTAGACCTGCGAGATGATGACCTGGCCGAGGTGCACCGGCTGGTCCGGGAAGATCGCCGGAAAGCTGCGCAGCTGCGTCCCCCAGGCCGCCGCGGTCGCCGCCTTGAAGACCGCCGCGAGGCCGATCGTGGCCATGATGATCGAGATCACCGGCTCGCCGATCAGCGGGCGCAGCACGAGGCGCTCGAGCACCAAGGCGACCAGCACCATCACGACGACGGTCAGCCCAATGGCCGCCCAGAGGGGCAGGTTCGCCTGGACGAGGAACGCCAGGCACGCGTAGGCCCCGAGCATCAGCAACTCGCCTTGGGCGAAGTTGATCACGCCGGAGGCCTTGTAGATCAGCACGAAGCCGAGCGCGACCAGACTGTAGACGCTGCCGACGGCGAATCCCTGGACGAGCAGCTGCAGGAAGAACCAGGGGTCCTGGTAAATCTTGACCGCCATCCACTCGAGCGGCTTGAACGCGATGACTGCCCCGAGTACCCAGAGGAAGCGCGAGCCCATCTTGCCTGGCGTCTTCATCGGCTGCGACTCACTCCTTTCCCGACACGGTGCGAACCGCGACGGTGGTTTTGATCCGCGCGGTGCGCCCGTCCTGGAACTTGATCACCGCGTCGATGGCGACCGCCTCGCGGCCGTCGTACATCGCCTCGATGACGTCGCGGTACCGCTCGCCGATGAAGCCGCGGCGCACCTTCTTCGTGCGCGTGAGCTCGTCGTCGTCGGCGTCGAGTTCCTTGTAGAGCAGTACGAATTTGCTGATCACCGCCGTGCCGTTGATTTTCGCCAGGTCGCGGTTGACGCGCCGGACCTCGCCCTCGATCATCCCGTAGACCTCGGGCTTGGCGGAGAGGTCGGTGTAGGTCGTGTAGCCGAGGCGCTGCTTCTCGGCCCACTTGCCGACGATCGGCATGTCGATGTTGATCAGCGCCGTGATGCGCTCGCGCTTGTCGCCGACCACGACCGCCTCTTTGATGTACGGCGAGAACTTGAGCTTGTTCTCGATGAACTGCGGCGAGAAGCGCGTGCCGTCGAGCAGGTGCATCACGTCCTTGAGACGGTCGATGACGATGAGCTGGCCGTCCGCGGTGAAATACCCGGCGTCGCCGGAGTGCAGCCAGCCTTCCTTGAGGACCTCCGCGGTCGCCGCGTCGTTCTTGTAGTAGCCGGTGAAGACGCTCTTTGATCGCGAGAGGATCTCGCCGTTCTCGGCGATCTGGATGTCCGTGCCGGGGATCGGCTTGCCGACCGAGTCGAAGTTGACGTCCCCGGTGCGGTGGATGCACGAGATGCCCGAGATCTCGGTCTGGCCGTAGATCTGCTTGAGGTTCACGCCGAGCGCGTGGAAGAAGCGGAAGGTGTCGGGGCCGAGCGCCGCGCCGCCGGTGGAGGCCGAGCGCAGGCGCGAGAACCCGAGCCGGTCGCGCAGTGCCCGGAAGACCCCCCAGTACGCCGCCAGATACGCCAGGCGCAGGCCAAGCGACGGCCGCCTCTTCTCGAAGCGGCAGTCGGCCATCCGCACGCCGATGGGCATCGCGCGGTTGAAGGCGAAGCGCTTGAGGGCGGAGGCGTCCATGACCTTGACCTGCACGCTCGCCGCGAGGTTTTCCCAGATGCGCGGCGGCGAGAACATCACGTTCGGGCCGATCTCGCGCAGGTTCTCCTGCACCGTGTCCGGCTCCTCCGGGAAGTTCACCGTGAAGCCGACCAGCAGCGCGCTGGCGACACCCATCATCTGCTCGCCGATCCACGGCAGCGGCAGGAACGAGAGGAACTCGTCGTCGGGGTGCTTGGGGTCGACCGCGATCAGACTCGCGGCCATCGAGAGCATGTTGGTGTGCGTCAGCAGCGAGCCCTTCGGGAAGCCCGTGGTGCCTGAGGTGTAGGCGATCAGGGCGGTGTCGCCGCCGGTGCCCTGGGCGACGTTCCTGTCGAAGAGCCCCGGCTCCCGCGCGTCGAGTTCGCGCCCCCGCTTCTCGACCTCGGCGAAGTCGATCAGGAAGGAGTCGGTATAGGCGCGCATTCCCTTGGGGTCGGTGTAGATCACCCCGCGGACCTTGGGGATCTTCTCCTTGAGCTCCAGGATCTTGTCGACCTGCTCCTGGTCCTCCGCGACGACGAAGACCGCGTCGGAGTGGTCGATGACGAAGCCGACCTCGGTCGCCGTGGAGTCCTGGTAGATGCCCAGCGGCACGGCGCCGGCGCACAGCGCGGCCAGCTCGGCGAAGACCCACTCCGGACGGTTGTCGCCGACGATTGCCACCTTGTCGCCACGCTGCAGCCCGAGGCTGGCGAGGCCGAGCGAGAACTCGCGCACGTGGCGCAGGTAGTCGGCCCAGGTGAAGGACTGCCAGATGCCAAACTCCTTCTCGCGCAGCGCCACCTTGCGGGCGCCGTGGCGCCGCGCCTGCTCGATCAGCAGCTTGGGCAGGGTCAGCTCCGGGGTGACCGCGGGCATTGCCGTCGTCGCGTTCGCCATCGCCGTCGTCTTCCCTAGATGTTGAACAGCACGTCGGTTTCGCCCAGGTAGGCGCTGACGACGCTCGGGTTGGCTTGAATTTCGGCCGGCGTCCCTTCCGCCAGCTTGACGCCGAAGTCGATCGCGCAGATCCGGTCGCAGATGTCCATGACCACGCCCATGTCGTGCTCGATCAGGACGATGGTGGTGTCGCGCTCCTCGCTGATGTCGAGGACGAAGCGCGCCATGTCCTCGGTCTCCTCGGCGTTCATGCCGGCCATCGGCTCGTCGAGCAACAGCACGCGCGGCTCGAGCGCGAGCGCCCGGCCCAGTTCGACGCGCTTCTGCAGGCCGTAGGCCAGCGTCCCGACGACTTTCTGGCGGATCGCCTGGATCTCGAGAAAATCGATGATCTCCTCGACGACCTTGCGGTTGCGGATCTCCTCGCGCCGCGCCGGGCCAAGGAAGAGCCCGCCGGTGAGCAGGCCGGTCTTCATGTGGATGTGCCGGCCGAGCATCAGGTTGTCGATCACCGTCATGCCCTTGAACAGTTCGATGTTCTGAAACGAGCGGGCCAGGCCGAGGCGCGCGCGGCGGGCGGGGGTCAGACCGGTGATGTCGTTGCCTTCGAAGAGGATTTTACCTCTGGCGGGGTGATAGAGGCCGGAGATGCAGTTGAAGACGCTCGTCTTGCCCGCGCCGTTGGGGCCGATGACGGCGAAGATCTCGCCCCTGTTGACGGTGAAGCCGACGCCGTCGAGCGCCGTGATCCCGCCGAAGTGCAGTGAGATATCCTGCAGCTCGAGGATCGGGGTCGCGGTCGCTGTTGCGGAAACTGCCGCTGCCGTCATCGTTTTTTGTCCCTGGGCCGCATCCAAAGCCGCGAAAGTATACTCAATTGCCGGTCGCTGCGACAAGGTCAAACTGTTCGCCCGCAGCGCCGGGTTCTTGCCCGGAGACAGCGGAATCTCTATCCTCGACGGACACATGCGGCTTCCATTGCTCGAGAAGTTCCCTGCCGCCGGCATCGTCCACGGGCTCGCCGGGGCGGCGCGGGCGCTGTTCCTGCTGCGCCTGGCCCGGCCGGTGTTCGTCCTCTGCCGGGCGGCGGAGGAGGCCGGGCGGCTGTACGGAGACCTGCGCTTTTTCGCCGCGGCGCTCGGGCTGCACCAGCCGGTGCTGGTCCCTCCGCTCGAGAGGCGCCTGCGCGCGCCCCGGCTCGAAGCGCTCACGCGAATCGGCGCCGGGGATGCCACGGTCGTCGTCGCCGACCCGGAAGCCGCGCGCTCCACTGTATTCGACGCCGCGGCGCTGGCCGCACGGGCGATCGGCCTGGACGCGGGGGGCGAGGTCGAGCCGGAGTTTCTCGCGGAGCTTCTGGCCGAGATGGGGTATCGACAGGTCCAGGTGGTCGCGGACGCCGGCGAGTTCGCGCAGCGCCAGGGCCGGATCGACATTTTCCCGGCGGCGGGCGGGCACCCGGTCCGGGTCGAACACACGTCGGGCCGTGTGACGGCAGTGCGCGCCTTCGATGTCGGCACGCAGCGCTCGTACCGCGACCTGCCAACGCTCCGGCTTTTGCCCGCGTTTGAGCCGAACACGGGGCCGCTCCTGTTCTCGATTCTTCCGGGGCACCTCGTAGTCGCCGACGGCGATCTCGGACCTGAGGCTGATGGATTGCCGATACCCGACCTGGTAATCGCAGAAACCTCACACCTGCTGGAGCGGGAGGGGTGGCGCGAAGCGGGTGGGGTGGCTGGATTCGGTTTGACGGCACGCGAACGACGTGGGGAAGTCGACAGTCTTGCCGTCCTCGGTCAGCGCCTCGTCGCCGCCGCCTCGCGGCACACGGTGCTCGTCGCGGCCGAGACGCTCGGCGAGGCGGAACGGGTCCGCGACCTGGTCGCCGCAGCAGGGGCGGCAGTCGACATCGTCGAGCCAGAGGGCATCGCAACGCACCGGGGCCCGCTCGCGCTCGTCCACGGCCGGCTTTCAGCGGGCTTTTTCGATCCGGATTCCCAGTTTCTCGCACTGAGTTCGGCCGAGCTCTTCGGTCCGCGCCCGCCCTCGCGCCCTACGGCCGTGAGCCGCGTCGGGGCGCTGATCGCCTCGCTCGACGAGCTCTCCCCCGGGGACCACGTGGTTCATCTCGAGCACGGGATCGGGCGATTTGCCGGCGTGGAACGGGCGCATGACCAGGACTTCCTGCGGCTGGAGTACGCCGCCGGCGGACGGCTGCTCGTGCCGATCGAACGCATCGACCTGCTCCGGCGTTATCACGCGGCCGGAGGCGGGCGGCCCCGGCTGGACACGATCGGCGGGGCCGCCTGGCGCGCCGCGAAGGGCCGGGCCAGGGAGAAGGTCCGCGAGATGGCTGCCGAAATGCTCCGACAGGCGGCCGAGCGCGAGGCGGCGGCCGGGTTCGCGTTCTCCCCCGACGACGAGCGCCACCGTGAGTTCGCCGACGCGTTCCCCTTCGAGCCGACCCCCGACCAACGCGCGAGCTGCGAGCAGATCCGCGTGGCGATGGAGCGGCCGCGGCCGATGGATTGGCTGCTCTGCGGGGACGTCGGGTACGGGAAGACCGAAGTCGCGATGCGGGCGGCCTTCAAGGCGGCGGCGGACGGCAAACAGGTCGCGCTGATTGCCCCGACAACGCTGCTCGCCGAGCAGCACGCCGACGTCTTCGCGGCGCGTTTCGCGCCGTTCCCGGTGCGCGTCGACGCGCTGACGCGCTTCACGTCCGCCGACGAGGAGCGGGCGGTGCTCGCGCGCCTGGCCGCCGGGGAAACTGGCGTCGTCGTCGGGACGCACCGGCTGCTGGGCAGGGACGTCTCGTTCGCCGCCCTCGGGCTGGTAGTCGTCGACGAGGAGCAGCGTTTCGGCGTCGAGCACAAGGAGCAGATCCGTCGGCTGCGCCCGGGTGTCGACGTGCTGACGCTGACCGCGACGCCGATCCCGCGGACATTGTCGATGGCGCTCGCCGGCGTGCGCGGGATCAGCACGCTGGAGACGCCGCCGGAGGAGCGCCTCGCCGCGAAGACCCTCGTCACGCGCTTCGAGGCGCAGCTGGTGCGCGAGGCGCTCGAGCGCGAGTTCGCCCGCGGCGGGCAGGCCTACTTCGTGCATAACCGGATCGAGTCGATCGGGCGCATCGGCGTCTTTCTCCAGCGGCTGCTGCCCGGCCGGCGCATCGGCGTCGCCCACGCGCGGCTGCCGGGGGCGGCTCTCGAGGAGGTCATGCACCGCTTCCACGCCGGCGAGATCGACCTGCTGCTGGCCACCGCGATCGTCGGCGCCGGGCTGGACGTGCCGCGGGCGAACACGCTGATCGTCGACCATGCCGACCGCTTCGGCCTCGCCGACCTCTACCAGCTCAAGGGGCGTGTCGGGCGCTCGGATCGGCGGGCGTTCGCGTACTTTCTGATCCCCCACGAGGACCGCATCACCGAGGAGGCGAAGGCGCGCCTGGAGGCGCTGACCGAGCTCTCGTATCTCGGGGCGGGTTTCCGGCTGGCGCTGCGCGACCTGGAGATCCGCGGGGCGGGGGACCTGCTCGGCGCCGAGCAGTCCGGCCACGTCGCGGCGATCGGTTTCGACCTGTACTTGGAGATGCTCGCCGAGGCGGTCGCTGAGCTCAAGGGGGAAGCCCCGGCGGCGCGCGTCGAACCGGTGCTGGAGCTGCGGCTGGTCGCGCACCTGCCGGCCATCTGGGTCGACGACCCGGGGCTGCGCTTTTCGGTGCTGCGCAAGATCGCGTCGGCGCGCGACGCGGGCGCGGTCGCGGACGTGCGCCGCGAGCTGGCCGACCGTTTCGGGCCGCCGCCCCCCGAAGCTGCGCGCCTGATCGACCTGGCCGAGCTCAGGGCGGTCTGCCGCACTGCGGGTGTCTCCCGGATCGAGGAGATCGCCGACCGACGCTATCGCGTGGTGTTCGCCGCCGGACGCTTCCCCGACGATGCGGCCCGACGCGCGGTGGAAGCCGCGTTGCGCGTCGGCGTCGTGGACGGCCCGGAGGGGTTCACGCTCGATCTGGGCAGGCGCTCCTGGGATGAGATCCGACGCCTGCTCGCCACGGCGCTGGAGGCGGTCGCGGGGAGTTCCGCCGCGGGACGGTGAGACAGGGCTGCGCCCGTGCGGCGTCCCCTTGCACGAAGGAGGAAAAGGGGCGAAACTCACCATGGAGGTCGTTGATGTGTCCCTGATCTCGAGGCTGAAGAACCGCGGGCTTGCCGCGCTGGCGACCGCCTTTCCAGCACTGGGCGAGCGCTTTGCCGCCGGGTACCGCGCCGAGCGCCAGGACGACGGGGTCCCGTGGGCTCCGGTGCGAAGGCCGCTCGCGGGCTCGACGATCGCGCTCGTCACCACCGCCGGGGTTCACCACCGCGACCAGCAGGCCTACGACATGCACGATCACGACGGCGACCCGTCGTTTCGGGAGCTGGATTTCGAGCGGCCCCTCGACTCGCTGATGATCACGCACGATTACTACGACCACGCTGACGCCGACCGCGATCTCAACGTCGTGCTGCCCGTCGAGCGCCTGCGGGAGTTGGCCGCGGGCGGGGAGATCGGCGCCGTTGCGCGGCTGGGGTACGGTTTTATGGGTCACATCACCGGGCCGCACCTGGAGACACTCAAGCGCCGGACCGCACCCGAGGTGGCCGCGCGGCTGAAGAAAGCCCGGGTGGACGCGGTGCTGCTCGCCCCCGGCTGAGCGATCTGCAACCAGACCGTGGGTCTGGTCCAGCGGGAGATCGAGCGGGCGGGCATCCCGACCATCGGCGTCTCGATCGTCAGAAGCTACAGCGAGCAGGTGCGCCCGCCGCGCACCGTGTTCCTGCGCTGGCCGTACGGGCACCCCTTTGGCGAGCCTGGCAACGCCGCCCAGCAGCGCGCCGTACTGCGGGCCGCGCTCAAGGCGCTCGTCGAGATCGCCGAACCGGGGACGATCGTCGACCTGCCGTATCGCTGGCGCCGGGAGAAGTACGAAGAGGCATGAGAGGGGGGAGGGAACAGCGATGGAGATGACCCGCAGATCTTTCCTCAAGTTCGGTGCGGCCGCGGCCGCCGCGCCGCTGGCCTTCCCGAAGCCGGCTCGTGCCGCGCTGCCGGCGACCCGCACCCTCGGGCGCACGCAGCTCGCCGTCTCGGAGCTGGGCATGGGGGTCATGATCACCCCGAACCCGGAGGTCGTGCGCGCCGCGCTCGACGCGGGCGTCACGTATTTCGACACCGCTCGGGTCTACATGGGCGGGCGCAACGAGGGGATTCTCGCCGAGGGACTCGGGCCGCGGCGCAAGGAGGTTGTGGTCGCCACCAAGTGCGCGAGTTACGGCAGCGCGGTCTCGATCGCGGCTTCCTGCGACCAGAGCCTCGCGGCGCTCAAGACCGACTGGATCGACGTCTACCAGCTCCACGGGGTCTCCAGCCGCGGGCAGGTGCTCGCGCCCGAGTGCCTCGAGGGGCTCGCGGCGCTGAAGAAATCCGGCAAGATCCGCTTCGCCGGCGTGACGACGCACTCGGGAATGATCGAAGTCATCGACGCGGCGATCGAGGCCGGGGTCTACGACACGGTTTTGACAACGTACAACTTCCGCGAGCCCCCCGGCCTCGGCGCTGCCGTGCGGCGGGCTGCCGCCGCCGGCGTCGGGGTGATCGCGATGAAGATCATGGCCGGCGGCTACAGCGACGCGGCCGTCCCGGCGCTCAACCCGTTCCAGGGGGCGCTGCGCTGGGTGCTCAGGCAGCCGGGGGTCGCGACGACGATCCCGAGCCACGTCACGTTCGAGCAACTCAAGGAGAATCTCGCGGCGGCCTCGGTTTCCTTCGGCGCTCGCGACGCCCTCGCACTCGAGGTGTACGCCGCCGCGATCGAGTCCCGCCACTGCCGCGCCTGCGGCGGCTGCGTCGGGCAGTGCCCAAGAGGGGCGGATGTCCCCGCGCTGGTGCGCGCGCTGATGTACCGCGAGGGGTATGGTCAGCCGGAGCTGGCGAGGGAAACCTTGGCCGCCGCCTCGTTCCCCTGCGCCTCCTGCGCGGAGTGCACGGTGATCTGTCGCTCGGGCGTGCGCGTGCCCGAGCGGGTTGCGGCCGCCGTGCGGTTCGTCGGGGAGGCGCGTGCGTAGCAGTCCGCCGGCTGCACTGGCGCTGCTTCTCGTGCTCGCGGGGTCGGCCCACGCCGCGCCCGCCGACCCGGCCGCCGCGCTCCCCGCCGCCGCGAGCCTTCCCCCGCTGGCGCTGCGGGGACCCATCGAGCGCCACAGCGCCGAAACGCTCTGGGAGCGGATCGACGGCGAGGCCGAATTGTACAAGTCCTACGGTCTCACGACTTCGGCACACGCGCTCTACGAGGATCCCGCTGATCCGGATCGCCGCATCGATCTCTCGGTGTTCGCATTCGCGGACCCTCTCGGGGCGTTCGGCCTCTTTGCCGCCTTCCGCCCGCCCGAGTGCACGGTGCGGCCGCTGGGAAACGGGGGGTGCGTCGGCGACTATCAGGGCTTCTTCTGGCACGGTGAACTGTTCGTGCTCGCCGATGCGGCCGGGCCGGCTGCGGGGCGCCCGGCTGATCTGCACCGGGCGCTCGAAGCCGTCGCCGCGTTGCTGGGGCCGCCGCCACCGCGCCCCGAGCCGCTCAGGTCCTTCTCGCGCTTTGCCGACACGCGCACGATCCGCTATCAGCCGCAGCACCTGCTCGGACGGGCGGCGCTCCCGCCAGGGTTGGAAGGCACTGCGGGCGGCACGCCGGTCTTTGTCTCGACGGGCGCGGACATCGCCCAGGGCCTGACGGTGCTCGAGGCCTATGCCGGCGTGCTCGAGGGGGCAGCGCGCGTCGAGCGAGACGGCTTCACGGTGCTCTCGGGGCGGGATCCCGCCCTGGGACCCGTGACCATCGCCGTCGGCGATCGTTGGCTGAGCGGAGCGCGGTCGGCGCCCGCCGCGCCCGGAGTCCGGGAGTTGCTCGAAGCCCTCGGCGCGCACGGCGGCGACCCGGCGCAGGAGGGCGCGTGGTGAACGGGGGGACCGGGATAGGGAACCTGCGGTGAGCGGCCTGCGACTCGTGGGCGACGGCACGACCGCCTTCGCCGCCATGTTCGCCGCCATCGACCGGGCGCGCACGAGCGTCTTTCTCGAAATGTACCTCTTCGCCGCCGACGGCACCGGCCGGGAGTATCGCGACCGCCTCGCCGCCGCCGCGCTGCGGGGTGTGCGGGTGATGGTCCTCGTCGACGCCTGGGGTTCGTGGACGACGCCGGAGGCCTTCTGGGCGCCGCTGCGAGCCGCCGGTGCCGACGTGCGGCTGTTCCACCCGATCCGGCGCGGCCTCTTCCCGTTCCGCAACCACCGCAAGCTGCTCCTGGTGGACGACGCCGTCGCGTGGCTCGGCGGCATGAACGTCGCGGACGAATACCGCGCCGGGCGCAAGGGGGAGCCGCCCTGGCGCGACTACCTGCTCGGCGTCGAGGGACCTGGCGTCGCCCGCCTGCGCCGCTCCTTCCTGCGGATGTGGGTGCGCGCCGAGCGGCGACTGCTGCTCCGGGCATTTTTCCGCCGGCGGGCGCCGCGCGACGAGGTTCTTCCGGAAGGTGGCGTGCGCTTTTTCGCGAGCGGGCCGGGCGAAACCGCACGACTCGCTCTCCAGACGCATCGGGAGGTCATCCGGAGCGCCCGCGTCAGCGTCGATCTGGCGATGGGCTACTTTTTCCCCCCGGGGCGCATCCTGCGAGAGCTGGGCCGCGCGGTCGGCCGCGGTGTGCGGGTGCGCCTGCTCGTGACCCGGCGCACCGACGTGCCGGCGATGCGCTGGGCCGCGCGCGGACTCTACGGGCGACTGCTGCGCGCGGGGATCGAGGTCTACGAGTTTCTCCCGGCGATCCTGCACGCCAAGCTGGCGATCGCCGACGACACGCTCCTGGTCGGTTCGGCGAACCTTGACCTCAGGAGCGACCGGCTCAACCACGAACTCACCGCCGTGGTGCGCGATGCGGCCCTTGCGGCAGGGGCGCGCGGCGGGTTCGAGTCCGATCTCGCGCGCTCCGAGCGCGTGGACCTGGCGGCCTGGGGAAACCGATCCGCGCTCGACAAGGTGCGCGAGCTCATCAGTTACTGGTTGATCGCGCGCGCCGACATCTTTCTCTCCCGCATCGAACTGTTCCGCACGCGCTGGTAGCGGCGGCGTGCCGCTGCGGGCGACCGGCGCGCACGAAACGGCCCTTCTCCGGTAAGATTGGCACGATGGCGAAAAGAAATCGTTCGCTGCGGCGAGTTGCGTTGGGAAAACCGGTGCCCCCGGCGGCGTCCCTCCCGGTTGCAGCCCCGATCCGCTCGTGTCCCCGGATCGACCGCCGCCTCCTGCCGCTGGCGCTGATCCTCGTCCTGGCAGTCGGCGCCGTCTACGGCCAGACCTTTCACCACGAATTCATCTCGTACGACGACGACACGTACATTCTCAACAACCCCGAGGTGACCGGCGGCCTCACCTGGCAAGGATTCCGCTGGGCCTTCGGCTACCACGCCGGGAACTGGCACCCGCTGACCTGGCTCTCCCACATGCTCGATTCCCAGCTGTTCGGGCTCTGGGCGGGGGGACACCATCTCGTGAGCGCCGGGTTTCACGCGGCCAACGCCGTTGTGCTGATGGCGGTGCTGTCGGCGCTGACCGGCGCGCTGTGGCGCTCCGCCGCCGTGGCTGCGCTGTTCGCGCTGCACCCGCTGCGGGTTGAGTCGGTGGTCTGGGCCGCGGAGCGCAAGGACGTCCTCTCGGCGCTGTTCTGGCTGCTCACCGTGGCCGCCTACCTGCGCCATGTCCGCCGCCCCGGCACTCGCCGCTATCTGCTGGCACTCGGCCTCTTCGCCGTGGGGCTCACCGCGAAGCCGATGCTCGTCACCCTGCCCTTCGCCCTCCTGCTGCTCGACTGGTGGCCCCTCGGGCGCGCGCTCCGGCACGCAGAGCCAGGTTCGCAGCGGGCGGTGTTCGCCGACACGCGCACCTTGCGGGCGTTGCTTGTCGAGAAGTGGCCGTTCTTCGCGCTGTCGCTGCTCTCGAGCCTCGTCACGATTCGCGGCCAGACGCTCAACGTGATTCCGTTCGTCACTCCAGACTTCGCAACGCGGCTCGCCAACGCAGCCACCTCCTACGTGCGTTACCTCGGAAGCTTCGCCTGGCCCGACGGGCTGGCGTTCCTCTACCCCTACCCGCGGGCGGGAATCCCCGGGGTGGCCGTGGCCGCGGCGGTCGCCGGCCTGCTTTTCCTCAGCGCCGCGGCGGTATATTTCGGCAGGAGACGCCCCTACCTCCCCTTCGGGTGGCTCTGGTACCTGGGGACGCTCGTCCCGGTCATCGGCCTGATGCAGGTGGGCGGACAGGCCCGGAGCGACCGCTACACGTACCTGACCATGCTCGGCGTCGCCGTGGCGCTGACCTGGCTGGCTGGCGACCTGTGCTCGCGTCGCAGAGGGGCGCGGTTGGCCCTGTCGGCGGCGTTCGCCGTGCTGATCACCGCGCTTGCCGTCTCGTCCGCGGCGTACGCGAAAGTCTGGCGGGACAGCCTCACCCTGTACGAATACACCGTGCGTGTGACCAAGGACAATTTCATCGTGTTGAACAACCTCGGGTCGATGCTCATGAGCAGCGGCCGCAACGATCGGGCCATCGCGGTGCTGCAGGAGACCGAGCGCATCAACCCGGAACACTGCAACGCCCCCTACAACCTGGGCATCACCCTGATCCGCTCGGTTCGCAACAGGGAAGCCCTGGAGGCACTCGCCCGCGCGTCGGCGTGCTACGAGCGCGAAGGGCGCGTCGGGGGTTACATCGCCGACACCCACTTCAACCAGGGGGTCGCCCTCTCCAACCTCGGCCGCTATCCCGAGGCGGAGGCGCACTTCCGGATGTGCCTCCAGATCGCGCCGAATTACCCCGGGGGGCGCATCGCGCTCGGCGCTGCTCTGGCCCGGCAGGGAAAGGGGATACCCGGGCACCCGTAGGGGCGCCGGGATCGATCATGGTTGAACTGCTGCACGCAAAGCCCTTCACGGTCCGCTACTACGAAGTGGGCCCCAGCCGCCTCGTGCGTCCGGCGACCCTGCTGGATTACCTGCAGGACGCGGCAGCCGAGCACGCGTCGCTCCTGAGCATCGGGGTCCAGGACCTGCACCATCGCGATCTCACCTGGGTCCTCTCCCGCCTGCGTCTGACGGTGGAGCGTTACGCCGGGGTCGGCGAAACGGTTCTCGTGCGCACCTGGCCTTCGACCAGGGGCAGCCTCTCGAGTCACCGCGAGTTCGAGGTCCTGGATCAGGCCGGAGAGATTGTCGCCCGCGCCACGACCGCCTGGGTGGTGTTGGACATGGTCCGGCGCCGCCCGGTGCGGCTGGCCGAGGTCCTGCCCGACTACCCGCTGGAACCGCGTCGCGCAATCGACGACGATTTCCCGCCGCTGCAGCGCCCGGAGTCTCCAGGGCGGGAGGTGCGTTTCACGGTGCGGCAGAGCGACCTGGACATGAACCGCCACGTCAACAATGCCGTCTATGTCGGCTGGGCCCTGGAGTCCTCGGCGGCGGAGGTCGCCGAGGACTCCAGGCCCGTGGATCTCGAGGTCGCCTACCGGGCCGAAGCGCTGGCCGGCGACACGGTTGCCGCCCGCAGCGTTTTGGAAGCGGGCGCCGGGTCGGGTCGATTCCTGCACGAGATCGTCCGGCACCCGGACGGCAAGGAGCTGGCGCGGCTGCGCGTCAGGTGGGCCTGACAGGCCCGTCTTCACGATCCTCGCCGTCCTCCGCCGCCTCTTCCTCATCCCAGCGCTCGCGCATCAGGCGGGAGCGCCGCCGGCGGACCGCGATGGCAACGAGAAAGAGCAGGGTGATCAACAGCCAGAAGGCGGTCTCGCTCGTCATCGCGGGAACCCAGGCATAGCGGCGGTTGACCCACCGCAGCCACCGCCCCTCGGCCGCGCCGGTTCCCGTTCCGTAGGCGGTGCGGAAGGCTTCCTCAAAGCTGTGCCCCCGCAGTTCGCGCATCAGGATGGTGAAATGCCCCTTCCCGGATTGGGAGTCGAGGAACGCCAGGAAGCTCGCGCTCTGGGCGTAGGCGAGGCGGGCCTCCGCTTCGGCGGCCGGAAAGCTCACGCTCAGGCTTTCGAGCGGCAGCATCCGGTCGAAGAGCGCCGCAGCCGAGAGCGTCAGGTACTCGCGCAAACCTTCGGTGCGCGACTCGCGCATCGCGAGACCCTCCTGGAACCAGAGGGGCCAGGCGTCGCTGGCGGGGTAGTCGGCATTGAGGATCACGTGCGTGATTTCGTGTGCGAGCAGCGGCTCCAGGCCGGCGGGCGTCTGTCCGGGGGGCACGCGGACGATGATGAACTGCCGGGCGGGGATCGCGGCTCCCGCCATCCAGGAGGGGAGGCGGCGGGCCCACTCCTCGCGGGTGGCGGCGGGGGAGTTGGCGGTGAGCAGGAGGATGGCGACCGCCACGGGCTGCTCGAGCCCGAGATCGCCCCGGATGCGCTCGTGGGCGGCCGCCGCCAGAGCCGCCGCATCGCGCGCGTACCCGGCGTCGCCCTCCGCGTGGACGACGGTGACCGGACCGGATCGCACCGATGCGGCTGGCGGGCCGCCGCCACTGTCGGCAGCGGCTCCGTGCGGACGGAAAAGCAGCGCCATGAGGCAGAAGGCCGAGAATAAACGGATCATCTGCAGACTATACCGTTAACCCGAGGGGCAGCACTATCACGACGGGAGGGCTGTCTCCCGGAGTGCCGTGAACGGACCCGCCGCCCGCAGTGCCCGCAGGTCCTCCTCGCTGCGGACAAGCAGCGCTCCCGCGAAGCCGAGGGCGTTGATCGAAATAGAACCGAAGAACTCCCGGGATCTCGGTACGAGCAGGAGCCACGCTCTGGTCGCGAGCAGGCAGTACGGGCCGCTCTGCAGGTCGGCGCCTCTCCCGGACGGGGGGCGCAGGCCCACCCGCCCGAGCAGCTCGACGTAGCGCTCGAAGGCCTCCCGGGCCGCGCCGTTTTCGTCTGCCGCCGCGCCGAGGCGGGCGAAGGAGTGGACGAAGTCGAAGCCGGGGATCGTCCCGGACCCCGCAGTTACCCGGACCTCGGAGAGCAGGGGTGCTATCGGGACCGGCGGCCCCTGCGGGGCGAGGGGGAGGGGCACCAGCTGGAGGTGCTTGTGTGGCTGGCTCGCCCCGGCCTCGGTCCCGCCGTTGTAGAAGCCGAGGCTCTCGTATTCGCTCATGCACCGCCACCAGGCCGCGAAATCCCGCGGCGTGAGCAATGATCGCTGCTCCTCGAATTCCCGCGTGACGATGAGCAGATGCTGGTCGACGACGTTGAACTTGTTGAGGATCGCCACGTGAGTTTCCGAGACATCGGCGACGAAGAGCGCCTCCTCGTACGGCAGGAACGGGTTGACCGGTCGGCCGGCGGCGGCGCTCCGCTGCTGCGCCGAGCGCTGGTCGCTCTTGCGCTTGAGGTTCGCGAGCACCCGCACGAAGAATCGCACGCCCCCATCGTCAACGAATTCGAAGCCCGTGGGTATCGGCAGGAGCGCCCCGCTGGCCAGGGCGCGGGTCGAGACAGCCGCGATGCTGCCCGCCAGCGACCCGCGTGCGAAAGCTCCCCGTCCGCTCATGACGAGCAAAGCATAGCGCACTTGCGGATTCCGGGGACATCTGCCGAAAAGACGCGGCGACCGGCAGCCCCATAAACTGAGCGCAGGGTTTGCGTTCGCCGGGCATTCGTGAAAAGATGCCGACAGTGACAACCCCGGTGATCACTCCGAGAATCACGGGTGATCGGCGGCGATCCCCGCCGTGAGGCGCAGTCAGAAAGGACGTCCATGACACGCACGAAACCCCCGGCGGCTGCTCCTCTGCTCGTGGTCGCAATCGTCCTGGCGTTCATCCTGGTGCCGCAGGCGGCGTCATTCTATGTCGACTGGCTCTGGTTCGAGAGCATCGGGCTGCCGCAGGTCTTCGTCACGAGTTTCACGGCGCAGGCGTTCTGGGCGCTCGCCGGCGGTCTGCTCGGCTTTCTCGTGGCCTTTGCCAGCCACCTGGCGATGGCCCGGGCCACCCGGGGCCGCGTCGTCACGGTCACCTTCCAGAACCAGGCCGCCTTGCAACTGGACGTGCCGAAGCACCTCGACCGGCTCGCCCTCGTGGCGCCCGCCCTGGCCGCCTTCGCCGTGGGTTCGTTGTTCGCCGCCAACTGGCTGAAGTTTCTCCTCCAGTCCCACGCCGCGGCGTTCGGATCGAGCGACCCGGTGTTCGGCCGCGACCTGTCGTTCTACGTCTTCTCCCTGCCGGTGCTGGAAATCGTCGGTTCCGGGTTGCTGCTGGCGCTCGGGATCGCGCTGCTCGCGGCGGCGGCGCTGTATTTCCTCAAAGGGGCGCTGCTGCTGACCAGCCGGGGAGTCGCTGCGGAGCGGCCCGCTTCGGTCCACCTCGCCGTTCTCGGCTGCCTGCTCTTTCTCGTGCTGGCCTTCAACACCTTCGTCGGGATGCACGCCGTTCTCACCTCGACGCAGGGGCTCGTCGCCGGCGCGACCTACACCGACATCCATGCGCGCCTGCCGGCGATGAAGCTGCAGATCGCGCTCGCCGTGCTCGCCGCGGCCTTGCTGCTGGCGAACATTTTCGTCCGCCGCGGCGTGCTCGTGGTCTCGGGCATCGGCGCCTACCTGGTCGTCGCCGTCGTCGGCGGCACCGTCTACCCGGCGCTGCTGCACAAGTTCGTGGTCGCGCCGAACGAGCTGGTCAAGGAGACGCCCTACATCAAGCTGAACATCGCCGCGACGCGCCGGGGGTTCGGCCTCGGGGCGGTGGAGGAGCGCAACATCACCGGGCAGACCGGCCTCGGCCGCGAGGACGTCGAGAAGAACGTCGCGACGATCAGGAACATCCGCCTCTGGGACCACCGGCCGCTGCTCGACACCTTCAGCCAGGTGCAGGAGATCCGCACCTACTACGACTTCACGACGGTGAGCAACGACCGCTACCTGATCAACGGCGAGTACCGGCAGACCATGCTCTCGCCGCGCGAGCTCTCCAGCGACAGCATCCCGACCAAGAACTGGATCAACGAGACGCTGACCTTCACGCACGGCTACGGGCTGACGCTCGGGCCGGTGACGCAGGTGACGCCGGAGGGGCTCCCGGTGCTATTGGTAAAGGACATCCCGCCGGTCTCGACCGCCAAAGAGATCAAGATCACCCGCCCCGAAATCTACTACGGCAAGCTCTCGAGCGACTACGTCATCGTCAACACGAAATCGCGGGAGTTCGACTACCCGGCGGGCGAGGACAACGTTTTCACCGAGTACGCCGGCGCCGGCGGGGTGAAGATCGGCTCGCTGCTCAGGAAGCTGGCGTTCGCCGCGCATTTCGGCTCGATGAAGCTGCTGCTCTCGGACGACGTCACCGTCGCCAGCCGGGTCCTCTATCACCGCACCATCGCCGAGCGGGTCGGGCGGGTGCTGCCGTTTCTGCGGCTCGACAGCGACCCGCACATGGTGGTCACCGACGCCGGGCGTCTGGTCTGGATGTACGACGCCTACACGGTGAGCGATCGCTTCCCGTACTCGCAGCCGGTCGGCGGCGGCGTCAACTACATCAGGAACTCCGTGAAGATCACCGTCGACGCCTACGACGGGAGCCTGCGGTTCTACACCGCCGACCCCGTGGACCCGATCGCGAAAACCATCGCCAGCGTGTTCCCCGGCGTGCTGCACCCGATCGACGAGATGCCCGCGGATCTGCGCCGGCACATCCGCTACCCGCTGGACATCTTCGGGGTGCAGACGGCGGTCTATTCGACCTACCACATGGAGGACCCTCAGAGCTTCTACAACCGCGAGGACCAGTGGGAGATCCCGGTCATGGGCGCGGAAAACCAGCGCGAGCCGATGGAGTCCTACTACACCGTCATGAAGTTGCCTGGGGAGAAGCGGGAGGAGTTCATCCTGATGATCCCCTTCAACCCGAAGAAGAAGGACAACCTCTCGGCCTGGATGGTCGCGCGCAGCGACGGGGAGGCGTACGGGAAGATGATCGTCTACCGCTTCCCGAAGGACCGGCTGGTCTACGGGCCGAAGCAGATCGTCGCGCGGATCAACCAGGACACCGAGGTCTCGCGGCAGGTGTCGCTGTGGGACCAGCGCGGCTCGCAGGTGATCCAGGGGACGCTGCTGGTGATCCCGATCGAGAACTCGCTGATCTACGTCGAGCCGTTGTACCTGCGCGCCGACACCGGCAAGATTCCGGAGCTCAAGCGCGTGATCGTGGCCTATGAAAACAAGATCGCGATGGAGGAGACGCTGGAGCGTGCGCTGGCGAGGATCTTCGGCGAGGGTCCCGGGGCGGGCGGGGTCGCGACGGCGGCGGGTGTCGCGACCCCGGCTGGCGCGGCCGGTGCGGCTGGCCGGCACCCGGGGCCGGAGGGCGATCTGGCGGCGCGCGCGCAGGAGCACTACGATCGGGCCATGAAAGCCCAGCGCGAGGGCAACTGGGCGCTCTACGGCGAGGAGATCGGCAGGCTCGGGGAGGTCATCAAACAGCTGCGGTGACCTCCCCCGCGCCCTTACCTCCCGGAGCCGACGAGTTTCATGGTCGTCTTGGTGTTCATGGTCGTGCCCTCCATGGTCATGACCGATTCGCTCTCCATCTTGACCATTCCGGCCAGGGGAACGTCCTTGCTCGACCAGGACTTGACCGTGCTCTCGATGACTGCAGGCTTGGTCGCGACCACCTTGACTTTCGCCCAGTGGCACTTGTAGGACTTGCCATCCACGACGATGGTCTCGTCGCCTTCGCTCAGGATCGTCGCCTTGGCGTCGGAGTTGCCCTGCGTGTAAGGATCGAAGGGTTTGTCGAGCATGATCTTCGTGTCCTGCGGCGGCATCTGCTTGCCCATCATGGTGGCCACCATCCTCAGCGTGACGGAGACGTCGTCCTTAGCCACGACGGTCTGCTTCATTTTCATCTCCATCGTTCTGCCCATGGTTTCGGAGTTGGTAACGATCTCGACCCACTCGCCGACTTTAGCGCTCTTGTAGGGGTTGTCCGCAGCCCAGGTGAACAGGGGGAACAACAGCATCCCGAGGGCGACTGCCGTACAGGTCTTCAGCATCCGGTTCATTTTGTCTCCCGTCCCGTGATCCGCCCTGATTGCCGTCCGGGTCGCCGCGCGGATCGGCGACCGGCGCCTCGTTGGGGAACATCCCCGGAGGAGATTATTCCGGTAGCGAATCTACCAGCGGGTTGCTCGAGATTCAACCTCTGGCATTCCCGTGAGAGCAAAGACAAGGCGGGATCACCGCGTCAGGCCAAGGGCAGTGCGCACCTCGCCCGGCGTCGCAAGCCGCCTGCCAAAGAGCTGGGCCATCTTCTTCGTCCTCTGAACGAAATCGACATTGGCGGCCGGAAGGCTCCGGCCGGCGTCCAGCCACAGGGCGTCTTCCAGGCCGACCCGAACACCGTGGCCGTAGAGCATCCCCATGGCGTTCATGGGCAGCTGCGCGGCGCCGACACCGCCGCCCACCCAGAAGGAATCCGGCGGCAGTTCACTCATCATCAGGCCAAGCTGGCCCGGCTTCGCCTGGGCCGACGCAATGTTGCCGAGGATGAAATTGAAGTAGAAAGGCGGCCGTATCAGGTTTTTCTCGCTGAGATACCGGGCATAGTTGATCATGCCGGAATCGAACACCTCCAGCTCCGGCTTGATGTCCGTCTCGGCCAGTCTCTCGGCGATCCGACGGATCATCTCAGGGCTGTTGACGCTCGCCGCTCGACTGAAATTCATCGACGCCAAGGTCAGGCTGGCCATGTCAGGTTTCAGGTCGCCGGTGAGATTGAGGGGATCCGAACGCTCGTCGAAAACACCGGCTGCCCTGCCGCTGAGTGAAACGCAGATCACCACGTCGGGACAGTGCTCGCGGATCGAGCCGATCAGTCGGGCATAGCTCTCCTTCCGGTGGGTTGGCTGCCCCGTCGCCTCATCGCGAGCATGCAGGTGCACGATGTTCACACCCAAGGCGACACAGCGTATCGTGTCCTCGACTATCTCCGCTGTCGTAATCGGAACGTGTGGATTCATCCCCTTGGTCGGCACCATGCCCGTCGGCGCCAGATTGAGGATCAAGCCTTCCAGATGCATGCGGCGGACTGTCGCCTAGCTGCCGTCGAGAGATTGAAAACGCACACGGGCGGGATTGCCCACCACCGTCGCGCCATCGGGGACGTCGTGCGTCACCACGCTGCCCGCCCCGACGACGGCATTCCGGCCGATGGTGACGCCGGGGAGGATCACGCTGCCGCCGCCGATCCTGGCACCGCAAAGGATGCGAGGGAAGCTCAGCGCGCCGCCCGTGAGCTTGTCATTCAGGGTGATGACGCCCGGCCCGACGAAAACGTCGTTCTCGATGGTGACGCCTCTGGTGATGTGGCAGGCTGTCTGAAGCGAAACCCGGTCGCCGATGACGCAGTCGCAGATGTTGCAGTGCGAGCCGATGGTGCACGCGGATCCAATCACGGCTCCGGTGTGAATGATGGTCATCGAGCCCACGCGGGTGCCCGCGCCAATGACAACGGCGCTCTGCACCTCCGTCAACGCCGGGTTGTAGAAGCGGACAGCGGGAAAGCGCGTCTCTAGCGGCTCCATGCCGGGCGTCCCTTCGATCTCGCGGTGATGCGCATGGCTACCCTTGGTTGCGAAAGAGGCGGGCAGCGGCGCGCAGAGGTGCCGTGACCCGCCACGAAACACTCCGTTGCGCGAC
>Ga0315271_10000061_pt1 | contig 47375 bp, 45 predicted proteins | sample C3_top_MG_FD_204664 | JGI IMG/M metagenome (GOLD analysis project Ga0315271, IMG submission 204664) | Sediment microbial communities from Yellowstone Lake, YNP, Wyoming, USA - C3_top | ecosystem: Environmental > Aquatic > Freshwater > Lake > Sediment | place: USA: Wyoming | collected 2017-08-01
TATAAATTTCTAAATTAATTTGCAGGTTCCTGCCTGGTTCCTACCATACATGATGGTTTCGTGGAAAAAGAAGCAGAGGTGTTCATTTAGGAAATGGTCTGGAGTCTCAAGTATGCAATGTTTCTCAGGATGCCATCCGGGGCTTCAGCGGGAAGCTGTTAAATTTAATGCCTGCCCATCCAGTTTTCATAAAATTGCGTATATTCTGATGATCTGTGCCTTCAGGGTATGGCAGCACATCATCGCGGTAATAGGAACCGAAGCAAGCCAGTGTTTGTTGCGGTGAAAAACCTTGCAATTGAGCAAAGGCAAACAGCTTGCACGAACCGGAATTCTGGCCCTGTTCATTCATTATTCCACCATTTATAAAAGCGGCAGGCGTGAATTCATACATCGCTTCGATGACTTCCATCGAGTCGCTGAAGGCGATGCTATCGGGTGTAATTTCAAGTTTTTGCAGAAAGGTATTGAGGTCCATATTTTTCGTGTTGCGTGAGGTTGAAAACACAAGTTTTTACTTGACTGATAGTCGCCACAACGATGTGAGTTCAGCTGCACGAGCCGCGTGCAGCGCATCGCTGGTATCGGAAACGCGGGGGTGATGCGACTTCACATCTGTTTTACCCAATACCTTCAATCCCGCTGCAGCAATGGCAGCAAGCAATTCAGCACGGCTACGCAGGCCCAGGTGCTCGGCCAAGTCGGAAAGAATCAGCCAGCCTTCACCGCCGGGTTCCAGGTGAGTTGCCAAGCCGTTAAGGAAGCCCAGCAACATACGACTTTCAGGATCGAATACGGCGTACTCAAGTGGCGAACTGGGGCGCGCTGGCACCCAGGGCGGATTGCACACTATCAGTGACGCGAGCCCCTCTGGAAAGAGGTCTGCTTGTATCACTTCAACCTGTTTCGTGAGAACCAGTCGCGTCAAATTTTCGCGCGCACAGTTCAGGGCTCGAGGATCCTGATCAGTGGCGACGATATGTTTGATGCCACGCCGTGCCAGGACTGCAGCCAGCACGCCTGTACCCGTGCCGATATCGAATGCCACAGAGTGTTTGGAGATTATTTTCGGCAAGGGACTATCGTTAACCAGAGCCACATATTCACCGCGTATCGGTGCGAATACGCCGTAATGCGGATGTATGCGTGCTCCCAGTGCCGGAATTTCAACGCCATTTTTACGCCATTCGTATGCGCCGATTATGCCCAGAAGACCCCGCAATGAAGTAATGTATTCTTCAGTGGCTACGCCATAAACTTCATTGCAGGCCAGGCTGGCATCGGGTGCACGCCGCAGTGGAATGCTGTGATCAGCATTAAAGGGTATGAGTAACATGCCCAAAGTGCGGGCTCTTTGTGATTGGGCCAGACGATGCTGATTGAATGCATCCTTAAGGTTTAGTTCGCGTAGCGATTCGTTTGTCCCCTCTCCCGGGTGCCCGGCCAAAAGTTTTTCGGACATAGGGGGAGGGTTAGGGAGAGCGTAGCGAGGGTTCGGGAAACGGGTATGAACAGGGAGGATAGGCTTGCCATGCACTTTAGCAGTCGCTGGAATATTTTTTAATTTTCGTCCACGCGGTTTTTCATCTACGCGCCGTGCCATTGCCTGCAGTAATTGGCGCGCATTCTGAAAATCCCCCCGCCATAGTAGCGCGGTTCCTTCGCAAGCCAGTCGGTAGGCGGCATCAGCCGTTATACGATCATCCGCGATCAACACGCGCTTGGGTGGCGGTGTGCCGCTTTCCGAGCGCCAGCGGGCAGATTTTTCTTCACCCGCTTCGTTCCAGCTGATGACAGGCCAGTTATTTGCAGTATGGTCGCTCATTGTGAGAAATGAGCCAAGTGCAGCAGCATGGTGTTTGCCTGGAAAAATATATACAAATGCATGGAGGGAGCTTATTGGAGTGGCACGGTAAGAAAAACAAATATTGTGACTATCTGCCTTCTTCCCGCTTGAGCTGCTGATAGCGCAGCTTGGCCTCGTGGTCGTCTTTTGCAGCCGTTATTTCACGCATCACTGAGCGCACGTCGGCCTTCTTGTCAGTATGCTTGAAGCGCCCGGTCAAAGGTGTATCCGGAAGCAGTTCGCCGCGCTGGTAAATGGCCCATATTTCCTTGCCATATTGGGTGGCAAGCAACTCCGGGACAAATTGACCGAAGTAGTTGGCCAGGTTTTCAACGTCGCGCTCCAACATGCGGCTTGCATTGTTGTTTGCGGCGGCATCGACTGCCTGCGGCAAGTCGATGATGACCGGCCCTTTGTGATCGACCAGAATGTTGTACTCGGACAGGTCGCCGTGGACGATACCAGCACACAGCATCAGCACCACTTGTCTGATCAGCATGGCGTGAAATTCGCGTGCCTGTTCCTCGGTGAGTTGCAAATCATTCAATCTGGGAGCGGGCTCGCCATGTTCATCAGCCACCAGTTCCATCAGGAGCACGCCCTCGTAAAAACCATAGGGATGCGGCACTCGAACTCCCGCACCGGCGAGTTTGTACAAGGCGTCAACTTCAGAGTGTTGCCAGGCCGCCTCTTGCTCTTTGCGTCCGTAGCGGGAACCTTTTTCCATCGCGCGAGCCTGGCGGCTGTTTTTTACCTTGCGTCCCTCTGTGTAGTGTACTGCCTGATGGAAGCTGCGCTGGTTGGCTTCTTTGTAAACCTTGGCGCAACGAATCTCGTTGCCACACTGGACAACATAGACCTTAGCCTCTTTCCCGCTCATCAGTTCGCGCAGGACTTGGTCTACAAGGCCGTCTTCGACAAGTGGCTCGATTCTTTTTGGTGTTTTCATAGGGTGGTCAAAGGTACTGCTTTGCTGGTTCGCATTAACGTCGAAGTTTAACGTTGTAAGGATGTTTGGAGCAAGCGGCTTTTATAGAGCCTGCCTGGTGAAGTTTTAAGCATGATGATTAATCATAGTGTGCTCCCCCACCCTAACCCTCTCCCGAAGGGAGAGGGAATGCACGCAGTAATTATGTTCACAATCTATTCTTAACCGTTTACTGAGCAAGTGAGGCTGCATTCTCCGAGTTTCCCGCAGCTCGAATGACGAGAAAGCAAACGATGATGTTTTTAGTCCCCTCTCCCTTCGGGGGAGGGTTAGGGTGGGGGAGCACTCTTGGCAGACTCCAATATCCAGTCAAACAAGTGACTTACGATAATCGTTAAAAAAACGGTTTGTGGAACAAATAAATTCAAACATAGTCTGGGCGGAACAATAGATGGGAAGTCGATGGGTATTCGAAATTATCGTGAGGATGTTTAAGGTTATACTTGTAAGGCTGACAGTTTAGCTGCTCATATTCGTAATTCAATATACCCAAATAACTTAGCAATAATGAACACACAATCAATTGCAGTGCCGCTCGATCAATCAGTGCATGCTAAAGCAATCCAAAAAAATGTAGTCATCGCTGCCTGCTATGGAACCTTTCTGGAGTGGTATGACTTTCTGACTTTTGCCTCGCTGGCCATTTATTTCAGCGTGCTGTTTTTTCCTTCTGACAATCCCACTACCGCACTATTGTCTAGCCTGGCTACCTTTGGTGTCGGTATGGTGGTGCGCCCGCTGGGCTCGGCTCTGTTTGGCTCACTTGCGGACAAATATGGGCGCAGACCGATTTTTATCACTACGATCGTGCTGATGGGCGTGTCGACCTTTGCGGTTGGATTATTGCCCACCTATGCGCAGATTGGTATGTGGGCTCCCATCCTGTTGCTGGCTTTGAGATTGTTGCAGGGATTTTCGGTAGGCGGCGAAATTGGCGGCGCATCGGTTTACCTGACCGAGCATGCACCCGCAAACAAACGCGGGGCTTACACCAGCATTTTGCAATTGATGGGCCCCTTGGGTATTCTGGTCTCTACCCTGCAGGTGGTGCTGTTGCAAGCCTGGTTGAGCCCTGAGGAATTCAACACCTGGGGCTGGCGTGTGCCTTTCCTGCTTTCTGCATTGCTGTTATTGATCTCGCTAAAGAGCCGCATGAGCCTGGTTGAATCCCCTGTTTTTCAACGTTTGCGTGAGAAAAATGGCCTGTCGAGCGCGCCCTTGCGCGAAATCATGCGAGATCGTCGCACCCTGGGTCGCATGGCTTTGCTGTTTTTCTGCATTTCCGCAGGCGGTGCCTTGCTGTTCTTTACCTCGCAGGTTTATACCAACGTTTATCTCAAAAGCGTAGTCAGACTGGAACCCCAGGTCGCCAGTACCCTGGTGATGCTTAGCACGCTGGCACTATTTCCGCTGACTATTTTCTTTGGCTGGTTGTCGGACCGCATAGGCCGCCGGCCGATTATTTTAAGCGGCATGCTGCTGGGCTGCGTGGCTCTGATGCCTGTCTATCAGGGATTGCTGCATTACGGCAATCCTGCAATGCAACGCTTTATTCAGGAGGTGCCGGTGGTTCTATTTGGTGATTCATGTGCCTATAGCCCGTTCACCAAACCGCGCAACGACTGTGAGCGCAATCAGGAGCTGCTCACCAAGCTGGGTGTCACGCATACGCTGCAAGCGGAACGTGCAGTCAATCTGACGGAGGTGAGTATCGGTGGTGCAAGCCCTGTTTCAGGGTTTAATCCCGCCGTGATCAGCGCAGTGCTTAAAACTCAGGGCTGGTCTGCACAGGCCGATCCATTGCATACCAACCGCCTGATGCTGGTGTTGCTGTTGATTATTCCGGTTATCGCGCTGGCACTGGTTACGGGGCCACAAACTGCGGTGCTCGCCGAGCTGTTTCCCGCCCGTACCCGTTACACTGCAGTCGCCCTGCCGCATAATCTGAGCGCTGGCTGGATAGGGGGGCTGTCACCCTTTATGGTGACGCTGCTGAATGTTAAGGCAGGCGATGCCATATCAGGCCTTTGGTATCCGATAGGGCTTTTGTTAGTGGGGTTGCTGGCAGGTTTGTTGTTCCTGCCGGAAACGCGTAATGTGTCGCTGGATGATTAATTATTAAGATGAATAATAAAAAGCCGAGTGATTCATGAATATGTCTACAAAATCCATTTTATCCAAATTAATTTCTGCGGAAGCCAGAGCTCAGGCCCAGGATCTGCTGCACTTTATCGATGCCAGCCCCAGCCCCTGGCATGCGGTACACAGCATAGAGCAACGTCTTTTGGCGCAAGGCTTTACCCAGCTGCAAGAAGCGGAACGCTGGCAACTCAAAGCAGGGGGAGCCCATTACGTTGTGCGCGGCGGTGCGTCGATTATCGCCTTTAAAATGGGTCAAAAATCACTGGAAGAAACCGGTTTCAGGATGATAGGTGCGCACACCGATTCACCGGGATTGCGCCTCAAAACCCATGCGGCGCACGCGAGTGACGGTCTGGTTAGGCTGGGTGTGGAAATTTATGGCGGGCCTATATTGGCCACCTTTACCGATCGTGATCTGAGCCTCGCCGGCCGGGTGAATATTCGTACTTCCAGTGGCTTTGATACGCGCCTGATCAAGTTTGATCAGCCTCTTGTGCGTTTGCCCAACCTTGCCATCCACATGAATCGTGAGGTGAACGAGCAAGGATTAAAACTGAACAAGCAGACTGAGCTGCCTTTGCTGTTTGGCATTGCCCACGAAAAACTGAGTGCACGCGAGCAGTTCCTTGGGCATCTGGCTGCGGCATTAGGGGTGAGTGCACAAGAGATTATGACCTATGAATTAAATGTTTTTGATACCCAGCAAGGTACGTTCTGGGGGGCTGAGCAGGAATTCATTGCCAACAGCCAGCTCGATAACCTTGCCTCATGTCATGCGGCATTGACGGCGCTGCTGGCGACCGACACCCCTGCTGCCACAGCGATATGTGCATTCTTCGATCACGAGGAGGTGGGCAGTGAGAGTGCGGGAGGTGCGGGCGGGAGTTTTGCTGCGGATGTGATTGATCGTCTGGCCATATCTTTGGGTCTGGATGAAGAGGCGCAACATTGCGCGGCTGCCAGGAGTTTTTTCATCAGCGCCGATATGGCGCATGCCTACCAGCCCAACTTCCCCAATGCCTATGAGCCCAATCATCATGTGATGGTCAATGCCGGCCCGGTGATCAAAACCAACTCCAACCAGCGCTATAGCACAACTGCGGATACCGCAGCACGTTTCATGACCCTGTGCGAAAGTATTGGCGTTCCATGCCAGCATTACACACACCGCACTGATCTTGGTTGTGGTAGCACCATAGGACCTATCATCGCCTCACGCCTGGGTATCGCAAGCGTGGATGTGGGCTCTCCAATGTGGGCGATGCATAGCCTGCGGGAAAGTGCGGGAGTGCTGGACGTTGGCTATATGATTGCGGCTATGGGGGCGGCATTCGATAGTTGAAAATATTCCAGGTGGCGGGGTATACATATGAGTCAAATCGAAAATCATTGGGACGAAGTTTCTCAAATTGAGATTCAGATTATGAGATATATGATGGCGCTCGGACTCGATTGGCATGATGAGGCCGCAATGACGCAACTGGCATCCGAGTGCAAGAATTTTGGACCAGTCAATGCGCAAGCCGCATACGCTTCCAATGATCAAAAATTAATCACCAAAGCTCAGCTTTTTGGTTTGGTCTCCGTGATGATGCAGACTATGGAAAACGCCGCGCGGGAAAATCGCGACGTACATGGGGGAGCAGTCTGGAAGGCATTGGGCAAGCATTTTTACACATGATTTTGGATGCTATCTTTTTGTTTAAAGCAGTACAAATAGAATGGCGACTGTGATTTGGGTTGACTTTCCGGCCAATTCCAGTAGAATCCGCGCTCCCTAAAACCTTGCCCTACCGTTACGCATAGCGGGGGGCTACAACCATAAGGAGATGTAATGCGACACTACGAAATCGTATTTATCGTGCATCCCGACCAGAGCGAGCAAGTGCCCGCGATGGTTGAGCGATATCGCACGCTGGTGACTGGCAAGAATGGCCAGATTCACCGCCTGGAAGATTGGGGCCGCCGTCAACTGGCTTACCCTATCCAGAAAATTCACAAAGCACACTATGTTCTGATGAACATTGAATGCGACCAGGAAACTCTGGACGAGATGGAGCACGCATTCAAGTTTAACGATGCAGTGTTGCGTCACCTGACAATCAAGATGAAAGCGGCTGTCGTTACTCCTTCTGCAATGATGCGTGAAGAGAAGTCGCGTTCGATTACAGGCGATGTTCCTGCTGGAATCGCTGTAGCTGCTTGATTGACACGTTAGCAAATCGCTGTGTTATTGACGGCGAACTGGTTGAGTTGGACGATTTGCGTTACACCCCTGCGGGGTTGGCGCGAGTAGGATTAAAGATACGCCATGCTTCAACGCAACAAGAGGCGGGAATTGCACGGCAAATTCAGTGCGATATTCCGGCAATATCTCTTGATGCGGCAGCCCTGAAAGCAAGTAAGTTATTGCTCGGGCAGCAGGTGAGGGTGGAGGGATTTTTGGCTCAGCGCAGTTTGCGCAATACGCAGCTGATACTGCACATTGATAACATTACATTGAAATAAGGGGCACAACATGGCTCGTGTATTTAAGAAAAAAGATGACAAGAAGACAAACTCTTCGCGTTCATTGTTTAAACGTCGCAAATTCTGCCGCTTCACTGCCGAGAAAATCGCTGAAGTGGACTACAAGGATATCAACATCCTTAAGGAATTTGTATCTGAAAATGGCAAGCTGATTCCGGCACGTATTACCGGTACTAAAGCACGTTATCAACGTCAATTGAGCGTGGCAGTTAAGCGTGCGCGTTTCCTGGCATTGCTGACTTACACTGACTTGCATTAAGGAGAACACACATGCAAATTATCCTGATGGAAAAAGTGGTTAACCTCGGCACGCTGGGTGATGTGGTTAAAGTTAAAAATGGCTATGCACGTAACTTTCTGATCCCGCAAGGAAAAGCAAAGCGTGCGACTGAAGCTAACGTGGCTGATTTCGCCGTGCGCCGTGTTGCTCTGGAAGCAGCTGAGCATGCAAAAGTTGCTGAAGCTCAGGCACGCGCAGAAAAGCTTAACGGCCTGACTGTACAAATCTCGCAAAAAGCGGGTGTGGACGGCAAGCTGTTCGGTTCTGTTACCAATGCAGATATCGCCGCTGCACTGGTCGCTCTGGGCTTCGCGGTTGATAAAGCTCAAGTACGTATGCCTGCAGGTCATATCAAGACGATCGGTGACCATCCGTTCACTATCGGTTTGCATACAGACGTAGTCGCCAATATTACTGTTTCTGTGTTGGGCGAACACTAAACCTGGTTTGTTTTTAGCAGGTTAAAAAAAGGGCTGGCAACAGCCCTTTTTTGTTTTCCCAATTTTGTATCTTTACGGGGTAAAATTCTCTATCCCGTTTCCACTCCGCATTTGGTTATTCATCATGCAAAACTACGCTGTTCCCGTTTCCGATCCCCAACTAGATGCTATCAAACTGCCACCACACTCGGTTGAGGCAGAGCAATCGGTATTGGGCGGCATTCTGCTGGATACGACTGCATGGGACAAAATTACCGATATCTTGCAGGAGCCTGATTTCTACCGTTACGAGCACAGGCTGATTTTCCGTCATATATCGCAGCTAAATGAACATGCCAAGCCTGTGGATGTGATTACGGTTGCAGAGTCACTGGAGAGTAATGCCGAGCTGGAGAAGGCCGGTGGCTTGTCGTACCTTGGCTCGCTGGCACAGAACGTACCTTCGGCGGCGAATATTCGGCGCTATGCGGAAATCGTGCGTGAGCGTGCGGTGATGCGAAAGTTAGCGGAAGTGGGTACCGAAATCGCAACAAGTGCCTACAATCCCGGCGGGCGTGATGCGGGGCAGTTGCTCGATGAGGCAGAAAGTCGCGTATTTGAAATTGCCGAGTCGGGCGAGCGCGGTAAGCAGGGATTTGTGGCTATACCCGCTTTACTCACACAGGTGGTCGAGCGTATCGAGACCCTCTATTCACGGGATAATGATAGTGACGTAACCGGTATCGCGACGGGTTTTACCGATTTGGACAGCATGACTTCGGGTTTGCAACCTGGAGATTTGGTCATCGTGGCGGGGCGCCCAAGTATGGGTAAGACGGCGTTTTCGGTAAATATTGCCGAGCATGTTGCGCTGGAGGTAACTAAGCCAGTAGCAATTTTTAGTATGGAAATGGGCGGCTCGCAATTGGCGATGCGTATGATTGGTTCTGTGGGCAGGCTTAATCAGCATACATTACGTACGGGTAAACTTGAGGATGACGATTGGTCACGTATGACCCATGCCCTGGGCCGATTGAATGACGCGCCTATTTTTATTGATGAGACAGCCGCATTAAATTCACTGGAGTTACGTTCTCGTGCACGTCGTTTGCATAGACAGAATGACGGCCTGGGTCTAATTGTGATCGACTATATACAATTAATGTCTTCTGTATCCAGTAAGGGTGGTGAAAACCGGGCGACGGAAATTTCAGAAATTTCGCGATCACTTAAATCTTTGGCAAAAGAGTTGCAAGTACCCGTGATTGCACTGTCTCAGCTTAACCGTAGCCTGGAACAGCGACCCAACAAGCGACCAATCATGTCCGACCTGCGTGAATCAGGTGCGATCGAGCAAGATGCAGATTTGATTTTGTTCATCTACCGCGATGAGGTCTATAATCCGGATTCACCCGATAAAGGCAAGGCTGAAATCATTATTGCCAAGCAACGTAACGGTCCTATAGGCAAGGTTGAGTTGACCTTCCGTGGCGAATATACTCGTTTCGAGAACTATACGTCCGCCCAGCATTGAGTGCTACCCTGACGCGGGCAACCGGGTTATTTTGTTGATAAAGAAAAGCTTGTGACGAGTAGGGCAACTCACTATAATGCGCCCTCGTTTTGGGAGCATATTTCAGCGGTAGAATATTTCCTCGACAAGGAAAAGGTCACTGGTTCGATCCCAGTTGCTCCCACCAATATATTGTCTCAAGCAGTCCAAAGAAGGCCAGATAACCCAGTAGGTAAGGGTGTCTGGCCTTTTTCACGCTATAGCGGTCTAATGCAGTGCTATTCATCCGGTTCTGGGTCAATGTTCGATCGAAGAATAAACAAATGGGTTGAACTACCGGTTTTGAATATTTTTTTCTGGCGTTTCAGGCTGTCGGATGCGTTACTGTTTTAAAATTGCTGGTTTGCCGATTTTAGTTTGAGTCAGAATTGATGAATAAGGTCAGTGTATTTTGAACCGGCTTGTCTGCACGCGACGACGGGATTGCAGGCGGGATTAATGTGTGTGTCGCCTAGATCTGTGCGTAAATTTATTGAATAAATACACACAGAACGTCCGTGTTCGACGATCTTGACGCGGTACGTACTTGGGATAGGGGGCGGCAAAGCTGTTGCGGTATGCAAAATATTGCCAAACCCAATAAAGTCGGGCATTATGAACAAGTTCAGAAGGTATTCAGGTGCCTGGTCCAGGCTGCCAAATTAGGGTGAACGCAGGTTCGCCTTTTTCAATTATTAAAATCCATCAGGTAGGATGATTATGTTTGATTTCGTGCAAGAGAAAAAACGCGTAGTGCAAATTGTATTGTTCCTCATTATTGTCACTTTCGGCTTTTTTGGCGTGGACTCGTACAGAAAATCAGGTGGAAGTAATACCCCTGCAACTGTGAATGGTGAAAAAATAAGCCAGCAAGAATTTGACAATGCGCTGCGCCAACAGCAGGAAAGGGTGCGCGAACAGGCCGGTAGTAATTTCGACCCAGCCATGTTTGACAAGCCTGAAATCAAACGCATGATCCTGGACGGTCTGGTTAGTCAGCGCTTGTTAAGTTCGCAGGCACGCAGCGTCGGTCTGACATTAAGCGATGCTCAGTTAGCGCAAATTATTGCAGGCATAGAGGCTTTTCAGAAAGAAGGTAAATTTGACAAGCAGCGCTATGAGGCAGCATTAAGCAGTCAGAACATGTCTGCACTGGTCTTTGAGTCTCGCGTGAGAGACGAGCTGAGTACACGGCAATTGGTTGATGCCTATGTCAAGAATGGTTACTCCTCGCTGGCTGTTGCAGATAATTTAATCCGCTTGAATGAGCAGCAGCGTGTCGTCAGCATTTCTCAGGTTTCACCGGATTTATTCTTGAAGCAGGCTAAAGTTGATGATGCTGCAGTTAAAGAATATTACGAAAAAAATCAAAAAGAATTTCAGACGCCTGAACGCGCCCGTGTGGAGTATTTGATTTTTTCTGTTTCAGCTTTGCAATCCCAGGTGACGGTGACTGATGCCGAGATTAGGAAGTATTACGAAGATCATCAGTCTGAATTCAGTACGCCAGAGTTGCGTAAAGCTGCGCATATTTTGATTTCTGTTGATGCAAAGGCCTCGGATGCTGAAAAGCAGGCTGCTAAAGCCAAGGCAGAGCAAATACTGCAGCAAGTGAAACAGGCGCCGGCTCAATTTGCCCAGCTTGCCCAGAAATACTCCCAGGATCCCGGTTCTGCCGCGAATGGTGGTGATTTGGGAATGTTTGGCAGAGGCATGATGGTAAAGCCATTCGACGAGGCTGTGTTCAAGCTGTTGGTGGGGGAGGTAAGCGGTCTTGTGCAGTCAGATTTTGGCTTTCATATTATTAAGCTGTTAGCGGTTAAAGGCGGAAAAGTTCAGGAATTGAGTGAGGTTAAAAGCACCATCGCACAAAAACTAAAGGCACAAAAAGCAAATGATAAATATGTCGAATTGGCCGAGAAATTCAGCAATACTGTGTATGAACAGAGTGATTCTCTTAAGCCTGCGGCGGAACTGGTAAAAATGCCGGTGCAACAGGTTGCATGGTTAAGCAAGGGGCAGATAGGTGTTTCACCCTGGACAGACAAGGCCTTGCAGGCAGTATTTTCCGATGAAGTTGTCAAGAATAAGCGCAACACGCCGGCTATTGAAATCGCGCCTAATACCTTGCTAGCGGCGAGAATATTGGAGCACAAGTCAGAAAGCGTATCCACTTTGGTTGAGGTTGCTTCATCTATTCGACAAAAACTGCAGCGACTGCAGGCGCAAGATCTTGCGCTCAAACAGGGAAAAGCTATCCTGGCCCAGTTGCAGCAAGGGGACACTGTAAGTCTTGAGTGGAAAGCTGCGCAATCTGTTACACGTTCTCAGCATACGGCTTTGGATAATGAATTTACCCGCCAAATATTTCAGGCGAGTGTTACCAAGCTTCCGGTTTATGTCGGTATGGAGAGTTCGCAGGGTAGTTATATGTTGGCGCGGATCGACTCTGTTAAAGAGGTCGAGGCTATAGATGTTGCCAAGCGTGCGCGTTACCTGCAGCAATTGCGTCAGATGACCGGAGAAGAGTTGTTGCAGGCATATATTGCGGACATCAGGAAGCACGCCAGTATCAGTATCGCTCCTATCCTTGCAACAGAAAAGAATGATTAATTAATTGGAGTGACAGTTCAGTTGGTTAGAATACCGGCCTGTCACGCCGGGGTCGCGGATTCGAGTCCCGTCCACTCCGCCCGTATATGAAATTAATATTTTCTGAATCGATAATTCGCGATGTACGATCAAGATAAACGCCACCTTTAGGGTGGCGTTTTTTTATATTCAGGGGGCTTCAGGTTTGGGCCAACTCGACAGAGGTGATCTTAAACCGTGCATTTACGCCGGATTTCACCTTTTAGGGCAGTAAGCACGGGTGCAGTTACTTTACAGGTTAATGATTTTGTAATGACCGTACAATTGTTGTGGTGCATCGCGCGGGAGCTATCGTATATAATATCAAGCTGTATATTTATGTGCTCGTAATTGTCTATGCTGGAAGTGAGGGGCTTGGCCTGTGCGCGTGGTGAGCAACAACTGTTTTCCAATCTGAGCTTTGACTTGTCAGCGGGTGAGTTGCTGCAAGTGCAGGGTGAGAATGGTAAAGGCAAAACCACTCTGTTACGTGCCCTGTGCGGCTTTATAGAGCCTCTGGCAGGTCAAGTACGTTGGCAAGGGCAGAATATACGTGAGCTGGGCGAGGACTATCCCGGCGAGTTAATCTACCTTGGTCACTTGAATGCGATTAAAGATGAATTGAATGCGCTGGAGAATTTGCGTATCAGTTGCGGACTGGCCGGTAGTGCAGTGAGCGATAGTGTTGCAATTGCAGCTTTGCGGCGCATGGGTTTGCGCGGGCGTGAAACTTTTCCGGTGAAAGTGCTGTCACAGGGTCAGCGTCGGCGCGTCGCTCTGGCGCGCTTGCTCGTCAGCAACGCTCCCTTGTGGATATTGGATGAACCGCTTGCCGCACTGGATGTGGGTGCGGTTGGCTTGATGCAAAGTTTGATAGGCGAGCATCTGGCTAAGCGGGGCATGGTTATTTTTACCACGCACCAGCCATTGGAAGTTGCAGGAGTGCCAACGCGGCGTCTGATATTGTCATGACTAAATTATCGATGCTTGATTTGCTGGGTTTGGTGGTACGCCGCGATTTAATGCTGGCTATGCGCAGGCGCGCAGATGTGCTGACAACGCTGATTTTTTTTGTACTGGTCGTCAGTTTATTTCCGCTGGCTGTAGGTTCAGAGATTGATATGCTGCGCAAAATGGCGCCTGGTGTTGTTTGGGTGGCTGCTTTGCTGGCATCGATGTTGTCACTGGGGCGTATGTTTTCGGCGGATTATCTGGATGGGACACTGGAGCAAATGCTGCTTGTACCACAGTCGCTGTCCATGCTGGTATTGAGTAAAATTTTAGCCCACTGGATGTTATCCGGATTACCGCTGGTACTCATTGCACCGGTGCTGGGTTTGCAGTTTGATATGTCGGGAGAGGCATTATTGGTGTTGGTAGCCGCGCTGCTAATTGGTACACCTGTGTTGAGCATGATAGGTGCATTCGGCGCAGCTTTGACACTGGGATTGCGCGGTGGCGGTGTGTTGGTTTCTTTACTGGTTTTGCCCCTGTGTATTCCGGTACTGATTTTTGGTGCCGGTGCGGTAACCGCAGTGACCAGCGGGGTGAGTCCCGCTTCAAACCTGTCACTGCTTGGTGCATTTTTACTAATGTCGTTATTGTTTACGCCGTGGGTTTCGGCGCAAGCATTGCGTATTTCAATGGAGTAAAGATTGGCTATAAACTGGTTTAAATATTCTGCTCCCAGTTCTTTCTATGGTTTGGCGGGAAAGTTGATACCCTGGTTCGCGTGGCCGGCTGCGCTACTATTCTGTATGGGGATGTACATTGGTTTCTTTGTTGCACCTGAAGATGCGGTACAGAGCGAGGCCTACCGGATTATATTCATTCATGTCCCGGCATCCATCCTGTCCATGATGATTTATCTGATCATGGCGGGTTATGCCGCATTGGGACTCATCTTCAATACCCGCTTGTCGTCTATGATGGCCTCCGCACTGGCGCCAACCGGTGCGCTATTTGCCTTTATCTCGCTGTGGACCGGCGCACTGTGGGGAAAGCCGATGTGGGGTGCCTGGTGGGTATGGGATGCGCGCTTGACCTCTGAATTGATTTTGCTGTTTTTATATCTAGGCTTTATTGCATTGCAGGCCTCGATAGAAGATCCGCGCCGTGCTGACCGTGCCGGTGCTCTGCTGGCGATTGTCGGTTCGGTTAACGTGCCGATTATTTATTTCTCTGTGCAATGGTGGAACACCCTGCATCAGGGCTCCAGTGTAAAGTTGAGCGGCACCAGTATGCACATTGCGATGCAGCAGGCTATGTTTACGATGTTGGTGGCAATGTGGCTGTATGTGATTGCAATCGCCTTGCTGCGTGTACGCAGTATTATTTTGTATCGTGAACGCAATACCCAATGGGTAGGTGAGCTAGCGGAGGTTAAGCAATGAGCGTACTGGAGTTTTTTGCGATGAAGGGTTACGCCTGGTATATATGGGGTTCGTACGGTGTAGCCATATTGCTGATTATTGTTGAAATCATGCTGGTACGCCATAAAAGAACAATTACTTTACAGCAGTTGCGCCTGGTGCGTGATGCCGAGAATGAGGATTAGAGATGAAGCCGCGCCATAAAAGATTGATGTTTATATTGGTTGGAATAGCAATTCTCGGCTCCGCAGTAGGTCTGGTTTTGTATGCATTGCAGAATAATGTCAGCCTTTATTTCACTCCCACCCAGGTCTATAACAAAGAAGCGCCACAGGGGCGAAATTTCCGCATCGGCGGTATGGTTGTGGAGGGCAGTGTCAAGCGCGAGAAAGACGGATTAACGGTACATTTTGATGTCACAGACACATATAAGACGATGCAGGTTTTATATAAGGGTATCCTGCCGGATCTGTTCAAAGAGGGTAAGGGTGTAGTCGCACATGGCAAGTTGGAAGCCGATAATACTTTCAAGGCCGATGAGGTACTGGCCAAGCACGATGAAAATTACAATGCTGCAGAAGTTGTAAAAGCTCTGGAATTGGCCAACAAGGCGCAGTCAGCCGTTCCAGCCACAGAGCCTGTTGTCTCCAAATATCAAGTCCCCACCACTAATAAATAATACGGTAAATACACATGATTCCAGAGATTGGTAATTTTGCCCTCATCGTTGCCCTGGTATTGGCAATAACTCAAGGCGTGCTACCCATATGGGGCGCTGCTCGCGGAAATGCAGTTTTGATGAATACCGCGCGTCCGCTGGCATTCGGCCAGTTTGTATTCGTGGCCATTGCCTTTGTCAGCCTGGTGCATGCCTTCCTGCTCAATGACTTTTCGGTGCTGTATGTTGCCGAACATTCCAATTCGCAATTGCCGGCATATTTCCGTTTCGCTGCGCTGTGGGGAGGGCATGAGGGCTCATTGCTGCTGTGGGCATTCATTCTGACTATTTGGACAATCGCTGTGGCCAGTTTCAGCAAACATCTGCCCGATGAAATGGTGGCGCGGGTGCTGGGTGTAATGGGCTTGATTTCGGTGGGCTTCCTGCTCTTTATGCTGTTCACTTCCAATCCCTTTGATCGTCTGCTGCCAGCTGCCATGGACGGAAGGGATTTGAATCCCCTGTTGCAGGATATCGGTCTGGTGATCCATCCGCCCATGCTTTATATGGGCTATGTTGGTTTTTCAGTGGCTTTTGCATTTGCATTGTCAGCACTGTTGGGCGGCAAACTGGATGCAACGTGGGCGCGCTGGTCCAGGCCATGGACCACGGTCGCATGGGTATTTTTGACTATTGGCGTAATGCTGGGCAGCGGCTGGGCCTACTACGAACTCGGCTGGGGCGGCTGGTGGTTCTGGGACCCGGTAGAGAACGCCTCATTCATGCCGTGGCTGGTTGGCACTGCCTTGATACACTCACTGGCGGTAACGGAGAAACGTGGTGCGTTTAAAAGCTGGACTGTATTGCTTGCAATTTCCGCGTTCTCGCTCAGCCTGCTGGGTACCTTCCTGGTGCGTTCCGGTGTGCTCACCTCGGTACACTCATTCGCCACAGACCCCAAGCGCGGTGTATTTATTCTGTCGTTTCTGGTAGTGGTGATCGGTGCATCATTGCTGTTGTTTGCATGGCGTGCGCCCAAGATAGGCCTGGGTGGAAAATTTGATCTGGTCTCGCGCGAGGCCATGTTGCTGTCTAACAATGTACTTCTGGTTGTGGCAGCAGCTTCCGTATTTCTCGGCACACTATATCCCTTGTTTGTAGATGCACTCGGCTTCGGCAAGATTTCCGTAGGCCCGCCGTATTTCAATACCGTATTTGTGCCAATCATGGTGCCCATGGTGCTGATGATGGGGCTTGGACCGATTGCACGCTGGAAGCTGGCCACTGTTCCCGAGCTGTGGGTACGCGTACGCTGGGCCTTTGCCGCAAGCTTGATTATTGCGTTGCTGTTGCCACTGGTATTGGGCAAGTGGACACCGCTAATCGCACTGGGCCTGATGCTGGCTTTCTGGGTGATCACCACCGTGTTTTCTGATTTGTATAAGCGTATCCGTGGACGCGAAGGCAAATTGCTGCAACGATTAAAAAGTCAGACACTCAGCTATTACGGTATGCAACTGGCGCATCTCGGCGTGGCCGCATTCATTATTGGGGTAACGATGGTGAAGGGCTACGAAACCGAGCGCGATGTACGCATGGATATCGGTGATACGGTTGTGGCTGGTAACTATGTATTCCGTTTTGACGGGGTACGCGAACAGGAAGGTCCTAATTATCATGCCTATCAGGGACGCGTGACCATCACCAAAAATGGCAAACCGGTGACACAGTTGTATCCGGAGAAGCGCACTTACAATGCCTCCGGCATGCCAATGACTGAGGCTGCAATTGACACAGGCTTGTTGCGCGATCTCTATGTTTCGCTGGGCGAGCCGATACCCGACAGTAACGGTGCATGGGCGGTACGCATCTATCACAAGCCATTCATCGACTGGATCTGGTCAGGTTGTTTGCTGATGGCATTCGGCGGCGTGTTGGCAATCAGTGACCGCCGTTATCGTATTCATGCACGCAAATCCGCAGCAGCAGAGGCGGGAATAGCGTTAACGATGAAGGGGACTACCGCATGATGCGATTCATTTTGCCTTTTGTAATATTTGTCGTGCTGGCAGTATTTTTGTTTGTTGGCCTGACGCTTGATCCGCGCGAAGTACCTTCTCCGCTTGTGGGCAAACCGGCACCCGCATTCGTACTGCAACAATTACATTTGCCAGGCAAACAGTTCTCGCCGCAGGAAATGCAAGGCAAGGTATGGTTGCTCAATGCCTGGGCTTCGTGGTGCGTGGCGTGCGAAGCCGAGCATCCGGTGCTGATGGAATTGGCGCGGCAAAATATAGTGCCGATTTACGGTCTGGATTATAAAGACAAGAGGGAAGCTGCACTGGCTGTATTGGAGCGGCGCGGCAATCCTTATGCATTGAATGTGTCTGATGCTGATGGACGCGTGGGTATCGACTATGGCGTGTATGGTGTGCCGGAAACTTACGTGATCGATAAGCATGGCATCATTCAGTATAAGCAGATAGGCCCTGTTACAGCGGATAACCTCAGGGAAAAAATTCTTCCCCTGGTAGCAGAACTGGAGAAGAAATAATGCGTGCGCTCATATTGTTACTATGCATGTTACCGGTGTTTTCCCATGCCGGAGAGGCACAGGATCTGGCTAAGGACCCTGTACTGGAAAAACGTATGGTGGGTCTGGCAGAAAATTTGCGCTGTCTGGTCTGTCAGAATGAATCGCTGGCCAGTTCGCATGCGGAATTGGCAGAGGATCTGCGCCGCGAAGTTCGCGAGCTGATGCAGAAAGGCATGTCAGACCAGGAAATAAAGGATTATCTGGTGGCACGCTATGGTGATTTTGTATTGTATGAGCCACCCATGAAAAGTTCTACCCTGTTGCTTTGGCTGGGCCCGTTTGCATTATTGATAGGCGGCCTGGGTGTCCTCGTTTTCCAATTGCGCAAGCGCCGGAAAACAGTGACAGAAACAACACTTAGCCCGGAAGCACAAGCTCGTGTTACCGCCTTGCTTAACGACGAAAAGAGATAAAAAGCATGATTTTATTTTGGGTAATTTGCGCGCTGATGCTGGTTATGGCATTGTTATTCGTTGTGTTGCCATTGTGGCGCGGTAATGCAAAAAGCAACACGGTGCAGAGAGATGGGGCCAATCTGGAAATTTTTCGCGACCAGATCGCGGAAATGGATGCAGACTTGCGGAATGGCCTGTTGACCCAGGAGATGTTTGAACAGGGCAAGCGAGAGTTGCAGACCCGCTTGCTGGATGAGGTGGAGGGCACACCCGATTCGAGTTCGGTTGTAACGCGTGATCCGCTTAAATTGTTGGCGCTGGTATTGTCCATGCTGTTGCCTTTGACTGCTGTTGGAGTGTACTGGAAGGTGGGTAACCGTCACGCTCTGTTGCAGAAAGAGAGCATCGTTAGCGCAGAAGGATTCAATAATAATACTACTGAAGCTTCACTCCAGGTTTTGGAAGAAAAGGTGGCTGCCAATCCCGATGATGCTGAAAATTTATTGCTGCTGGCACGTATTTATAGTGAGCGTGAACGTTTTGCCGAGGCTGCAAAAATCTACGACAGGCTGACAAAACTCGTGCCGAATGAAGCCCAGCTTTGGGCAGACTATGCCGATGCGCAGGCGATGGCATCTGGCAGGACGCTTGCCGGCACACCTACCAAGTTACTGGACAAGGCACTGGCACTGGACCCGGACAACTTCAAGGCGCTTGCGCTATCAGGTTCAGCCGCGATGGAGCGCGGCGATTATGCGCTGGCAATACGGCAGTGGGAAAAACTGTTGAAGTTGATACCCAAGGACGATGAAAACGTAAAAATTATCGCGAGTGGCATCCAGCAGGCGCGCGTATTAATGGCGCAGAAAAACGGCGGAACATCACCTGCAATGGCTCAGCGTGCGCCAGTAGAAGAACAGGCGCAAACGCAAGCAGCGGTACAGGCTGGCAAGGAGGCTCTTTCGGGGACCGTTACACTGAATGCATCACTTAGTGCACATGTCAGTCCTGACGACACCGTTTTCGTGCTGGTGCGCGCGGCAGAGGGGCCGAAGATGCCTTTGGCGATTGTGCGTAAACAGGTTAAGGATCTGCCCTTTAAATTTACACTGGATGACAGTACGTCCATGTCGCCGCAAATGAAAGTGTCGAATTTCGATCAGGTGGTTGTGATCGCGCGGGTGTCAAAGTCGGGTAATGCGATGCCCCAGCCGGGGGATTTGCTGGGTATGAGTCCTGTAATCAAGCCTGGGACTAAGGGGTTGAAGCTTAGTATAGATAAAATCTCGCAATAATAAAACCGTAAATTGCGGGCTTTATATGCAACAAGTTATGCTGTCTTCCAGCTCATTATGCAGCGGGTGTGGGCATATTTTTTAAGGCTTCTATTTCTTTCTCGGTAAGAGTATTAACCAGCGCTTTGTAACCGCCAGCCAGAGAAAATCCGCGCTCATATCCCAAAGATCTGAGTACCCGTGCTGCATGCAAGCTGCGGCGACCGCTATTGCAAAAACACAACAGGATGCAATCTTTTTTGTAGTGCAGGCGATTGATGCTTGACAGGAAATGCTGCACATCCAGATTGTCTGGCATGTCCCCGTCAAGTATCTCATGCTCCTCTTCAGTCATTTGGTGACCCAGCAATTGTTTGAAACGGAACAGTGGGAGAGAGCATGCACCCTGGATTTCACCCTCCAACTCCAGTTCAAATTTTTGTCTGACATCGACCAGACAAACCAGCTTTAAACGGATCAGCTCGAGAGCCGTAGGAACGCTAATTTCCAGCATAGAATCAGGGAGGTGTTCTGTGATTTTGGTAGGTGGCATGATAAAGAGTGCAGAATAAGGGAAATTTAGTAAATTTTACTGGATGAATATCGTCCTGCAAATTTTTTGGATATCGGGATACTCACCTTGCGCTATCAATTTATGTCAGTGGCTGGAATACTGCGTGATGAGGATGCACTGGAAAAGAAAATTCCACAGATCAATTGCGTTGATAATTATAACAGGGGTGATTTATGAATGACAGAATTCGCCGCATTCTTGACCAGATCAAAGCACTTGAAGAAGAAATTCAGTCCGAATTGAATGAACAGGGAGGCCGGTGGTTCTACCAGATTAAAGGCAAGCGTATCAAATTTGAACGGTCAATCAAGGAGAAGCATCGCAGTTTAAAGGTGGGTATTTTCCACTGGTTTTTAACTGTGCGTCCGCAGAACTACCTTACCGCACCCATTATCTACGGCATGGTTGTGCCCATGCTGGTGTTTGATATGTGTATCATGTTTTACCAGCTAAGCTGTTTTCCGGTTTATGGAATTACCAGGGTGCGCCGATCTGATTATTTCGCGTTTGATCATCGGCATCTGGCCTATTTGAATGTGATAGAAAAATTTGACTGCCTGTATTGCTCATATGGCAATGGATTGTTGGCCTATGCAACCGAGATTTTTGCGCGCACCGAGCAGTATTTCTGCCCGATTAAACACGCGCAAAAAATTTTTGGGAATCATGCGCGTTATCAATTCTTTTTGGACTATGGTGATGCGGCTTAATTGCATAAAAAGTTTGCAGAAATTCGTGTTGCACTGGTCAAGGAAGAAAAAAGTTTACAAAATTCATAAAATATCAGCATGGAAGTGGGGAGCGCTAAATGACTATCCGTTCGTTTAAAGGTACTTTTCCAAAATTAGGCGCACACGCCTACGTCGATGAGAGCGCTGCTGTCATAGGTGATGTCGAATTGGGTGAGGATGCCTCCATCTGGCCGATGTGCTCGATTCGCGGTGATGTGAATTTAATACGTATTGGTGCACGCACCAATATCCAGGATGGCAGCGTTATTCACGTCACACACCGATATGGCGGCCTGCCTGAGGGCAATGCTACGCAGATAGGCAGCAATGTGACCGTTGGGCATAAAGTAATACTGCATGGTTGTACAGTTGAAGACCTGTGCTTGATCGGCATGGGTTCAGTGATACTCGACGGCGCCATAATCCGCTCCAGAGTTCTATTGGGAGCAGGGTCGCTGGTGCCGGAAGGCAAAGATTTGGAAGGCGGCTATCTGTGGCTGGGGCGCCCGGCAAAAAAAATGCGCGAACTGACTGATGAGGAGCTCAGATGGTTTGAGTACTCCGCCAAACATTATGTAGCACTCAAGAATGATTATATGGGGTAGGTAATTCAGCCCAGCATTGCCTTCAGTCGAGCCAGCTTTGCCTTGCCTTCCTCCTTGCTGACTTCCGGCGCAGTGCCTGCCGCAACAGCCCCTGCAAAAATAACATCATCGGCAGGAAGCTCTTTCAGAAAGCGACTGGCTTCGCAGTTTTGCCATTCCTTGCCGCGCCTGCGCTTGACACAATAACTGATATGCAGGGAGCGCTGTGCGCGGGTAATGCCGACATACATCAGGCGGCGTTCCTCTTCAATTTGTTCGGGTGATTCGCTGCGCTGGTGCGGCAACACGCCTTCCTCCACACCCACCATAAAAACATGACCAAACTCCAGCCCCTTGGCCGCGTGGAGAGTGGATAACGATACCGCATCTGTCTCTTCTTCCCGCGATTCAAGCAGGTTCATCAGCGCGATGGTTTGCGTCATTGCCAGCAGGTTTTTTTCATCGGCGGCAGACTTACGGTTGATCCAGCCGACAAAATCCGACACGTTCGACCACTTGCTCTCGGCCTGTTTCGGTTCATGGCTGTCAAACAGCCATGCTTCATAATCGATTGCGCTCATCAAGTCGGTCAGCACCGGCGTGCATTCTTCCTTGCCGGCTCGATCCTGCATGCGGTTGATGAAGTTGCAGAAAGTCAGCAATTCTTCATGCTGGCGCGCCGGCAACTGCTGCTCCATTGCGTTTTCAAAAGCTGCTTCAAACAGGCTGATATTGCGTGTGCCCGCATAGGTTGCGAGTTTTTCCAGGGTCTGGTTGCCGACACCGCGTTTGGGCGTGGTAACGGCGCGGATAAATGCCGGGTCGTCATCCGGATTGGCAATCAGGCGCAGGTAGGCGACCAGGTCTTTGATCTCGGCGCGCTCAAAGAATGATGTGCCGCCGCTCACGGTATAAGGCACATTCTGTGCGCGCAATTGTTCCTCAAAACCGCGCGATAGATGATTGCTGCGATACAGGATGGCGTAATCGGCAAATTTTGTGCGATGCTCAAATTTATGTGCCAGCAAGCGTAAAACAACGGCCTCGGCTTCATGTTCATCATCTTTGGCAGCGAAAACACGCACCTGATCACCCAGACCATGCTCACTCCACAGGTTTTTATCAAACAGTTTGATATTGTTTTTGATCAGGTGGTTTGCACTCTGCAATATGCGCTGCGAGGAACGGTAATTCTGTTCCAGTTTAACCACCTTTAAATTCGGGTAATCGCTTTGCAGATTCTGGATGTTGGCGGTACTGGCACCCCGCCAGGCATAAATGGACTGATCGTCATCGCCCACCGCGGTGACCATCGCGCGTGGACCCGCCAATAGCTTCATCAGCTGATACTGGCAAGCGTTGGTATCCTGATATTCATCCACCAGTAAATAGCGCAAACGCTGCTGCCAGCGCAACAGTGCTTCGGGAAATTGCTTAAAAAGATCGACTGGCAGACGTATCAGGTCATCAAAGTCCATCGCCTGATAGGCGCGCAAAGTTTCCTGATAACGTGCATAGAGCAGGGCGATACGCTGTTCGGCCTCGGTGTCAACCAGGCTCGCAGCCTGCTCGGGCGAAATAAATCCGGCCTTCCAGTTTGACATCATGCTTTGCGCAGTACGGATATCCTGTTTGTCCGGAGCGCCCAGCAGTTCGCTGATTATTTTACCGGTATCGGCGGTATCAAAGATGGAGAAGCTTTTTTTATAACCGAGCAGGACCGCTTCTTCGCGCAGAATTTGCATACCCAGCGCATGGAAGGTGCAGATGGTCATGCCTTTGGCATCTTTACTGGCAAGAAGCTTTCCAACACGCTCGCGCATCTCGTTGGCGGCCTTGTTGGTGAAGGTGATGGCAGCAATATTGCGCGGTGAATATCCGCATTTTTCCACCAGGTACGCCAGCTTCTGCACAATCACACGTGTTTTTCCGCTACCCGCGCCAGCCAGCACCAATAAGGGGCCGTCAAGATAGTTGATAGCTTCGCGTTGGGCTGGGTTGAGTATGGTTGGCATCAAGGTGTGGGAGTTTATACATGAAGCAGAGGTTCATTTTAACACGGTGATGTTAGCCTGATTTTCTGTGCGGTTTTGCTAGCACGATTGGGTCAGGACGCTTTTAAAATCTAGACGAACAGAAACACCCCCAGTGGAAGATGGATGCTGATTATATTGGGAATTAATGAAACAGAACTGTAGAATTATCCAGTATTTGGCTCCCCGACCTGGATTCGAACCAGGGACCTGCGGATTAACAGTCCGTCGCTCTACCGGCTGAGCTATCAGGGAATTGACAAGACCGGCATCATACTGAGTATGAGCACTTCGGTCAAGGATTTGCATCCGGTATTACCGAATAAGCTTTGAGAGATTGTTGATATTCGTTAGAATTTAAACATGTGGGTGAGCTGTGAATGCTAGAATAGTGCCAATTAAATTAATATGTTGGCTTGTCATTTTAAGCAACTCAAACTAGCGCATAAAAAGAATTCGAGTTATAGAAAAATATGGATAAGAAAACTGTTTTTGTAAAAACCCTTGCGGGCGAAAGCGAAGTGGGCGGCCAATCCGACGAGCTTTTTGGTGATGCCAAGCGGATTCTGCTTCTGGTAGATGATGAATCGACTGTAGGCGAAATATCGAAACGCGCGCCGCCCAGTTTGCGTGAATCTTTGGAAGATATGCTGCAAGAATTAATCGATGGCGGTTACATCAGAGATATGCGTACACAGGCCAATGTACAGCAAAAACCTGCTTTGAAAATGTCCTCTCCTGCTTTCAAAATGGCCACTCCAAAGGCTGCAACACCTTCCACTGCGAGCCCTGCACCAGTCCGTCCGACAAATACAGCTTCCAATGCCGTATCACCCATGGCTATGCCAGATATGATGATGCCGAGCATGCCACCGCCGGTTATTAAAAAAGAAGAACCCGCAAAAGCAGACAAAAAATCAGATCTGGATTTTTCTTTTCTTACGTCCGGTGGCAGTACTAGTCCAGTCGACACCGGCGTAGACAAGGAAAAGCAAAAGGCTGAAGCTGAGCGACTAAAAGCTGCTCAAGCGGCACAAATTGAGGCAACTGCCAAAGCTGTCAAGGTAAAGGCTTATGAAGCGGCTAAAGAAAAAGCAAAAGCCGAGGTTGCCGCGAGAGCACGAATTGAGGAGGAGTCCAGAGTAAAAAAAGAGGCAGAAGCAATACGGCTAAGGACAGACCAGGATGCAATGAAAATGCGTACCGAGCTAGAAATGACCAAGGCGAGAGTGGAAGCAGAGGTGCGCACTCGCATTGAGACTGAGGCGAGAATAAAGCAAGAAGCCGAAAAACTTCGGCAGGAGTTGGAGACGACTAAAAAGAAAGCAGAATTAGAAGTTAGAAACCGTCTTGAGGCAGAAGCGCGAGCCAAGGCCGAAGCGGAAGCGCGAATGAAGCGGGAAGCAGATGCCGAGCGTTTGCGAGTTCAAAAAGATCAGGCGGAACTGGAACTGGCCCGAGTTAAGGCCGAGGCCGAGATCAGAATGCGTGCCGAAGCAGAGGTGCGGGTCAGGGCTGAAGTAGAAACACGACTTAAAGCAGAAGCGCTCGCGCAGGAAAGGGCTAAAGCCGCAGTGGAGGCCGAGATAAAAATGCGCGCCGAAGCAGAGGCTCGTGTCCGAGCCGAAGTTGAAGCGCAGCTAAGAGCAGGGGAACTCGCCCGGAATAGTGATCGTCACAGTCCAAATCGTGACCCCATAGCTGGGGCTGGAGTGGCTCCTGTTTCGTCGAATGAAGAGCCGGCAGACCAGGCTGAAAAGCTGAGGCAGTCTTTTGTCGAGTCCTTCGGACAGCAGAAAAAGAAACAGGACGCCACCACGGGGAGTTTTAAACTTGAACAGTTTTCTTTTGTAAGTACCGGAAAGATGCCGGCTGCGATCGGCCAGCCTACAATAACCGAGGTATTACCTGGTGCCGGATCCAAGGTTAAAGCAGCCATAGAGCAAAGAGCGAGAAAAGAGGCTGAAGCACTTCGAATAAAAACCGAACAAGAAGCTGCAACAATTCAAATAAAAACGGAACAAGAAGCCGCAAAATTGAGAGCAGAACAGGGCGAAGCTTCACGTATCAGATTAGAACAGGAATCAATACAGCTGAAGGCAGAGCAGGCAGCGTACCTTCTAAAAAAGCAGCAGGAAGAGAAGCAAGCAATTGCTGATGCTGAAGCGCGAAAACTGAGCGAACAACAAAGCAGGCAATGGGAAGAAGGTCAGCGCAGAGCAGGCATACAGGCACAGGCTGAAAGTGAGCGACTGGCCCAGCAATATGCCGAAGCTCAGGCTAAAGCCAGACGGCAACCCAACAGAGCGCCTCGCAAACCGTTGCCGATAGGCAAGATGATGGCGGGCTTGTTTGTACTGCTTTTGAGCGCCATAATCGGCTTACCCTACGTGTGGCCACTGGATGAATATATAGCCCCGCTGGAGAAAGAGATTTCTGCACAAATTAATCAACCAATCAAAATCAAGAAAATCAATGTGGCTTTACTCCCTATGCCCAGGCTTGAACTGCATAACCTGGTAGCAGGCAGCGGACAAGAGTTAAAGGTGGGAGATGTGGTATTGAATTTCGATTTCTCCGCATTGTTCGCACCCACCAAGTCAATTGGAAATATGGAATTGAATAATGTTATTTTGACAGGCTCGTCTTTGGACAAGGTGCTGGTTTGGTTTCAGGCGGTGGGTGGAAATGAGACGTATCCGGTTGCCCATATCGTGTTGCGCAATGTGCGGGTGAATAGTGAGGAAATCAAGCTGCCACTTCTTAACGGTTTGGCTAATTTTGATTTGCAGGGAAAATTCACCGGGGCAGACTTGAAGAGTGAAGACGGTAAATTTGCTCTTGAGTTGCAATCCCAGCAAAATCGCCTGCAACTGGAATTAAATATTCACGAGAGCAGTTTGCCTATACTTCCTAATATCAAATTCAATGAACTGAGTGTAAATGGAGTCATGGCTAATGGCGAAGTCATTTTGTCTGATTTTTTTGCCCATATCCACGGCGGAACGCTCACCGGCAAGGGGCTGCTTAACTGGAGCAATGGCTGGAAACTGCAGGGGCAAGTCAACGCAAAGAGTCTGGATCTGCAGCGTATGTTTCCGAATTTCGGATTGTCGGGCGAACTCATAGGCGACGTGAAAGTTTCCATGTATGGTTCCGGGTTATCCCAGCTGGACAAAGAACCCGTTATGGAAGGCACTTTCGAGGCCAAAAAAGGCGTAATCAGCAAGCTGGATGTCGATGCCATCGCCCGCTTTGGTGTACGACCTGGCGTTGCGGGTCATACTGATTTTAGCGAGTTGACGGGTAGCATCAAATCTGACTCTCACGGCCAGCGCATCTATCTAAGCAAAATTTCATCCGTTGCAGTAAATGGCACAGGGTTGGTTGAAGTAGATGCAAATCAACAGCTCTCGGGCAAGCTGTCGGTGGATGTTAAAGGCCCGACTAACGGAAGTGTAATCCTTCAGTTATCGGGTAGCGCCACGAATCCGGTATTGCAATCAGGCCGTTAATCTGAAGCACCCGTCGAAATGGAAATCTATTTTTTAGGTGCCACAGCTACAGTCACCGGTTCAAAATATTTACTCAGTAGCGGTTCGACGCATATTCTGGTTGACTGTGGTCTGTTTCAAGGGCTGAAGCAATTGCGTCTGCGTAACTGGGACAGGCTGCCGATTGATCTATCGACACTTACAGCCGTAGTCCTGACCCATGCGCATATCGATCATAGCGGTTATCTGCCACTACTGGTCAAGCAAGGCTACAAGGGTCCTGTATATTGCAGCTCCGCAACGCGTGAACTATGCGCGGTTTTGCTGCCGGATAGCGGGCATCTTCAGGAAGAGCAGGCGGAATATGCAAACCGCCATGACTTTTCCAAGCACCATCCCGCATTACCGCTTTATACACAGGAAGATGCCGAACTGGCATTGCAATATCTGGTCGCTGTCGATTTTAAACAGGAAATTTTAATTGGCGGCGAAGTGAAAATGCGCATGTATCCGGCAGGTCATATTCCCGGCGCAGCCAGCGTTGAGCTGCGCGACCAGCATACCTCCATCATATTTTCTGGTGATCTGGGCCGCCCGGACGACCCGATTATGTATCCGCCCACGCCACTTGAAGGCGCGGACTATCTGGTGGTTGAATCGACCTATGGAAATCGCCGGCATCCTCCGCAGGATGCCCAGCAGTTGCTGGGTGAAATCATAAACCGTACCGCACAGCGCGGCGGTGTGGTGGTTATTCCGGCGTTTGCGGTGGGACGTACACAAATGTTGTTGCACTACATGCGACTGCTGAAAGATACCGGCACTATTCCCGATATGCCGATCTATCTGAATAGCCCAATGGCGCTCGATGCGACTGATATTTTTTATCGTCATCATGCTGAGCACAGGCTGTCATTGCAGCAGTGCGAGGCAGCCTGCAGTGTGGCAAAAATTATCCGTTCAGCAGAAGAATCCAAGGCCTTGAATCGCAGAACAGGCCCCATGGTTATTATCGCGGGCAGCGGCATGGCAACCGGCGGGCGTGTCGTGCATCATCTCAAGGCCTTTGCTTCAGACCCGAAAAATACAATCCTGTTTGTCGGGTTTCAGGCTGAGGGTACGCGCGGTGCGGCCATGGTCAACGGTGCTGCGAGCATCAAAATACATGGTGAATATGTGCCCGTACTGGCACAAATCGAAACTATCGATAGCCTTTCAGCCCATGCCGATTATGCGCAGATACTTGAGTGGCTAAAAAAAATGAAGCGGGCTCCGCGCCAGGTGTTTGTGACCCATGGGGAACAGGAAGCCGCTACGGCTATGGTTCAGCATATTGGTGAAGAGCTGCATTGGCCAGCGCGAATGCCGGATTATATGGAAATTGTACAGTTGAAATAAACGGGTGTTCTCGTTTAGTGATGTAGGCGTGTGCTCCGCTAAATCGGGGTAAAACCTTTACTCGTTACAGTGCTGAAGAATTTCATTGGCACAGCGTATCCCGCTCATTACCGCCCCTTCCAGCGTGGCGGGATAGTCACCCGAGGTAAAGTCGCCGGCCAATAACAAGTTGGCAATGGGTGTGATATGGACAGGGCGCGACAGATTAACCCCGCAGGAGAAGGTGGCGCGTTTTTCGGCGATCACTTTGTGCCATAAGGGTGTTTCTGTAATCCCCAGTTGCTCACGCAATTCCTGCATCACTTTTAGCGCAAGCTGTTCCTGTGTCAAGTCCTGATGAATTCCCTCTGCACTGATGACGACTGCGATCAAGCCGCGCTGATCTGCAATCTGTCCACGGTCGAATAACCACTGACTGACACAGCGATCGAAACCCAGCATGGGATGCGGCAAGCATACATAAGAGGGGTATTGCAGGTACACGGTGTAGATCGGTTGATAGGGAATTGCTTCTATCTGCTGTGCAATACTTTCTAATGCAGGCAGCTTGCTGAACAGGCGCACTGTGCTGCTGGGTGAAGCTGCGCAGATCACCCTGTCAAAGCGATGTGTACCCTGTGCAGTAATCAACTCAAATTGCTCATCATGCGCAATGATGGCTTCAATGCTGCTTGAAAGCAGAACTTTTCCACCATGGCTCTTTACATATTCTGCCGCACGGTCGGGAAATAATGCCGAGAAATCCACGCGTGGAAGCAGCATATCGCTATCCGCACGCGAGCCGTTGAGGCTGTCGCGCAGCACGTTTAGCAGCACTTGTGCGGAGGCTTTGTGCACTGGAGTATTCAGTGCCGAGATGCAGATGGGTTCCCACAGCAAACGCACCAGCTCATCATCTTGCCCGTGCAGTTGCAGCAACTCGAGAGCACTGATGTCGTGGGGCAAGGTGAATTTTGTCTTGCGCATGGCAAGCATGAAGCGTGCTGCACGCAGCCTTGCCGGGTAAGACAAGCCTTTTGCCAAGAGGAAGCCAAACAGCAAATGCAAAGGGGCGGGCAGGCGCGGTGCCTTGAGCTCAAAACGATTGTGCAGCGTGAGTTGCAGTGGCAGGCGCCGGAAGTCTGGCTCCAGGCTGCCTCCAACCAGTTCGATGAGAGCCAGTGTGTGCCGGTAGCAACCAAGCAGGATGTGCTGGCCGTTATCAAGCCGGGTGTCGTGATGCCAAACACCGCGTGCACGTCCACCGAGTTGCTTTGCGCTTTCGAACACGGTGACGGGGAGGTTGTGCGAGGCAAGGGTGGCTGCGGCTGCCATACCTGCGTAGCCACCGCCAATGATGGCCGTACGAGCTAATGGCATTTCACGATTGCCCCCTCCACCGGAGGGAGAGGGAAGCTACGCCATGCCCCCGCCGTGGAGGATTTGAAAGAAGAAAGGCGCATCAATTTTTCAGCCACGTTATAAAAGCCAGCCACAGCTTGCGCAAGGGTGGGAGTGAAACGCGCTCCCTCAGCACGTGGCAGCCGGTGTGTACCACTTCTTCCAGTGTCGCACGATAGATCGTCGCCATGATCAGCCCTGTGCGCTGTGCCTTGCGATCCAAAGCGGGTAATTCACTCAGGGCGATATCGTAGAAGTGTCGCGCGCGTTCGATCTGAAACCGCATCAGTTTATTGAAATTATCATTTTCGCGCGCATTGAGAATATCGCTGGTATGCACGCCAAAATGCGCCATTTCATCCTGGGGCAGATAGATGCGCCCGCGCCGTGCATCTTCACCCACATCGCGGATGATATTGGTCAGTTGCAGGGCGATGCCCAGGTCGTGCGCATACTTGAGTGTCTTGCGGTCGCTGTAGCCAAATATTTCTGCCGCAAGCAAGCCGACTACTGAAGCCACACGGTAGCAGTAAAGCTGCAAGGATTTAAAATCAGCATATTGATGCTGGCTCAGATCCATCTCCATGCCGTCAATAATTTCGAGGAGATGTTCCTGCGGCAGCTTGAATTCTTTAACGATGGGTACCAGTGCCTGGGCGACCGGATGCTGCGGCGTGCCCGCATAGATTGCGGCAACCTGGCTGCGCCACCAGGCCAATGTGGTGCGAGCCACGTTTTCATCCGAGCATTCGTCCACCACATCGTCCACCTCGCGGCAGAAAGCATACAAGGCAGTGATGGCACGGCGACGCTCGTGCGGCAGGAACATGAAGCTATAATAAAAGCTGGAACCGCTTGCGGCGGTTTTATTTTGACAATATTGGTCTGGAGTCATTTAAGCATTTATTTAATACTAAAAATTAAATGGTGCGCTTTTGAACAGCATAATGAGCCAGTCATGGGGACGCAAAACCGGGCGATGCCGGAAAATGTCGTAGTTTACATTTTGGATTTTGTTCAGGATGCGATTGCCCCCGGCAATTATCAAACGCATCTCCAGTCCGACGCGCCCGGCCAGGATACTACCCAGTGGGGCACCGCGCTGCATCATCTCGCGGGCACGTTCTACCTGGAACCGCATTAAATCCTGCCAGGCTTTGTCCGTGCGGCCTGCAGCGATATGCGCCTCGTCAACTCCGAACCGCGCCATTTCGTCCTGCGGCAAGTATATTCTTCTTATTGCGTAGTCTTTGGACACATCCTGCCAAAAATTAATCAGTTGCAGACTGGTGCAAATATTATCGGAGCAGGCCAGGTTTTGCGGGGTGGCAGCGCCATATAAATGCAGCAGCAGTCTGCCTACCGGATTGGCCGAACGGCGGGTGTAATCAAGCAACTCGTCGAAATTTGCATAGCGTTTTTTGACCACATCCTGCGAGAAGGCATCCAGCAGATCATGCAGTAACTGCACGGGCAACTGGAATTTTTCCACGATCGCACCCAGTGCTTCAAAAAGCGGAGTCTGCGCAGCTACACTGGTTCCAAAACGATTGAGTTCGGTGCGGAACTCTTCAAGTTTGGCGAGGCGCTCCTCGCTGGACAAGTCACCTTCGTCGGCGATGTCATCCGCCTCGCGTGCAAAATTGTAAATAATTTCCACAGCACGCCGGATGTGTTTTGGAAGCAGGATGGACGCAACCGGAAAGTTTTCGTAGTGGTCAACAGCCATGACAATCAGACCAGGTCGTTACGGTGTAGCAGGAAGACGAACTCATCGCCTGATGAAACTTCCAGCCAGGTAAACGGCAGCTCAGGATAGGCGGCTTCGAGCACGTCGCGATTATGGCCGATTTCAACGATCAGGATGCCGTGCGGGGTGAGATGTTCGGCTGCGTGTTTGAGAATTTCACGGGTGGCGTCGAGACCGTCGCTGCCGCTGCCCAGTGCCAGCTTGGGCTCGTGCAGATATTCCGCCGGCAGCGTAGCAACAGATACAGCGTCCACATAGGGCGGATTGCTGATAATGATGTCGTATTTTTTGCCGGACAACAGGCCGAACAAGTCTGACTGGATGAGGTTTATACGCTCCTGCAAATGATAATCGGCAACGTTATGCTGGGCGACCTGCAATGCCTCGGGGGACAGGTCAACTGCATCGATCATCGCATTGGGGAAAGCTGCGGCGGCCAATATTGCCAGACAGCCGCTGCCGGTGCACAGGTCGAGCACCGCAGTAGTGTTGTCCGCATCAGCCACCCATGGGAACAGGCGTTCATGCAATAGCTCTGCGATAAAAGAGCGCGGCACGATAACGCGCTCATCGACAAAAAATTTAAACTCGCCCAGCCAGGCCTCATGGGTCAAATAGGCGGCGGGAATTTTTTGCTCGACGCGACGCTTGAGCAGCTCGAGTAGCGTCGATTTTTCCTGTGCCGTCAGATTGGCATCAAGGAAGGGATCCAGAGTATCAAGCGGTAAATGCAATGTATGCAAGATGAGATAAGCAGCTTCATCATAGGCATTCTCGGAGCCGTGGCCGAAGGTAAGCTGTGCCTCGGTAAAGGTGCTCACCGCATAGCGCAGCCAGTCACGCAGGGTGAGCAGTTCGGAGGTATTGGCAAAGCGATGCAGTGCACTCATGAAGGTTTTACCAGCAGGTTTTCCAGGGTGCGGAAATAGATGTCGGAAAGGATATCAAGGTCCGCCACGGCCACGCATTCATTCAGCTTGTGGATGGTGGCATTGACTGGCCCCAGCTCGATAACCTGCGGGCAGATGTCGGCAATGAAGCGCCCGTCTGAGGTGCCGCCGGTGGTGGATAAATCGGTGGCTATGCCGGTGACTGATTTTATTGCGGCGCTCACGGCGTCCACCAGATTGCCGCGCGGTGTGAGGTAGGGTTTGCCCGACAGGGACCAGTTCAGCTCATACTCCAGACCATGCTTGTCGAGTATGGCATGCACTTTGGCCTTCAGGCCCTCAACAGAGCTGGCGGTGGAGAAGCGGAAGTTGAAAGTGACTTCAACTGTGCCGGGTACCACATTGCTTGCACCGGTACCGCCGTGAATATTGGAGACCTGCCATGAGGTGGCAGGAAAATATTCATTGCCCTTGTCCCATTCGGTGGCCGCCAATTCGGCGATGGCCGGGCTGGCCAGATGAATAGGGTTCTTTACCAGATGCGGATAGGCAATATGTCCCTGCACACCCTTGACGATCAAATCACCGGAGAGAGAACCGCGGCGACCGTTCTTGATCGTGTCGCCGGTTTTACTGACGGCAGTGGGTTCGCCGACGATGCAATAGTCCATCTTTTCACCGCGTGCCTGCAAGGCTTCAACCACGCGCACCGTACCATCCACCGCTATACCTTCTTCATCTGAAGTCAAAAGCAGCGCGATCGAACCTTCATGTTGGGGATGGACTGCTACAAATTTTTCTATCGAGGTGACAAAGGCGGCCAGTGAGCCTTTCATGTCTGCCGCACCGCGACCATATAACAAGCCATCGCGGATGGTGGGGGTGAAAGGGGGGCTATGCCATTTGTCTACCGGGCCGGTGGGTACTACATCAGTGTGTCCTGCGAAACAGATCAGTTTTCCGCTGTTGCCGCGCCTTGCCCACAGATTGTCTACTTCGCCATTGCGCATCATCTCCAGCTTGAAGCCCATTTTTTCCAGACGCTGGCCGATAATAGGCAAGCAGCCTTCATCCAGCGGTGTGAGGGAAGGGCGGGAGATGAGCTGTTGGGTGAGTTGCAGTGTTGCTGACGCAGTATTGATGGGCATAAATAAAATTTAACGTTATAGGTTGAAAAGTTTGTTATAGGCTGCTTCGTCAAAACCTATGTGCAGCAGTCTGCCATCTTGCTCGAGCAAGGGGCGCTTGATGACGCTGGTTTTATCCAGCATCAGTTTTTGCGCGGCGTCACTGTTGCTAATGGATATTTTTTTCTCTTCCGCCAAACCGCGCCAGGTTAAGCCCTTGCGATTAATGAGTTGCTCCCATGGCGCCTGTTGCAGCCAGCGCTGGGCCAGTTCCGGATTCAAACCCTGTTTTTTAAAGTCATGAAACTCAAACTCAATGTTGTGACTGGCAAGCCACGAACGCGCCTTTTTTACCGTGTCACAGTTGGCTATGCCATACAGTTTCATGATCGGGTTTCGTGTGCATCCATGTTAAGCGTAATGCTGCCAAAATCGGCTGCTTCTGTCGCTGTTGACTGTTGAGTGTGAGGGGCACTGGGGTCATAGGCTTTGACTTTGGCTGTCTGCGAAAAATCGATCAATGCAGACAGGTTGCTGGCTGAGTCGGCATTTTTCATCGCTTCTTCCTTGGTGATTTGCCCGCTTTTAAACAGCCTGTAAAGGCTCTGCTCGAAGGTTTGTGAGCCGGCAGAAACACTTGAGTCTATGGCGTCTCGTATTCTGTCAATTTCATCATTCTTGATCAGCTCGGCAATATGCGTAGTATTGATCAGAATTTCCACTGCAGGTAATAGTCTCCCTGAAATTCCGCGTATCAGGCGTTGCGAAATAACCGCGCGTAAACACATGGCCAAGTCGGACAGCACGCTTTGCCGGGCATCATAGGGGAAGAAGTTAATGATACGGTTGAGCGCGTGATAACTATTGTTGGCGTGCAGGGTGGACAAACACAGGTGACCGGTCTGCGCAAAAATCAGCGCGTGTTTCAAGGTTTCACGATCGCGAATTTCACCTATCATCAGCACGTCGGGCGCCTCGCGCATCGCACTGATCAACGCCGCTTCATACGATTCGGTATCATCGCCAATTTCACGCTGATTGACGATGCACTTATTGTGTCTGAACAGATATTCGACCGGATCTTCAATGGTCAGAATATGGCCATTGGACGTCGCATTGCGATGTTCCAGCATGGCAGCCAGCGTGGTTGATTTTCCCGAGCCTGTTGCGCCCACCATTAAAACCAGCCCGCGCTTGGCCATCACCAGTTCTTTTAACACCGCCGGCAGGTTGAGTTCTTCAACTTCAAATACTTTGCCAAGCACATAGCGGATTACGATGGCGACACTGCCGCGCTGGCGAAATACGTTGACGCGGAAATTGCCTACCTGGGGTACACGGAAGGAAAAATTCATTTCCTTGTGCGCTTCGAACTCGGTAATTTGAGCGGGCGTCATCATTTCGTAAGCGATGCGTTTGGTTGCATCACCGTCCAGCTTTTGCGCATTCACCGGCATCGTCACGCCGTCTATCTTGATGCTTATAGGCGCACCCACCGACAGGAACAGATCGGAGGCCTGCTTTTCAGCGGCGAGTTGCAACAGCGGCGTGATGATCATGGTTTACCTCAATCAATGGTTAATTTGCAGGCACAGGGATTGGGCAACATGGATATTCCCTGAATCCTCAATCCTGCTTCAGATACCGCGCAACAGTTCGTTAATGCCCACCTTGCCCAAAGTTTTGGCATCCACTTTCTTCACGATTACCGCGCAATACAGGCTATAGCTGCCATCTTTGGAAGGCAGGTTGCCGCTTACTACGACTGAACCCGCAGGCACTCGGCCATAAGTTACTGTACCTGTTTCACGGTCAAAGATTTTGGTGCTCTGGCCGATGTATACGCCCATGGAAATTACCGCACCTTCTTCGACGATCACGCCCTCAACGATTTCAGAACGGGCACCGATAAAGCAATTGTCTTCAATAATGGTCGGGTTAGCTTGCACCGGCTCAAGCACGCCGCCAATGCCCACGCCGCCGGAGAGATGCACGTTCTTGCCGATCTGCGCACAGGAGCCGACTGTGGCCCAGGTGTCCACCATGGTGCCCTCATCCACATAGGCACCGATGTTGACGTAAGACGGCATCAGCACCACGTTTTTAGCAATGTATGAACCACGGCGCACTGCTGCCGGAGGCACAACGCGAAAACCGCCATCGCGGAAATCCTTGGAATTGTAATCGGCAAATTTCGACGGCACTTTGTCGTAGTAATTGGTGAAGCCGCCCTTGATAAAGGAATTATCCTCGATACGGAATGACAGCAACACAGCTTTTTTCAACCACTGGTGGGTAATCCACTCGCCGGCGATTTTTTCCGCTACGCGCAGTTTGCCCTGATCGATATATTCCATTACGGTATTGATGGCTTCCTTGAGTTGCGCGTCGACGTTTCGTGGGGTGATTTCGGCGCGGCGCTCAAATGCATCGTCTATGATTTTCTGTAGTTGTGGCATGGATTTTCCCGATTAAAAATTAAAGTGAATTAAGGTTAAGTTTTTTTGTGAATTCTGCAATGCGGTGCGCAGCGTCCAAGGTTTCTTTCAGTGGAGCGACCAGCGCGATACGCACATAATTTTCACCCGGATTGATGCCACGCGCTTCGCGAGCAAGAAAGCTGCCGGGCAGAACAGTGACATTATAGTCGCGATGCAGCCCCTGCGCGAAGCTGGTGTCTGCGACAGGCACACGCAACCACAGGTAGAAACTGGCATCAGGCAGGATAACGGGCAGCACCGGCTTGAGAATATCGACGACCTTGCTGAATTTTTCAGCATAAAGACGGCGATTTTCAGCCACATGGATTTCGTCATTCCAGGCAGCAGCACTGGCGGACTGCACCGCCGGATTCATCGCGCAACCGTGGTAGGTGCGGTACAACGCGAACATTTCGAGCACCTTTGCATCACCGGCTACAAAGCCCGAGCGCAAGCCGGGCACATTGGAGCGCTTGGACAGGCTGGAGAAGATGACCAGATTGCGGTAATCGCTGCGCCCCAGCTTTTGCGCGGCTTCCAGCGCGCCCAGCGGCGGTGTGTCGAAGTAGATTTCCGAGTAACATTCATCCGCTGCAATGACAAAGCCAAAGCGGTCAGACATTTCAAACAGGGTTTTCCATTCGGACAATGGCATTACGTGGCCGTTAGGGTTGCCCGGGGAGCATACATAAATAAGTTGAGTACGCTGCCATATTTCTACACTTAACTGTTCAAAATTCAGGGCGAAATTGTCTTCCGGCAGAGTATTTAGGAAGTGCGGTGTTGCGCCTGCCAGGAGCGCAGCCCCTTCGTAAATCTGGTAAAACGGATTGGGGCAAACTACAACGGGTCGCTCGCGTGTGCGGTCTATCACCGCCTGGGCAAAAGAAAACAAAGCCTCGCGGCTGCCATTGACCGGCAACACCTGTGTTGTTGAGTCCATGGCGGGCAATTTGTAGCGGCGCTGTATCCAGCTGGCAATGCTGTTGCGCAGCGCGTCGCTGCCGACTGTTGTGGGATAATTCGCCAGTCCGCTTAGGTTGCTGCTCAAGGCATCGCAGATAAATTGTGGTGTTGTATGCTTGGGTTCACCAATATGCAAACTCACCTGCGTGTAGGATGTGTTTGCAACGGAGCCTTTAAACAAAGCGGCAAGTTTTTGAAAAGGGTAGGGTTTTAAAAGGTCGAGCAGCGGATTCATATTTTTCAGGTTAATGCATAACAGGTGGAATTATAAAGGAAGCGCATCATCTTCGTGCGGGACGATAGGAATTCTGAATATTTTCAACGTTGCTGCGGCCCCACACCTGTGGATCAAATTAAAAATTTATATTAAAGGTTATGCAAGTGCCATCAAAACAAAAAGTAACGGCAATAACCGGGCTATTGAGCGGCGCGGCGGTCTGGGGCATGGTTTGGTATCCGTTTCGCATCCTGGAACATGCGGGTATCTCCGGTATGGTGTCTTCATTCATTACTTATTTCGTTGCGCTGAGCATAGGTTTGCTCGTCTCGGGACCGATTTGGCGTGAATTAAGGGTGGCAGGCTGGTGGGGAGTGCTGCTGATTTTCAGTGCGGGTTGGACCAACTTCGGCTACGTGCAGGCGATCATCGAAGGTGAAGTCATGCGCGTGCTGCTGCTGTTCTATCTGGCGCCGTTGTGGACGATTTTCTTTGCGCACTTTTTGCTGGGAGAAAGGTTGAATCGCTATGGCTATGCCGTTATTGCCCTGTCCCTGGGCGGTGCACTGGTCATGCTGTGGCAACCCAGCCTGGGGTTGCCAGTGCCACAGAATCGGGCCGAATGGATAGGTCTGTCGGCGGGAATGAGTTTCGCGATGACCAATGTGGTTGTGCGCCATACCCAGCACCTCAGCGTCAGTTTTAAATCAGCCACAGTCTGGTTAGGCACAGTATTACTAACCGGATGTATGCTGCTGTATAAGGGTGATATGGCAACGCAGCTGTCCGGAATATCGCCGGATTCCTGGGGCTTGTTGGCACTGGTTGGATTGGTGCTGTGCGCGACCAGCTTTGCTGTTCAGTTCGGGCTGACCCATTTGCCGGCCAATCGTGCCATCGTTCTTCTATTGTTTGAACTGCTGTTTGCCGCCGTAGCAGCGTATTTTCTGGCGGGTGAGAAAATGGGGAAACAAGAGTTGATCGGTGCTGTGCTGATTGTTTCGGCGAGCTTGCTGTCTGGTAGAATTCACGATGAGTTGCATGAGTGAGTAGTGTTTATAAGTAAACCAATCATTGAGGAGTTGAATATGAAAAGCATGGAATGGTTTTCAGGAATCAAATTAAATTGGCTGCTCGTTATTGCGGGCGTGTATTGTCTGACTGTAGCCGGAGGAGCGTCAGCCAGGCAGAAATCCGGTCCCTGCAGCGAAGATGTGGCCGCATATTGCAAAGAAGTAAAGCAGGGTGAAGGGCGCATTGCGCGGTGCCTGAAAGATCATGCCAACGACTTGTCTCCCGCCTGCAGGGAACATGCGGCTGAAGTCAAAAAAATAGTTCAGGATTTTGCCATTGCGTGCAAAGACGATGTGACGAAACTATGCAAAGGTACACAATCCGGTGGCGGAAGAATCCTCCATTGTCTCAAACAGCATGAAGCTGAGCTGACCCCACAATGCAAAGAAAAGATGGTGAAACCGCAGGGCCGGTAGTAAACTCGGGAAAAATATTTTGTTAGCTGGTACTGTTTTCGGAAAAAAGATTTAATTTTGCGAAACGAGGTTTGCTTGCATGTTGAAATCTGACCCTGTAAATATTCCCCCCACGCGCGCTCAGGCGTTGCGTAGCCTGTTCGTTTCATTTTCGTTTCTGCTGATCCTGGTTTATGCCATTGCCATCTACCAAAGTTGGCGTGAAACCATGCACGACGTGACGTCCAGCCTCCGGTACATCAGCAGTTTGCTCGTGCAAGCGACCCGTGCAACATTCAAATCCAATGAACTGGTATTGCGCGGAATAGGCTCAGAGCTGCTCAGACAAGGGGTGCTTGCCAAGCCGGAAAATGGCCGCGTGCTGATAGAACGCATGAAAGCCATTGATCCGGGTATGGCCGGATTTGGTCTGGCCAGACCGGATGGGCAACTGGTGTTGGTAAGCGGCATCAAAGCAGATGTACCTTTACCTAACCTGATGGCAAATCCGATCACGAGTGAAAGTTTTCAAAAGAGCGTTGCCACAAAAAGTTTTCAGACGGGCAGACCCTATTTTATGGCCCAGTTAAAAAGCTGGGTGATACCGATTCGGGTTCCGTTGCTGGACCAGGATGGAAATGTGCTGGCTGTAATGACCTCCGGCTATAACATTGACGGGGGAAGTGCGGCATGGGCTAACCTGGAAGTACCCAAAGATGTATTAATTTTATTGCTGAGGCAGGATGGATACAGGCTGCACACCCATCCGTTGCCACCCGGGGAAAAATCGGTTGTCATGGATACGATTTATGGCCAACCAATTTTCCCTGGCCCATTGGAGAAGGTAAGAAGTCTGGTTGAGAATGAAGGATTTAATCATATTTATGCTCCCGGTATGAACTCAACGGTCTATTTTTATTACCAAAAGTTACCCGAGTATGAAATTCTTGTGGGGAGCTTGATAACCAGACAAGCCATATTTTTGTTGTGGCTGGAACGTAGCGTTGTTGCGACAGCATTGTTTTTGGTATTTCTGATTGGCGGTTATTTTGCTTATCGACGCTCCGTTGTGCAAATAACCCAATCCGATAATGAATTGGTGAAAAGCAGAAATGATCTGGAACAGAGCAATTCCAACTTGCAATTGATTAATGCGCTGTCGAATCGTCTGAATTTAAAACTTGAATTCGAGGCCATTCTGCACGAAGCAACGGATACTTTGACAGAAATTGCACAGCCGGATTCGGTGGTTATTGATTTACTCGTGGACAACGGCAACGCAATTACTGTTGCCGCGAGTCATGGGCTGGCGCATGCAAAGTATCCTGAAGGTTTTACCTTGCCCTTCGCCGGTAGTTTGACTGAAAGAGCTTTGCGGTCAGGCAAACCGCTGCTGCTGACTGATACAGGTGATCAAATTTCTACCGCATTAAGCAACGTGTTGGCGGAACTCGGTGTGACTGCTCTGATGGTTATACCGCTTGTTTACGGAAGTGAGCCAATAGGCTCTGTCGTCTTGTTCTACCGCTCGAAACGGCATTGGTATGAGACACAGCTGGATACGCTCAACGCAATTGGACGTGCTGTATCACTCTCGCTTGCCAATGCCAGACAACTTCGTGATTTTGAATATCGAGCCCTTCATGACCCGTTGACAGGACTGGCAAACCGTATTCTTCTGCACCAGCAGTTCAATAAATTGGTTGGCGGACTGGGCCCGGATGAAAGAGTGGGTTTGTTTTTGCTTGATCTGGATCACTTCAAGGAAATTAACGACACCCTCGGACATCAAGTAGGCGATAAATTGTTATGCGAAATCGGGCCGCGTTTCGACGTGGCCTTGCGCGAGCATAATTTTACGCTCGCACGGCTTGGGGGCGATGAGTTCGTGGTACTTGTCTCGGGTGTATTCAGCAACAAAGAGTGGCTGGAATTGGGCAGGCATTTGCGTCAAAACCTGAAAATGCCATTCAACCTGGAAGGTATGAAACTGGACATCACTGCCAGTGTCGGACTTGCACTCTATCCTGACCAGGGTAATGACAGTCATGTGCTTATGCGTCATGCAGACGTGGCAATGTATGAAGCCAAACGCAGCGGAGCAGGAATAATGCTTTATGATCCCAACCTGGATATACATACACCCGAGCGATTGGCACTCATGGTGGAGCTGGCACCCGCAATTGAAGCGGGGCAGCTCGTTTTGCATTATCAGCCCAAGTTGAATCTTTCTGATGGTCAAATTTCTGGTTTTGAAGCACTGGTAAGGTGGCAGCACCCGGAGCTGGGGTTGTTGTATCCGGATCGATTCATACCAATGGCAGAAACAAGTGATGTGATTCATCGCCTCACGGTGGAAGTGGTCAGGCAAGCCCTTGAACAGCAGCAAGCATGGAAAGCTGAGGGTTTGCACTATTCAGTCGCGGTGAATCTGTCCGCACGCAATTTGGTGGATGATCGTTTTCTCTGCGCCATGAAAAAGATGATGCTCAGTTATGGTGTTGAGCAGGGTGATCTTGAACTGGAAATTACCGAATCCGCCCTGATGTACGACCCGGAGGGTGCGCTGAAATTATTACATCAGTTTGCTGATCTGAATGTCAACCTGGCAATCGATGATTTCGGAACCGGATTTTCTTCCATGTCCTACTTGCGGAATATGCCCGTCAATACGCTCAAGATTGATATGGTGTTTGTCAGGGGTATGCTGATGAACACCCAGGACTCCATTATTGTAAATTCCACTATTGGTCTTGCTCACAATCTTGGCATGAAAGTGGTTGCAGAGGGCGTTGAAAATTTGGAAACCCTGAAAGCATTGACTGAAATGGGTTGTGACCTGATCCAGGGGTATCACATCTGCAAGCCAAAACCCTGGGTTGAGCTCACTGGATGGGTGAAGACGTTCAAGCTTTAGTCAAAAAATATGGCACAGCCTTTGCCGATTTTTTTTGCGCGGTACATGGCGGCGTCGGCCTTGCTGATTGCGGCGTCCGCCTGCAGAAGTTCAGCTCCCAACAGGCATATTCCAATGCTGGCGCCAACGTGCAAGTTGGTGCCGTTATAAGCAAGCGGAATGTTTGCCAGTTTGATCAGCTTGTCGCTGATGCGCAATGCCCTGCTCTGGGCTTGTTGTTCGTCGGCATCAATGTGATCAATCAGAACAACAAATTCATCTCCCCCCAGTCGGCCAGCGACATCTTCTGATCGCAGGATGGTGGCAAAGCGATTGGCGATTTCTACAAGCACCGCATCGCCCGCGTCATGTCCATGAGTATCGTTTACAAGCTTGAAGTCATCCAGATCAATCAACAGCAGGGCTCCGTAAATTTTATGCCTGAAGCTACTGGCTATCATTCTTTGCAGGTGCATGAGCAAGTGGCGTCTGTTTGCCAAATGCGTCAGGGGGTCAGTAAAAGCCAGGCCGGTTATTTGAGTAAGCACCTCGTCCCGGGCATTGACAAAGGGCTTAATAACCCAGTTGTAGATCAAGGGGGTGGAGAAAGTCGCCAATAATGTCACATCCAGAATGGCTTCTGTATATATCCCCAATTTAAATGGAAGTAGCGTGAAAGCCAGCATAATCATGAGTTCTACAGACGCTATGATGACAGCGATGCGGATGATTACCTGTTTTGTAGAGAGCAGTTCCATTGTCATTTCTTGCTGCCAGTTGAAAATATTTTTTTCCTGGCTTTGGATTGATTTAACATTACCTGTGAGATGGCCGTATTCTACCCGCCATTCAGTGACTGTCAAAGATTAACTTTTTGTAAAGCGTTATTGTTTTAATCCCGGCCAGAATTGAATTATTTTCTGCATAATTTACGTTGATTGAATATAAACGGAGCTGTGGATATCGCAGCAATAAACATTTTTTGAAAAAAATGAATCGACCTCTGCCTATACGCAATGGCGTATCCCCAAGCAAACAGTATCTGCCTGCGGGTAGCTGGAATTTCATGCTGGAATTTCTGCAGCAGTACTTTCCGGAGGTGGGTAAATCAACCTGGATTGCACGCATGCATAAAGGGGAGGTGGTGGACTCAAAGGGTTTATGCATCATGCCCGATGATCCGTACCGTGCCGGTGCGCAGATATATTATTATCGAGAAGTTGAGGGTGAAGTACCTATCCCGTTTGAGGAAATCATTCTGTTTCAGGATGAACATTTGCTGGTAGTGGACAAGCCGCAATTTTTGCCTGTTACACCCTCAGGTCGTTATCTTCATGAAACTTTGCTGGTGCGTCTGAAGCGAAAATACCAGCTTGAGCATTTGACGCCTATACACAGGCTGGACCGCGAAACTGCCGGGGTTATTTTATTTTCCCATAATCCGGACAGCAGGGGCGCTTATCAGTCACTGTTCCACAAGCGGAAAATCCACAAGGTCTACGAGGCAATTGCAGCAATCCTCCCGGAGCAGATGTTTCCCCTGACCTATCGCAGCCGCATGGTGGCTGGTGAGCCTTTTTTTCGCATGCAGGAAGTGCATGGTGAAGCTAATTCAGAAACCCATATTGAGATATTGGAAAAGCGCGGTGAAGTCGCCCTTTATAGATTACGTCCTGTCACCGGAAAAAAACATCAGTTGCGGGTGCATATGGCGGCACTGGGTAGCCCCATCATTAACGATTGTTTTTATCCGGAACTACTTGCTGAAAAAGGCGAAGATTTATCGAGGCCATTACAATTGCTTGCACGGTCGATAGCGTTTGAAGATCCATACAACGGGTGTGACCGATATTTCGAAAGCGGCAGAGTGCTTTAATATACCCGGCCTATGGTATGTAAAGCTGATTGTATCTGCTCTTCGAAGAACAGGTTGCCGGGCATGATTGTGTTCTTGATATAAATTGACTGTTAGTATTCTTCTGTGTTCCTAGAAAGCCCACCCGAAGAAAACTCCCCCCGCCATATGCGTATTGGTACTGGTTTGTTGATCCAGATAATCGCTAACATCACTGCTCTCGGTTGGGGAGATACTTTTATCCAGGCTAATAGTTGTCAAATGTGCGACCCCGGCAACAGCGGAAATATTCAATCCATTGTGCCAAAACCATTGGTATCCCAACCAAACTCCAGTGTCAATAAAGCTAACATTTGCGCTAGACCCTGCTACAGATTTATATTCACTTTTTTCCACCCCAACTAACGCTTCCACAAAGTAGCCATTGTTAAATGCACCATAGGGTGAATATCTCCACGGAATAAGTATTCGATTAAATATATTTGTGACTTGGTTATTTATTTCCATACTCCCGTCGTTATTTGGGCGATCTGGTCGGTCCGTACAGTTGTACGATGGCATTACACCTAGCGTGCTATTTTTAGTTATGTTGACATCAACTCTATATTGATGACAATGAGTTGTTGGGTCAGGTCCAACAGAAACATTGATGGAGTCTTGTGCAAAACATATGGACGCTTGGAAAAATATAAGAGAAGAAACAAGCAAGCATTTAAATATTTTCATACAATTATCCCATAAGTTGTGTGCAACAACACCTTGAATACAGCTCGTTTTGAAAGGTCATTTGTTGTTCATCGTCACCCTATAATTCGGTCAGATGGCTTTTCTGCAACCCCAAGAAAAAGTTGAGAGGTACCAATTGGAGTCCCTCTTGATTGCAGGTTAAACCAAACTTCAGACAGCGCGCAAGCCTGTGATGTCATAAGCAGTAAATTTGCGGTCTAGTAAACCACAGTTGCGTGCAGCAGCCCGCCAAGGTTCGATGTGTGGTGCTTGTAGATGCCGTGAGAGGCTCTCGTGATCGGGCCACAGCTCCGAGAAACGGATAAGTCCGGGATCGAATGGGTCTTCCGCTACATCATAGGCGATGCATCCATCAGTGAGGTACGTGGTTTCGACCAGTGATCTTAGGTGTGGTCGGACTTCCGACATCCGATCGGGCGGAAATCTGAGCGTTCCAAAGACTGCGACTGTTGGGTTCATCGAAATACCTCAATATGTTTAACTGTGCATGTAGAGATTCTGTGTGGTCTAATTTAGAACCAATGGGGCAATTTTTCGTCCCATCTGAATGCAGGATTAGCCGCGCAATTGTGATAGTAGCTCATATCCCTCAGGCCATACACCGAGACCGCTGCTTGCATTGATATGACCACAAGCCCCGATATTGACAAGACGACTACCCCAAGCATTGGCCAGCTTTGATGAATTTTCAATCGTTCCATAGGGGTCGTCTGTGCTGGCAACGATAATGCTTGGGAAGGAAAAGGGTTTCATGGGTGTTGTGGAAAAACCCATTGCCTCTTCAGGAAAATTGGGGCCGGCAGGGTCTGGTACTGCAACGAGCAAGGCTGCCTTTATTGGTGAGTGCTCTTGCGCTGCCCAGTGCGCAACAACTAGGCATGCAAGACTATGCGCAACCACGACTGCGCTAGACCCGGTACGTTTTGCGGCAACCTCAAGGTTATTTCGCCATTCATCGCAAACAGGATTTTTCCAGTCGCGCTGCTGTATGCGCTCAAACCCCGAGGCTGATTGTTCCCAAAGGGACTGCCAGTGTAGCGGTCCCGAGTTGCCGATACCAGCCAGAATAAGGACAGATTCAGACATCGCGCACTCCTATAGAAGACGCTGAGTTGTTCATATGGATCGACAAACTCACCATGAACGGCAAAGTGTGTGTCAGTTATTTCTCCGCTCTAAAGCAGAAGATATTCATCAAGAAGTCAATACGGCATGCGTTGCCAAATCATCTTTTAAAATTTAAGCTTCCAGCAGCGTCCTGAGTTTTTTTTCTGTTTGAGTACCGAGCAAAATTTCCCGAATAATGCCATTTTCTACCAATACAAAACTGGGCGTGCCGACAATACGAAATCCGAGTGCGATCACTTTCGAGTCGTCGATATTTATTTTTATCAGGTTGGAATGTAATGCACACAGTTTCTCCAAAATTGGAATCATTGCTACGCAACTGCGACAGTGTGTTGCATAGAAATAATACATGCGTCGTGGCATATTGAGCGCGGCACCATCCACGCTTGATGTGTCCGGAGCGGGCATGCCTAAAGCACGCTTGGCGAGATGAGATATGTAGTATTGAAAAAATATGGCTGCGGCTATCAGCGCAATTACCAGATAAATTTGCCAACCCATGTAAGGTCTCCTGAAATGTTCAAATATTCGATTTGACCCAAGATGCTGGAACCATAACATTATAAATATGTTGAATAAAGAAAAATTCGCTATTTCAATGCAGTCTATCCCATTAAGCGGTAGTGGCGGTGACCTGGTTAGAAATCTTGTCTAGCTCTTCAGGCATGTGCGGCCGTCCCAGGCTGTCGATTGCCGTTCCGATAATTTTTGCTTCGAGAACCAGTTTTCGATCAGGCAAACGATGTATTTTCTGATTGAAGGCAAAACGCAATTTGGATACACGCTCAATTTTTGCCGACACTTCAAACTCGTCTCCGCTGACTAACGACCATTTATAGTCAACTTCCGCACGGGTAATGATGAGGCTGATTTTATTTTTTACTAATTTTGAAAAATCAATACCGACGGTTTTCAGGTACTCATGCCTGCAGTGCTCAAGGTAATTCATGTAAACAGAATTGTTAACGACATGCGCCATATCACACTCGTAATCGCGTACCTTAAATTGTAAAACATAGGGCTTGTGTTCCATGTCACTACCTCTGTAACAAATAATAATGTATTAAAAAAGCAAAGTACCCTGTCTTTTTGGTGCCACCGCTTGTGTAACAGTTGCAGGCACAGGCAACACCGCATCATAGCGCTCAACTATCCGGATAAGCTTGCGGCCACCGTCCATGCCTGCATAGCCTTTACCTTTTGTCGGCAGAGCCGGGGTAGCAGCTTATCGGAATTTTGTATCTCAGGGTGCGATGGCACCTATATAGTTAGTACCGTAAGTCGTATCTCCATTGTGAATGAGCTGTGAGCCGAGAGCGGGTTTGAAATCGGTTCCCGCTGCTGTGAACAGCGGATCACCTTCGAAGGATGCGACATTATCAAACGGGTGCCCATTTCCAGATGTATAGGACTTCCATTGTGCAAGCGTACCCTGAGTGAGCTCCCATTTAAAAGCCTTATTGGCGGAATAACAGGCGTTATTATTGATGAAAGCATAAGACGCAAGAGGCAGGGTGTATTGAAAGCAACTGAGCGTTCCCGCAGCAGCAGATTGATCGCTCTTAATAACATTATTGGCAATGATCGCGCCTATATTGTCGTTTTCTATCAAGACGCCTACATTTGATCCTGTTGTATTAGGCCCGAACCAGATTGTATTATTTACAATCTTGTTAGCGCTGTTCGTTTCATCCGTGATGCCGGGTCTGGGTGGACTGACAGAAGCATCGATACCAACAACATTACCGTTATAATTCCAGTTTTGAATAATCAGATTGTTTTTAATGACACAAGTGGGGCAGCTCGAAACAGAGAGTGAAACATTTCCTGTGTTGACAAGGGTGTTCCCTGAGAATACTGCATTTTTATGATACACAGGAAAAGATCCTCCTGTGATATTTTCAAACGAAATACCCCAGCAACCACCGCCTGGAGAATTGGTATCCATTTTCAGGTAGTTGTCATTGACATTAA
>Ga0315271_10000063_pt1 | contig 46899 bp, 41 predicted proteins | sample C3_top_MG_FD_204664 | JGI IMG/M metagenome (GOLD analysis project Ga0315271, IMG submission 204664) | Sediment microbial communities from Yellowstone Lake, YNP, Wyoming, USA - C3_top | ecosystem: Environmental > Aquatic > Freshwater > Lake > Sediment | place: USA: Wyoming | collected 2017-08-01
CGCTGTTTTCGCTCCTGACGGCCGGTCGAGCAGGTGTGGACACGTTCGACGTGGGCGGCGGGTTCCCCGTCGGCGTGCCGGGGACGGTGCCGCCGCCGGGCCGGTTCGCCGAGGAGTCGACGCGGCTCCTGGCAGGGATACCCGCGGAACGGCGACCGACGCGCATGGCGACCGAGCCAGGGCGGTTCCTCGTGGCGCGCTCGGGCGTGATTGTGGCCCGGGTGCTGCACGTGCGCGAGCGCGCCGGCGTGGGGCGTCTGGTGGTCGTCGATGCGGGCATGACCGAGCTGATCCGGCCGATGCTCTACGGGGCGCGCCATCGCGTGGCCGCGCTGACCTCGCTCGGCGCGCCGGTCGATCCGGACGACGGGGCTGCAAGCGGCCCGGCGAGCCTTGACGTGTCGCGGGCCCGCGTGGACGGCCCCGTGTGCGAGGGAACCGACACCTTCGGCGAGCACGAGCTGCCGCCCCTGCGACGCGGCGACCTCGTGGCGATCGGGGATGCGGGGGCCTACGCCGCCTCCATGGCGATGACCTACAACGGGCGCCCGGCGATCCCGCAGGTGCTGCTCGAGCATGACGGCACCTTGACCCTGGGCCGGGCACGCGGACGCACGATCGGCCGGTAAGGGACCGGCGAGGGCCGTATCGTGGCGCCGTGCTGCACCCTCACCACCTGGCGCGCCGCGTCCGCTCGTCGCTCGGGCTGCTCGCGATCCTCGTCGGCATCGCGCTCTCCCTCGCGCCGGCGCTCGTCGCCTACGGCCCGCCCTTCCCAGCCCCGGTCGACGGCAAGCACGTCTACGACACCGCGGGCGTGCTCGACGAGACCGTCATCGGCCTGACCGAGGGACACATCAGCGACATCAAGGCGGCCACCGGCGCCGAGGTCGCCGTCTACACGCAGCTGGTCCCGGAGCCCTGGTCCAGCTCGACGACCGAGACCGAGGCGAGGGCGCTCATGGACCAGTGGGGCGTGGGCCGGAAGGGCATCGACGACGGTCTGGTGATCATGTTCGACATGTATGAGGGCAACACATGCCACGGCCAGGTGTTCCTCTACGGCGGCTCGGGCTACCTCGCGGCGTTTGCGTCGGCGAGCGACCTCCAGGCGATCTACGAGAACGACATGCTGCCCGCCCTGCACGCATGCGACATCCCGGGCGCCCTCGACGCGGCGATGCTCAAGATCGTCTCGATCACCACGCCCGCGCACGCCGCCGAGCTCCAGGGCGCGCGACAGCTCAACGCGGTCCTCGGGCTGATCGTGGCGCCGCTGATCCTGGTCCTGCTCGTCGGCGGGGCGCTCCTGCGCTGGTGGCGCGTCGGCAAGGACCCGGTGTACCTCGACGACCCCTCGATCCACATGCCCGCGCCGCCGCCGGGGCTCACGCCGGCCGCGGGTGCCGCCATGCGCCAGGGAGGCGCCGACCGCCGCACGATGACCTCGGCCAGCCTCGATCTCGCGGTGCGCGGCCTCGTGTCGTTCAAGGCGGAGCCGCCCGCGGCGTTCACCGACAAGCCCGGTCTGGGCATCTACACCGGCAGCGCGGTAACCGGCGATGCCGCCGAGCAGGCGCGCATGACCCGGGCTCGGACCCGGCCCATAGACCCCGGAACGCAGTACTTGAGCGAGCAGATGAATCAAGCAGCGGGCAGCGCCGCGTACCTGCCGCCGGACCGTATTACAGAGCTCGCGTCAGCCGTGTCCGGGTTTGCCAGCAGGCTCGAGGGCTACCTCGTTACCCAGGGCTGGTACCGCTCCGCGCCATCGGCGCTCTCCGCGGACTGGATCGCCTGGGCGGTCGTGCTGTTCATCGTGGCGATCGTGGTGTTCATCATCGGCTGGATCGTGCCCGCGAGCGGCATCGTGCTCGTCGGCCTGTCGCTTGGCGTGACGGCGGTCGCGCTCGGGTTCATCGGCAACGCGATGCCCGCGCGCACCAAGGACGGCGCGGTGATCGTGGCCATGCTCGAGGCGTACCGGCGGACGCTCCAGAAGACGATGGCGATGTCGCGCTCGATGAGCGACGTGCCGAGCCAGGCGGCGATCCCGCTGATCGAGAGCCCCGACGACGCGGTTGCCTGGGGCGTGGCGCTCGGGCTCAACGAGGAGGTCGAGGCGCTGCTCGCTCGGTCCGCCGAGGCGCGCGCGACCGGCACCCACGGTGCCTACCTGCCCGCGTGGTACATGACGACGGCGATAGCGCCAGAGCCGAGCGGCGGGTTCGGCGGCGCTGGCGGGTTCGCACCCGGGCTGATGAGCAGCTCGCCCATCCCTGACTTCGGGGGCATGACCGCGGCGCTCGGGACGATCGGGACGCCACCGGCGCCGCCGCCGAGCAGCGGTGGTGGCGGCGGGTTCTCGGGCGGCTTCGGCGGAGGCGGCGGCGGAGGCGGCGGGGGCGGCGGGGGCGGCTTCTAGCCGGCCGAGCGTCGGGCGCGCCGAGGTTCCGCCGGTCCCGGTACACTCCCCGCCATGGGTGCCACCGACACGATGGAGATCTTCTTCGAACTGCTCAATGGCGGCGATGTCCAGGGCGCGGTCGCGCTGATGGACGAGCGCTGCGAGATGCGCATCCACGTGGGCGAGAACTCGCGGACGCTGCGCGGCATCGAGCAGGTCAGCGGCTGGTTCCTGCGCGCGGACAAGGGTCTCAAGATGGTCCCGGGCGAGGTCCGCGACATGGGCAACACCTACCAGGCCGACCTGATCGTGGTCCGGCCGGGGGCGCCCAGCCAGGCGCTCGACGCCCAGTTCCGTGTCGAGGCCGGCAAGATCACCTCGATCAACCTGGCGCCACGCACCCGCTGACGCCACGCGCCGGCTTCGCCGCGCCCCGCGCACCCGCTGACGCACCGCTCGTCGTTCAACGCGCCCCGGGATCCCTGCGCCCGCCGCGAAGGTCCGGCGTTCCCGCGCCCGGCGGAGTCCCGACCGGCTCGATGATGCCTGTTCGATGGCGGGCCGGGCGGTGGCCCTGTCGTCGGATCACCGGGCGTGCGGGCCATGCGAGCGGCCCAAACGAAGCTTGACCCGGCGTTCAGGCGCTGGCTCGGCCATCAGTCGGACGGGACACCCGACGAACCGTCCGCAGGGCCACCGAACGGCCCATCAGGTCGCCGGCGCGGGGCCCGGCAGCGCGTTCTCGAATGAGCGGCGCGGGGCTTGTCGGCCCCGCTGGTCGTCGGCACGGCGGCCCCGGATCCGCTAGGGCGCGCTCGACGCGCCGCTGACGGGTGACGCACCGCTGACCGCGCTTGACGCCGCGGCCCCGGCCGGCACCGGGATGTTCAGCACGTCGCCGATCTTGATCGAGTTCGCGTTCTTGATCTGCGGGTTGGCCTTGAGCAGCGCCTTGGTCGTGACGCCGAACTTCTGCGCGATGGCACTCAAATTGTCGCCCGAGACCACCGTGTAGGTCGTCGCCGTTGGCTTGGGCACCGGCGTGGGCATGGGCGTCGGGGTCGGCGCGGCCGATGCGATCTCTGATGGCGACGCAGAGGCGGTCGTGCCGCCCGAGTGGTCCTTGCCGAGCCCGAGGATCATCGGCGAGACGAAGAACAGGAAGGCGGCGGCGATCGCGATCGCGATGAACGCGATGCCGAGCCCCGGGATCCCGCCGAACGAGGGCAGCCCGACGCGTGTCCGCAGCGACGGATACGCGTCGAAGCGGCGGGGCCGCTCCCAGGCCGGCCCGAAGAGTTCCTGCGCGTCCATCGGCGCGGGCTTGGCGCCGTCGCGGGAGGACGGCGTGCGCGGCGGCGGGACCGGGCGGCTGGGCTTCGATGGCCCGGCGGGCGACCGCGAGGCCGGCGGCTTGGAGGCGACCGACTGCGGGCGGATCGGCGGGATGGCCCCAACCGGCGGGTCGTCGTACGGGTCGTCGGCGTCGTCGTCGCCTTCGTCCTCGGGGGTCGCCCATGAGGCCGTCGGTCGGGCTGGCTCGGGCAGGTTCGGGTCGGGACCAGCGAGGCGCGCGGCCGGGCTGTCGGCGAGACCTCGCGCCGAGCCGCCATAGTCGTCCTGCCCGTGGGAGCGTGAGGCGCCACCGGCAGCGGCGGCACCACCCACGGCTGCAGCGCCCGCACTCCAACCCGGGATGGCGCCGGGGGCCGAGCTCGCCGGGAGCTCGGGCGCGTCGTCAGGACCGCCGTCCGCGACCCACGGCGGGGGAGCGGCCCAGTCGCGCTCCGCCGACCTGCGCGGCGGTATGGGCTGAGCAGCATTGGCAGGCGCGTGTCGCGGCTCGCGCTCGACAGGCGGGAGCGGCACGGGACCTGATGTGTCCTCTTCGCGCGGGCGCGAGGCCGGCGCGGCTGGAGCGGAGGGTGCCGGCCGAGCCGCAGCCGCCTCACGGCGTGCCCAGTCCTGGAACGCGGGGCAGACCGCGAACGCGGGCGACAGGCAGTACGCATCCTGGTGGGCGATGGCGCGCGGCGCGGGCACCGGCTCCGCAAAGCAGCGGTGCCGGTGGTCGGGTGCTGTGGAGCGGGCGTCGCGGTCGTCATCGAACGCGACGAACGGGCAGGCCGCGGCGCGATCGGTGCTCGGGATCCCTCGGTCGGTCATCGTCGCGATCATACCCGTCCTCGGCGAGGGGGTCGCGGCCAGTGGCGAAGTCCGCGCCGGCGCACGACGCCCGCGCACGGCTATGGCGGAACCACCGCAATCGAGGCGCAACCGCGCCGTGCGCTGTCGGGGATGGACCGTCGCCGCGCAGGCGGGTACGCTGCGCGCCCCGGGAGGTCCGTGCGCATCTCCCCGGCCCACGCGAGGAGGGACGACACATGCCGCTGTCGAGGGCCCCCCGACCGCGCGCGCCCCGGAACCCCGCGCGCCGATGAGCCCGAGGGGACCGGCCGATGGCACTGGGCGCGGGACGGTGCGCGCCGCCGATGCCCGCATCCGGGTCCTCGTGGCGGACGGCGACACCGGTCGCGTCGGCGAGATCGTCCACGTGCTCGGCGAGGCGGGGATGGAGGCCGTGACCGCGTACCGAGGTGCGTCGGCGCTCGCGCGGGTCGCCGACGAGGCGCCGGATCTCGTGATCGTCGGCGACCGGCTTGGCGACGGCCCGGCGATCGAGCTCATCCCTCGGATCCTGGGCCGGGTCCGCCTGCCGATCCTCGCCCTGTCTGCCCACCCGGACGACCGCGTCGTCGTGGCGCTCCTCGACGCGGGCGCGGACGACGTGATCAACGCGGCGTTTCGCCCGCCCGAGCTGCTGGCCCGCCTCCGGGCGCTCCTCCGCCGCGCCGGCGGGCCGAGCCAGACGCCCCCGGCGGGCCCGCTCCCCGACGGGCTCATGGTGGACCCCGGCCGCCGCGAGGCCAGCGTGCGCGAGTCGCGCCTCGTCCTCACGCCCACCGAGTTCGAGCTGCTCGTGCTCATCGCCCTGCGGCGTGGCGACGTCGTGGACCACCGGACCCTGCTCCGTGCCGTCTGGCCGGGCCGTCCCGAGGCGGACGCCGACCTGCTGCGGACGCACCTGACGCACCTCAACGCGAAGCTGATCGGCGCAGGGCACCCGGGCTTGCGCAACGTGCGCTCGACCGGGTACGCGCTCCGCGTGACGGGCGCCCAGAGCTTCCGGTAGACCTCGACGCCCGGACGCCCGAGCGCCTGGTTGCCGAGCGGGCGCCCACCGGGGTCACCGCGTGTCCCGAGCGGATCGCCACGGCTCGCGACCCTCACGCCTCGAAGGGCGGCACCTCGGCGGTGCGGCGGGCCAGCGACGCGTTGAGGTAACGGTCGTCGCCCGTGACCTCGCGCCACTGTCCAAGCCAGGCGGGCAGGTCGACGGCCTCATCCTCGGAGCCCAGCTCCACCTCGAGCACCACGAGGGCTGGCGGCGTCTCGAACACGTCGATCTCGAGCGCCTGGTCGCCGTGCGCCACCACGTACCGCATCTTGCGGACCGGCCGGCGGTCGGGGTCTCCGGTGGCCAGCGCGGCGGTCCACTCGGCCTCGGAGATGATGTTCTCGACCTCATCGAAGCTGAACGCGCCAACGCGTCGCTTCGTCGTCCGTCGGTACGTGACGGACCCGTCCGCGAGCTCCGTGCGGCGAACGCGGGCGGCCTCCGGGGCGTCGGGCCCGGTCGCGGTTGGGTCGAGGAGCAGGTACACCTGCTCGATGCGCTTGGCGACCGCACCATGCGCCTTGAGCGTCGCCTCGTCCGGGGCGGCCCGGAGCCGGAACTTGCGCTCGATCTCGATCCCGCGGGGGCTCATGCGCCGATGCTACCCCGTCGTGTCTCGGGCCCCGCCCATCTGCGCGGCGCTCCGGCGCGAAGAGGGGGAGATGGAAGCCACGGTCTTCGCGCCCTCCCTGCTCCGCCTGCTGCCCGGCGTCGGCCACGCCGAGACGGACCGCCACAGGCCGCCGGCGTCGCCCGCCGCGACGGATCCCGCCGCCAGGCGCCGTGCAGAGGACGTGGCGCTCCTCGCGCGGGTGGTCGAGCGCGACCAGCGGGCGGTCGAGGACCTCTACGCCCGCTACTCGTCCTCGCTGTACTCGCTCGCCTACCAGGTGACGCGCTCCGAGGGGTTCGCGCAGGACGTGGTGCAGGAGGTCTTCATCGCCCTGTGGCGCGACGCGGCCCGCTTCGACCCGGCGAAGGGCGCCGTGAGCCCGTGGCTCTTCTCGCTCGCCCGCCACAAGGCGATCGACCTCGTCCGCCGCGAGCAGAACGTCCGCAAGCGCATCGCGGACGTGGACCTCGAGATGCGCGAGGCCGACGACGACGTCGACAACGAGGCCTGGCTCGGCATCCGGCGCGATCGGGTCCACGCCGCGATGGCGCACCTGACCCCGATGCACCGGGAGGCGATCCAGCTCGCCTTCCTCGACGGGCTCACGCACGTCGAGGTGGCCGAACGCCTGGGCATCCCGCTCGGCACGGCGAAGACGCGGATCCGGACGGCGCTCCTGCGTCTGCGCGATAGCCTGGGCGACTCGGTGACCGAGCTGGCGAACACGGAGGGCGGCGCCGCCCGCTGAACCGATGACGCACGACGGCAACCGACTCCTGACCGCGGGCGCAGCGCTCGGCGACCTCGACGCAGACGAGTGGCGCACCGAGACCGCGCACGCCGCCTCCTGCCCCGACTGCGTGGCGCTCGAGGCCGAGCTGCTCGAGGTTCTCGCCGACCTCGCCCTGGTCGCGCCCGCGCACATCCCGCCGGCAGCGCTGCTCGGTCGGGTCCGTGCGGCCATCCGCGAGGCCGACGCAGCCGACGGGCAGCGAGAGGCCTCGTCGCCCGCGGTCTCGGCCGAGGCGCCGGCCGACCCCGGGACCAGCCCCGCGGGCCCGATCTCGCTCGATGCCGCCCGCGCCCGCCGCGCCCGCCCGCTCGCCGCCGCGCTTGCGATGGCCGCGGTCTTCGCGCTCGTCGCCGTCGGGCTCGGTGCCGCCACCATCAGGCTGGGGACGGAGCTCGACCGGACGAGGGCCGCCGTCGCTGCCCTGAAATCGGACGCTGCCGGCCAGACCGCGCTGATGGCCGCCCTCGCCAACCCCGCTCACAGGACTGCGCCGCTCGCGGGCAAGTCGGCGGCGCCCAATGCGACGGCCGTCGTCGTCTACGTCCCGGGCACGACCGAGGCGTGGATCGTGGCGGACAACCTGCCCGCCACCCCGGCCGGGAGCACGTACCAGGTTTGGTACGCGGATGCGAACGGCGCCCACCCGCTCGAGACCGCGACGTGGGACGGCAAGGGCGTGATGGTCGCGCCCGTGGGCGCGGACCTCGCCAAGAGTGCCGCCGTCATGATCACGCTCGAGCCGACGGGCGGCTCAACCGGCACGCCCGGCCCCGAGGTCGTGTCCGGCGCGCTGTAGGAGTGCCGGACTAGGACGGGAGCCGCGGGAGCGCGACGGCAACCCGTTTGACAGCCCCGGCGGGCCCCGACGACACTTTTGACGCACCAGACGGAAAAACAGCTCGGTCCGTGCCGCCGAAAGCCCTCGTCGCACCTGGAGGTCCCCATGCTCCATCGCGTTCTCGCCCCCCGAACCACCGTCCGCGCCCACTGCGACCTGCCCTGCGGCGTCTACGATCCCGAGCAGGCCCGCATCGAGGCCGAGTCGGTCTACCGCATCGTCGAGAAGTACAACGCCAGCGAGGATGCGACCTTCCGCACCCGCGCCCTGGTGATCAAGGAGAAGCAGGCCGACCTGGTCAAGCACCACCTCGACACCCTCTGGCACGACTACTTCAAGCCGGAGCACCTCGAGGCCGTGCCGAACCTGCACGAGCTCTTCTGGAGCGCGAACAAGCAGGTCTCCAAGGTCAAGGCCTCGACCAACATCGACGACGCCAAGAAGCTCCTCGAGCTGATCGACGACGTTGACGCCGCGTGGAAGGCCACCGGCGGTCTGGCCAAGACCCGCGTCGCCGGCCGCCCCGGCTGATCGCGTCCCTTCACGAGTACCGAGCGAGGCCCCGTCGAGATGACCGAGACGGGGCCTCGTCGTGTCCGGGGAGCCCTGCGACCGGGCGCCGGCGGTCCGCTGGGGCTGCGCGGGCTGCGGGGCCGCCTCGCGGGACCCTGGCGCGTGGCGGTCGCCGAGGCGTCGATGACGCCGAGCATCAGCGAGGGCGACTGGCTCCTGGTTGACCCGACCGTGGACCGATGGCCGCGTCGCGGGACGGTGGTGGTCTTCCGCGAGCCGGGCTCGGGCGAGCTTGCGATCAAGCGTGTTGCCGGGCGACCCGGCGACTGGGTTCCGTTCTCGGGCGCGTGGCTGCGCCTGGCCGACGACGAGGCGTGGCTGCTCTCCGATGCCGACGACGCGGCGCTCGCCGAGGCCGGTCACGGGCGTGCGGTTGACTCCGGTTCGTACGGGCCGGTCGGCGTTGACGCGCTCGTCGGGCGCGCCTGGTTCCGCTACTGGCCGCTGAGCCGGGTCGGCCGCCTGCCGAAGGCCTCCGCGCCACCGTTCGCTCGAGGCCCGGGGCCGGCGCCGACCTCCGACTGACGCTCGCGGGCCTGTCGCATATCGCCCGTCCGCCACCGTCGCGCGCCGAAGGACGTCCTCGACCGCGGCCCTCAGCCCGACTACGATCCGCCGATGAGCGATCTGCGTTCCACGCTCGGCGGTTTCGACCCCGAGGCGCCCCTCACCGCCGCCCCCGACCCCTGGGACTACCTGCCCATGCCCGAGATCCGGGACGCCCCGCCCTGGGCGATGGCGGAGATGATCGCGGCCGAGCCCGCGCTCGTGGAGCGGATCGGACAGCGCCTGCTCGCCGACGGGTCCGCGGCGGCGCTCGCCGAGGCGATCCGCGAGGCCGTGGGCAAGGGCGAGCCCGTGGTCGTGAGCGGTTGCGGCACGTCCGAGCACGCGGCCCGCGGCGCCGCTGCCATCCTGCGTGCCGCCTGCGCCGAGGCCGGCTTGCCGGCGCCGGGCCCCCAGTCGGCCCAGGCGTTCGAGCTCGCGTGCGACCCGCCCCGTGGCCTCGTCATCGGCGTGAGCCACGAGGGTGCGACGGCCGCCACGATGGCCGCCATGGCCAACGCCCGCGAGCGGGGCTCGCGGACCGCCCTGCTCACCGCAAGCGCCCACTCCCCTGCCGCGCAAGGCGCCGACATCGTTCTCGCCACGGTCGAGATGGACCGCAGCTGGTGCCACACCGTCGGCTACGTGTCGCCGCTCGCCGCCGCCTGCGTGACGGCTGGGCTGATCGCGGGTCATCAGCCGGACCCCGCGCAGCTCCGTCGCCGGATCGCCACGGGCCTCGACGCCGCGTGGGGCCACCACGGATCGATGGGCAACGCAGCCGCCCGTGCCCGCCAGATGATCGTCATCGCGTCAGGCGCTGACCGGACGACCGGCCGCGAGCTCGCGCTCAAGGTCGAGGAGGCCGCCTTCCTGCCGACCACGTGCCGGAACCTCGAGACGTTCCTCCACGGCCATCTGCCCGCGACCGGCGTGGAGACGGCGCTCGTGCTCCTGATGCTCGAGCGCGGCGCCATCGACGTGCGGGCGGCGCGGGCCCGGCAAGCGCTTGCGGCAGCCGAGGTCGTGGGCATGAAACCGGGCGCGATCCTGGGCGAGGAGGCGGCGAGCCGGATCCCCGACGAGCTGACGCCGGGCGGGCGCATCGTCGTGCCCGACCAGCCCGGCATGCCGAACGAGGCCGCCGCGCTCCTTGGCGCCGCCGCCCCGGTGCAGCTGTTCACCCTGGCAATCGCCGCCGCGCGCGGGACCAACCCGGACCCGATCCGCCGCGACGATCCCCGCTATCTGCGCGCTGCCGAGGTCGCCGACGCGCCGAACTGACGGCGGGGCTCGGCCGAATCTCGGCGCCGGCGCCCCTACGCCCGCTCGCCCGCGAGATACGCCTCGAGGACCTCGACGATGAGCGCGTGGTCCTGGTCCTGCGGCAAGCCCGAGACCAGCGCCACGCCCACGAGGCCCGTCCCGCGGACGGCGAGCGGGTAGCCGCCGCCGTGCGCCGCGTACGCGGGCCGATCGAGGCCCGTCGCCGCCTCGAACGTCGTGCCGCGCGCGAGATACCGCTGGCGCACGAGCCAAGTCGAGTGGCCGAACCGCTCGACCACGGCCGCCTTGCCCGCGATCCACACGTCGTTGTCGGGCGACGTGCCCGGCAGCGCGGCCCGGAAGACCGCTCGCCCGGTGCGTCGCACCTCGATCGTGACCTCGAGGGAGCGGGCCATCGCCCGCGCCAGGAGCAGCTGCCCGATCGCGATCGCGTCCGTCTCGGAGAGGGACGGCAGCGCCAGGCGCGCCTCCTCTGCGAGCAGGGCCGCCGGGTCGGTCGAGGGGTCCATCGTGCTCTCGGTCATGCGAACAGGGCCTCCGCCATCAGGTCGATCATGTCGAGGTCGCGCGGCAGGAAGTCCTGGAGCATCAGCCGCTCGGCGCCCGTGGCCGCGAACTTGGCGACTTGCTCGCGTGCCTGCTCGGGCGTCCCGTAGACCCAGCGCGGCGTGCGCTTGTTGAGCCACTCGTCGAACGCCGCGTCCGGCCCGCCGAACGCCATCGCCAGCGTCTCCGCCCGTCGGTCGAGCTCAGCCGTGTCACGTCCGATCAGCACGCCCGACATGATCGAGCGGGACATCGTGCCCGGGTCGCGGCCGATGGCACGACACGCCTCGTCGAGCCTGGCAAACCGCTCGACCGCCTCGTCGGGGCTCGAGGACGAGAGGTTGAACTCGTCTGAGTAGCGCGCGGCGATCCGGTACCCGCGCGGCGTCCCGCCACCGCCGGTGATCAGCCTCGGCCGGCCCCCACTCCGCACCGGCAGGTCGCCGGGCTTCGGGCGGAAGAGCGAGTCGCGCACGGTGTAGTGCTTGCCCTCGAACGACCAGCCGTCCGGGCCCTCCCAGAGGCCGTGGAGGATCTCGAGCGTCTCCTCGAGCCGCTGCGCGCGCTCCTCGATGGCCGGGAAGGGGAAGCCGTGCGCCTCGTGCTCGTGTTCGTGCCAGCCCGTCCCCACGCCGAGCTCGATTCGCCCGCCCGACATCTCGTCCACCGTGATCGCGACCTTGGCCAGATTGCCGGGCGTCCGGAACGCGACCGGAGACACGAGCGTCCCGAGACGGATCGTGGTGGTCTCCCGGGCAAGCCCCGCCAGCACCGCCCAGGCGTCCGTGGTCGGGTTGCCGGCGTCACCCGGGAAGCTCTCGTAGTGGTCGGAGCGGAAGAGCGCCTCGAAACCGACCGCCTCGGCCCGTCTGGCGATCTCAAGCTGTTCGGCATACGTGAGGCCCTGCTGCGGCTCGATCATCAGCGCGAAGCGCATCGTTGCTCCTCTTGGGCTGGGCCCGCTTGTTGACAGAACTATTCGTGTCTAGTAAATACTTCACTTGATGCGAACAACTGTCGAATCCGATGCCCAGGCGGACCGCGAGCGGGCGGCGACGTCGGTCCTGACCGACTTCTCGCTCACGATCGGCTCGCTCCGGTGCGCGGGCTCGCAGCGGCTCGTCCGGCTGGGTATCAGCATGACCCACTTTCACGTCCTGACCATGCTCCGTCACAACGAGGCCATGCCCATGGGCCGCCTCGCGGACATTCTCGATGCCTCGATGTCGAATGCGACCGGGATCATCGACCGCATGGAGGAGCGCGGCCTCGTCGAGCGCGTCCGCGTGCCGGACGACCGGCGGCTCGTCATGGTCCGACCCACCCAGGCAGGTCTCGACCTGGTGGACGAAGTCGAGCTGGTCAAAAGCGAAGTCATGGTCCGGGCGCTCGCCCGGCTGGACAACACCCAGCTCGCGCGCCTCTCGGCAGCGGCGTCCGATATCGGCGCCGCGCTCGAGGCGGAGATGGCCAGCGATCCCGATCGCTTCGCCGACCTCCACCCGCACCCGCACCAGCGCTCTGCACACGCCGCCCACACCAACCCCTGAGGGGGCCAGCGTCCCACCGAGTCCGGCCCCCCGGCCGGCGCACCTGAAAGGAACCCCTTTGGAAGCCATGCCCACGGCGCATGACGACGGCCCGGCCCACGGCCTCGGAGCGCTGAACCTCAACCACCGCGCGAAGATGGAGATCCTCTTCGCCATCCTGCTCGGCCTCTTCCTCGGCGCGCTCGACCAGACCATCGTGTCGGTCGCGCTGCCGACGATCATCACCGACCTCGGCGGGCAGGAGCTGCTCACCTGGACGGTCACGATCTACCTGCTGACCTCGACGATCACGGTCCCGTTCTACGGGAAGCTCTCCGACATCTACGGACGCAAGCCGCTGCTGATCATCGGCATCGTGCTCTTCCTGATCGGGTCGGCGCTGTCGGGGCTCAGCCAGAACATGACCCAGCTGATCATCTTCCGGGGCATTCAGGGCCTCGGCGCGGGCGCCCTGTTCCCGATCAGCCTCGCGGTCATCGGCGACCTGTTCACCCCGGCCGAGCGAGGCAAGTACCAGGGCCTGTTCGGCGCTGTGTTCGGCATCAGCGCCATCGTCGGCCCGCTGCTCGGCGGCTTCCTGACCGAGCACTTCAGCTGGCACCTGATCTTCTTCATCAACATTCCGATCGGCCTCGTGGCCCTGTTCGTGATCGGTCGGCTGCTGCCCAACGTCCGGCGGCCCGACGTGTCGCACAACCTCGACTTCCTCGGCGGCGGCGTCTTCACGGTCGCCGTGGGCTCGCTGCTGATCGGCCTGACGAACAAGCAGCACGCGGACTGGGGCGCGTTCGAGGTCGGAGGGCTGATCGCGATCGGTCTCGTCCTCGGCGCTGTGTTCGTGTTCATCGAGTCGCGCGCCAAGGAGCCGATCGTCCCGCTCGACCTCTGGAAGGACCGGACCTACTCCACCTCGATCATCGCGACGTTCCTGATCAGCTTCGGCTTCTTCGGCGCCGCGATCTTCCTGCCCCAGTGGTTCCAGTTCGTCCAGGGTGCCACGCCGACGAACTCGGGCCTCTACACCCTCGCGCTGCTCGCCGGGCTCATCCTCAGCTCCGTCGGCTCCGGCGCGCTCGTCGCCCGGACCGGCAAGTACAAGCTCATCATCCTGTCCGGCCTCGCGACCATGGCCGTCGGACTGTTCCTCATGTCGCACATCCAGGCCGACACCCCGCTGCCGATCCTGTTCGGCTGGATGTTCATCACCGGCCTCGGCATCGGCCCGACGCTGGCGGTGTTCACCATCGTGGTCCAGAACGCCGTGCCGATGCGCGCGCTCGGCGTCGCCACGTCGAACCTGACGTTCTTCCGCCAGATCGGCGGCTCGGTGGGCCTCGCGCTCCTGGGCACCGTGTTCGGCAACCGGCTGGCCGAGGAGCTGCCCAAGCAGCTCGTGAACTCGGGGGTCCCGCAGCTGATGGTCGACCAGTTCGCCGGCAAGGGCGGTGCGTCCGGAGCCGAGAACCTGCTCCAGGTCGGCGGAGATCTCGGCCAGACGATCCTCGCGCTCGTCCCGCCGCAGTTCCAGGACGCGGTCAAGCCGCTGCTCCCGAACATCGTCAACGGCATCCACCAGGCGTTCAGCATCTCGATCGGGGAGGTCTTCCTGATCGGGGCCGGGACAACGGTGGCGGCGTTCCTCGTGTCCACGCTCATGCGCGAGATCCCGCTCCGCACGAGCTTCGAGTCGCGCGGCGGCGCTGGCGCGGTCGGAGCCGAGGCGGCGTTGGGCGTCGAGTCGTACGACGAGCTGGCAGACGAGCACATCGCGGCCATCGAGCCGATCACCGAGTAGCGCCGGATCCCGGCACTGCCATCACGACCCGGTCGCGCATCGCGGCCGGGTCGCTCGATTCCCGGGCAGGGCTGTGCAGGAGGCGGCCCAGGTCCCGAGCGGTACCATCGGGCGAGTGACGCATCTGCTCGCCTTCCCGCCTGAGCTCCTCGCACCCGGCGCGGCCGTCGCGGCCTTCGCCCCGGCGCTCCCGGTGGCCGAGCTGCCGGCAGGGGCGATGCGCAGGGTCAGCTTCGGCGACCTCGACGTGCTCCTCGCGCACACGAGCGAGGGGATCGCAGCGGTTGACGACCGATGTCCCCACATGGCGGCACCGCTCTCGATCGGCGAGCTCGACGGCTGCGTCGTGGCGTGCCCGCTGCACTCGGGTCGCTTCGACCTCACGTCCGGCGGAGTCGTCCAAGTGCCGACCACGGGTGGCCTGCTGCCCGACGGGACCTACGTCCCGACGTGGTCGCCGCCGGGACGCGAACCCAAGGAGGACCCGCCGGGCAAGAAGAGCGAGGCGCGCCGGATGACGCGCGTCCGCCGCTTCCGCTACTACCCGGTCCGCATCTCTGCGGACGGCATGGTGGAGGTCGCGGTCCCGGGCTGAGGACGGTCCTCGCCGGTCTGCGCGCCCGCCCCGCCGCCGCCCTTGCTGCCGCATGCCAGCGAGGTTGCAGCGTCCATGAGGAACCTCTCATCTGCGCCACAACGGTCCTTGATCCGGGGGGCCGAAGATGACCTCAGTCCCGAGCCGATGGGCCTCCTCCCCCCGGCAAGGACACAGTGGCAACCCGCCGGGGCCTCCGCAGGGCCCGAGGCGAACGAGGACGACGCATCCACCCTCCCCGGATGCGTCGTTTCCGTTTGCGTACGGTCTCGGTGGCGGCTCGGGAGCCTCGGGCGCGGCGGTCCCCCAGCGGATCGGCTTAGCGGTTCAGCTCCGCGAGCAGGATCCCGCCGAGGACGATGACCGCGCCGATCAGCTGCGCCGGGCTGAGCACCTCGCCCAGGAGCACCCACGCGATGCCGATGGCCATGATGGGCTCGGTCATCCCGATCACCGATGCCTGCGACGCGCGCAGGTGCTGCATCGAGAGCACCACGAGCGAGAACGGGACGACCGTGCCGAGCACGACCACGTAGCCCACGAGCAACGGGACCGGCCAGGCCGCGGTGCCCGTGCCCTCAACGAGCGCGCTCCCGCCGAGCGTGCCCCACGGGTATGTCCACCAGGGCTGGAGGATCGCCCAGAAGGCCGCGGCCGCGCCCATGCCCCACATCGTGAGCGAGACGGGGTCGCGCCGGTGCGGGCCGCGGACCTGCGCGTCGGCCGAGAGGAAGTACACGACGAGCGCGAGCATCGCGCCGATCGCCGCGGCCACGCCGAGCGCGTCGAGCGTGAACCCCTCCCAGACCTGTGCGACGACCGCCAGGCCGGCAAGCGCCATGACGAGGCCGATCCACACCGCGGGCTTGGTCCGGTGGCGCAGGGCAAAGCGGAACCACAGCGCGATGACGAGCGGCGAGGTGAACTCGATGAGCAGCGAGACGCCGATCGGCAGCCGCTGGATCGAGAAGAAGTACAGCGCTTGGGTGGCCGCGATCCCGCCGAGGCCGTAGACGAGCAGCAGGGGGACCTCGGCTCGCGCGAGCCGGAGCGCGCGCCGGTTGGTGAGCGCCACGAAGGCGAGCAGGACCAAGAACGAGCCCGTCGTGCGCAGCTGCGACAGGCGCCACACGTCGACACCGCTGGCCATGACGGTCTTGGCGACCGTCCCGTTGAGCGAGAACAGGAACGCGGCGACCAAGTACATCGCGTACCCGCGCAGCGGGCTGGCGCGCGGCACGATGGCCACCCCCGGCAGCGGCTCGGCGAGGTCGGTCACCCCTCGATGCCGTTGGCCTTTGCGTACTCCAGGATGATCCGGACCGCCTCGACCGGGTCGTCGGTGACACGGAGCAGGTCGATGTCCGCCTGGGCGACGGCACCCGCCGGGAGCTGGACGTCCCGCATCCAGGCGAGCAGGCCGTCCCAGTAGGCGTGGCCTATGAGCACGACCGGGAAGTTGCGGATGCGCCCGGTCTGGATCAGCGTGAGGCTCTCGAACAGCTCGTCGAGCGTGCCGAAGCCGCCGGGCAGGATCACGAACGCATCTGCGTACTTCACGAACATGGTCTTGCGGGCGAAGAAGTAGTGGAACTGGACCGAGAGGTCCACGTACGGGTTGAGGTGCTGCTCGTGTGGCAGCTCGATGTTGCAGCCGATGGACAGCCCGCCCGCCTCCTGGGCGCCGCGGTTCGCCGCCTCCATGGCGCCGGGCCCGCCGCCGGTGATCACCGCGAAGCCCGCCTTCGCGAGGCCGGCGCCGATCTCGCGGGACAACTCGTACGCGGGGCTACCGGGCTGCGTCCGTGCGGATCCGAACACGGCCACCGCCGGGCCGACGCCCGCGAGCGCCTCGAACCCCTCGACGAACTCGGAGAGGATCCGCAGCACGCGCCAGGTGTCCTCCTCGAGAAAGTGCGGACGACCGCCGGTCTTGCTCGCGAGGAGCTTCTGGTCCTCGCTGCCGGCGGGTCGGCCGAGCCGTGCCGCAGTCTCGGGGCGCATCGCGACGCGGCCGCTGCGCATGGTCCACGGCGACGGGGTCAGGGTGGGGCCGTTGGGATCGTTGTCGGTGCTCACGGTGTAGCAGGATGCCACCCCGCGGGGCAGCGCGAAAGCCTGTCGGCGCTACGAGCTGTGACAACAATCACCTCCCGAACGGCGTCACGGTGCAGGCAGGGCACGCGTCCCCATGCTCGAAGTCCGCGAGCCGCTCGGCCAAGGGGGGTTGAGCTCGTCCCACGTCGCGGACTGCCCGGAAGGTTGCCCACCATGCCCGACGTCGATCCAGCCCTGCGTCATCCGCGCCGAATCGGTGCCCTGCTCGTCGCCGTCCTCCTGCTCACCAACGCCTGCGGCTCGCCCACGCCGACCCCGGCGGTAGCCACCTCGGCGCCCACGACCGCATCACCCTCGACGGCTCCTGCATCGCCGTCGGCCGCAGCCACCGCAACGCCCGCCGCGTCGGCCAGTGCCGCACCGAGCCCGAGCGCCAGCGCCACGCCGGTCGCGTCGCTCGCCAAGGGCGTGCTCGCGGTCACGGTCACCGACGGCGTGCGCGTGCGCTCGCAGCCGCGTGTGGCGAGCGATTCGCGGATGTACCAGCCCGTCCTTCCGTCCGGAACGAGCCTGCTCGTGGCCGGCGGCCCGGTCGTCGCGAGCGGCTACACCTGGATCGAGGTCTCCGTGCTGTCCGCGACGCTCGACGGCGGCGTCGACACGGGCTGGGTCGCGGTCGCGGACCATGACGGCACCCCGTGGGTCGCGCTCGACCCGAGCGCCGCGCCGGGCTTCGAGCTCGCCACGTCGTCCGCCTCCCAGGCCGTGGGCACGATCGCCGCAGCCAGGCAAGAGGCCGCGCAGGCAAACGCGTTCGGTATCGCGCTCTACCGCAAGCTCCTTGGCCAGGTCGGCCCCGCCAAGGGCATGGTCTTCTCGCCCACGAGCATCGTCGACGCCCTCGCGATGGCCCGGGCGGGCGCTGCGGGGACGACCGCCACGCAGATGGACGCGGTCCTTCGCACGAATGGATGGAGCCAGCTGAGCCTCGGCATCGCCTCGCTGGACAAGCAGTTGGCATCCCGCGACGGCAGCTACGACGACGAGAACGGCGACGTCCACGCCCTGAGCCTGCACCTCGCGAACACGGCGTTCGTCCAGCAGGGCTTCCCCGTCACACCGGACTATCTCGCGCGCCTCGGCAAGACGTTCGGCGCCGGCGTGGCGCTCGTGGACTTTGCAGCCGACACGCAGGGCGCGATCGATGCAATCAATGGCTGGGTGAAGGCCCAGACGGTGGGCAAGATCCCCGTCATCGTGAACAAGAGCTCCATCACCTCGGAAACGCGCCTTGCCCTCGTGAACGCGGTGTACCTCAAGGCGAACTGGGCGCAACAGTTCGACCCGGACCTCACGGCCAGCGGGGCCTTCTCCCTGTTCGACGGCAGCAAGGTCAGCGTCCCGATGATGCGCGAGCTCGGTGGGCAGGACATCGGCCTTGCGACGGGGTCCGGCTGGAAGGCCACCGAACTCTTCTATCTGGGGCCCGCCGGGGCACCGCTCGAGATGACCCTGATCCTCCCAGACAATCTCCGAACCTTTGAGCAGACGATGACTACGGGCACGCTGTCCGCCGTCCAGACCAAGCTCGCGGCCGCGGAGCACGGCCTCCAGAAGGTGACCTACGCGGGTCAGGAAGACTGCGGCACTTACCCGTACCAGGTCGAGCTGCGCCTCCCGCGGTTCGGCGTCGACACCGGCGCCGGGCTCGCGTCGACGCTCGGGTCCATGGGCATGCCGCTCGCGATCACGCCCGGTGCCGCAGACTTCTCGGGCATCGCTCCCAATCAGGGCCTGTACATCAGCGAGGTCATCCACAAGGCCACTATCGACGTTGACGAGAAGGGCACCACGGCGGCCGCGGCGACGGTCGTGGTGATGGGAACCGGCGGCTGCCTCGGCCCTGATCCTGTCAAGACGGTCCGCCTCACGTTCAACCACCCGTTCCTGTTCGTGATCCGGGACGTCAAGACCGGCGCGATTCTGTTCATCGGCCGGGTCACGGACCCCACGCAGCGCTAGCCATCCCGGCGGCGTTCTCCGGGGGGCGGACGCTGCAGCGCACTGGACCCCGGGCCTGTCGCAGGGGCAGCGGCCCGGGGTTCGCGTTTGCCCGGACCCTGCGGCGCGGCGGCGCTCGCAGCCCCGCGCCGCTCCCCTACTTCGGGCGGGCGAGCCAGGCCTTCCAGGTGTCCTCCGCCTTGCCCGCGGTCACGTCGTCACCGAACCGGACGAGCGGCAGCTTGATCAGGCGCACGTCCGAGAGGAGTCTCGAGATGATCCCGGCGGCGTCGGTCGAGAGGTACGCGAGGCCCTGCTCCTTGTACGCGCGGCTCTCGGTGTCGAGGCAGGCGGCCGGGCCGAGACGATCGGTGAAGCGGCGGAGCTCGCCTTGTGCGATGGGCTTCTTGCGCAGGTCCACGTAGTGCACCACGATCCGGCGCTCGCGGAAGAACCGCAGGGTGTTGCGCGTGGCGTTCGAGTCCTCGAGGCCGAAGACCTGGATGTTCGGCATCTTCTTGGTGGGCACCTTGCCGAGCGGGGCGGGCATCGCAGTCAGGCCTCCTGGTCCTGGGCGGCGGGCTGGAGCACGATCACCGGGATGGAGCGGTCGGTCATCGTGCGGTACACCTCGTAGCCGGGGTACGCGGCCGCGGCGACGCCCCACAGGCGCTCGCGCTCCGCCGCCTCGGCCACGTGGGCGCGGACGGACCAGTGCTCCCGGCCGACGCGCAGCGTCGCGCGCGGCTCGGCGCGCAGGTTGCCAACCCAGGCTGGCTCGCGATCGTCGCCGGCGTTGGAGCCGATGACGATGTAGTCCGCGCCGTCCGCGAAGGCGTACAGCGGGACCTCGCGCGTCTTGCCGGACGTGCGGCCGGTCATCGTGACGATCACGTTCTGGACGCCGAAATTGCGCCCGATCGGGCCGCGGCCGCCGGTGAGCCGATAGACGTGCGGGTGCAGCCGCGTCACGACCCGGCTCGTCCCCACGAACCCGATCACGCGGTACATCCCGTTCGGGAGCCGTTTCGCCATGTCAGCGTGTCACTGTGTCAGCACATCACCGTGTCAGCGTTGTAGCGTGCCAGCACGGGACCGTGCTCGCGCGCTGCCATGGCAGCAGGGTAACGCGCTGCCCGCGTACCATGCGGGCAGGAGGTTCCCTCAATGTCCGTCTGGTTCACCGTGCAACTCGACGATCGTCCCGGGGCGCTCGCGCGCGTTGCGCAGGCGCTCGCCGATCGCGGCGTCAACATCACCGGCATCGTCGGCGTGGCCGAGGACACCGACGGGGCGCTCATGCTGACCACCAGCGACGCCGTCGCCACCCGCGAGGCCTTCACCGCCCTCGGCATCACCTTCGAGGACCACGACCCCACCGGTGCAGATCCGGGCAGCATGTCGATCTCCGACATCGTGGCAGGCCGCGCGGGCTAGCCCGATGCCCCGTCGCCACCCCAACCCGCTGCCGCCCACGACCGCTGCCCGCCTGGCCGTCACCGACGAGCCCGGCGCCGTCGCCGCGATCGCCGCTGCCGTGGCCGGGGTCGGCGGACGGCTCCGCTCGCTCACGACCATGCGCCGCGCAGCCCCGCGCGACGCCGAGGGCGGTCTCGGCCAGGTGGAGGTGGAGGTCGAGGTCGAGGACGCCGACGAGGCGACCCTGATCGAGGTACTCACGCCCCTGCGCGAGGTCGTGGCGATCCACAAGACACGGCCGATGGACAAGGTCTTCGGCAAGCGCGTGATCATCGTCGGCGGCGGCGCGCAGATCGCCCAGGTGGCGCTGGGCGCGGTCACCGAGGCCGACCGCCACAACATCCGCGGCGAGAAGATCTCCGTGGACACGATCCCGCTCGTGGGCGAGGAGAACATCGCGACCGCTGTCCGCGCGGTCATCGACCTGCCCCGCGCTCGGCTCCTCGTCCTCGCGGGCTCCATCATGGGCGGCGACATCAGCAAGGCCGCGGACGAGCTGCGCGCGGTCGGCATCCCCATCATCGCGCTCAACATGGTCGGCTCGATCACCGACCACGTGGACCTCGTCGTCAGCGACCCCGTCCAAGCGGGCACCATGGCCGTCATGGCCGTCGCCGACACCGCCACGTTCGATCTCGCCCGCCAGCGCGGCCGTCGGCTGTAGCGCAGGCTCGGGAGGCCGCCGCATATGCGCATCGCCACTTGGAACGTCAACTCGCTCAAAGCCCGGATGGAGGCCGTCGAGCGATGGCTGGTGAAGGCGGAGCCCGACGTGCTGCTGATCCAGGAGACCAAGCTCTCCGACGCCGACGCGCCGGTGATGCCGATGCAGATGCTCGGCTACGAGATGGTCCACCACGGCGAGGGGCGCTGGAATGGCGTCGCCATCCTGAGCCGGGTCGGAGCGACCGACGTGGTGACGAACTTCGGTGACGGGCCCGTGCGGGACACCGCGCCCGGCGCGACCGTCTCCGCCGCCGAGGACGACTTCGACCCGTCCCGCGAGGCGCGCATGGTGTCAGCGGTGTGCGGCGAGGTGCGGGTCGCCTCGCTCTACGCCCCGAACGGACGCGAGGTGGACTCGCCGTTCTACGAGGGCAAGCTCGAGTGGTTCCGGCGCCTGCGCCGCTGGCTCGACGAGACCCAGTCGCCGGACGCCCCGATCCTGCTCGGCGGCGACTACAACGTGACCCCGACCGACGACGACGTCTGGAGCCCGGCCCGCGCGCACGGCGGCACCCACGTGTCCGAGCGCGAGCGCGACGCCCTGGCCGAGCTTCGGGCGTGGGGCCTCGTGGACACGTACCGGGCGCTGCGGCCCGAGCGGGGGCGGTTCTCCTGGTGGGATTACCGGGCCGGCATGTTCCACCGCAACGAGGGGATGCGGATCGACCTGATGTACGCGTCCGAGCCGGTGGCGTCGCGCGTGGTCTGGGCCGAGATCGACCGAGAGGCACGCAAAGGCCCGCCGACGCCGTCCGACCACACCCCGGTCGTCATCGACCTCGACGAGCCCGGCAAGCCGTTCGATGCGGGCTGGACCGGCGCGATCGAGCGCATCGAGGCACGGACGAAGCCCCGGCCCTAGGGCGGCGAGCCCCGGGACAGCTGACGGGGCCCGGGCGCCGCCCCCGCAGTACCTGTGGGCGGCCGCGGCCGTGCTGCCGAACGCGATCCGTCACGACGCCGGTGTCAATCCCCGCCTCGCGGCGGGTTCAGGCGCCGGCGCTGTTGTGCCTCGTCGCGCGCTACAGGTCGACGTGTTGCGGCTCCTTCAGTCCCTGCTCGCGTTCGCGGTCTCCGCAGCTCACCGTGGTGTTGAATCGGGCGTCGACGAGCGTGGGCCGAGCACGAAACCCGGGTTTGACGCTCGGGCCACGCTCGTCGGGTCGCCATCCAACACATATCTGTGTTGCGGGGCGCAGGGTGGGGCCGAGGCGGGGCGCAGGCGCTCGATCCCCTACCGCGTCGCGGCCGGCACCCCGGGTTCGGACGTCGCGGACGCCGCACGCGCCGAGGCGCGTGACGAAGTCACCATCGTGCCCGCCTCGCCGGCCAGCATCCGCTCCGCATCGGCCAGCGCGCCGATCACCGCGAACCCGCCGTCGCTCTCGGCGAAGCGCTTGGCCGCCGCGACCTTCGGGCCCATCGAGCCCGCCGCGTAGGCCTGCGGGTCCAGCTCTTCGGCGGAGACCCGCCGCACGACTGCCGCCTCGGGCGTCCCCCACCCCGAGTAGACCCCGTCCACGTCCGTGAGCATGAGGAACGCGTCGGCGTGGAGCGAGCGCGCCAGCAGGGCCCCGGCGAAGTCCTTGTCGATCACCGCCTCCACCCCGCCGTAGCCGCCATGCCCCGCGATCACCGGGATCCCGCCGCCACCCGCGCACACGACGAGCACGCCAGCCGCGACCAGCGGCTCGATCACGTTCAGCTCGAGGATCCGCCGCGGCTCAGGGGACGGCACCACGCGCCGCCACTTCGCCCCGTCGGGGGCAATGGACCAGCCACGCTCGGCCGCCAGGCGCTCGGCCTCGTCGCGCTCGTACACGGGGCCGATCGGCTTGGTCGGGTGCGAGAACGCCGGGTCGTCGCGAGCCACCTCGATCCGCGTGAGCAGCGTGGCCATCCGCCGGCCGGGCAGCAGGTTGCCGAGCTCCTGCTCGAGCAGGTAGCCGATCATCCCCTCGCTCTCGGCATCGAGGATGTCGAGGGGATACGTCTCGTCGGGGTGGTACGCAGCGTTCTGCAGCGCAAGGAGCCCCACCTGCGGCCCGTTGCCGTGGGTCAGGATCAGATCGTGCGCGAGGGCGATCGGCAGCAGCGCCCGTGCGGCGATCGCCACGTTCACCCGCTGGTTCTCCGCGGTCATCGGCTGGCCGCGCCGCAGGAGTGCGTTGCCGCCGAGCGCGGCCACGACGCGCATCAGTCGATCCCGGGTCGGGCGAGCGTCGCCACGAGCACGGCCTTGATGGTGTGCATCCGGTTCTCGGCCTGGTCGAACACGACCGACGCCTTGGACTCGAAGACCTCGTCGGTGACCTCCATCGCCGTGAGCCCGTAGCGCTCGTGCATCTTGCGGCCGACCTCGGTCGCCAGATCGTGGAATGCCGGCAGGCAGTGCATGAACTTGACGTCCGGGTTGCCCGTCGCATCGAGCATGGCCGCGTCCACCTGGTAGGGGCGCAGCATCGTGACGCGCTCGTCCCAGACCGACTCCGGCTCGCCCATCGAGACCCAGACGTCGGTGTAGATCACGTCGGCGCCGGCCACGCCCTCGGCGATGTCCTCGGTCACGGTGATCCGCGCCCCGCTGTCCTTGGCGATCGCGAGCGCGGGCTCGAGGAAGTCGTCCCGGGGCCAGACCGGCAGCGGGGCCACGATCCGCAGGTCCATGCCCATGGTCGCTGCACCCAGCAGCCACTCGTCGCCCATGTTGCTGTGCGCGTCGCCCACGTACGCCACGGCGACCCCGGCCAGCGGCTTGTGGACCCGCTCGCGGATCGTGAGCAGGTCGGCGAGGATCTGCGTCGGGTGGTCCTCGTCCGTGAGGCCGTTGTAGACCGGGACGCCGGCGAACCGGGCGAGCGCCTCCACGTCGGTCTGGTGGAAGCCGCGGAACTCGATGGCGTCGTACAGCCGGCCGAGCACCCGCGCCGTGTCCTTGACCGACTCCTTCTTGCCGATGTGGCTCCCGGACGGGCCGAAGTACGTCACGTGCATGCCCTGGTCGTACGCGGCGACCTCGAAGCCGATGCGCGTGCGGGTCGAGTCCTTCTCGAAGATGAGCGCGATCGAGTGACCGGCGAGGCGGCGCTGCTCGCGGTGCTCACGCTTCTCCGCCTTGAGCCCGGCGGCGAGCGTGAGCAGGTACTCGATCTCGGCAGCGGTGTAGTCGCGCAGCGTGAGGAACGAGCGGCCGGCGAGCGGCGAACGGTGGTCGTGGTCCATGGCGGGACTCCAGGACGGTGCCACAGCCAACGCGGGCGCCGCGGGTGCGCCGTGGCGGCAACCCGCAGGTGTGTGACCTCGAATGTGCGCGAGCGCGTGGCCGGCTGTCATGGTCCCTCCGGCCCCTTGCGGCCGGGAGGGTCGGGCCGCGGGTGGTCCCGGTTCGGGGTGGGCCGGTCCGGTGGCGGGTCGCCAGCCGCCCGGCGACCGCGCTCTCAGTCGTGCGTCGCGGTCGCCTTGGCGCGCGAGCCGCGCCGCGCATCGACGGCCTCCTCACTCGGGGCGGCGGCGCCGGGCTTCGGCGGGGGCGCGTCGTACCGGTCGCGAATCGTCATCCGGCCGGTAATCGGCTCACCCGCGTACCGCGCCGCCACCATGAGGTCTCCTCGGACGGCTGGTCGAGACCCGACCAGCGGGTCATCCCACGCCATCGCCCGCCGGCCGACGGTCCGTCCCTCCCGCCGGGACCCCGCTCAGACCAGCTCGACCTCCAGTTCGTCCGCGCCTGCGCCCGCGCCACGGACCCGCGGCAGGGCCACGACCCCGATCGCCGAGGTGACGGCGATCGCGAGGAGGAACGCGGGCGCGATGCCGGCGCTCACGATGAAGAAGTGGATGGGCAAGTAGAAGGCGACGGTTCCCGGGAGGCCGATGAGCGCGCCGCGGAGGACGCCGATGGCGGCGGGCCGCCCGTCGTGGAGGAACGCGAAGGCGGCCAGCACGGTCACATAGACCGGGAACGTGGTGACGATCCCCGAGACGGTCGGGCCCAGGAGCGGGGCGACCGTCGTCAGCCCGACCACGAGCGTCGTGCCGACCACCATCCGCGCCGGGAGGTCCCATGAGGGTTGGCGGACCGCGGACGGGGCCCCGGTCGACGGCGGCAGGACACGGATCGCGCCGAGGATGGACGTGACCACGAGGGCCGCGACTAGCAGGTACGGCCAGCCGGCGATCGCCTGCAGCGCGAACCCGGCGACCACGTACGAGACCGCCGCTGCCGCGATCGCAGGAGCCGGCCCCCGGCGCGACGCCGCCACGAAGCCGAGGGCGAATGCGACGATCGCAGCGAGACCGAGCGTCGTGCCCACCGCCGCGTCGGCCGCGAACGCCGGACCATGGTCGAGCGCCACGAAGAACAGCACGGGCCCCGACGTGAGCGGCAGCGCGACGATCCAGCCGGCCACCGCTGGCCCCCAGCGCCGGGCGGCCAGACTCGCCCCTCCGATGAGGAGCGGCGTGAGGGTGAGCTTGAGGACGAGCAGCAGCACGGACGCCAAGATAGCGCCAGCCCCGACCCGGCCTGACGGCGCGGCTCCCGGTTCGTACACTCCGCCCAATGCGCTGCGCAACCTGCGGGTCGCCCCTTCCCGACGGCGCCCGGTTCTGCCCCGGGTGCGGCCTCCGCGTGGAGGCGGACCACGACTCGGCCCCTCGCCACGAGCGCCGCCTGCTCACGGTCCTCTTCGCGGACCTCGTCGGGTTCACGAGCGCGTCGGACGGCGCGGACCCCGAGGACGTGCGCGGGCGCGTTCGACCGTTCCTCGCGCTCGTGCGACGCGAGGTGGCCCGGTCTGGCGGCACGGTGGCGCGCGTCGTCGGCGATGGGGTGATGGCTGTCTGGGGCTATCCCTCCGCGCGCGACGACGATCCCCTACGGGCTGTCCGAGCCGCAGTGCGGATCCGCGATGGCCTGGCGCACGACGGTCGCGGGCTCGCGGCGAGGATCGGCGTCAACACCGGCGAGGCCACGGTCGCGTTCGGCGATGCCGAGGAGGACGCCGACGACGTGATGGGCGACGCGGTGAACATCGCCGCGCGGCTGTCCACGTCGGCCGAGCCCGGCACGATCCTCATCGGTGCCTCGACGGCGAGTCTCGTGGGCGAGCACGCCCAGCTCGGCACGCTGCGACCCTACGCACTCAAGGGCAAGCGCGACCCGGCCCTTGCCGCGGTCGTCGGGGGCCTCAGCGACGGCGCCGCTCGCCAGGCCACGGGACCGTTCGTCGGGAGGCGGGAGGAGGCGACCGCGCTGCTCGACGCCTTCGAGCGCGTCCGGAGCCTCGGCCGGCCGGCCCGCTGGCTCGTGGTCGGTGAACCCGGGGTGGGCAAGAGCCGCCTGCTTGGCGAGGTGCGCCGCCAGCTCGCCGCGACGAGTGCAGCGTGGGCGACCGGTCGATGCCGCGCCGACACCGTGTCCCCCGGGGCCGCGCTCGCCGACATCCTCAAGGCCCAGGCCGGGATCGCCGATGACGACGATCCGTCCACCGTCCGCGACCGGCTCACCGCGTGGATCGGCGACGGGGCATCGGATGGCGCGTGGCTCACGGATCGCCTCGGGGCGCTCGTCGGCCTGCCGACGAGCGGCATGATCCCGCTCGAGGAGCATGCCGCGGCGTGGGCCCGGCTCCTGAGCCGCATCGCTGCGACCGGGCCGGCGGTCATCGAGATCGAGGACGTCCACTGGGCGGACCCGGACCTCGTCGCGTTCCTCACGGGCCCGGCCCTCGAGGGCGCGGGCTCGGTGCTGGTCCTCGCGACAGGTCGCCCGGAGGCGCTCGACGGCCAGCCGTCGCTCGCCGGGCTGGAGCGGCTTGCCCTCGAGACGCTGCCGGAAGCCTCGTCGGGGCAGCTGGTGGCCGAGCTGGCGCCGAGCCTCCCAGCCGAGACGCGCCAGGCGATCGCCGACCGGGGCGGCGGCAACCCCCTGTTCCTCGGCGAGCTGGTCCGGCTCGTGGTCGACCGCGGGGGTGATGCCAGCGCCCTCCCCGACTCGCTGCAGAGCGTCATCGGCGCCCGGCTCGACCGACTTGGACCCGCGGCCCGAACCGCGGCGCTTGACGCAGCCGTCATCGGCGAGGCGTTCCCCCGTGGCGCCCTGGCCGCGCTGGGCCTCCCGGAGGCGCGGCTGGACGAGGCGCTCGGGGAGCTCGTCCGGGCCGATCTGGTGCGGCCGAGGAGCGGGTCCACGCTCACCGACGAGGTCGAGTACGCCTTCCGCCACGCGCTCGTCCGCGACGCCGCGTACGGGCGCCTGACCCGTGCCGACCGCGCGGTCCGGCACGCGGCCACGGCGCGCTGGTTCGGCGATCGGGCGGGGCCCAGCCGAGGCGACCTGACCGGCGCGGTCGCCGATCACGACCTGCGCGCCCTCGCGCTCGCAGCCCATGCCGGCAGCCGGATCGACGTGCCTGCTCTGCGAGTCCACGCTCGGGCATTCCTCGAGCGGGCGGCCGAGCACGCTGCGATCCTGGACGTGAACGCCGCGGTGGCCCGGCTGCGGCAGGCGCAGCCGCTGCTCGACGACGACGCCGACCGCTTGCGGGTCGGGATGCGGCTCGTCCCCCTGCTCGTCGCGGCGGGCGACCACGCGGACGCGATGGCCGAGAGCGAATCGGCCCTGGCGATCGCCAGAACCGCAGGCGACGCCCGCGCGACGGCCCGGATCCTCATCGACCGGACGTGGGCCGCCGTGAGCACCACCGACGATGCCGGGCCGGGCGACGCGAACGCCGCGATCGCGATCCTCGAGGGGCTGCCACCCGACCAGCTGCTGGTGGACGCGTACGAGAGCCGCTCGCTCGTGGACATGTTCCGGCCGACCGACGCGGATCTGCAGCACTGGTCGCGGAAGGCCGTCCTGCTCGCAGACGAGATCGGTTCACCGCCACCGATCGGCGCGCTGTCGCGGCTCGGCTTTGCGCTCGCCGAGGCCGGCGACCCCGTCGGCGTGGCCCACCTCGAGCGGGCCGTGGGCGAGGCGCGACGTCGGGGCGACCCGTCAGCCGAGGCGCTCGCACTGTCGGACCTCGGCGGGGCCCATCGCTTCGCGTGCCAGACGCCCGAGGCCGAGGCCGCGTGGCAGGCGTCGGTCGAGGTCGCCGAAACCCACGGCCTCCGCGCCACCGCGGCGACCAGCCTGCGCAACCTCGCCTATGCCGAGAGCACCGCCGGGCGGCTGCGCGACGCCCTCGAGACCCTCGATCGCGCTGCGACCCTCGGGGTCGAGAGCCAGGACCCGTGGCTCGTGCCGGCTGTCGACTTCGAGCGGGCGATGAACTGGCTCGACCTTGGCGACGGGGCCGCGTTCGACGCCGCGGTCGAGCGCGTCGCGGCTGCCACCCGGGGCTCGCACCTCTGGCCGTATCGCGGCCTGCTCCTGCTGATCGTGCGAGCCGGCCTCCGCGGTGATCGCGCCGGCGCCGGCGCCCTCGCCGAGGAGATGATTGGCGGGTGGGACTTCGAGTTCGACGAACGCCTGGGGTTCCGCCAGCTGCCGCTGATGCGGGCGCTCGCGGTGTTGCGGATCCCGGGGCCGGCCGAGGTCCTTGCGGCGCACCAGACGGCCGCCTGTGCCGCCGGTCGGCTCCTGCGGGAGGCGCACCTCGGGCTGGCGGCCCTCGCCGCCGGCGATGACGAGACGGCGAGCCGACACCTCGCTGACGCCGGGTCGCGGTTCGAGGCGGGCGATCTCCGCGTCGAAGCCGCCCACGCGCGTCGGCTGGCAGGGATGAGCCTCCTTCGTCTCGGCGAAGGAGCGCGGGGCATCGCACTCCTGGACCTTGCGCGCGGGGCGTACGTCGCCCTTGGCGCCCAGCCAGGGATCAGCGCCTGCGAGGCCGCCCTGGCGAATACCCCGGCATAGGCCTGCCGCCGCACGTGCACGTCGCACCGTGGCCGCCGCCGCTTTGTAGACTCTCGCCATGCACTGCGCCGCCTGCGGGACGTCCCTCCCCGACGGCGCCCGGTTCTGCCCCGGGTGCGGGGCGAGGATGGAGCCCACGGCACCGTTCGGGCCGCCTGACGCCGGACCGCTGATCCACCACGAGCGCCGCATCCTCACGGTGCTCTTCGCCGACCTGGTGGGCTTCACGGCGGCGTCGGACGGTGCCGATCCAGAAGATGTCCATGCCCGCGTGCGCCCCTTTCTCGCGCTCGTCCGCGAGGAGGTGGCCAGAGCCGGCGGGACGGTCGCACGGGTCATCGGCGATGGAGTCATGGCCGTCTGGGGCTACCCGAGTGCGCATGAGGACGACGCCTTGCGCGCGGTCACCGCGGCGCTCGGCATCCGAGCACGCCTCGCGGATGCCGGAACGGACCTTCACGCGCGCCTCGGCGTAAACACGGGCGAGGCGCTCGTTGCGTTCGGCTCGCCGATCGAAGACGCCGACGACGCCATGGGGGACGCGGTCAATGTCGCCGCCCGCCTCGCCGCGGCCGCCACGCCTGACAGCGTGCTCGTCGGCGAGACGACGGCTACGCTCATCGACGCAGCGGTCGAGATGGGCCCGGTCCATCCGCTCGCGCTGAAGGGCAAGATCGAGCCCGTCGCGGCGCGGGAGGCCCACAGACTCCGAGCCTTGGGGCTGCCACCCGACCTGTCGTCGCATGCGCCCCTCGTCGGTAGGGCGCACGAGTTGCAGCAACTGGTGGCCGACGTCGACGAGGCGAGCCGGACCCTCCAGATGCGGCTCTTGGTCGGCGACGCGGGGATGGGCAAGTCGCGCCTCGTGGCGGAGCTGCGCAGGTGCCGCCCCGACGTCCGCTGGTTCGTCGGTCGCTGCCGCGAGGACGCCCACGCCGTCGGATGGGCGCTCGGCGAGGCGGTACGCGCGTGGGCAGGGATCGCCGGAGATGAGGAGCCCGAAGTTGCACGCCGGCGCCTCGACGCGGCGATCCCTGCCGCAGTGGCTGGGCGCAACTGGCTCGTCGAGCGACTCGGGCCGCTCGCCGGACTCGCTGCGACCACGGCCGTGAGCCCGGAGGAGCGGGCGGAGGCCTGGATCGAGTGGCTGTCAATCCTCGCCGCCGACGGTCCGACCGCGATCGTCCTGGAAGACGTGCACTGGGCTGATGCGGCCCTGTGCGAGTTCCTCGCATCACCCGCCCTTCGCGCGCTGGAGATCCCACTCCTGATCCTCGCCACGAGCCGAGCCCACGACGCCGTCCGAACGTTGGAGGACCTCCGCGACCGGACGATCGAGCTCGCGCCCATCGACCACGAGGCCGCGACCGAGCTCGCGGCGCGCGTCCTCGGCATCGGCGCGCAGGATCCGATGGCGGCCGAGCTCGGTACCCGTGGCGGCGGCAACCCGCTCTTCACCGCGGAGCTAGCCCGTCTGGTGGCTGATGGTGGCAAGGCGACAGCGCTGCCGACGTCGGTCCGGGCGGTCATCGGGGCCCGCATCGACCGGCTGGCGCCGAGTTCGCGATCGGTGCTGCACACCGCGGCAGTGGTCGGGACCACGTTCTCGGCAGAGGCGGTGTCGGCCACAGGGAGCTGGTCGCAGGAGCAGGTCGGCGACGCCCTGGCCGAAGCCGTCCGCCACGGGATGGTGCGACGGGCAGGCTCGCCGGCCACAGGGCGCCTGTCGACCTTCTCCTTCCGCCATGTCCTCATCCGCGAGACGGCCTACGGGCAGCTCACGCGCGTTGACCGGCGCAAGGCCCACATCGCTGCGGCCCGCTGGCTGAGCGGCGCAGCGCCGGCCGGCAGGCTCGACGCCGCCCTGCTGGCCGCCGAGCACTGGAACTCCGCGCTAGGGTTGACGCCCGCAGCCGGAGCACCGCTCGACCCCGCGACGACCGACGAGGCGGCCGAGGCCTTCCTCGCGGCGGCCCGCCTCCATGCCCACGATGCCGCCACGGCTGCGCTCCAGGGCTCCCGCGCGATCGCCTGCCTCGCCCGCGACGATGCGCGGTGGGTCGAGGCCCACCTCCTGACGGCCACGGCCCTGAACGACGACGGTCGCAGCACCGCGGCGACCGAGCTGCTGGTCGGGGCGCTCGACGCCCTGCCGGCCGAGGCCGACCCGCGCGAGCGGGCGCGGCTGGTCGCCAAGATCGTGCTCCTGCTCGGGGGCCGGGGCGAGGATCCCGCTGGGACGGGCTGGCTCGAGCGCCTCGACCAATCCATCGCCGACATCGAGCCGCTCCCGATCTCCGTCGCCCACCTCGAGACGCAGGTCGCGAGCGGCTACAGGGCACAGATCGGTGGGACCGCCGAGGATGCGGCCACCGCCTTCGAGCGGGCGATCCGGGCGGCGCACCACCTCGGGATCGAGGCTCCGGCTGACGTGCTGGCGAGGCGCGGCACGGCGGTCGTGGGCTGGGGCGACCGATCCGGCGTGGCCGATCTCGCCCGTGCGCTCGAGATCGCGGAGCGGACTGGCGACCTGCGCCTGCAGGCCATTGTGAGCAGCTGGCTCGCCCGGGCCCTGCTCTACTTCGGCGACCTGGCCGGGGGCCGCCGAAGCGCGGCGATCGCCGTGGAGCGGTCCGTGTCGATCCGGTCGACGCGGATCGAGGCCGAGATCCGGTCATCGCTGACCGAGTACGCGCTGCTGGCCGGTGACCTCGCGACGTGCCGCGCCCAGCTCGACCACGCAGCGGGCATGCTCATCGAGCCCGGCAGCGTCGCCGACCTCGCGTTCCTCCACCTGGGCTGGATCCTCGCCGACGAGACGGCTGACGAAGCGACATCGGCAACGCTCCTCGGCCGACTCGAGGCAGCCGTGGCCGCGCGGCCCTTGTGGCGATCGCTGGACCTCGCCCCGATCCGGCTCTCGCTCGCCGCACGGGCGCGAGACGCCCGGGGTGTCGCGGAGTGGCTATCGATCGCGTGGACCCAAGATCGCGGCGAACTCGACGTGGACACGGATCTCGAAGACGTGCGCGTGGTGCGGGACCTCGTGCATGGCGGCTTCCTCGACGCGGCTCGCGAGCGCGCATCGCACCACACCAACCCGTCCCCGCTCGGCGTTCTGCTGACTGACTCCCTGGTGGCGACGATCGCCGCGGGGGCGCATCGCGCCGACGCTCCTGATGCGCTGGCGGAGGTCGCCGAGCGCTGGGGCGCGTTCGGGTTCCACTGGTTCGAGACCCTCGCCCGGCTCGACCTCGCCCATGCGTACGCGCGCGCTGGCGACGCCGCCGATGCCAGAAGCGCTGCGGAACGAGCGCGGAGCGAGGGGGCGGCGCGCGGTGCGGTGCGCCACGTCGCGGAGGCCGATGCGCTCCTGGCCCGGATCGGGCGCGGGTGACGCGCTAGTCGAGCGAGACCGTCTGGGCCCAGGCGGGCACGTCCACCGCGAGCCCGAGCGCCGCCACCTTGGGCGCGAGCGCCTGCTGGGCAGGCGGGTCGCCGTGGACCAGGTACACGTGCGACGGGACGCCCGGGTCGCCGGGCTTGCGGCCGCGGATGAAGTTGCCGAGCCAGGCCAGGAGCTCAGGCTCGTCGGAGTGGGCAGAGAAGCCGTCGAGCGAGCGGATCGTGGCGCGGACGGGCATCTCGCGGCCGTCGATGCGCGCGGTCTTCGCGCCCCGGACCAGGTGCCCGCCGAGGGTGCCCTCGCCCTGGTACCCGACGAACAGCACCGTGGCCGAGGGGTCGTCGAGCAGGCGCGAGGCGTGGCCCACGGAGCGCCCGCCGGTCAGCATGCCGTTCGAGGCGATCACCACGTACGGCGGCGAGGAACGCTCGATCGCCTCGGACTCGTCCGGCGTGCGCACGATCCGCTGGCCCGGGTAGTCGAGTGGGTCCTCCTTGGCTGCCAGGAGCGCGGCGGTCTCCGCGTCGTACGCCTCGGGGTGGTTGCGGTAGACGTCGGACGCGGACTTGGCCATCGGCGAGTCGAGGAAGAGCGGCATCTGCGGGATCCGGCCCGCGTCGACGAGCCGGTGCAGCTCCCAGACGATCTCCTGCGTGCGCCCGATCGCGAACGACGGGATGAGCAGCACGCCCTTGCGGGCCGCGGTCTCGCGGACAACGTTCGCAAGGGTCTCGACCGACTGCTCGGCCGCCTCGTGCTCGCGTCCGCCATACGTGCTCTCGCAGATCACGAAGTCGGCGGCGTCGATCGAGGTCGGGTCGCGCAGGATCGGCGTGCCCGGTCGGCCCAGGTCGCCGGAGAAGACGACGACGGTGTCCCGGCCGCCGCCGGGTCGCGCGAGGCGCATGCGCACCATGCCGGAGCCCAGGATGTGCCCCGCGTCGAGCAGGGTGATGTGGACGCCCTGCGCCACCTCGGTCTCGGCGCCGTAGGGGATCGGCGCGAAGTGGGCGAGCGTCGCCTCGGCGTCGTCCACGGTATAGAGCGGCTCGTCGAAGTCGAGCTCAACCTCGGGCCCGGCGGCGCGCAGGATGTCTTCCGGGTCCGGGCCGCCCGGGCTCACGGCACCCTCGGCCGCCAGGTCAACCGCCGCGTCGAACAGCTGCTCCTCGCGCCGCTCGTCCGCCTCGTGACGCCCGGGGTTGTGGCGTCCGCGACGGGCTGCGCGCTTGGCGAACTCGGTCTGCAGCTTGGCCGAGTCGAGCAGGACCAGCCGCGCGAGCTCGGCCGTGGCGGAGGTGCAGACGATCTTGCCTCGGAACCCCTCGCGGACGAGCAGCGGCAGCAGCCCGCAGTGGTCGAGGTGCGCGTGGGTGAGGACGACGACGTCGAGGCTCGCTGGCTCGAAGCCCAGCGGGACGCGGTTGCGGACGCTCTCTGCCGGACCTCCCTGGAACATCCCGCAGTCGATGAGCACGCGGGATCGGCCGGTGTCGACGAGATGGCGGGAGCCGGTCACGGTCCGGGCGCCGCCGAGGAATGTGAGCTCCATGGCGGGATCGTGACACAGCGCGGTCGCCAGAGTGCGACCATGCGCGCATGAGCGACCAAGGGGGTGGGTTCTCGGCCACCGCTCTCGCCGCCGTCGAGTCCGCGTACCTCGGGGCACGCGACGCGCTTGACCGCGCTGACGTGGCGCGCGCCACGGATACCGGTGCCGACGTTGCCGCGCTCGACGCGGAGGCCGAGGCGTGGGCCGGCCCCGTCCGCGCCCGGCTTGACGCCCTCGCCGCAGATCCTGGGGCGCTCGACCACGAGGACCAGCGCGCCGTGGAGGCGATGCGAGCGAGCCTCGGTGCGCCCGGCGAGGCCTCCGCCCTGGTTGCGCCCGCCCCGCCAGCCGGCGGCTGCACCGACGCCCGGGCCTGGGCCGTGGCGATGGCCGAGGGCGGGGAGGTGCTCCGGCGGCGGGTCGAGGCGTGCTTCGCAGCGACCGCCTCGGCACTGCCCGTTGGGGGCGAAACGCTCGGCCGCCTGCAGGTCCTCAGCCGACTCGGACGCGAGCCCGACACCACGACCCGCCGGCGCCTGTTCCTCGCGCTCGAGCCACTCTGGCGGGTCGTGGACGGCGACGGGATCAGCTCCTCGCCGTATCGCGTCATGGTCCGCGAGACAGCCGATGCCTGGGCCGCCGGACAGTCGCGCGTGGCGAGGAACGCCAGGTCGCTCGGCGTCGAGGTGTCGGCGGTCGAGACGTGGGCCACGACCATCCTCGCCGCGTGGCGGGCGGCGGTCGTGGAGCCGGCGCGGCGGGTCGGCGAGGCGCCCATCGAGCCGTGGGACTGGTGGTGGCGAGCCGGGGCCGCCCACCGGGCGCTCTCGGGGAGCCTGCCGCTCGAGGCGGTGCTGCGCACGAATCGCCGGCTGTACGCGTCGCTTGGCGCCGACCTCGACGAGCTCAACGTCTCGCTCGACCTGACCCCCCGGCCCAGCCGCCCGCCGATCCCGGTCGCGTTCACCGCGTTCGGGGCGCGGCCCCGGCTCCTGGCCGACGGCACGTGGTCCCCCGGCCGGCCCGCGGTCCTCGCGACGCTCGTGGACGGCGGCCTCACCGAGCTCGTGGAGCTGGTGCACGAAACCGGTCACGCGATCCACATCGCGGGCATCCGGACCCGTCCCGCCTTCACCGACTGGCCGGACGCCGACGCCTATACCGAGGCGTTGGCCGACATGGTCGCGTTCGAACTCTGGGAGCCTGCCTGGCAGCGGCGCTGGATGCCCGACGGCGTGGCCGTGCCCGAGATCCTCTCGATCCGCTGTGCGTACGCCGACGTGGCGCTCGACGCCGCGTGGACGCTGTTCGAGATCCGCCAGCGCCGGGACCCGGGCCGGCTGCCCAACGACACCTGGACCGAGATCACCTCGATGTGGCTCGGCATCGCGCGCCATCCGGAGTGGTCGTGGTGGGCGATCCGGGGTCAGCTCATCGGGGATCCGGGGGGCATGTCGGACTACGCGATCGGGGCGGTGCTCGTGGCGGCGCTGCGCGACACGGTCCGTGGCGCCCTGGGCGAGATCGCCAACGGCGACGCGAGCTGGTACCCGTGGGTCCGCGAGCACCTGTTCCGCTTCGGGGCGAGCGTGCCTGCGCGCGACCAGCTCATCGGGTTCCTGGGCGGGCCGCCGACCGCCGACGCGCTCCTGGCGCAGATCAACCGGAGCGGCCGGATTCGCTGAGGCCCGGTGGGGCCCTCTAGAAGCGGACGACGACCAGCGTGTCCACCGCGACCGCCACGAACAGCAGCGTGAGGTAGCTGATCGAGTACTTGTAGAGGCGGATCGACTGGGCGAGCGAGCCCTCAGGCGAGGTCCCCTGCTGCCACAGCGCGTACGCGCGCCACAGGAACACGATGCCGAGCCCGACCGCAGCGACGAGGTACACGAGCCCCATCCCCGCTACCGTGTAGAACAGCAGGCTGATCGCGACGAGCACCATCGTGTAGATCGCGATCTGGCGCGTCGTCTCGGGCACGCCCTTCACCACGGGCAGCATCGGGATGCGGGCCGCCTCGTAGTCCTTGCGGATCCGCAGCGCGAGCGCCCAGAAGTGGGGCGGGGTCCAGTAGAAGACCAGCAGGAACATGACGATCGCGGGCACCTCGACGCGCCCCGTGACCGCCGCCCAGCCGATGACCGGGGGGAGCGCGCCAGCGGCCCCGCCGATGACGATGTTCTGGGGCGTCGTGCGCTTGAGCATGATCGTGTAGACGACCACGTAGAACGCGATGGCGAGCAGCGTCAGGAAGGCCGAGACCAGGTTGACGGTCCAGGCCATGACCGAGACCGAGATGATCCCGAGCACGATCCCGAAGACGACAGCGTTCTCGGGCGTCACGTCATGCGCGGGCAGCGGGCGCTTGCGGGTGCGCGACATGAGCAAGTCGATGTCGCGGTCGAGGTACTGGTTGATCGCGTTGGCCGAGCCCGCGGCGAGCGTCCCGCACAGGAGCGTCCAGAACGCGAGGCGGAACCACTCGGGCATCGTCATGCCGGGCAGGTCGCGAGTGGCGAGGACCATGGCCGGGATCGTGGTGACGAGCAGCAGCTCGATGATGCGGGGCTTGGTCAGCGCGATGTACGCGCGCACGGTGTCGCCGGTGCTGGGCTTCGCCTTGCTGTCCCCTGCCCCGCCGGAGCCCGCGCCACCAGGACGTGCGCCCGTCGCCGGGCCGGCCACGGCTGCGCCGGCGACCCGTGCCTCGTAGTACGAGGCCACCGCGAGCGTCACGCCCAGCGACCAGACGATCGCGCCGACGATGACGTGCAGGGCGCGCACCCACGGTGCGAGGATCGTGAAGACGAGCAGCGCCCCGACGGCCACCTGGACGGTGAACAGCCCGCCGAACCAGAGCGCGGTTCGGACGAGGCCGGGACGGCTGCGCTGGGTGCGCCATGCGGCGGCGGCCGTGATCCAAACGATGATCGCCACGACCGCGGCGACGTACCGGTGGAGCGCGTGGACCTGGTACAGGTTCGCGACGATCGCATCGAGGCCCGCGGCGCCGGCCGGGTTGATCCCGCCGTTCATGAGCGGCCAGTCGGTGAACACTGCGCCCGCGTCATTGGCCATGACGTTGCTGCCGAACAGCAGGAGGGCGTACGTCGCGGCGGCGGCGAGGGTGGCCAACAGCGTGAACCGCTGGCTGGCGCCGGGCCCGACGATGCGCGCCGGGTACCGGACGCGGACCAGCAGGTAGGTCAGGAGCCCCAGCAGCGCCATCGCCGCAGCGAGGTGCGCGAGCACGGACACGCCCGAGTTGTTCAGGCGGACTGTCTCCTTGCCCAGATACGCCTGGAAGGCGACGAGGACGACGGCGATCAGGGTGGGCCAGAGGATCGACCGGCGGTCGCGGTAGTGCTTGAAGGCGAGGTACGCGAGGCCGAGGATCTGGAAGCCGATGATCACCGCGATGTCGCGGTGGATCCACTCGAGCCACGGCTTGTAGTCGGTAGTGGACGGGATGAGCTGGTTGTTGCAGAGCGGCCAGTCGGGGCAGCCCATGCCGGCACCGGTGGCGCGGACGATCACGCCCATCGCCACGAGCAGGATCGTGGAGATGACCGTCGCCAGGGCGAGCTTCTCGTAGCGCGACACGATGGGGTGGGCGAACCTCGGTCCCGGGAACGTGGGTGGACGCCGCACATTCTACTTAGGCTGCCCGGAAGCGCATCAACGACGTCGGCGCTAGGCTCATGCCATGCGTCGCCTACCCCTCGCTTTCGTGGTCGCCATCGCCCTGGTCGCCGTCGCCTGCAAGCCCGTGGACCAGGGCGGGTTCGTCGTCGTCACCCAGGCGCCGGTCGCCACGGGGGCGGCCCCGAGCGCGGGGTCCAGCGCGGCCCTGAGCACGGCCCCGGGCGCCAGCAGCACCGGCGCGACTGCCAGCGGGGGCTCCACGCTCGCCTACTACCCGGTGATCATCAGCTCGCAGCTCGCGGTGGGCGAGAACCGCGTCGTGTTCTCGTTCATCGACCCCAAGACCCAGCTCCCCAACGGGACTCCGGATCTCGCGGCCGCTATCTCGTTCATCGCGCCCGGCACGACGGAGCCGACCCCGGCCGTCCAGGGCGAGTTCGTCTGGGCGATCGAGGGGACGCGCGGCGAGTACATCGCGCACGCCACGTTCGCATCGGCCGGCGACTGGAAGGCGATCTTCCTCATCGCGCCCAAGGGCGGCACGCAGCAGGCCATTGGCCTCCCGTTCACGGTCCTGCTCAAGCCCACGGTGATCTCGATCGGCGACCACGCGCCCAACACCAAGACGCCCACCCTGTCCGACGCCGGCGGCGACATCCGCCGGATCTCCTCGGACACGACCCCCGACCCGACCTTCTACCAGGTCTCCGTGGACCAGGCGCTCTCACGCCAGACGCCGTTCATCCTGGTGTTCGCGACGCCCGCGTTCTGTCGCAGCGCGCAGTGCGGGCCCACGCTCGACTTCGTGAAGAAGGCGAAGGCGTCGGCGCCGGCGTCGGTCGCGTTCATCAACGTGGAGCCGTACAACCTCACCTACACCGACGGGCGGCTGCAGCCGGTGCTCGACTCGGCCGGTAACCTCGTCCCCAACGACGCCTCGAACGCCTGGGGCCTGCCGTCCGAGCCGTGGATCTTCGCGGTGGACCGCAACGGGGTCGTCCAGGGCTCGTTCGAGGGCATCGTCACGCAGCAGGAGCTCTCGGACGTGATCGCCAAGATCGCGGCGTCGTAGGCTTCCCGGCTTCCCGGCTTCCCGGCTCCTAGCGAGGCGAGCCGCCGCCCTTGTCGCCCTGTCGTCGCCCCGACGCAGGCCGGTTTCCCAGACACCCGCCACACGGGTGCTCAGTGACGGGATCCACCGAGCCACCCACCCCGCGAGTGCAACGGAACGCTGGCCACCGAATCACGCGTGCCATGGGTAAGCCGGACTGCCGGCCCACCGAGCACCCACCCCATGGGTGTACGGGAACGACAAAGACTCGCCGGCGCTTAGCTCGAGCCCGGCGCGTCCGACGCGCTGTCGGCGGGCGGGGACGGCGAGACGGTCGTCGGTGGACCGTCCTCGAGGCGGTAGACCACGAGGTCTGAGCCGTCGACCTGGAAGAACACGAGGACCGGCAGCGAGGCCGCCATGTGCTCGGCCAGGTGCGCGGCCGGGAACGCGGCGGCGTTCTCGAGGACGCCGACCCTGAACGTGAGCTGCCGGTCGTCGTCGGTGAGCAGCGTGAAGTCCGTGACGGTGCCCTGGCTCGGCGACTCAACGTGGAGCACGATTCCGCGGACGGGTGATGCGAGCGCGGGCGACGGCGATGCGGCAGCACTCGACGTGTCGGCGGACTCGGCGTCCGACGGCCCGGGTGTCCCCTCATCGCCAGGCACGAGCGACGCGACCGCGTTTGGCCCAGGGGCCACCGAGAGGCTGCCCGTGGGCGCGCTCGAGCAGGCCGCGAGGCCGAGGGCGGCGCTCAGCGCCAGGGCGAGGGCGATAGCGCTGCGAGCCCGTGTCATCGGCGAGCGGCGCCGATCGACCGCGGGCAGCGCGTCACGCCTCGTCCGGCCCGATCGACCGCCGGGCTCGGGTCACTTCGGGGCCAGTCCCGTCCCGCTCGACCCGGGCTTGGTCGCGGGCTCGCCGGCGGCACACCGCGGGCAGGTGGCGGCGCCGGGCTCATAGGTCGGCAGGTCGAGCGACCACAGCGAGCGCAGCGGGTACACCCGGCCGGTGGTCGGCGAGGTCAACGTGGCGAGGCCGCCCGAGCGGTCGACGATGACGGCGCACTCGACGATCTCGCCGCCCATCGCCTCGACCGCGGGAATCATCGCGAGCAGCGAGCCGCCAGTGGTGAGGATGTCGTCCACGAGCAGGACCTTCTCGCCGGGGCTGATCGCGAAGCCGCGGCGGAACTCGCGGCGCGGGGCGGCGCCGGGCTCGCCCGCGACCTCCTCCGCGAAGATCGCCCGCGTGCCCAGCTGGCGGCCCGTCTCGAACGCGAGCATCACGCCACCGGTCGTGGGGCCGGCGACGAGGTCCACGATCGGCGTGCCGTCTCGGTCGCGGACGCCCTGCGCCCAGAAGCCGCAGAGCTCGCTCGTGGCGGCCGGGTCCTGGAGCACCTGGAACTTCTCGAGGTACGCGTCAGAGTGGCGGCCGCTCTTGAGCGTGAAGTGGCCCTCGCGCAGGGCGCCGCTCGAGCGGAACAGGGCTTCAGTGCGGCCGGCGATGGCGCGGCGGGCGGCTTCGTCGAGGGTGTGTCGCAGGGTGGTCATCGTGGTCGCGATTGTAGTGCGGCCCCGGCGGGACCTTCGGCCCTAGGCGTCCGCGCAGGTCGGTCCGATCGTGGGCTCAACCCCGTAATCGCGTCCCAACCCCGGCATGACTCTGAGTGAGGATGGGTGATGGGACTCGACCCGGCCGCTCTGCAAACGCGTCGCTCGCTCTTGGCTGGAGGCGTCGGGGCCCTCGCAGTGGGGGTAGCCTCGGAACTTGCCAGGCCGGGCAGGGTCCTTGCGCAGGACGAGCCCATCGTGGTCGGAGGCACGTATGCCGACGCCACGTCGCCCACTTCGATCACCAACTCCGCCAATGGCAGCGATGTCCTGTCCGCCACGTCCACGACCGGCAGCGCGGTTGTGGGGACATCCGCATCGGGCGATGGCGTCCGGGGGACGTCCGCCACGGGACCCGCTGTGCACGGGTTGACCACGTACGCTCAGGGCGTCCTGGGCGAGGCCACCGACGGGACGGGCGTGGGCGGCAACAGCGTCGGTATCGGCGTCGGCGTGATCGGCAGTTCGGGCCGGGCACACCTCTTGGCCGATGTTGTCAGGACAGGCGTCTGCGGCTACGCCAACCAGACGGTCGACGCCATGGGCGTCTGGGGCATGTCGAATATCGGCGTCGGCGTCTCGGGGACGTCCGCGTCTGGCGACGGCGTCCGCGGCACATCGGTTACGGGAACGGCCGTCCACGGCGCGGCGACAACCACGAGTGGCGTCCTGGGCGAGGCCACGACCGGCAACGGCGTCTACGCCAAGGCGACGACCGGCACGGCGCTCCGCGTCGAGGGCAAGATCCGCTGCAATGCCGCCAGCGCGGGCCGAGTGGCGATCCTGAAGGGAAAGGCGTCGGCGAAGGTGACCCTCACTGGCGTGACGACGACGAGTCAGGTCTTCGCGGCTCTGCGAACCTACCGCTCTGGCGTGTACATCGCGGCCGTCGTGCCGACATCGGGCTACTTCACGGTCTACCTGAACAAGGCCCTGGGCACCACCACGTACTGCTCGTATTTCATCGTCAACTAGGGCGGACGGAAGCCGTCGCTCGCCCCTGGCGTCCCCGCACGGCGAGGTCGCCATCGCTCAGGACCGCCAGCCCGCCCGAGTGCAGCCCGAGCGGCTCGCCGCGGGCGCGGACGGGCCGACGATCCAACGGGCGGTTCAGACTCCGGCCCGGCCGAGCCACGGGCCTAACCGGCGGGTTTCGTGGGCAGCGCTCGACGCCTGGGTCGCCGGGCAGCACGGGGCGTCGGGCGACCGTCCGTCGGGCCACGCCGCAGCCGGCCGAGGGATCGCGGTTGTCGCTGGGCGAGCGCCTCAGTTGACCACGAAGTACGCGACGTAGGTGGCCGAGGCGAGTGTCTTGTTGAGGTAGATCGTGAAGGCGCCGGTGGTCGGGACGATGGCCCCGACGTAGTACCCCGCGCGATTCGTCTGGAGGTTGGCGAAGACCAGGCTCGACGAGGTCACGCCGGCGAGGGTGACGTGCAGGGACGAGGCGCCGGCCGGGATCGAGACCCGCTTGGCGCGGCTGAACCGCGCCTTGCCGGAGACGTCGAGGGCGATGCCCGTGGTCGAGGCGAAGGACCCGCCGATTCCGCTGGTCGCCTCGCCCCGGACCCCCTTGCCGGCCGGGGACTTGCCGAGGACGCCGACCGACGCGGCGTCGAGGTCCGAATAGCCGAAGACGCCGGTCTTGGCCACCGGGCCTGGGCCTGGGACCCCCATGTCGATCATCCCCGCGAACCCGAGGACGCCGGTCATCCCGCCGGAGTGGCCGTAGACCCCCGTGCCCGCCTGGGAGTTGCCCTCGACGCCGCGGCGACCGGCGTAGCCCGACACACCGACGCCATCGTCGGTGTCGCACCAGCCCGCCACCCCAGTGCCCCCGGTGGCGGCTTGCGAATCGCCGTAGACCGCGGTTCCGTCCGGGCTGAAGGTCTCGCCGTAGACCCCGTAGGTCGCGCCGCTGGTCGCATCCGCCCTGCCGCGGACGCCCGTCCCCTCCGTGGCCTCGGTGATGCCGAACACGCCGGCGCCATTGTCGGACGTGTTCGTCGCCGTGCCGAAGACGCCGACTCCGCCCGCGGCGGCGGACTCGCCGTGCACCCCCGTCCCGCCGTCAAGTGACGTGGAGCTCCCGGACACGCCCGTCCCGTCCGGGCTGGCGGTCTCGCCGCTGACCCCCGTGGCCCCTCCGCTCGTGGCGATGGCGCGCCCGTAGACGCCCGTCCCTTCCGGGCTGGCGGACTCGCCCCAGACACCGACGCCCTGGTCGGTCGTGGCGGTGGCGTTGCCCTGGACGGCAGCCGTCCCCGTGGTGGCGGTCTCAAATCCCGTGGTGGACGTCGCATGGTTCAACTGCCCGAGGGCTACGTCATCGGGATCATGGGCGCTGGCGATCTCCGGCCCGCCCAGCGCCGAGACCGCCAGCGCGGCGGCACCCCCGACGGCGCTCGCGAGGATCACCCGCCGGGTCTTCGGGGCTGCGCTGTCGAACATCGGGCCAAACCTCCGATCAAGGCGCGGCGGGGCGCACACCGTGTCGAAGTTGCGGACAACGGGGGCATGCTGCGCGGACGGTGGGCCATGCGCCAGAGGCGATCGGCTCGAACGCCGGTCAGGCGGTGAGCACGCCCAGCAGCTCGTCCCAGGCGCCAAGGTAGGCGTCGACGTCCTCATCGGAGCACGGCACCGAGCACACCGGCCCCGCGCCCACGATCGCCTCCCACACGCCGCGGTTCGCGAGCCAGATGCGGATCAGCCGGGTGAGGAGCTCGTCGGCTGCTGCGCGACCCTCGGCGCCGTTGCGGATGGGCGTCGGCTGGAAGGTGTACCCCGACCGCGGGCCGAGGTGGTGGATATGCCACGGCAGCCCGTGCGCGGCGACCGAAGCGCGCATCCCGTCTGCGAGCTTCGCGCCCAGCCGCTGCGTGTGCGCGTACGCCTCGGGCGTGAGGATCTCGGTCATCACGGCGCGTGCAGCGGCGAGGGCGAGCGCGTTGCCGAAGATCGTGCCGCCGATCGCGACCAACCCGGAGCGCTCGCCGTCGGGTCCCTTCCGCTGCTCGAGCACCTCGGCCACGGCGTCGGTCATGCCCCACGCCCCGAACGGCACGCCGCCCGCGAGCGACTTCCCCGCGGTCACGATGTCGGGCTGCAGGGCCCAAGCGTGGACCAGCCCGCCTGGACCGACGACCTGCGTGTGCGTCTCGTCATACGCGAGGAGCGTGCCCGTCTCACGGGTGAGGCGGCGCAGTGCGTCGTGGAAGCCTGGATCCGGCAGCAGCAGCCCGATGTTGTTCGTGATCGCGGGCTCGGTCAGCACGATCGCGATCTCGCGGCCCTCGAGCGCCCGGAGCAGCGCCGCCTCGTCGTTCCACGGGACGATGACCGTGCCGTCCACGACATCGGCCCGCAGCCCGCGCTCCTCGGGGATCGGCCGCCCGTCGTCGTCAAGCTCGACCAGCCCAGCGTCGAAGTGGCCGAGGTACTTCCCGTCGAACAGGATCACCTTCTCGCGACCAGTCGTGGCGCGCGCGGCGCGGATCGCCTCGGTGTTGGCGTGGGTCGCCGAGCTCGTGTACTGCCACTTGGGCAGGCCGAACCGGTGGGCGAGCTCCTCGGACACGACGATCGCGTCCTCGACCGGCAGCAGGAACTGGTTGCCGCGGGCGATGCGGTCGCTGACGGCACGAACCAGCGGCTCCGGCGCGTACCCCGCGAACATCGACATGTCGGCGATGTTGAAGTCGCGGTACTCGTGGCCGTCGGCGTCGGTGAAGTGCGCCCCGTGCCCCTCGACCGCCCAGGGCGGCAGGTGGTGGTACGAGCTGCGGAACCAGGCCATCGGGACGCCGTTGGGCATCGAGGCGCGGGCGCGGACCATCAGCTCGGCGGCGCGGGGGTGCGCGGCGGCATACCGGGCGTCCTCGCGATCCTTGAGCGACTTGACGAGGGCGCGGTCCACACCGGACTTGGGGGCAGTCATCCCGCGAGTCTATCGAGCCTCACGGCATCAGCGAGGTCGTCGGCCAGCCGGATGGAGCCGGGATTGCCGACGAGGCAACCACGATGCTGTCCGAGCCGAGCTTGACCGGGACCCACAAGTAGGCCCCAGACTTCGCCTTCACCGTGACGTGGCCCGATTTCGGGTCGTATGGGACCCCCAGACACTTCTCCCACGGCGGGCACTCGGTGGTTCCGGGCACGAACTCCGCCGACACGACCGTGGTGCCGCTCGGCATCACCGAGAGCGCCGCAGCGATCGCCGCGTCGCAGTTGATGTCGCTCGCGGGGGCGTTCACCACGAGCAGGCACGTCGCCCAGGGCGTCCCTGACGAGCTGATCGCGAACACGGACGGGTCGGGCGACGCATCCGCCGAGGGCAACGGCGACGCGGTCACCGTCACGAGCTTGCCGTCCGGCCCGTATGCGAGCGCAACAACCCAGTCGCCGAACGCGGCGTGCACGATCACGTGCACTCGGTCGACCTCGACCGTGGGGCAGGCCGTGCCCGGCGGGCAGTACGAGCCTTGACCAACCTCGATCGACTGGATCGTCCCCGTCGATTGCAGGGCGCGCAGCGCCTCGGCCACGACCTCGTTGCAGGACGGAAGCTTCGTGCCCGGGTCCAGGCCGCACGTCACGGCCGCCGATGACGGCACCGGATACGACGAGGCCAGCGGCATCGGGACGGCATCGACCCCAATTCCGTGGGCGTCGAACGAGAGGCCGACCTCCCAGTCCCCGGCGGTCGTCCGAACGATGACGAAGGCGCGCTGGTCAGGCGGCACGCTGGCGCACAACCCGCTCGACGGGCAGTCCCAGGCGCCCTGGTGGACCTCGACGGCCATGACGACCCCACCCGCCGGCAGCCCCTCGATCGCGAGCGTGACCAGCTTGTCGCATGGCGGCATCGTGGTTGCCGTCGGGATATCGCAGGTGACCGTCGGGGTGGCGACCGCCGTGTACGCGCCGAGGTCATACCTGCCCACGATCTCGAGGCCCACCCCCGTGCCGGTTCGGACGAGGAACGGGCCCGCAACGGGGTTGGCGGAGGCGTCGATGCCCAGAGCCGGCACATCGACTCGTGGGATCGTCGCGGGGCCGCCGTTGCCGACGGGCCCGTCGGCGAGCTGGTCGACGGGGCCGCATCCCGCGTCGCCCGAGGCGACCGACGGGCAGGGCACAGCCACGTTCCGGATCAACCACCCGGTGACAGCCTGGATCGCGATCTCGGACCCTGGGTCAGGCGGCACGTACCCGGTCGTGATCGTCGTCCACGAGACTGGGCTCCCGAGACTGCCCTCAAGGCGCCCGACGAGGATCAGGGTCCCCTGCCACGGCACGATGACGAACGTGCCAACAAGCGGCGGCGTGCCGTCCGCTGGGCGCCCCGGAACGACTGGCTGGCCCGGCCGAGCGTCGGTGGTGACGGGCCCAACGAACTGCAGCTGGTATTGGGGCGAGCACGGGTCGGTTGCGCAGGAGGTGTAGGACGCAAGGAGCGTCGTATCCACCAAGACGAGGCGGCCGTCGAGTGACCGGTCGGTGACGGCACGGCGCAAGTCGGCCAGCGCCATGGTCGTCGGGAGGCTCGGGGTGGTCGCCGAGGACGCCGAAGGCGAGACGGACGGCGACACCACGGTCGTCCCGGCCCCCGCAGACGACGGTGTTGCGACCGTCGCCGGCCGTGTCCCCACGATCACCATCACGAGCACCGCGACCATGATCGCCGCGGCCCATCCCGCGCCCATCGCCGGGGACCGACCGGTGAGCACCGGCAGCACCGAGAAGGCCGCGCCCTGCCGGGGACCCCGCACCTCGGCGCGCACCCGGACCATCACCTCGCCCGGGGCGTTGGGCGTGAGGCGGTCGGCGCGCGAGGTCAGCATGTCGCGCAGGGCGTCGTCGTCGAAGCCGCTCATCGGGCGTCCTCCCGCTCGAGCGCCTTCTCGAGCGACTTGCGCGCGGCGAACAGGCGCGACTTCGCCGTCCCGACGGGCACTCGCAGGACCGCAGCGATCGACTCCACCGACCGCCCGTCGAGGTGGTGCAGCACCAGCAGCGTCCGCTCATCGATCGTCAATCGCCCGAACGCCCGCTCCAGCGCCCGCCGCTCAACCGAGGCCGAGGCGGTGTCCGGCCCGCCCGGCTCGCCCGCGCCCACGAGGCCGTCCGCCGGCACCTCGCGCACACGCCGTGTCGCGACGCCGCGCAGTCCCCGCTTGCAGCGGTTGACGAGGATCCGCGTGAGCCACGCGTCGAACGCCTGCGGGTCCCGCAGCGCCGCCAGCTCGCGCCATGCGGTGATCAGCGCGTCCTGCACGGCGTCGCGCGCATCGGCCTCGCTGCCCAGGATCGCCATCGCCGTTCGCGTCATCGGACCCACCCGCCGTTCCACGAGCGCCTCGAAGGCGGACGGGTCACCGGATCTGGCCTGCTCGACGCGTTCCGGATCGGTCACCTGGTCGTCCACCCCTCGCTCGCTTCACAGGAGTCAGGCGCTGGCGCCCGGGTTCACGCGAAGTTCAATCGAATTATGGGATCACCACGTGGAGGATCGAGCCCTGGTCCTCGCGCGCCACCATCTGCCACGGCAGGTTCGGGTCCGACGGTGTGTAGCGCACGAGGAACGGGCCCGTGGTCCAGACCGCGCTCGACGACACGCCGAAGACGCCGGACGCGAGGTGGACCGCCACGGCGCCCGTGAAGTCCATCTGCCAGCCGCCGCCCGGGGGCTGGGCGAAGAGCGTCGGTGCGCCG
>Ga0315271_10000064_pt1 | contig 46549 bp, 42 predicted proteins | sample C3_top_MG_FD_204664 | JGI IMG/M metagenome (GOLD analysis project Ga0315271, IMG submission 204664) | Sediment microbial communities from Yellowstone Lake, YNP, Wyoming, USA - C3_top | ecosystem: Environmental > Aquatic > Freshwater > Lake > Sediment | place: USA: Wyoming | collected 2017-08-01
CTTGCCGACGGCCTTGGGGTCGAACGGGAAGACGATCGGCCCGAAGATCGCCACGATGATCGAGAAGGCCAGCAGGATGAACCCGACGCGCCCGATCGGGTCCGACCACGCGAGGCCCAGCGTGGCCTTGGCGGCGGCGAGGCGGCCGCGGTCCTGCTCCGCGCCGATCGTGGTGGCCGCGCTCATGCGTCGCGCACCCGCGGGTCGATCCACATGTAGAGCAGGTCCGAGATGAAGTTCACGAAGATCACGGTGACCGCGAAGATCAGGAAGCTCGCCTCGATCAGCGGGTAGTCGCGACGCAGGACAGCGTCGTAGATGAGCGATCCCATGCCGGGCCAGCTGAACACGGTCTCCACCTGGATCGCCCCGCCGATGACGAGGGCCACGTAGAGCGCCGAGGCGGTGACGACGGGGAGCATCGCGTTGCGGACGGCGTGGCCCCACAGCACCCGGCGCGGCGAGAGGCCCTTCGCCCGCGCGGTGAGGATGAAGTCCTCGGTCATCACGTCGATCAGGCTCGACCGGGTGATGAGCACGAACTGGCCGATGTCCACCAGGATCAGCGTGATCGTGGGCAGGATGAGGTGCCGGACCGAGTCCACAAACCCGTCCCAGGGGGACTTGAAGTGCGCCCCGGGGGTGCTGGCGCCCGAGATGGGGAGCCAGCGGAGCCACACCCCGAACACGAAGATCAGCACGAGACCGGTCCAGAACGTCGGCAGGCTCCAGAAGAACAGCGAGGTCACCACCGTCGACGCGTCCGTCTTGGAGCCGCGCCGGGCGGCGGCGAGGACGCCTGCGGCCACGCCGATGATGAGGACGAGGACCGTGGCGAGCGTGAGGAGTTGGATCGTGTTGGCGATGCGCTGGGCGAGGATGTCCGTCACGGGCAGGTGGTACGTGAACGACATCCCGAGGTTGCCCGTGACGAGGTCGCGCAGGTACACGAGGTACTGGATGAAGAGCGGCTGGTCGAGCCCGTAGAGCGCCTTGAGCCGCTCGATGTCGGCCGGCTGGAGGTTGCCGGCGCGCGCCTGCAGGCGGATCGGGTCGCCGGGCAGGACGTGGAAGAGCAGGAAGTTGAAGGTGGCGACGGCGAGCAGGGTGAGGAGCACCTGGGCCAGCTTCGTGGCCAGGTAGCGGACTCGACCCCTGCTCACCGCGTCATCACAGGCACGTGTGGCGCAGGCGCGTCAGTGCGCCGCGGGCACGATGGACAGGTAGTTGTCGCGCGTGAAGTTGAACATGATCCCGCCCGGGATCTCCGACCAGCCCGACCAGGTGTCGGTGCGGTAGGCCTGGAGCTTGTCCTGGTACCACATCACCAGGTACGCAGCGTCGTTGTAGAACGTCTCCTGCATCTGGTCGGTGATCGCCTTGCGGGCGGCCGGGTCGATCGTGTTGGACTGCTGCTGGTACAGCGCGTCGTACTGCTTGTTGCAGTAGAAGACGTCGTTGTTGCCGCCGATCTGGCTGCACAGCGGCACGCCGAGCATGTAGGACGGGTCGGGCGTGCCCGAGTCCCAGCCCCACACGAAGATGTCCCAGTTGGGGTCCTTCGTGTTGTACACGGTGTTGCCGAGCGTGTTGGTGTCGAGCGTGGAGAAGTCGAGCTTGATGCCGACGGCCGCGGCCGCGTCGACGAACAGGTGCGCGGCGCACACGTCCACGTCGGTCGTGGCGATGGCGATGAGGCGGAACTCGAGCTTCTTGCCATCAGCCGAGGCGCGCACGCCCGTGTTGTTCGGGTCGGTGTAGCCCGCAGCGTCGAGGATCTGCTTCGCCTTGTCGGGGTTCGCGTTGAACTGCTGGTCTGCCGGGATCGCGAGGTGCCAGTCGGTCAGGCCGGCCGGGACGATCGAGTCGCCCGTGGTGCCGTGCCCGGCGAGGCAGAGCTGCACCAGCTGGTTGCGGTCAACCGAGTCCTGGAGCGCCTGGCGCACGACCACGTCTTTGAGCAGCGGGTTGCCCTGCGACTTGGCGTTGGTCGAGACGTTGAAGCCGATGTGGTGGAAGGAGAACGACGGCAGGCCGACGGCCTTGATGTTCTGCGCGCTGGTGAGGCTGTCGAAGACCGTGGGCGGCACCTGCGGGATGATGTCCACCTCGCCCGACTGGAGCGCCTGGCCCATGACGTCGCTGTTGCCGTAGAGGACCCAGGTGACCGACGCCTCGGACGGCAGGCGGCCCCACCACTTGTCGTTGCGATCGATCGTCAGGCTGGCGCCCTTCTTCCACTCGCCGAAGGTGAAAGGCCCCGTGCCGACGGGCTTGTCGTTCGCGAAGGTCTCGATGTCGGTGGCCGACATCTTGGACCAGATGTGCTTGGGCACGATCGGCACGACGAGTGCCGGGTTGAAGGCCTGCGCAGCCTTGAAGTCGAGCTCGACCGTGAGCGGGTCGGGCGTCTTCACACCGGACAGGTCGGTGAGGAACTGCGCGTACTGGCCGAGGCTGTTGTCGTGGACCAGGTTGTACGTGTAGGCGACGTCCGCCGAGGTGAACGGCTGGCCGTCCTGCCACGTGACGCCCGCGCGCAGCTTGAAGGTGATCGCCTTGCCGTCGGTCGAGTAGGCGTATTCGGTCGCCAGCGCCGGCTCGGGCTTGAGGCTGACGTCGTAGTCGAGCAGCTTGTCGTACAGGAGCTGCGTGACCTCGACGGCCTCGGTGCTGTAGGTCGTGAGCGGGTTCATCGTGTCCGGCTCGGACAGCCAGCCGACCTTGAGGGGCTGGTCGGTCGGCGAGGGGACCGGGGCGGTCGACGCCGATGCCTCAGCCGAGGCCGATGGCGCAGCCGATGCCGACGCGGCCTGCGAGGCCGCAGCCGATGCCGACGCCCCGGCGGAGGTCGCCGCGGAGGGCGATTCGGTGGTGGACGAGCCGCACGACGCCACGACGAGTGCCGCAGCGAACGCGAGGGTCCACGTGGTGCGCAAGCGGTTCACCGCAACTCCTCCTTCGCGGGACCAGGGGGGATGCCCAACAGGCTCTGTGCAGACTCTGTATATAGAGTAGCCGGTAGCGTACCGGGCCCCGGCGGGGCCTGTGTGGCGATTAGCGGGTGAGCGTGACCTTGGACAGGTTGCGCGGCTGGTCGGGGTTGATGCCGCGCGCCTCCGCGAGGTGGTACGCGTAGAGCTGGCCGGGGACGATGGCGACGAGCGGCGCGAGCCATTCCGGCACGCCCGCCGGGAGGGGGATCCCGTCGCCGAGTGCGAGCGCCTCGGCGACGTCGGAGATCACGAGCAGGCGCGCCTTCCCGGCCCGCAGCCGGCCGAGGAGCTCGAGCATGCCGGGCATCGTCGGCCCGCTCGTGGCGACCGCGATCAGCGGGAACCCCGGGTTGACCAGGGCGATCGGCCCGTGCTGGAAGTCCGCGGCCGAGTACGGGTCGGCGAGGACGTACGCGAGCTCCTTGACCTTGAGCGCGAGCTCGCGCGCCGTGGCGTACTGGAAGCCGCGGGCGAGCACGACGCAGCGGTCGTCGCCGGCACGGGACGCGGCCAGAGACGCCACGCGATCCTCGGTGTCGAGCGCAGCGCGGACCGCGCCCGGGAGCGCGAGCAGCTCGGCTCGCGAGGTGTCGTCGCCCGTGAGCGCGCCGGAGAGCATCGCGACGACCATGATCGAGGCGAGGTAGGTCTTGGTCGCGGCGACGCCGAGCTCGGGGCCGGCGAAGAGCGGGACGGTGAACTCGGCCGCCACCGCGAGCTCGGACGTGAGGTCATTGGTGACCGCCACCGTGAGAGCGCCCTGGCGGCGGGCGTCGGTGAGGACAGCGACGATGTCCGGGGACTTGCCCGACTGCGAGATGCCGAGCACGAGCGCCTTGTGGAGTCGCGGCGTGGTGCCGTACACCGAGGCGAGCGACGGCGCGGCGAGCGCCACCGGCAGCCGGTTCCGCGAGCCGAGCACGTACTGGGCGTAGATCGCCGCGTGGTCCGACGTGCCGCGGGCCGCGACCAGCGCGAGGTCGATGCCGCGCTCGCGGACGGCCCGCGCGATCGCCTCGACGGGCGCCGCGCCCTCGTCGAGCAGGCGGGTGAGGACGTCGGCGCTCTCGCCGATCTCGGTTCGGGTGCTCATCGGTGGGACGCCTCCTCGGTGCGGTAGGTTTCGGCGGGGGTTCCGGGCTGGGCGGGATGGGTTTCGGCGGGGGTTCCGGGCTGGGCGGGGCGTATCTCGCTCTCTGGTGCGGGGTAGTGGACGGGCCCGAGCGCGAGGCGGGCGGCCTCGTGACGGTCCCAGAGCAGCGACCAGGCGTCGGCGGCGGTCGCGTCCGGGGCGATGCCAGCAGCGAGTCCGGGAACCTGCGGCGAGCCCGTGCCGATGGCTTCGAGCGCGAGCGCGGCCGCGCCCCAGGCCGACGCCGGGTGATCGGGGTCGGCGGACCAGCGGACGCGGCGGCCGGTCGCGTCGGCGAGAGCGTGGACCACGGCCTTGGACCGGACGGAGGGCCCGCTCATCACGACCTCGCCACGGGTGCCGGCGACGGCCTCGAGGATCGAGGTGCACCGCCGGCTCTCGAGCGTGATCCCGTCCAGGAGCGCGCGCGCGATGTGCGGGCGACCGTGGGCGAGGGTGAGGCCCAGCAGCGAGCCGCGCAGCGACGGGTCCCAGAGCGCGCCCTGCTCGCCGGGGCCGAGATAGGGGAGGAACTGCACGCCGTCAGCGCCCGGTCCGACGGCCTCGGCGATGCGCCAGACATCCGCCTCCTCGCCCTCCGGCAGCCCGAGCAGCCCCGCGAGCCAGCGGACTGCGCTCCCGGTCGCGACCAGGTCCATCTCGAGGCCGTAGGCGCCGGGCTGATCCATGGGCGTGACGAGGAACCGGTGCCCTGGGTCGACTACGGGGCGGTCTGCGATACCCATGATCACGGTGCTCGTCCCCGCCACGTACGCCACGCGCCCCGCCTGCGTGACGCCGAGGCCCCGCGCGGCCAGGACGGAGTCGGCAGCGCCAAGGACCACCGGGATCCCCGACGGCAGCCCGAGCCGGTCGGCCGCTGCCAGCGTGAGCGCGGCGGAGGACACCGAGGGGCGGATCTCGGGGAGCGTCGGGCGTCCCGCGCGGCCGCCGAGGGCGACGTCGAGGATCTCCACGTCCCAGCGCTCCGCCGCGAGGTCGTAGCAGGCGAACCCCGTAGCGGTCGACGGGTCCGTGGCGAGCTCGCCGGTGAGCTGTGCGAACAGCCAGTCCTTGGCGCCGGCAAGGACGGGGGCCATGCCCCGCGGGTCGCCCACGTCGCGCAGGCGCATCACGACGGGCAGCAGGTACCGGCCGTCGACCCACTGGCCGGTGCGTGCGTAGAGCGCGTCACCGCCGATCGCCTCGCGCAGGTGGTCGCCCTGCGCCTCGGCTCGACCGTCCTCCCAGGTGATCGCCCGGCCGATCGGGCGCAGATCGCCCTCGGCGGCCACGAGCGTCGGGATCATCGCCGACAGGCCGATCGCGTCCCAGCGGGCGACATCCACCGCAGGGGCAAGCTCGGCCACGACCGCGTCAAGGGCGGCAAGCCAGGCGGAGGGGTCCTGCTCTGCGCAGCCGGGGGAGGTGCGGGACGTCTCGTAGCCGGCGCTGGCCCGGGCGAGGACGGCGCCGCTCCCGTCAACGGCCACACCCTTGAGGCTCGAGGTGCCCAGGTCGAGCCCGACCGCCACGCTGTCGCGGGTCACGCGTGCCGGCGGAACGGGTGGGGTATCATGCACCCATCATACTCCTTATACAGAGTCTGCTAACACAGCGAGGGATGCCCATGACCGCCCAGGAGGCTGCCGCCAGCCCGATCTCCGGCCGGATGTTCGAGCGCGCCTCGCGCGTCCTCCCGGGCGGGGTCGGCAGCAGTGCGCGCACCGTCCGGGCCGGCTGGGTGCCGTATCCGCCGTTCGTCGCCTCGGCGGAGGGCTCGCACGTCACGGACGTGGACGGGCACACCTACATCGACTATCTCCTGGGCCTCGGGCCCATGCTGCTCGGGCACCGCAACGCCGAGGTCACCGCCGCGGTCGTCAAGGCGATCTCCGAGCGGGGCACGGTCTTCGGCCTGCCGCACGAGCTCGAGGCCGAGGCCGCCGAGAAGGTCGTGGAGGCCGTCCCCTCGATCGACATGGTCCGGTTCTGCAACAGCGGCTCCGAGGCCGTCGGCACCGCCGTCCGCCTCGCCCGCGCTGCCACCGGTCGTCCGCTGATCCTGCGGTTCGAGGGCCACTACCACGGCTGGATGGACACGGTGTACTGGTCCAACCACCCCAAGCTCGAGCTGGCGGGCCCCGACGATGCGCCGGTCCCGGTCCCCGCGGGCGCGGGCATGGTGCCGATCGGCGACTCGCTCGTGATCCTCCAGTGGAACGACCTGGCGTCGCTCGAGCGGGTCATGGCCGAGCAGGGCGACCAGATTGCGGGCATCCTGACCGAGCCGATGATGCTCAACACGGGCTGCATCATGCCGATCCCGGGCTACCTCGAGCGCATGCGCGAGCTCGCGACCAAGCATGGCTCCGTGCTGATCTACGACGAGGTCATCACCGGCTTCCGTCTCTCGCGGGGCGGCGGCCAGCAGCGCTTCGGCATCACGCCCGACCTCACCACGATGGCCAAGGGCATCGCCGGCGGCTTCCCGGTCGCGGCGATCGGCGGCAAGCGCGAGCTCATGGCGATGATCGGCGACGGGCGCTACTCGCACTCGGGGACGTACAACTCGAACGTGCTCGGGATGGCGGCGGTCAGCGCCACGATGGACATCCTCGCCCGGCCGGGCACCTACGAGGAGCTTGACCGCCTCGGCGCCAAGCTGCTCGGCGGGTTCGCGGCCGTGGCCGAGCGCCATGGGATCGCGCACGAGGTCCAGGGCGTCGGGCCGGTCGGCCAGATCTGGTTCACCGATGCCCCGATCCGCACCTACCGCGACGCGGTTCGCCACGTGCAGCCCGAGCGGTTCGCGTTCTGGTGGCGCCAGATGATGGACCGCGGCGTGCTGTTCCACCCCTCGCAGGACGAGAACCTGTTCGTCTCCACGGCGCACACCGACGCGGACATCGACCGCACCCTCGAGGCGGCCGACGCGGCGATGGCAGCGGTGGCGGCGGCGGGCTAGGAGGTCGGCTGATGGCCCGTATCGTCGTGGGGGAGGGGGGCGAGGCGCAGGCGCCGGAGACGGCTCCCACGACCGTCATCAAGCGTGGCCCGGGTCGGCCCCAGCTGCGCTATGAGCGGACGATCTCGCTGGTCGAGGACCTGATCTCCGAGCGGAGCCTCCAGCCCGGCGACCTGCTCCCGCCCGGGCACGAGATCGCCCGGCTGGCGAACGTCAGCCTGATCTCCGTGCGTCGCGCGCTCGACGAGCTCGAGCGGTCGGGGCGCGTGGTGCGCCACCAGGGCGTCGGCACCTTCGTGGGGCAGCCGCGGATCGTGGCCGAGCCCAGCCGTGTCGGCGACCTGCTCGCAACGCTCGGGCGCGGGCCTGGTGGGGAGGCGCTCACGACCGAGCTGCTCTCGCTCGACCGCGGTCGGCCCGACCCGGCCGTCCAGCGGGCGCTCGACCTGGCGGACGGGGAGCTCGTCTGGCACATCGTGCGGCTGCGCCGCATCGGCGGGCGGGCGCGCGTGCTCGAGCGCTCCGCGATGCCCCAGCGGCTCATCGCGGACATCGACGAGGCGGTCCTGCGCGCCGGCGGCTCGCTCTACGGCTTTCTGGCCGAGCGGTACGGCATCTCAGCCTCGCACGAGGAGCAGTACCTCCACGTGGGCACGCCCACCGCGGAGGAGCGCCGCCTGCTCGAGCTCCACGGGCATCAGCCGGTCGTCCGCCTGCGCGGCGCGTCGGTCACTCCCGACGGCGTCCCGTTCGACTGCTTCGAGCAGGTCTACCCGGCGTCGGACTTCGTGTTCTACATCTCGGGTGCCGCGCACGGGGAGCTGCTCGCCGCGAGCGAGTCGATGGCCTGGGGCGTGTCGCCGGTGGCGCGGGGCCGCAGCGCGAGCTGAGCTCCGGCGAGGCGCGTGCTCACCGGGTTTCCTGCAGATGTGCGGGGAGTGCACGCCAGCCACGGTCTCGAGACGGCCTCCGCAGGCGAGGTTCGCGACCTTTGAGGCGCGGGTCTGCCGCCCGGCGCACATCTGGGTTCGATTGTGCCCCACGGGTCGGCCCGGTCGCGCCGGAGGTGCGCCGAGAGCACGTCTGGGCCTCGACGGCGCAGTGCGAGGTTCCATGTGCGTCGAGGACGGTTGGATAGTCGTCGCTAACCCGTGCGCTCCATCCAGCCGAAGAGCGCGGAGCGGAACTCGTCTGGCGCTTCGTATTGCGGGCAGTGGCCGGCGCTCTCAATCACACGGAACTCGGCCCCGGCGATCCCCTCCGCGATCGGCCGGTTCCACGCGGGCCCGCAGATGAAGTCGTGCTCGCCGCACACGACCAACGTCGGGCAGCGGACCCTGCCGAGCATCGGCCGCACGTCGATCCCGTCATCGTCGTAGTGGCGTGTCTCCATGTTCATCCGGCACTCCCGGCGGACCCGCTCGACGTGCGGCCGCGCGAGGTCCGACTCGGGTTCCGAGAAGTAGACGGGCCACAGACGGCCGAACCGGGCGACCCACTCCTCCTCGGACATCTCCTCGATCGGCCCATGGCTCAGGATCTCGTCCGAGAACCACGACCGGTCGCGCAGGCGGTCGAGCCCCCGACGCTCCTCCTCCGCGGCCTCGGCGCGATCCACGAGCGGCCAGCCGCACCATCCGTCGATCACGACGAGCCGGTGCACACGCTCGGGGTGCGCCGCCGCGAACGCCACAGCGAGGGTTCCGCCCCACGAGTGCCCCATCAGCGTGACCTGCCCAAGGCCGAGTGCCTCGCACGCCGCCTCGTAGAAGTCGATGTCGGAACTGGCCGTGTAGTCGGACGTCCGCGCCGGCGGTGCGGTGCGCCCGCAGCCCGGCGCGTTGATCAGGTGGCATCGGAAGCGGTCGGCCACCAGCGCAACGTCCGGCCGCGCGAGGTGCGCCCAGAACCCGGGGCCGCCCTCGAACCACACCAGGTCCTCGCCCGAGCCAACGGCCTCCCACTCGAAGCAGCGGCCGTCGGCGAGCACGCCCAGATTGGCCAGGCTGATCTCTGCCAGTGCGCCCACAACGGACCCTCCCTCTTCGTCCCGACCGTCTCGGACTCTCGCGCCACAGGTCGCAGCGCGCCAGTGCCACCCGGCGACTTACGAACCGTCCTTGACGCACATGCGAGGTTCCACGACTTGACACGTGCGAGCCGACGACGGATGATGCGCCGATGCATAACCAAGTGGTTATAGATACCCCGACCGCGGATCAGCTGAACGCGGTGTTCGCGGCCCTGGCCGACCCCACGCGTCGGGCGATCCTCGAGCGCCTCGCCGGCGGCGACGCCACGGTGGGCGAGATCCGCGCCCCGTTCGCGATCTCGCAACCCGCCGTGTCCAAGCACCTCAAGGTGCTGGAGTCCGCCGGCCTCGTGTCTCGCCACCGGCGGGGGACCGCCAACCTGTCCCGGCTCGAGCCCGAGGCCCTCCGTGAGGCCGACGACTGGCTCGAGCGCTACCGCGCCGCCTGGGAGGAGCGGTTCGTGCGCCTCGACGAGGTCCTCGCCGCACTCGGGCAATCGTCGTCCTGACCCGCGCCCCGCATTCGCCAGGAGGAAACCGATCATGGCCACCACCCGCGTCATCGCACCCGCCGGCACGCCGTTCATCGAGGTCGAGCGCGAGTTCGACGCCCCGCGCGACCTCGTCTTCCGCGCCTGGACCGACCCGAAGCTCCTCGTCCGCTGGCTCGGGCCGCGTCGGCTCCAGATGCGCATCGACTACTGGGAGCTCAACGAGCAGGGCGGCTCCTACCGATACGTCCACTCGGGCGAGGACGGGTTCGAGCACGCGTTCCACGGCTCGTTCCACCGGACCGGCGCCGACCCGTACACGCTGCTCCAGACGTTCGAGTACGAAGGGGCACCCGGGTACGTCTCGCTCGACGAGCTGCGGCTCCTCGAGGAGGGCGGCCGCACGATCGCCCGGATCAGGTCGGTCCACCAGACGGTCGAGGCGCGCGACGCGATGGTCGAGGCCGGCATGGCCGAAGGCATGAACGACGGCTTCGACAAGCTCGACGAGCTCCTGGCCGGCGAGCTGGCGGCCGCGCGATGACCGGGCAGCTGCCGGTGCGCCTGGGCGGGCCGATCACGCCCTACCTCTGGTTCGACACGGACGCCGAGCCTGCCGCGGAGCTCTACGTCTCGCTGTTCGAGGACAGTCGCATCGACGAGGTGTCGCGGTACACCGAGGTCGGCCGCGAGATCCACGGCAAGGAGCCGGGCTCCGCGATGACCGTGAACTTCCACCTCGCGGGGCAGCCCTTCGTCGGGCTCAACGGCGGGCCGCAGTACCGCTTCACCGAGGCGGTGTCGTTCATGGTGACCTGCGACACGCAGGCCGAGCTCGACGCGCTCTGGGATCGGCTCACCGAGGGCGGTGACCCGTCCGCGCAGCAGTGCGGGTGGTGCAAGGACCGTTTCGGCGTCTCGTGGCAGGTCATTCCGTCGGCGCTCTGGCGCCTGCTGAGCGATCCGGATCCGGGCCGCGCCAGCCGCGCCATGCAGGCGATGCTCCAGATGAAGAAGCTCGACGTGGCCGAGCTGGAGCGCGCCGCAGCCGGCTGAGCACTCCTCGCCGAGACGAAGAACGGGCGCCCTGCCGGCCTGGCGAGGCGCCTGTTCTTCGCGATTGCTGGCTTGCCCTGCTTGAGGGCATCCAGCCGGGCGTCGACATCGGATTGCTCTCCTATTCTCTCGTTGGAGGTCAGCCCGGGCGTCAGTCCTCGGCGTCGCGCCTCTCGGTGTCGGCGAGCTTGCGCCGGGCCTCCTCGCGTGTCCGGGTGATCTTGGCGGCCGCGCCCATGCCGGCGCCCTCGCCGGTGGGCCCCGGGATGGGGTTTCGCGGCGTGCGTCCGGTGGCCCGAGCCTCCTCGCGCTGGCCCTCGCGCCATGCCATCCGCTCGCCGATCGTGCGCTCGTAGCCCTGATCGGTCGGGAGATAGTAATGGCGGTCCTTGACGCCGTCGGGGAGGTACTGCTGGTCCACGTCGTGGTTGGCGTAGTCGTGCGGGAACTTGTAGCCCACGCCGATGCCGTGCTGCTTCATCCGGCGATCCGCGGCGTTGCGCAGGTGGTTCGGCACGGGGAGCGAGCCCCGGTCCACGACGTCGGCGACGGCCTGCCAGTAGGCGGCGCCTGCGCGGTTCGACTTGGGCGCGGTGGCGATGTAGGTGGCCGCTTGTGCCAAGGCATATTGCGCCTCCGGCAGGCCCACGTAGTCGAGCGCCCCGGCGGCAGCGACCGCGACCTGGAGCGCGCGCGGGTCCGCGTTGCCCACGTCCTCCGACGCCGAGATGATGAGGCGCCGGGCGACGAACTTCGGATCCTCGCCGGCCGCGATCATGGCCGCGAGCCAGTACAGCGCCGCGTCCGGGTCGTTGCCGCGCAGGCTCTTGATGAACGCGGACACCGTGTCGTAGTGGCCGTCGCCGGCACGGTCGTAAGCGAGGACGCGCTGCTGGGCGGCGACCTCGACATGGGCGAGCGTCGGGGTGATGTGACCCTCGGCGTCGCGGTGGTCCTCGGCCTCGTCCTCGGCCAGGGCGATCGCCCCCTCGAGGATCGTGAGGGCCTGTCGGGCGTCACCGCCGGCCATGTCCACGAGGTGAGCGAACGCGTCGTCGGCCACTGCCACGCCGCCCCTGGGCCCGTACGGCCCGGCGACCCCGCGCTCGGCATCGGCCAGTGCGCCCCGCACGATCGCTCCGATGTCCTCGTCCGTCAGCGGTTCGAGGCGCCACACGCGCATTCGCGAGAGGAGCGCCGCGTTCACCTCGAAGTACGGGTTCTCGGTCGTGGCGCCAATGAGGGTGACGGTGCCGTCCTCGACGTGCGGCAGCAGCGCGTCCTGCTGTGCCTTGTTGAACCGGTGGATCTCGTCGATGAACAGGACGCTGCGACGGCCTGAGAGCGCGAGTTGGTCCTGCGCCTCGGCGATGGTCGAGCGGACCTCGGCGACACCGGACATGACCGCCGACACGGTGCGGAAGTCGGCGCCCACGGCCTCGGCGAGGAGACGCGCGAGGGATGTCTTGCCGGTGCCCGGCGGGCCCCACAGCAGGAGCGACGAGAGATGGCCGCGCGCGACGGACTTGCGGAGCGGACCGCGCTCGCCAACGAGGTGCGCCTGGCCGAAGAACTCCTCGAGCGTGCGCGGGCGCATGCGCGATGCGAGCGGCTGGCGTTCGGGCGGCGGGCGGAAGAGGGCCTCAGGCCGGGCGCCGGGGACGGGACGCCGAGCGGGCATCAGGGAGAGGCGCGATCGCCGTCAGAGGTTGATGACGTGGAGGACGTCGATGACGAACCAGAGCCCGAACAGGATGGCGAGCATGATCACCGCCATCAGGCCGATCTGGCGCACGTCGCGCGCCACGTAGGCGTACTCCTGCTGGGCGCTGATGCTCAGCGCGCCGCCGGTGTAAACCTCGCGGGTCGTCCGATCCTTGGCACGGCTCCGGACGGCCTCCGCCGCGCGCTCCTGCGCGAGGAGCTCCTTCTCGAGCTCGGCCGCGCGCTGCGTCTCGGCCTCGGTGAGGCCCGCCGGGCGGGGTGCGGTCGGGGTGGTGGCGCCGGACGCCGTGGTCGTGGCGGGACGGCGGTCGATGGGCCGGCGCTGGCCGGGACGGACGCTGCCGCGCGCTCGCTTCGCCATGACGGGGTCCTTGGCCTCCTCGAATGTCGGCCTCCGCGGGCGCGGGACCGTCGGCGGCGAGGATACACCGGGTCCGCCTCGCGGCGTCCCGCTGGTAGACTCGGACGGTCGGACCGGAGGACACCGTGGATTCCACTAGCAGCGGTCTCGTGATCGCCGCCCTCGCCATCGCCCTCGTCGTGCTCATCGTGGTCGTGGTGCTGCTGTGGCGGCGCCTGGCCGAACTCGACCGCCGCCTGGCGAGCCTGACGAGCGCGGGTGACGGGCGCAGCCTCGAGTCCACCCTGCACGCGACGCTGGACAAGGTGTCCGCCCTCTCGACGGGCGTGGGGGAGCTCAATTCCCGCGCCACCGTCATCGAGGCTGTGCAGCGCAAGGCCGTCCAGAAGACGGGCCTCGTGCGGTACAACCCGTTCGAGGACACGGGCGGCAACCAGAGCTTCGCTGTGGCCCTGCTCGACGCGAACGGCGACGGCGTGGTGATCAGCAGCCTCCACGCGCGCCAGAACACCCGCATCTACGCGAAGGCGATCACCGGCGGCCGCTCCGAGTCCGCGCTCTCCGAGGAGGAGGCCGAGGCGCTGCGCAACGCGATGGCCCAGGGCACCCCGGGCGCCAAGCCGTCCTGACCGGTCCATCGGCCGTGACACCCGAGCTGGCACGGCGCCCGCGCACCATGACTGCGTGGTCGATCTCCGTGAACCCAAACCGCCCACGGTGACCCGCCGCGCGCGCCGCGGTGACGCTGCGCTGGTCCAGATCCCCGTATGGGGCGCACCGCAGCCCGCCGTGCCGTCACCGGCCTCGAGCCCGCCCGGATCGCCCACTGACGGGCTTGCCGCGCTGCTCGCCGGGCTCAACAGGGAGCAGAAGCGCGCGGTCACCCACGGTGACGGGCCGTTGCTGGTGGTCGCGGGCGCCGGCACCGGGAAGACGCAGGTCATCACCCGGCGGATCGCGTGGCTGATCGCGACGCGGCGCGCCAAGCCCTCGGAGATCCTCGCGCTCACGTTCACCGACCAGGCCGCGGACGAGATGCAGACGCGCGTGGACCAGCTGGTGCCGTACGGCTACACGGACACGGCCATCTCCACGTTCCACGCGTTCGGCGACCGGCTCATCCGGGAGTTCGCGCTCGAGCTCGGGCTGCCCACGGACCTGCGCGTGCTGAGCCGCCCGGAGACGGTCGTGTTCCTTCGGGAGCGCGTGTTCGAGCTTGGGCTCGATGAGTACCGCCCACTGGGCGACCCCACCAAGTTCCTCGACGCGCTGGCAACGCTGTTCAGCCGGGCCAAGGACGAGGACGTCTCGCCGGACGCCTTCCTCGCCCACGCCCAGCGTCTCGGCGAGACGGCGGACGCGGCGCTCGAGGCGGCAGAGGCAGACCCCAGCGCTGATCGCGAGACGGCCCTGGCGATGGCCGAGGAGGCGCGCCGCCGGCTCGAGCTGGCGCGGTCGTACGGCACGTACCAGGCGCTCCTCGGCGGGCACGGCGCGGTGGACTTCGGCGACCAGGTGAGCCTCGCGCTGCGGCTGCTGCGGGAGTCGCCCGCGGCTCGGGAGATCGTCCAGCGGCGCTTCAAGTACGTGCTCGTGGACGAGTTCCAAGACACCAACCGGGCGCAGGCGGAGCTCGTGGCGCTCGTCGCGGCGGCCCATCGCAACGTCACGGTCGTGGGCGATGACGACCAGTCGATCTACAAGTTCCGCGGCGCCGCCATCAGCAACATCCTCGAGTTCCGCGAGCGCTACCGGGCGGCCAAGACCGTCGTGCTGCGCCGGAACTACCGCTCCCGCGCGCCCATCCTTGACGCGTCGTACCGGCTCGTCCGCCACAACGACCCGGATCGGCTCGAGGTTCGGGCGGGGATCGTCAAGCGGCTCGTCGCCACGCGCAAGGGCAAGGCGGCGCCTGTGCACCACGAGGCGTTCGCCACAGGGACCGAGGAAGCGGACTGGATCGCCAAGGACATCGCCCTTCGGATTGCGGGTGGCGCGGCCCCGCGGGACATGGCGGTGCTCGTGCGAGCAAACGCGACGGCGGACGCGGTGCTGCGCTCGCTCAACCTCGAGGGGATCCCGTGGCGCTTCTCCGGGACGAGCGGCCTCTACGCCCGGCCGGAGGTGAAGCTGCTGCTCTCGTTCCTGCGCGTCGTGGCGGACCCGGGCTCGTCGGTGGACGTCTACGGCCTGGCGGCGTCGGAGCTGTACGGCCTCGGCGGGGAGGACCTCGCGTCGATCGTCCAGATGGCGCGGCGCCGGAACCGCACCGTGCTCGAGGTGCTCGAGGAGCTGGGCCGGCAGCCGGGCATCCTGCGGCTCTCGCCTCAGACACGGGCCGCGGCCGCCAAGCTCGTGGCGGACCTGACACGGTTCGTCGAGCTCGCGCATCAGCGGCCCGCGGGCGAGGTCGCGTACGCGTTCATGCGCGAGACGGGCTGGCTCAAGCGCCTCGCCGAGGCGGGCTCGGTGAGCGCGGAGGAGGCGCTGTCGAACCTCGCGCGCTTCTTCGACATCATCCGCGCCCAGTCGGCGCTGCTCCCAGACGACCGGGCGATCTTCCTCGCACCCCACCTGGCGACGCTCATCTCCGCCGGCGACGACCCGGCGACAGCGGACATCGACCCGGACGCGGACGCCGTGGCCGTGATGACCGTGCACAAGGCGAAGGGCCTCGAGTTCCCGGTGGTCTACCTGCCAGGCCTCGTGACCGGCCGCTTCCCCGCGACCGCCCGCCGCGAGCCGCTCTCGCTACCGGTTGAGCTCGTGGACGAGACGCTGCCCGAGGGCGACTACCAGCTCCAGGAGGAGCGCCGCCTGTTCTACGTGGGCATGACGCGGGCACGGGATGAGCTGGTGCTGAGCCACGCTGCCGATTACGGCGGGGCCAGGGCGCGGCGCGTGTCGCCGTTCGTGCTCGAGGCGCTCGACCTGCCAGTTGCCGCTGGCGCGGCCGGGACCGGTGCCAAGGCCCAGCGGCCCCTCGACCGTCTCGCGAGCCTCGAGCGCACCGAGGCCGCTCCTGCGGCCATCCCGCGCCGAGAGGACGAGCCGCTCACGCTGAGCTTCTATGCGGTCGACGACTACCTGACCTGCCCGCTCAAGTACAAGTTCGCGCACCTGCTGCGCGTCCCGCTCGCCCCGCACCACTCGATGATCTACGGCTCGGCGCTCCACGCGGCCGTGGCGGAGTTCCACAAGCGCAACGCGCGCGGCGAGGTGATGAGCGAGGAAGCCCTGTACGCGGTCTTCGAGGGTGCGTGGTCGAGCGAGGGGTTCCTCTCGCGCGAGCACGAGGAGGCGCGGCTCGCCTCGGGCCGCGAGGCACTGCGCCGCTTCCGCGAGGAGCAGCTCAAGCCGGGGGCGGTGGTGCCGGCGTACGTCGAGCGCGACTTCTCGTTCCTGCTCGACGGGGACCGGGTTCGCGGCCGCTTCGACCGGGTGGACATCGTGGCCCGGCAACCGGGCCAGAAGCCAGCCGTGGAGGACGGGGCCCAGGCGGCGGATGTTGTCGAGCCCACGCTCGGGCTCGCGCCCGAGTTCGTGCTCATCACGGACTACAAGTCTTCGGACGTGCGCGATCCGGTCAAGGCCAAGGAGCGGGCGAAGCACTCGCTGCAGCTGTCGATCTACGCCATGGCGTACGAGGCAATGTCCGGGCGGCTCCCGGACGAAGTGGCGCTCAACTTCCTCGCGACTGGGCTCGTCGGGACGGCGCCGGTGGACCGCAAGCGCATCGACAAGGCGCGTGACGCGGTGAAGGGCGCGGCGGCCGGGATCCGGGCGCGCGACTTCGGGCCCAAGCCCGATTACATCGCCTGCGGGTTCTGCGCCTACCGGGAGATCTGCCCGTCAAGCGCCGCTCGCCGATGACGGAAGGGCTGGATCCCGAGGCGTGGGCGGCGGTCGAGGCCGTCCTGGAGGGGCGAGCACGGGGCGCGGTCGTCGAGGCCGACAACCTTGAGCTGCTCGATGCGCTGCCGGACGGCTCGGTCGACCTCGCCTATGCGGACCCGCCGTTTGCGACGGGCGTCACGCAGCGCCTGCAGACGATCCGCCTTGGATCGGGCGAGCGCGAGCGCCCGGGCTTCCGCGGGGTGACCTCGAAGTACGAGGTGACGAGCGACCTCGCCTACGAGGACGCGCTGCCGCTCCCCGAGCACCTGGCAGCCCTTCGCGCGCGGATGGAGGGGATCCACCGCGTCCTCGCGCCGCACGGCTCGCTGTACCTGCACGTTGACTGGCGGACGGTCCACCACGTCCGCCTGCTGCTCGACGAGGTGTTCGGCCCGGAGCGGTTCCTCAATGAGCTCGTCTGGGCGTACGACTACGGCGGCCGGGCGCGCGACCGCTGGCCCCGCAAGCACGACACGATCCTCTGGTATGCGAGGGGCGACGATTGGCTCTTCGACCGCGAGGCGATCGACCGGATCCCGTATCTCGCGCCAGGGCTCGTCGGGCCGGAGAAGGCGGCTCGCGGCAAGCTGCCAACGGACGTCTGGTGGATGACGATCGTCTCGCCCGGGGGCAAGGAGCGAACGGGGTACCCCACACAGAAGCCCGTGCGGCTGCTCGAGCGGATCGTGGCGGCATCGAGCCGGCCCGGCGACCTCGTGCTCGACCCGTACGCGGGCAGCGGGACGACTGGCGTCGCGGCGGCGAGGCTCGGTCGGCGGTGGCTGCTCGCGGATCAGAACCCGGCTGCGGTCGAGATCGCACGGCGGCGCCTGGCGGAGGAGGAGGGGACGAACCCGTGATCGATGCCGTCACGCTCGACTTCGGCAACACTCTGGTGCCCGTGCCGGCGGCCGCGCTCCGCGGCGTAGTCGCGATCACCGCGCGGGGCATGGCCGAGCGCCTCGGCCCGTTCGACGTGGATGCCGTCCTCGAGGTGTGGCACCAGGAGCGCGAGCGCCAGTTCCGCGAGGAGGTGCCGCAGTTCCGCGAGGTGGACATGGCACAGCGGATCGTTCGGATCCTCGCGCGCCTTCGCGGGATGTGCGCCCCGGGCACGGACGAGCGGTGGGACGACGCGGCCGCCGCCGAGCACACCAACCCGGCCGAGGTCGCCTGGGCGGTGGACATCTACTCGCAGGCCTTCGTGGACGCGCTGCCGCCGGCACCGGGTGCGGGCGAGTTGATCGAGCGGCTGGCGCGGGACCGCAAGGTGGCGGTCCTCTCGAATTGGCCGCTGGCCGAGACCATCGACCATTACTGCGAGGCGGCCGGTTGGGCGCCGCACCTGACCGCGATCGTGGTCAGCCAGCGCGTTGGGACCATCAAGCCGCATCCCGCGATCTTCGCAGCCGCTCGCGGGGCCCTCGGCAGCCCAGCGCCGGAGCGGATCCTCCATGTGGGGGACGACTGGGCGGCGGACGTGGTCGGCGCGAAGGGCGTCGGCTGGCGGGCCGCGTGGCTCGCGAACCGCCCGGTCGACTCGCCGCTCCCGGGCAGTGAGCGCGACGACACAGTCGAGGCGGACGCTGTCCTCGCCTCGCTTGGTGAGCTCGACGCGGCCCTGGCGCGGCTGGACCGCTGACGCCGACCGCGGGCCGGCCGATGACGCCCCGGCGCGGACGGGGAGTCCTCGGGCCAGGCACTTCCGGCCGGTCGCCCCTTGTTGGCCCTTGCTCCTGCGGTCATCCTGATCGGCGAGCACGGCCCCCGTGTTGTGGGGCGTGGCGAGGGAGTTGAGCCGAGATGCGCTGGTCCGGTTACCGTGCGGCACTCGCCGCGGCTGTCATCGTCGGGTACGCGGGCATGGTCGCCGTGCCGGTCGCCAGCGCTGCCACGACGTTGCCCGCCCATGTCTACGCGCCGTACTACGAGGGCTGGGTCTCGGGCTCCATGGCGTCCACCGCCCAGGCGTCGGGCGCCCGCGTCTTCACGCTCGCGTTCCTGCAGACCACGGGGAAGGGCTCGTGCACGCTCGCGTGGGGCGGCTCCAAGAGCCAGACCATCGGGTCGAGCAAGTGGATGGCGGACATTGCCGACCTCCGCGCGCTCGGCGACGACGTGATCCCCTCATTCGGCGGCTGGAGCGCTGACCAGGGCGGGACCGAGATCGGAGACTCCTGCAAGGACCCCAAGCTGATTGCGGCCGCCTACGAGGGCGTCGTCGAGCGCTACGACGTGACCCGGCTGGATATGGACATCGAGGGCAACTCGCTCACGAACACCGCCGGGATCGACCGGCGCAACAAGGCGATCAAGATGCTCCAGGACTGGGCGCCGACGGCCAATCGGACCGTCCAGGTCCAGTACACGCTGCCCACCACCCGAGCCGGGCTGGCGCCGAGCGGCCTGGCGGTCCTGCAGAACGCCGTGGCCAACGGCGTCGCGATCGACCTTGTGAATCCGATGGCCTTCGACTACTACGATCGCGCCACGACCCCGATGGGCCAGTCGGCGATCAACGCGCTCACGGGCCTGCACGCGCAACTGGCGGCGCTGCTGCCGACGTGGTCGTCGGGCCAGATCTGGGCCGCCGAGGGCGTCACGCTGATGATCGGCCTCGACGACTACAAGCGGAAGACCGAGGTCACGACGCTCGCGGATGCGTCGGCCGTGCTGTCGTTCGCTCGCGCGAATGGCCTGTCGGCGATCTCCATCTGGGCGATCCAGCGTGACAACGGCGGCTGCACGACGGTCTCGGGCAGCTGTTCGGGGATCGTGCAGGGCACGTGGGACTTCTCGCACCTGCTCGAGGGATTCACCGCCGGGTAGCCGTCAAGCTCCGCAGCAACCCGGGAGCATCGGCCCGGCCGGGACCCGTACACTCGGCGGCGTGGAGACCCGTGACCGCCTCGCCAACCTCGGCCTGCTCGCCGCGGCCGCCGTGGCGTGGGTGCTCGTCGGGATCCTCCTGACGACCCGCGACCCGTTCGCCGACGGCATGGCCGGGTACCAGGGAGCGCTGCTCATCGGCCTCGCGGTCGGGCTGACCTGCTCGCCGCTCGCGTGGCTCGTGATGTTCGCCAGGCACCGTCGGATCGCCTACAACGGTGACTGGTACCGCGCGATCCGCCGCGGCGCCTGGGTCGGCCTGTTCTTCGCGGTCATGGTCGTCCTGCGTTTGGTCGACGCGTTCCAGTTCCCGATCGTCCTGTTCCTCGCTGCCATCTTCCTCGTGGCGGAGCTCACCCTCTCCGCCGAGCGCTAGGAGCCCCCTGTGTCCGAACTCGCCTCGCTCACCTCCGTCACCCTCGCCGGCCCGTTCGCGGACGTGAAGGCCCGTGCCGCGGCCGCCGTCGAGGCCGCCCGCGACGAGCTCCTCGACCTCTCGCACCGGATCCACGCCAACCCGGAGCCCGCCTTCGAGGAGCGCTACGCGTCGGCGGCGTGCGCCGAGGTGGTCGAGCGCCACGGGTTCGCGGTGGAACGCCCGGTCGGCAGCCTCGAGACCGCCGTCCGGGGCCGGATCACCGGCGGCAAGGGGCCTAACGGCCCGCGGATCGCGGTGCTGTCCGAGTACGACGCGCTGCCCGGCCTCGGGCACGGCTGCGGCCACAACACGATGGCGGCCTCGGGCGTGGGCGCGGCGGTCGCGCTCGCAGCGGTTCGCGACGCGTGGGCCGGCGAGGTGGTCTTCCTCGGGACGCCAGCAGAGGAGCGGGGGAGCGGCAAGGAGGTCATGCTGCGCGACGGCCTGTTCGAGGGCGTGGACGCGGCGCTGCTCTACCACCCGTGCGACCGCAATCACGTCGAGTGCGCGCCGCTCGCGAGCGAGGACGTGAACATCACGTTCACCGGGTTCGCGGCGCACGCGGCGTCCGACCCGACCAAGGGTCGCAACGCGCTCGACGCGATGATCGCGCTCTTCGTGAGCGTCGGGCTCTGGCGCCAGCAGCTGCCGGACCACTGCCGCGTGCACGGGATCATTGCGGAGGGCGGCACCGCCGCGAACATCATCCCGAGCCGCACCACGGCATGGTTCATGATCCGCTCGGCGGACCAGGCGTTCTACGACGGTGTGATGAAGCCGAGGTTCACCGCGCTGTGCGAGGCGGCGGCGATGGCGGCGGACGTCGAGGTCACGGTCGACTACAGCGGCTACGCGAGCTCGATGAAGCACAACCGCACGATCGCCGAGCTGTGGGTGGCCAACGCCGAGGCCTATGGGATCGTGGACCAGGGCATGGACCCGAACTCGGGCTCGACGGACATGGCCAACGTGTCGTGGGCCGTGCCGGCAATTCACCCGGACCTCGCGATCAGCGACACGCCGGTCCCGGGGCACACGATCGAGTTCCGCGAGGCGGCCGCCACCCCGCGCGCCGACCGGACGATCCTGCTCGCGTCCACGCTCGTCGCCCAGACGGCGCTCGACCTGCTGCTCGACCCGGAGAGGTCCGCCGCCGCGTGGCGCGAGTTCCGGGGCGAGTAGGGGAGCGGCATGGACACGGGCACGGCGCCGCTGACGTTCCGCCACCCGGTCGAGGCGGACCACCGGCGGATCGTCGCGGTCATCGAGGACTGGTGGGGCGGGCGCAGGCTCGCCTACTTGGTCCCGCGGCTGTGGCTCCAGCACTTCACTGGCACCTCGTGGATCGCGGAGACGGGTGACGGCGCGCTTGCGGGGTTCCTCGTGGGGTTCGTCAGCCCCGACGACCCGACGGTCGGCTACGTGCACATGCTCGCCACGAACCCGAACCGGCGTCGACGCGGGCTCGGGCGCGAGCTGTACGACCGCTTCTGCGAGGACGTTGGTGCCCGCGGCGTGACCGAGGTCCGAGCGATCACCTGGGCTGGCAACCGCGCCTCGATCGCGTTCCACGCCGCGATCGGCTTCCGCATCGATGACGGCCCGGGCACGCAGCGCCTCTTCGGCGCGATGGCGTACCCCGACTACGAGGGCGACGGGCAGGACATGGTGGTGTTCCGGCGGCGAATCGAGGGTTAGGGTCCGCGTCCACGGTTCCGCTCCGCGCCGGGCGCCTCCGCCTCGCACCGCCTACGAACCACGGTCGTGCTCTGCCCGCGTCCCTTCGGGGCACCCGCCACCTACGATGCAGCTTCGTCGTATCGGCCAGTCCGGCCCGAATTGGCGCCGCTGACGAGCCACCTTCGTCGTCGGCGGGAGCCAGGCGTCGAGCCTCCCCCGAGCACGAGCCAGGATCGTTGATGGCGTTCAGTGAGGTGTCGGGCTGGGGTTTGCCGGGTTCGACACCGGGCGCGCAGGCCGCGTCGTGGTGGCCCGCTCGAAACCACGACGTCAGTTCGTGGATGGCGCAGACGAAAGTGGGCGATAGTCGAGCGACGTCTCGGACGACGCTACGGCGCCGGTGCCTGGACCGTCATGCTCGCCACGAGTGCGTCAACCTGCGCCCGCAGAGCGTCCAGGTGCGGTCCGCGCAGCCACGCCTCGATCGTGTAGGCCTCCCATGGCGTGCCCGGGACGTCCACCATCCACTGCCAGTGCTCGTCCGCGCCGGACATCGGCTCGCCAAGCTGCTGTCGCACGCCACGCTGCCCAGAGATCAGCATGGGCATGGCGCTCGGGTTCGCCCACTGCTGGTACTGGACCTCGGTCATGTGCGCGGGCGTCGGGAGTTGCAAGCTGGACACCTTGACGACCACCGTGTCGGGCTCGAGCGAGAGTTGCTCGACGCAGGTGTTGAACTCGCCGGGCTGCGCGTCAGACGGGCAGGCCTCGGCGAACGATCCGTCGCCGAGCAGCCCGAGGACGGTCTCGTAATGGCGGGGCACACTCTGCGCCGTGGCGTTCCACGTCGACGGGTAGGCGAAGCTGATGCCGGGCACCGTGAAGGTCGAGGTGGCGGAAACCGGAGATGCCGTGACCGGCGGAAACGTGGGGCTCGATGCGCAGGCTGTGACAACCGGTGCGACCGCAACCGCAAGTCCAAGGAGCCCGGCAAGCCCCCGGAGGCGAGACCCGCGAACCACGTCATCCCCAATAGGCGTGCGCCAAGCGGCGCTTCGGCCGATGACGCTCGGCTCACTAGGGTAGTTCCCCGTCGCAACCGAGCGCCCCCGAAACGTTGCGACCGGGTACCATGCCGCCCGGCGCGTCCCGCTGGACGGAGAGCGAAACCGGCGGCGCCCGCGAGCGATGCGGTGAACGGTCCTGGGCGGAGCGCGCCCGGTGCGACCAGCTGCCATCCCGGAGGACATCGTGCCCGAGCGTCCCCACGAGAGCGAGTTCGCCGCCAAGAACGGCTGGAATCGCGAGTACGAGGCATTCGACGAATTCGACCTGCCCACGTACGTCGGCATGCCGACCTTCATGAAGCTGCCGTACGTCCCGAACGGGGATGAGCTCCGCGCCCGGAAGGCGGACATCGCCATCGTCGGCGCGCCGTTCGACGACGCGGTGAGCCACCGCCCCGGCGCCCGGTTCGGCCCGCGCGCCATCCGCCAGGCGCAGTACACCTCGGGCTCCATCCACAGCCTCCAGCTGGGCGTCGAGCCCTTCGAGATCCTCGACGTGGTGGACGCGGGCGACGCGAACATCATCCCGGCCTGGATCGACCGCGCCCACGCGTTCATCTACCGCAAGGTGCACGAGGTGGCGTCGACCGGTGCCATCCCGATCGTGCTCGGCGGCGACCACTCGATCACGTGGCCTTCGGCCACCGCGGTCGCCGAGGTCCGCCGCCCGGGCAGCATCGGTATCGTCCACTTCGACGCGCACGCGGACACGGCGAACGAGGACTGGGGCGTGCTCGCCGGCCACGGGACGCCGATGCGCCGCCTGATCGAGTCGGGCGCGGTCAAGGGCTCCAACTTCGTCCAGGTCGGGCTGCGCGGGTACTGGCCGCCGGTCGAGACCTTCGAGTGGATGAAGGAGCACGGCCTGCGCTGGCACCTGATGCGCGAGGTCGAGGAGCGCGGTGCCGAGGCCGTGGTCGACGACGCCATCGCCGAGGCGCTCGACGGTCCGGACGCCGTCTACATCAGCGTGGATATCGACGTGATCGACCCGGGCTCAGCCCCCGGCACCGGCACGCCCGAGCCCGGCGGGTTCCTGCCGCGCGAGATCCTGCGCGCGGTCCGGCGGATCGCCGGGCAGGTCGTGATCGCCGGCATGGACATCGTCGAGGTGTCCCCGCCGTACGATCACGCCGAGGTGACCGCGATGGCCGCGAACCGCGTGGCGCTCGAGGTGATCAGCGCGCTCGCCAAGAAGCGCCTCGACGGCGACACGGTCCGCTACGAGGGCCCCGGCACGCGATGACGCGGCCGACCGGCGATGATGGCGCCATGAGCCCTGCACCCGAGCGCGCCGCCGATGCGCTGGCCCGCCTCTACGACCTCGATCTGGAAACCGACCCGGGTGACCTCGACCTGTACCTCGCCCTCGCGGCGAGGACCGGCGGGCCCGTGCTCGAGCTCGCTGTGGGCTCGGGGCGGATCGCGGTGCCGCTCGCCGCGGACGGGCACGACGTGACGGGCGTGGACCTCGACCCGGCGATGCTCGCCCGGGCGCGCGTGGCCGCTGACGCGCAAGGGCGGGCGACGGCCCGGCGCCTGCACCTGGTCGAGGGCGACGCGCGCACCGTCCGGCTCGAGGACGCGGGCAGGTACCGGCTCGCGACGATCCCGCTCAACTCGATCTTCCTCATGGGCACCCGCGCCGACCAGGCGGCAGCCGTGAAGACGCTCGCGGCGCACCTCGCCCCGGACGGCCTCGCGATCCTTGACGTGTGGCTGCCCGACGCCGACGACCTCTCGCGCTACGACGGGCGTCTGGTGCTCGAGTGGGTCCGCGAGGATCCCGAGACGGGCCACACGGTGACCAAGACCGGCGCCGCCGAGTACGACGCAGCGAGCGGCGTGGTCCGCCTCACCACGGTCTTCGAATCGGGCCCGCAGGGTCAGCCGCCCGCGCGCTGGGTCCGCACGGACCGCCTCCGGCTCGTCGGGCCGGATGAGCTCGCGTTCTTCGCCGAGGCCGCGGGCCTCGAGGTGGAGGAGCTCGCCGGCGGCTATGACCTCGAGCCGCTCGGCCCGGGCGCCGACCGCGCCGTCCTCGTCGCCCGAAAGCCCTGACGCGACCCTCGCCACCACGGCGTCCCCTCGCCCTCATGCGCTGACGGACCCCGACGGGGCGGGCCTCGGACAGCGAGGCAAGACAGGACCGGGCGCCCCCGGGGGCCGGGACCTTCGGGGACCTGAAAGCTCGTCGCAAGGTGGTATCGTCGCGACGATGCCGGACCAGATCCGCCTGCTCGTTGTCGAGGACGTTCCCCAGGTCGCGCAGTACATCCGCGGCCTTCTGAACGCGCAGACGGCGATCAAGCTCCTTGATGTCGTCACGGACGGAAACCGTGTCTTCGCGCTCGCCCAGGAGCTGCGCCCGGACGTGATCCTGGTGGACGCGCTCCTCCAGGGGCGCCTGAAGGGGATGCAGCTGGTCGCCAAGCTCCACGAGAGCGGCAACCAGGTCCCGGTCATCGTCCTCACGGTCCCGCAGCACCCGGTCCAGCCCAACCCCTCGACCGGCATCCACGCCGTCCTGCCGATGCCGTTCACGGGCTACGAGCTCGTCATGCGGATCCAGCAGGCGCGCCAGGTCGCCGAGGAAGCCGAGCAGACGGGCGCGGCCCGGATGATCACCGTGTTCGCGCCCAAGGGCGGCGTCGGCAAGACCACGCTCGCGTTCAACCTCGCGGTGGCGGTCGGCCAGTCGGGGCTTCGGACGTGCCTGATCGACGGCAGCCTCCAGTTCGGCGACATGCGCGCACTGCTCAAGGTGCCGATGGACGCGCCCTCGCTGCTCGACCTGCCCACGGACCGGATTGCCGAGTCGGACCTCGAGGACGTGCTCTGGCGCGACCCGTCGGGGATCGACATCCTCCTCGCGCCGCCCCGGGTCGAGCTCTCCGAGATGGTCACCGTCCGCGATCTCGAGAAGGTGCTCTCGCTGTTGCGCCGCGTCTACCAGGTGCTCATCGTGGACACGCCGGCCGTCATCAACGACGTCAACCTCGCGTTCCTCGATGCTGCGGACACGATCCTCGAGGTCGTGAGCTGGGACTCGACGACCATCCACAGCACGATGGTCATGGCGGACGCGTTCCGCGCCATCGGCTATCCGCCGACCAAGGTCCACTACCTGGTCAACCGCAGCGACTCGACCGGCGGCTTCGACCCGCAGGTCCTGACAAACGCGCTCGGGCGCAACCCGGAGCACTCGGTCTCATCGGGCGGCGCGCTGGTCGTGCGGGCGAACAACGAGGGCATCCCGTTCGTCCTCGCCGACCCGACCGCGCAGATCAGCCAGGATGTCTTCCGAACCGCGGCGGAGCTGATCGGCCGCCCGGCCGCAGCTGCCGTCCGGCGGTAGGGGCCGCGTGTCCGATCCCCGTCCCATCGGCGTCTTCGACTCGGGCGTCGGCGGGCTGACCGTCCTGCGCGAGATCCTGCGCCGCTCACCCCACGAGTCCACGATCTACCTCGGCGACAACCTCCGGGCCCCCTATGGCACGCGGACGGACGACGAGGTGCTGCGCTTCTCGGCCCAGGCGCTCGACGAGCTGGCCAAGCGCGACGTGAAGGCGCTCGTGGTCGCGTGCAACACCTCGACCGCCGTCGCCCTGCGGTATCTGCGCGCCCGCTACGACCTGCCGGTGCTCGGCGTGGTCCGCCCCGGGGCTGCCGCCGCCGCGCTCGCCACACGCAACCGCCGCGTCGGCGTGATCGCCACGCCTGCAACCGTGCGCAGCCACGCGTACTTCAACGCGATCAAGGACGAGAACCCCGCGGTCGAGGTCTACGAGCACGCGACGCCGCGATTCGTGCCCATGGTCGAGGCGGGCATTCTCTCGGGCGAGGAGCTCGAGGCGGTCGTCGCCGAGGAGCTGGCCCCGCTGCTGGGCGAGCGTGACGGGGCCGGTGAGTTCGTCTTCCCGCGGCCGCCCTCGGCCAAGATCGACACGCTGCTGCTCGGCTGCACGCACTACCCGCTGCTGCGCCAGGTGCTCACGAGCGCCGTGGGCGACCGGGTGGCCATCGTGGACTCCGCGACCGCGACGGCTGCGACCCTCGCGGAGCTGCTCTCGATCAACGCGCTCGAGGCGCCGGGGACCACGCGCGGCACCGCCGCCGACCCGGGCAAGGCCGGCCACTCGCGCCCCGCCGAGACGTACGGCGCCCCGCCCACGCACGTCCAGCTCACGACGGGTGACGTGGCGCGGTTCACCTCCATCGCCTCGGGGATGTTCGGCGAGGCGTTCCCCGACGTGACCGGGATCGAGCTGGCGGACGGCGGATGAGAGCGGACCGCTTCGAGCCCCGCCAAGGGGGTCTGCGCGACCCCCGGTATCTCGCGGGCCTCGCGGTGGGGTTCGCGGCCGTCGCCGCATGGGTGGTCGCCGAGCACCGGATCGAGCAGCACGCGCGGGCGGCAGGTCTGGTCGACTGGGACCGCGTGGAGCGGGCGGCCGAGGCGCAGCTGCGGATGGCCAAGGGCGCCCTCCCGCGCGCGGAGCTCGTCGCTGCGGAGCCGTCCTACGCCGCCGCGATGGCGAAGGTCGTCCCCGCCCTCGAGGCGCACCTTGGCACCTCGTTGCCCGGCGTCGTGGACCGCGTGGCCGTGGTGGACCGCGGCGAGTGGGTCCGGGCCAACACCGCGGCGTTCAGCGCCCTGATGGGCCGCATGGAGGTTCGCCTTCTCGACCAGCTGCTGCCGCCCGGCGCCGGCCTGCCGAAGGCCGCGATGACCCTCGCCAATCGGTGGGTCCTGACCACGCAGATGGCGGTGCTCCTCGGCTTCATGGGCCAGCGCGTCCTGGGGCAGTACGACCTGACGCTGATCTCCGCTGAGACCACGCCCGGCAACCTGCTCTTCGTCGAGGAGAACATCCGCGCGACAGCCAAGGCCATGGACGTTCCGCTCGAGCCCTTCCGCACGTGGATCGCCCTGCACGAGACCACCCACGCGTACGAGTTCGAGGCGCACCCCTGGCTGCGGCCATACCTCGCCTCGCGCCTGGAACGGCAGGTCTCCATGTTCTCCGATGACACCGCCGAGCTCGGGCGCGACGCCATGCGCCAGGTCGGCGCCGCCCTGCGGGGCGATGGCCGCCGCGACGACCAGCACTGGCTGGAGCGCCTGATGACCGACGACCAGCGCCAGGTGTTCCGCGAGACGCAGGCGGTGATGAGCCTGCTCGAGGGGTTCGGCGACCACGTGATGGACGCGGTGGGCAAGGACCTCGTGCCCGGCCATGCGCGGATCTCCGCGCGGTTCCATGGCCGCCGCGCCAACCGCACGCCGTTCGAGCGGGCCATGCTCCGGATCACCGGCATGGACCTCAAGATGGAGCAGTACCGTAAGGGCGAGGTGTTCGTGGCCGCCATCGAGGCGATGGCCGGTCCCGTGGCGCTGCGCCGGCTCTGGGACGGGCCGGAGACGCTGCCGACACCCGACGAGATGGAGGACCCGGCGGCCTGGGTGCGCCGCATGGGCCTCCTCGGGAGCACAGGAGGGATCGCGTGACGGACGCAGCCTCGAACGCACCGGGTCCGGGCGCGGGACCCGGCGGCGTGCCGGTGGCGATCGCGCTGACGCCGATCCTGGCGGCGCGGTACCGCACGGGCGACCTCGAGGCGATCCGCGCGGCAGCCCCCGGTGCCCGCCTGGTGACGATCGGCTTTGACGGACACCCCGACGGCCCGCTCGACGACGTCGAGGTGATGCTCCGCGGACGCCTGCCGGCCGAGACCTTCGACCGGATCCTCGGCCGCGCGCCGTCGCTGCGCTGGGTGCACTCGGCCACGGCGGGCGTCGAGCGCGTGCTCACTCCGGCGTCCCGCGAGCGCGGCCTCGTCATCACGAACGCCCGCGGTGTGTTCAGCCGCCCGATCGCCGAGTACGTGATGCTCATGATCCTCTCGGCCGCACGGCGCCTGCCCCAGCTGCTCGAGCTCCAGGCCGAGCGCACGTGGCAGCCGCTCGAGGCGCGGGAGCTGCGTGACGTGACGGTGGGGATCGTGGGGCTCGGGTCGATCGGCCGGGCTGTGGGCGCCCTCGCGACCGCGTTCGGCTGCCGCGTCATGGCCACGCGACGACGGCCCGATGCCGGTTCCGATGCGACCGACGGCGCGGGCGACGAGCCGTTCCTCGGCTCGCTGATGCTCGACCGCGTCCTGTCGCCCGAGCAGCTGCCCGAGATGCTCGCCGAGTGCGACTTCATCGTGCTCGCCGCGCCGCTCACCGACGGGACGCGCGGCCTGATCTCGGACGCGGCGATCGCGGGGATGAAGCCGGGCGCCTGGGTGATCAACGTGGCGCGCGGGGAACTCGTGGACGAGCGGGCGCTCTCGCGGGCGCTGCGCGACGGCCGCCTTGGCGGCGCCGTGCTCGACACGTTCCTCGAGGAGCCGCTGCCGCCCACGTCGCCGCTCTACGACGTGCCCAACCTGATCATCACGCCGCACACGGCGTGGTCCTCGACCCGCGTGCTCGACCGCTCGGTCGGCCTGTTCTGCGAGAACCTGCGCCGCTACGCCGAGGGTCTCTCGCTGGTCAACGTGGTGGACCCGAACGCGGGGTACTGAACAATGGCCGAGGGGGCGGAGAGGACCGGCGAGGCCGTCGTCGCGCTCCGGTACCGGTTGACGAGGCGCGAGATCTTCGCGGTTCTGGTCGCTGGCGACCAACTCTCGCGCTTGTCCGCCGTCTTCTCCGTTGTGACGGCCTTTCTAGTCGCCTGGTGCCTCGCCGCTGGTGACCCGGTGCAGGCGATCCCGTGGATGGTCCTGTTTGTCGCATTTCCGACCGGGCTGCTCTCCGGTGTCTGGGGCACGTACTCACGACGGAACTGGGGCGACCGCGATGTATCGAAGACATTCGACCGCGAGGCGATCCGCACCGAGACCCATCTCGCGGTAGAGACGCTGCAGTGGAGCGCCATCAAGCGAGTCACCGTCCTCCGCCGGGCCCTCATCTTCGAGGATGTCCTCGGGTTCGTCTTCGCGGTTCCCCGGCGGACCATGACAGTGCAAGAAGAAGCCACGGTGCTGGGCTTGACGGCGGGCAAGGTCGTCGAGCGTCGGCGGCCATGGCTCCGTCCCGTGCTCGGCGCAGCATTGGGCCTGCTCGCATTCGGGATCGTCTACGCAGTTATGTTCGTCGCAGCGAACGTGGCCTGAGGGCTGATTCGGGCCTGCTGGGCGATCGTCAACGTGGATGACCGGGGCGGCGAACCCCGGCGCCGCCGTGCTCGGGGGACACGCCCCGCGACCGGTACGATCAGCGCATGCAGATTGCCATCGTCGGTCTGGCCGGGTGCGGCAAGACCACCGTCTTCAACACGCTCACGCGCGGCCACGCCGAGACCGGCGGCTACGGCGGCGTCACGCTCAATGTCGGCGTCGTCAAGGTGCCCGACCCGCGCCTCGAGAAGCTGGCGGCCGTCTTCAAGCCCAAGAAGATCGTCCAGGCCGACGTGACGTACGTGGACCTGCCCGCGCCGCCCGCCTCGACCGAGTTCCACGTGGGCACCGAGGAGCTCCCGGCCGAGCACCTCGCCCGGCTGCGCGACTCGGACGCCATGATCCACGTCGTCCGGGCCTGGGACGACGCCGCGCACCCGCACGCCGCGGGATCGGTGGACCCGGCGCGCGACCTCGAGCAGCTCGACCTCGAGTTCATCCTCGCGGACCTCGCCATGGTCGACCGCCGCCTCGAACGCCTCAAGTCGAGCGGCCGCCACGGGACCCCCGCCGAGCGGGAGGCGAACGAGCGCGAGGAGCAGATCCTGGCGCGTCTCAAGCCCGCCCTCGAGGCCGGCCGACCCATCCGCGACGAGGCGCTCGACGAGGACGAGGAGAAGGCGCTCCGCGGCTTCCGGTTCCTGACCCAGAAGCCCGTGCTCGTGCTGCTCAACGTGGGCGAGAGCCAGCTGACCGGGGAAGCCGCGCTCATCGAGAAGATCTCGGCCGGCTACACGCACGACCGCTCGATGGTGGACGCGCTCTCCGCCAAGATCGAGATGGAGCTCGGCGAGCTCGAGCCCGACGAGGCCGCGGTGTTCATGGAGGAGCTCGGCCTGCACGAGTCGAGCCTCGACCGCGTCATCGCGCTCTCGTACAAGCTCGTCGGCCTGATCTCGTTCCTCACCGCCGGCCCTGACGAGGTGCGCGCCTGGCCCATCCCCGACGGCTCGAACGCCGTGGACGCGGCCGGCGCCATCCACTCTGACCTCGCGAGAGGGTTCATCCGTGCCGAGACGATCGGCTACGAGGACCTGCTCGCGATCGGGTCGATGGCCGAGGCCAAGAAGCACGGCAAGCTCCGCTCCGAGGGCAAGACCTACCGCGTCCGCGACGGCGACGTCATCGAGATCCTGTTCAGCAAGTAGGGGCCGACACGTCGTGGCCGGAGCCGAGGACGAGCCGCGCATCCGCGCGATGACCCCGGCCGACTACGACGCGGTCATCGCCCTGTGGCTCGCAACGCCGGGCATCGGCCTGTCCGGGGCGGACGACCGCGAGCCGATCACGGCGTACCTGGCGCGGAACCCCGGGCTCTCGCTGGTCGCAGTCCGCGGCGGCGCGCTCGTGGGGGCCGTCCTCTGCGGCCACGACGGTCGGCGAGGGTACGTGCACCACCTCGCGGTCTCGCCGTCCGAGCGGGGTCGAGGCCTGGGGCGCGCGCTCGCCGATCGGTGCCTCGCGGGACTCGGCGCGCTCGGGATCGCCAAGGCGAGCATCGTCGTCTTCGCGGCGAATGCCGAGGGACAGGCGTTCTGGCGCGCCACGGGCTGGACGGCACGTGACGACCTGCTGGTGATGCAGCGGGTCACCGAGACGCCCTGACCACCGCCCAGCGCCCGCTCAGCGGGTGCTGCAACCGTTGGCGGAGCGTTCTGCCCGCCTGGCGGAGCGCCTGACGCGCACAGGCCGCCCGCGGACGTCACTTGACCCGCTGGCCGGGCGAGATGCGAGGGGCACCGGTCCGAGGACCCGCTGAGCGGCTGGGTGCGGGCGTCGGCGCGTGGAGCGCGAGGAAACCCTAGTTCAGCCGGGGGTCGCCGACCTGGAGGTCCGCCAGGATCTCGGCATAGTCGGTAGTCTCTTCGGGTTCGTCCAGGTCGGCGAGGAAGTTCTCCTCCTCGTCCCGCGACACGTTCACCGCGGCCGTGAGGCGGTCATCGGTGATCGTGATGAACTCATAGTGGAGCTCCAGCTCGTCGGCGATCGCCTCGACCAGGGTGTCCTTCTCGAACGACTCGACGACGCGCCGGCGGATGGACTGCACGAGCTCGAAGAACTCCTCGGCATCCATTTCCTCCTCGCGGGCGAGGAGGAGGTCGGCGAAGACGTCGTCGTCGCCCTCGTGGAGCTCGTAGAAGTGCATGATTGGAACCTCGGTCAACTGACGGCCACAGCGCCGTCGTGGCGCGCGAGCGCGGGGCCGTCAGTATAGGCGGGGCAGCGAGTCGCCCCGGGAGGATGGATGAGCGAGACGCCGGACGTCGTGGTGGTGGGGTCGGCCTGCCGTGATCTGGTCGATGACGATCCGCGCGGCTGGCGGCTGGGCGGGGGCGCGTCCTATTCCGCGCTGGCGCTCGCTCGCCTCGGGCTCAAGGTCGGCGCGATCGTGGTCGCGGACGAGCTGGCAGCGGGCTCGTCCGAGATCGCGATGATCCGGGACGCCGGGGTGGAGGTCCACATCCAGCCGGGCTCGAAGGGGCCCATCTTCATCAACACCGAGACGCCCACGGGCCGCATCCAGCAGACGCCCCAGGTGTCCGACGCGGTCGATCCCGCCGCACTGCCCGATGCCTGGCGCTCGGCACGCGCGTGGATGATCGCCCCGGTCGCCGCCGAGATCCCCGACGTCTGGGCCGAGATCCCGCCCGCCGACGCCCTCGTCGCGCTCGGCTGGCAGGGCCTCCTGCGCGTGCTCGTCGCAGGCTCGCAGGTGCACCACCGCCAGCCGTTCAGCGCGCCCGTCGTGCGGCGTGCGGACCTCGTGGGCGTGGGCGTGGACGACATCGACGATTCCACGACCGTTGCCGACCTGACGAAGCTGCTCCACCCGGGCGCCGAGATGCTCTTCACCGACGGCATCCACGGCGGCAACGCGTACACGGTGGGGGAGGCCGGCGCGATCGTCTCGACGCGCCACTGGCATTCCATCCCGATCCGCAAGTACGTGGACCCGGTCGGCGCCGGCGACTCGTTCCTCTCGGGCGTGTTCGCCGCGCAAGTGCAGCCCGCGATTGTCGAGCGCTGGACCACGGGCGATGCCGACCTGCGCCTCGGCGCGGCGTGCGGCTCACTGATCCTCGAGGGCCCGGGCCTGTTCGGCGTGCCACACCTCGAGGACGCGATCGCGCGCCTGTTCGGGGGCGACAACCCCGACTGATCCGCGGGGCCTGCCGTCGCGCGGCCCGAGGCCCGCGGCTGGGGCGTGCGCACTGGCGCGCCCGAGCGCTGCAAGCGCTTGCACGAGGTGCGACGATGATCCCCGCGGCGGGTGGTCCCGCAGCGTCGTCAGTGCGCGCCGAACGCGCCGGAGGTGGATCGATGGCAGCACGGCTCGGGATCGGGGTCGTCGGGCTCGGGCGCATGGGCGCCCTGCACGCGCGCTACGTGGCCCGCGGGGTACCCGGCGCGAAGGTCGTCGCCGTCGCCGACTTCGACATCGAGCGCGCCCGGGCCATGGGCGTCGAGCTCGACGTGGCGAACGTCTTCGGGTCCGCGGCCGAACTCGCCGCCTGCCCCGAGGTGGACGCGGTCCTGCTCGCGACGCCGTCCGTCCGTCACCCCGATGACGTCATCGCCGCCGCCTCGGCCGGCAAGGACGTGCTGTGCGAGAAGCCGCTCTCGCTGGACATCGCGGGTTCCGAGGCCGCGCTGGCTGCCGTCGCCAAGGCCGGCATCCGCCTCCAGGTCGGGCTGATGCGCCGCCACGACCCCGACTACGCGCGCGCCGCCGAGCGCCTCGCGGGCGGCGTCGTCGGCCGGCCTGTGCTGTTCAAGAGCCTCCAGTTCGACCCCGAGCCGCCGGCCCTCGCGTTCTGCGACCCCAAGATCTCCGGCGGCATCTTCCTCGACATGGGCATCCACGAGTTCGACCTCGCCCGCTGGCTGATGGACGACGAGGTGGTCGAGGTCCACGCCTGGGGCTCGACGGCCGGCGTGCCCGAGCTGGCCACGGTGGGCGACTACGACAGTGCCGTTGTCAACCTGCGGTTCCGAAAGGGCGGCACGGGCTCGGTCGAGATGGCCCGCACCACCGTCTACGGCGAGGACGTCCGCACCGAGGTGGTCGGATCCGAGGGCAGCGTGTTCATCGGTCGCCTGCCGTATTCGCAGGGCTCGTTCGGGACCCGCGGCACGCTCACGATCGATGCCGTCGACCCCTCGCAGATGCGATTCGCGATCGCGTACGCGGCGCAGGTGCAGGCGTTCGTGGCCGCGCTCGCCGCCGGCCAGCCGGTCACCCCGACCGGCGAGGACGCGCTCGCAGCGCTGCGGATCTCCCTCGCCGCCCGCGATTCGGCCGAGCAGGGCCGCTCCATCACCCTCTAGGCCGATGGCCATGAGTGCCGTGCTCCCCGCCATCGGGCTCCAGGTCTGGGGCCAGTTCACGGACTGGCCCGCGCTCGCGGCCACGGCGCGTCGGGTCGAGGAGCTGGGCTTCTCAAGCCTCTACTCCAACGACCACCTGTTCCCGGCGGCGGGTGCCGACTACCAGGCGGAGGACGCGCCGCCTGGCCCGTTCCTCGAGGGCTGGATCACGCTCGCCGGGTTCGCGATGGTGACGAGCCGGATCGAGCTCGGCGTGCTGGTGAGCAGCGCTGGCTACCGCAACGTCGGGCTCCTCGTCAAGCAGGCGACCGCGGTCGACCACCTCTCCGGCGGCCGCGCGGTCCTCGGTCTGGGCGCGGGCTGGCATCCGCGTGACCACGCCGCCTTCGGCTTCGACCTGCCGACGATCCGGGAGCGGCTCGACCGACTCGAGGAGCAGGCGGCGGCGGCCCGGGCGCTGCTCGCTGGCGAGACCGTGACGACTGACGGGCGCTACGTCCAGCTCGACCGCGCCGTCAACTTGCCGGCACCTGTCCGCGACCGCGTCCCGCTGCTGATCGGCGGGAGCGGCGAGAAGCGCACGCTGCGGATCGTCGCACGGTACGCCGACGTCTGGAACGGCGAGGGCGACGCCGAGACGTGGGGTCGCAAGAACCGCATCCTCGATGAGCACTGCGCCGTCGTGGGCCGCGATCCGGGGGCGATCCGGCGGACGGTCGGCCTGCCGCCGGCCTCCATCCGCCCGACGCGCGCGGCCGCGGTCGAGGCGCTCGCGGAGCGATACCGGGCAAATGGCCTCGACGCCGACGAGGCGCGGGCGAGTGCCGAGGGGTCGCCGCTGGTCGGCACCGCGGACGAGGTCGCGGGCGCGCTGCGCGCCTACGCCGCTGCCGGAGCCGCCGAGGCGATCATCGACTGGCCGGCGCCGTTCGATGACGAGACGCTCGTGGCGCTCGCCCGGCTGACCGGCGCTCCGGTCTGACCGGTCGGCGTCAGCCCTCGCGGGCGGCGTCGAACGCCGCGACGATGTTCTCCGGCGGCACGCCCGCCTGGATGTTGTGCACAGCCGCGAAGACGAACCCGCCGCCGGGGGCGAAGTCGTCGATGCGCCGCCGGACCTCGTCGCGGACCTCCTGCGGTGTCCCGAACGGCAGGACCCTCTGCGTGTCGAGGCCACCGCCCCAGAACACGATGTCCTTCCCGTACGCCGCCTTGAGCCTCGCCGAGCCCATGCCGCGCGCCGAGACCTGGACCGGGTTGAGCACGTCCACCCCGATGTCGATGAGGTGTGGGATCAGCTCGAACACGGCGCCGCAGCCGTGGTACATGAGCTTGGCGTCGGTCGCGGCGTGGATGGCGTCGAACAGCCGGCGCTGGCGGGGCTTGATCAGCGCCTGGTAGAGCTCCGGGCCGATCATCCAGTCGAGTTGCGTGGCCACGTCGTCGCCGTACTGGTACACGTCGATCAGGTGGCCGACCTCCGCGAGATAGCGTCGCGCCTCCTCGACGAGGAAGTCGGTGATCCCGTCGAGAAGGCGCTCGGCCGCGGGACGGTCGGAGAGCATCGCCATCATGAACTCCTCCATGCCGGCCATGAGGCACGCCTGCTCGAAGATCCCGGAGCCCAGGTTCGCTGCGCCGACGAGCGCGTAGTCGGTCTCCGTGCGCAGCCGCTCGGCCTCAGCGCGCAGGGCGGCGAGCTCGTCTGCCGTCTCGAACTCGGGCCAACGGTAGGCGTCGATCGCCGCGTCGCTCACCTCGCGGAGCGGATGGCCGACCCAGTCGTAGTAGAGCCCGCCGCGCTTGGGCATGCGCAGCGTGGCGCCCCAGGCGTCAGTCCAGGCCCGGTAGGCGCCGTCGTCGCGGAGTTCCGGGCGGAAGGCGAGCTCGGGCGGCATGGCGACGGCCCGGGTGTCGGCACCGAGCCGCGCGAGGATGTCGTCGCCGAGGTAGGGCAGCTGTTGGGTCTGCTCGAAGATGGCGTCCGGGTCGGCCGGTGCGAGCCCGAGGTGGGCGCGGAGGGGTCCGTACGCGCCGCTGGTGATCGAGGTGGCGAGCGTGCCCCCGATGTCGATTGGGACCCGGTCCGACTCGCGGTGCGCCAGCGCTGCGGATACTCGCTCTCGCGGCGTCGTCACGTGCAGTCCCTCCTCGCGGCAACCCTCTCAGCATCCGGGCGGGTGCGACCGCACGGCAACGCTAGTCGGTCCGGGGGTCTAGCGCAAGCGGTTGCGTTGCTGCACAATACGCATTCTCATGGGCACGGCCGCCACCGGTCCGACCCTCGGCACGACGCCTTGCGCCCTGTCATTGCCTCGCACACTGAAGATTGCACGCAGCCGGCACCCGCCATTCACGCAGCGGAGCGGCGGCCCGGAAACGAAAGGGGAGCCTGCGATGCCCGGACCCGGAATCGAGCTGATCGGCGACGAGGAGACCGCGGAAGTCCTCGAGGTGATGGCGAGCCGCTTCCTGAGCCGGTACGGCCCGGCCGACAACCCCGCGTTCGGCGCCAAGGTGCACAAGGTCGAGGAGGCGCTGGCCAAGCTCGCCGGCGTGAACCACGGCCTCGCCATCAGCGGCGGCGGCTCGGCGGCCCTCTGGATCGCGATGCTCGCGCTGGGCATCGGCCCCGGCGACGAGGTCATCGTCCCGGGCTTTACCTACGTCGCCTCGATCTCGTCGATCGTCTACACGGGCGCCACGCCGGTGCTCGCCGAGATCGACGACTCGTTCTGCCTCGACCCGCAGGACGTCGCCGCGAGAATCACGCCCCGCACGAAGGCGATCCTCGTCGTCCACATGCTCGGCGGCGTCGCCCGGCTCGATGAGCTCAAGACCCTCGCGGACGCCAACGGCATCGCCCTGATCGAGGATTGCGCCCAGGCGTTCGGGGCGACCTATCAGGGTCAGGGCGTCGGTGGCATCGGCACGATCGGCACGTACTCGTTCAACGAGTACAAGACCATCACCTGCGGCGACGGCGGCGCCCTGGTCACCAACGACCAGACGCTCTACGAGCGAGCGTTCGCCATGCACGACCAGGGCCACGCCCCGTTCCGCCTCGAGAGCAAGTACGCGGAGCGCCCGTTCCTGGGCATGAACTTCCGCATGACCGAGCTCTCGGGCGCCGTCCTGGTGGCCCAGCTGCGCAAGCTCGACATGATCAAGTCGCACCTGCGCGCCAACAAGGCCATCGTGAAGTCGATCCTGCGCGACGTGCCCGGGCTCGAGTTCCGCACGCTCGTCGACCCCGAGGGCGACCTCGCGACGCACCTGGTGGTGATCCTGCCGACCAAGGAGGCCGCGGAGGCGGTCGCCAAGGATGTCGGGTCCATCACCCTGGGCACGTCGGGCTGGCACGTGTACAACCACATGGACCACGTGCTCTCACGCCGCACCGTGACGGGCAAGGGCTGCCCGTTCGACTGCGGCCACGCCGACCACAACGTAGGCGAGTACCACCCGGGCATGCTGCCCCAGACCGACGGCCTCGTGGACCGGGCGATCAGCATCGGCATCGGCGTCCGCGACGGGAACCTCGCGCCGTTCGGGCTGCGGATGATGAGCACGGCAGAGGACGCCCAGGCGGTCGGCGCGAAGTTCGCCGGGGCCGCGCGCCGCGCGATCGGCTAGGGGACGGGGCCCGTCCCTAGGGGCGGCCTCGCAGCCTCGCCTCGAGCCGCCCGAGCGCGCCGTCAAGGAAGGCGGTCATCCGATCGCGCTCGCCGGCACTCGCGACGGTGGCCACGTCGGCGACCCAGGTGCGGGCGCCCAGGATGACCTGCGCGACGACCGCGGCATCGTCCTCGGGAGGTGCTGCCGACCGTCCGGCGACCTCGATGTAGACGGGCGAGGTGTGCGCTGCCATCGAGGTCCCGAAGACCGACTCGATGTGGTGCGGGCTGCGCGACCTTGCGGCGATCCAGCAGGAGCCGGCGATCTCGAGCTCCTCGTCCATCACGAGCTCGGTCGCAGGCGATGTGGCGGCGGCGCTCGCGACAACGCGGCCGTCGAGCACGAGCTCGAGGTCGCTGATCACCGGCTGCGCGGAGCGCGCGACGGCGTGGACGGCGACGCGCCCCGCCGATCCGAGCCGTACCGTGGCGCCGGGCTCCTGGCCGTCGACCGTCAGCGCCAGCATCGGGCCTGACGTGACGAACGTCCCGCCGGCACGGATGGCGCTCGCCCAGGTCGCGAAGTCGAGCGCCTCGTCCGGGGCGAGCCGCGCGTACGTGCGCACCGCGCCGACCGGCACCTCGGCGGACATCTTGTCCGTGCCGCCGACGATCGGCAGGCGGTAGCCGAGGCGCAGGTATCGGTACCACTCGAGGATCATCGGGTCGTCGAGGCCGGGCGGGAGCGCCTGCGCCTCGATCGCGTCGATGCGCCCCGCGACGATGTCCGCGGCGATCTCCGCGTAGGGGAGCGGGAAGTGGGCGCCGATGACGAGGCCGCCGTCCGCTCGGCACCGCTCCGCCCAGTCGGCGAGCAGCACCTCGAGCGCCCCGCCGATCCGGCCCTCGGGCGGGCCGCCACTCGCGAGCGGGAGCGTCGGGTGCCGGGCGCCCAGCAGGGCCAGGTGCCCGAGCACGTTCTGGCGGTTCTCGGTGCCCATGACGATCTGCGGACGCCCGGGCGCGGGCGTGCTCGAGCCCCATGGGAGGTCGCTGATGCCGGTGAACAGGTCGGCCCACTGCGTCGCGAGCACGTGCACGAGGTCGACGTCTTCGGCCGCTGCCTGCAGCAGGGCCGTGCTCGGCGCGAGGAAGTGGACGTGCCCGTCGCTCGTGACCCAGCGCTCTGCGCGCATGTCGATGGGGCGCTCGAGCGTGATCTCGAGGCGGCGCAGATCGGGCGCCACGGCGAGCTCCTGGCGGACGGGGCGACGCTCGAAGCCCGCCACGACCTCGAGCGCGACCGGGCCCGGCGGCAGGTGGACGGTGAACGTCCCCGGCACGTATGCGTAGGCGTCCGGGCCCAGGATCAGGTCGCCGCCGAAGTCCTCGAGGAGCCCCGGGTTGACCTCGTCGCGGTGGCTGTCCGGCGGGAGGTACCGGCCATCGCGGGTGGTGAAGCGGACGCGGGACGGGATGGGCTGACCCGAGCCGCCGTCGCGGACGGTGACCTCGACGGGGATGGTCGGGGAGGGGAGCAGCACGATGGACTGGCCGGCCGGGCCCCTGCGCGGCTCGCCGGAGCGCAGCTCTGCCACGGGTACGGGCCACCCGTCGAGGTCGAGGACCGCGTCAGCCGACGCCGTGAGGTCGACGATCCGCGCGCTGCCGGCAGGGTCGTCAACGTCATCGCGCCGCGGGGATCCCCAGCCGATGACGCGCTCGGTGGCGGGCGCAGCGCGTTCGGCGGACTGACCCGGCGTCACGAGCGGCTGGGAGCGGATCACCGTGCCGAGGTCGATCGCGGGGAGCCGGGCTAGGCCCTCGACGCGGACCGCCACGCGGGGCTCGCGCCACAGCGGGTCGCCGGATCCGGCGAACAGCGTGACCGCGGCTAGGACCACGAGGCTGCCCGGGTGCCCGGCCGCCAGCGGCTCGATCTCGAGCGCAAGCGGGACGAAGTCGGGCCCGAGCGGGATCGCGTGCAGCCACAGGTACGCGTCGTCCTCGGCGCTCGGGACGAGGTCGGACACGCCCACGACGTTGCCGCCGTACTTGCCGGGGATGACCGTGAGGGCGCCAGCCTGGCCGACAGGAGCGTAGCGGCCCGGCGTCTGGCGGTCGTGGGGCCCGCGCCAGTCGAGGGGCTCGTTGTCGAGGTGGGTCACCGACGCGAAGGCGACCGACCCCCAGCCGAGGATGCCGTCGTTGACCTCGAACCGGCGGCGGACGGTCCGCTCGACGCGCCGACCATCACGGGCGACGACGGTGTAGCGGGCGAGGGGCTGCCCGATCGGGACCACGTGTCCGGCCGGGATCGCGTCCGGCCGGCGGCCGGCCTCATCGCTCCAGATATCGCACAGGTGGGCGACCACGACATGCGAGACGGGCGCTTCTGCCTCGAGCCCGATCTCCAGGGGCGCGTCGAGTGCGACCCAGCGCGGCTCCGTGTCGCCGCCAGCCGGCCCGGCATCCACCGCGATACCCCGCCAGACCTGAGCTCCGGAGGGCAGTCGCCCGAGGGCCGAACCGAGGAGGGGATGGAGTCGCTCGCGTGCCTGCAGCGGAGACAGGTTGCGGTTAGAGTCCAGCATGACCGGGCGCGCGAGGTGACTCGCCCGTCCTGCAGGGCGGTCTTCGCGAATCGGCACGAGATCGTCGCATTGACTCCGCACGACCCCGACAGTAGCATCGCGCAAGCGGTTGCACTAGAGGTCCCCGTTGACGCTGTTGTGGAGGACTCAGGAAATCGAATCGCCGATCGCCGCGTGTCAGCCCAGCGTCGCCTGGCGACACGCGCAGTGCGCCTCGAACCTTGTGCCAGCCCTCGAGACAACGGTGATCACCTGTGGCTGACGCGCAGCCCGCGATCGAGCTGATCGCCGCCACCAAGCGCTACGGCGAATCGCTCGCCCTCGACGCCGTCGACCTCCGCATCATGCCCGGCGAGTTCTTCTGCCTCCTCGGCCCGTCCGGGTGCGGCAAGACCACGACGCTCAACCTGATCGGCGGTTTCATCCCGCTCACGTCCGGCGAGCTGCGCATCGAGGGCCGCAAGGTCCACGACCTGCCGCCGCACAAGCGCAACGTGAACACCGTCTTCCAGAACTACGCGCTCTTCCCGCATATGACCGTGGCCGAGAACGTGGCGTTCGGGCTCAAGATGGAGAAGGTCAGCAAGGACGAGACGAAGCGCCGCACGGCGGAGTACCTCGACCTCGTCGGCCTCGGCGGTTTCGGCAATCGGCTGCCGTCCCAGATGTCCGGTGGCCAGCAGCAGCGCGTGGCGCTCGCCCGCGCCCTTGTCAAGGAGCCAGCGGTGCTCCTCCTCGATGAGCCGCTCGGCGCGCTCGACCTCAAGCTGCGCAAGCAGATGCAGACCGAGCTGGCTAGGATCCACCGCCAGGTCGGCACGACGTTCGTGTTCGTGACGCACGATCAGGAAGAAGCCCTCTCCATGGCGACGACAATCGCCATCATGTCCGGTGGCCGCGTCCTGCAGCAGGGTTCGCCGCGCGACGTCTACAACCGTCCCGCGAACCGATTCGTCGCCAACTTCGTCGGCGACACGAACTTCATCGAGGGCACGGTGCGCGCGGAGGGCGGGGAGGCGCGCCTCGTGGTCGAGGGCGGTTCAGTCGCGCTCCCTGCGGCTGCGCCCGACGGTCCGGCGACCCTGATGGTCCGCCCGGAGTACCTCAAGCTGCGGCCGATCGCGGAGGCGACGGGCGTGAGCGGCGTGCGCGGGCGGATCGCGAACATCGCCTTCCTTGGCAACCACACACGGGTCACGGTGTCGACTGGCGCCGGGGACCTCGTCACGGTCATCCCACACGGGCTTGACGACGGGACCACCGACAGCGCCCAGGCACTGGGCGACGAGGTATGGGTCTGGTGGCGTCCCGATCGCGGGGCCCTGATCCGGGAGTGAATCGGACATCAGGAGGAGGAAGCTCGGCATGGACGAACTGACCCGGCAGCTCCGGCGTCGCGAATTCCTCAAGCTTGCGGGGGCGGTCGGCGCCACCGCGGGCCTGGGAGCCTTCTTGGCCGCATGCGGCGCCTCAACCGCCAGCACCGCAGCATCGGCGGTGGCATCCGCCGCCCCGTCCGCCGCCCCGTCGATGGCCCCGACTGCCGCCGCTAGCGCGGCCGCCTCGGTTGCCGCTTCCGTCGCGCCGACCCCCGGCCCGACCGGCACGTTCAACTGGCTCACCTGGAGCGACCACTGGTACCAGGCTGAGCTCGACAACATCAAGGCCGCGATCAACATCTCGGCCAACGTCACGAGCTTCAGCGACAACATCGACGCCTACACCAAGATCCAGCAGGTCGGCGGCCAGGTCGACATGGTCTCCGGTGATGCGCTCTGGGTGCCGCATTACTACGAATCCCAGCTGATCGACCCGTTCGACATCAACTCGCTCCAGGTCGCGAGCCAGCTGTACTCCGTGGCGCGTGCGTTCTCGATCTGGACCACGCCCGCGGGCTACCTCGGGTACCCCAACGGCTGGTCGCCGGTCCAGATCACCTACGACCCCGCGCACGTCACCGCCGGCGCGGACTCCTGGCAGCTGCTGCTCGACCCCAAGTACAAGAAGCGCGTCATCGTCGAGGACCAGCCGGTCGAGATCATGGCGTACATGGGCAAGGCCGCCGGGGTCAAGGACCCGTACAACATGACGGCGGACGAGATCGCCCAGGCCAAGGCGCTGCTCGTCCAGCTCAAGCCGAACATCCTGCGCCTCGCGCCGCAGAACACGGACACGATCGCCGCGCTCAAGAACGGCGAGGCGTGGATCGCCACGATCAACCTCGGCGCCGACATCAGCGTCAAGAACCAGGGCGGTCCCGAGCTGACCACGTTCACGCCCAAGGAGGGGACCATCGGCTGGATGGACTCCGAGATGATCGTGCACGGCGGCGGCAACACGAACCTGCTCATGCCGTTCCTCGAGGCGCACGAGCAGGCCGAGAACGTTGCGGCGAACTTCATGATCAACAAGCGGCCGCTGTTCAACGAGAAGGCCTACAAACTGCTCATCAACCAGGGGCAGCAGGAACTGGCTGACCACATGCTCTACAACAAGCCTGAGACCGTGAACACCATGACCCTCAAGGGCCCGGGCTCGTCCACGCAGGCGGTCATCGCAGCGTTCAACGACGTCTTCGGCGCCTGACGCTCGGCGAGCAGGAGCCACTCCTCCATGACAGGTGAAGTCCGCGACGGCGCCGGAGCGGCGCCGCTCGCGGGCTCCTCCAACGGGTTCCTCAAGCGAGCCGGCAGGGCAGTCCCAGCCCTGCCGGGTCTCGCTGTCCTGCTGTTCTTGTTCGTCGTCCCGATGCTGATCATGTTCCTGTTCAGCTTCTGGAAGACCAACGGGGACTTCAAGGTCGTCCAGGAATGGAACATCGGGAACTACCTTCGGTTCTTCACCGAGGGGACGTACCTGCGGACGTTCGTCAAGACTCTGGTCATGGGCACGATCGTCACGATCGCGGCCCTGGGGATCTCGCTGCCGTTCGCCTACTTCCTGGTGCGCTACACCGGCCAGCGAACGCAGCGGATCGTGCTGCTCGCGGTCATCGTGCCCTTCTGGACAAGCTATCTGCTCCGCGTCTACGCCTGGCAGGCAATCCTCGGTGAGCACGGGGCGCTCAACCAGTTCTTCATGGGCATCGGGCTGATCGACAAGCCGTCGATGTTCTTCGTCTACGACGACCCGGGCGTGTTCGTCGTCCTCACGTACGTGTACTTCCCATTTGCCGTCCTGGCGCTCTACTCCGCGCTCGAGAAGTTCGACTTCACGCAGCTGACGGCCGCGCAGGACCTCGGCGCCCGGCCCGATCAGGCCTTCCGGTACATCCTGCTGCCGCAGATCCGCGCGGGCGTGATCACGGCGTGCATCTTCGTGTTCATCCCGATCCTGGGCGAGTTCCTGACGCCGACGCTCGTGGGCGGGGCGCAGAGCAGCCTGATCGCGAACCTGATCGTGAACTACCTGCGTCAGGCCCAGTTCCCAGAGGGGGCCGCCCTCGCCATCATCATCGCGGGCTTCGTGACGCTCGTGATGATCGTCTTCCGGAAGTCCTTCCGGGTCGAGGACGTGGTGACCCGTGCCTAAGAAGGCCAGTCCCGTCGATTCGATGCCCGTCGGCCGGTTCGCCCGCCAGACTCGCTGGGGCCTGATCGCGCTGACCGGCGCGGTCCTCGTGTTCCTCTACCTTCCGATCGCGTTCTTGATCCTGTTCTCCTTCGAAACGGCCGCCACGCCCGGACTGCCGATTACCGGCCTGACCCTCCACTGGTATCAGGTCCTGTTCGCCGACGGCTCCATCCAGAAGGCCGTGGGCACCTCGGTCCTCGTGGCGCTGATCGTCACCGTGATCGCCACGATCGTCGGCACGATGGTCGCGTTTCCCCTGGTGCGCGGCGGTCTGCCCAAGCCGGGCGTGCTCCGCCTTGGGTTCACCATGCCGATCATGATCCCGGGCGTGCTGCTGGGCATCGGGCTGCTGATCTTCTTCCGGCAGGTGCTCAAAGTGCCGCTGGGCCTGCAGACGGTCGTCGCGGGCCATCTCGTGTTCACGATCCCATTCGTGGTCCTGATCGTCTCGGCGCGCCTCCAGGGGTTCGACCGGCGCCTGGAGTGGGCGGCGGCGGACCTCGGCGCGGATACGCGACGGACCCTGCGCTACATCGTGCTGCCGCTGATCGCGCCCGCGATCCTCGCTGGAGCCCTGATGTGCGTCACGCTCTCGATCGACGAGTTCGTGATCACGTTCTTCACCATCGGGCCGCAGCAGACCCTGCCGCTCTACATCTACACGCAGATCAAGTTCGGCGTGACCCCCGAGGTCAACGCGTTGGCGACCCTCATGCTCGCGGTGACGATGACCCTGCTGCTGCTCGGCACCGGGCTCATGGCCCTGCGCGGACGGGTCACGGCACGACGCCGGAGGAACGCCGAGCAGCTCTGAGGCGCGTCGCGCGAACTCAGCTCCCGCGGATCGTGCTCTCGCGCACGACCAGCTCGACCGGCAGCACCATCGATGGGCGCAGCGACCCGTGCTCGATGGCCCACGTCAGCTCGGCGACGGCCATCGCGCCCATCTCGGCGGCGGGCTGGCGAACGGTGGTGAGCCGCGGGTTCGAGATCTCGGCGAACGAGGTGTTGTCGAACCCGGCCACTGCCATGTCCCGGGGCACCGAGATGCCGATCGTGCGCAGCCCGTCGAGGAGGCCCAGGGCCACGCGGTCGTCGTACCCGAGGGCGCCGTCGACCCCGGCGGCGACGAGCTCCGCGGCGACGGCGGGCCGGTCGTCCGGCTGCCACGGCAGGTAGGTCACCGGCGTGTCGCCCAGGCAGCGGGCCACCTCTGCCGCCACGACCTCGGCGCGGATGGCGTTGGCGGCGCCGCCCTCGATACCCACGTACGCGATGCGACGGCAGTCCTGCTCGACCAGGTGCTCGACGAGCGCACGGATGCCGGCCGGCTCGTCGGGCCGGATGCAGCCCAGGGGAAGCTCGGCGCGACGCCCTTTGTGCATGCGCTCGGTGTTCATCGAGACCACAGGGCTCGGGCGCGTGAGGGTGCGGACCGAGCCGAGGTCGAGGTAGCAGCCCATGAGCGCGAGGCCGTCGACGCGGTGGGAGGCGAATTCGCTGATGGCACGCCGCTCGCGCTCCGTGTCCCCGAGGCTGTTCGCGACGATCGTCGTGTAGCCGGCCGCGTGAGCCGCCTGCTCGAAGCCCGACACCACCGACCCGTGGATCGGGTCCGTCACGTCGGGCACCAGCAGGCCGAGCACGCTGCTCGCGCGGAGCGCGAGGCTCCGCGCGACCAGGTCCGGCATGTAGGCGAGCGCCGCTGCCGCGATCCGGACCCGTTCCCGGGTGGCCTCGCTGATCTGCTGATCGTCCTTGAGGGCGCGAGAGGCGGTCGAGACCGAGACCCCGGACTCCCGGGCCACGTCACGGAGCGTCGCGCGTCGGTCAGAGCTCACCGGCCACCTCTACGCCAGCCCGGGGCAACGGGAACACGACGGCGGTCCGTGCCTGTTGTGCCGTGGTCATCGGGGCTGGCTGCCTCCCTGCCCGCATTGTGCAAGCGATTGCGAGGTAGGGCAAGCCGCGATGGCGCTGGCTGAACCGACGAGGCGAGCTTCTCAGCAGGCGAGGCGGGTTGTCAGCCGGCGGCTGCCGGGGTCCGGGCGATCCGCGCTGACAGTCTCGTGGCGCGCCTGCCGAGGTCCGCCTCGACCCGAGGGTAGGGGCGCCCAAGCACGCGTGACCGTTCCAAGATCCGCCATGCGGCCCGGGTGGCCGCGAGTGCCCCTCGGGGATCGGCGAGCCGGTGCTCGCGGAGCTTGGCGACCTCGATCCAGGCGATCGCGCCGAGCGCCCCGCCGGCGCCCGCGGCCGACTGCCAAGCCTCGGCGGCCTCTGCCCAGCGCCCGAGCCGCCGGAGCGTCCTCGCGCGCTCTGCGGCGATCCGCTCGTCCGTCCACGCGTTGCCGGCGTCCCAGGGCGCTGTGCTCGGCTCGGGGCCCAGCGGCCCGCCGCGGCCCGCCGCCAGCTCTCCACGCCAGCCGCCTCTCGGTGCGTGACCGCCGAAGTGGGGCCGCGTCCGGGGCTCCCACCAGCCGGCCCCGGGCCG
>Ga0315271_10000065_pt1 | contig 45295 bp, 37 predicted proteins | sample C3_top_MG_FD_204664 | JGI IMG/M metagenome (GOLD analysis project Ga0315271, IMG submission 204664) | Sediment microbial communities from Yellowstone Lake, YNP, Wyoming, USA - C3_top | ecosystem: Environmental > Aquatic > Freshwater > Lake > Sediment | place: USA: Wyoming | collected 2017-08-01
TCCCGACCTCCTCCGCCACCGTGATCTGGACGTGGTCGATGGTCTTCTGGTCCCAGTCGTTGATGAAGAGGGAGTTGGCGAAGCGCAGCGCCAGCAGGTTGAGGATCGTTTCCTTGCCGAGGTAGTGGTCGATCCGGTAGACCTGCGGCTCCGGGAAGACGGCGCCCACCGCGTCGTTGATGGCCCGGGAGGAGGCGAGATCCGTGCCGATGGGCTTCTCCAGCACCACGCGCGTCCGCTCCGTGGCGAGCCCCGCGGCCGTGAGCCCGGTGCAGATCGGCCCGAACAGGGCAGGCGCCACGGCGCAGTAGGTCACCGTCTCGCGCCGCTTCTGGTCGACCCTCTCCCGGAGCCGGCCGTACTGGTCGGGTTGCGTCAGGTCGACCTTCGCATACCGCAGCCGCCGGGCGAAGCGCTCCCAGACCGCGGCGTCGACTGGTTCCTTCATGAAGGTTTCCAGGCTCTGGCGGGCTTGGGCGACGTACCCCTCGTCGGTGGACTCGTCCCGCGACACCCCGACGATCGTGGTCTCGGGGGCGATCATCTCCGCCTTTTCCAGCTGATACAGCGACGGCACGAGTTTGCGACGGGCCAGATCGCCCATGGCGCCGAACAGGACCAGGTCACAGCTCTTCATGGTTCCTCCTCAGGACAGATCCGTGAACACCGCCGCGTCCCCGATCGCCAGCACCAGCTTCGCCGGGCAGCCGGAAACAGCGCATGATTCGTCGTTGAACCTACCGTAGGCCTCGCGCTTCGCCTCGCCGGCGAAGATCAGGACGGCGGCGGCGGCAGTCTGTATCAGCGAGAGCGAGGAGGTCATCCTCCCCGGCGGCGGCTTCGGGGAGTCGTCCATCACGATGAAGCCGTGGTGCCGGTCCTCGACGGAGTGGTGGCGCGGGAACAGGGCGCCCACGTGGCCGTCCTCCCCGGCGCTCAGCAGGACGACGTCGTATCGGAAGCCGAGGCCGGCGAGTTCCCGCTCGTAGCGCGCCGCGCCACGGTCCGCGCTGCCGGGGTCGAAGACGAAGGGGTGGGCGTTGCCCGGGTCGATCCTGCCCGCCTGGGCCAGCGGGGCGACGAGGTGGTCGCGCAGCAGCTTGAAATTGCTGTCGGGGTGGTCGACCGGCACCAGCCGCTCGTCGACGATGAAGAAGTGCACGCGCCGCCAGTCGAGCTCCTCCCGGAGCATCGTCTGGAAGATGGTTGCGGCGCTTCTCCCCCCCGGCACCGCCAGGATCGCCCGACCCCTGGCCGCCAGCACCGCCCTGACCTTCTCGCAAAGGTGCCGTCCCGCGGCCTGCAGGAGCCGTTCATGATCCTGGTCCCGGATGATCGCCGTCATGTCATGCTCCTTGTGACGCGGGCTGCCCCGCCAGGGAGAGCGCCACGTGCACGACGCCGTCCTCGGTCGACTGCCGCATCGGCAGCCCGCTGCGGGCGAACACGGCCAGCATTCCCCGGTTGCCCGGGAGCACCTCGGCCGTGAGTTCCGACACCCCCTGCCGCCGGGCGATGCGCGCCAGGTGCTTGAGAAGCAGACCGGCGATCCCCTGCCCCTGGTAGTCCTCCTCCACGGTGAAGGCGACCTCGGCGCCGCTGCCGGCGCCCGGCGGCCCGTTCAGCAGGTAGCGCCCCGCGCCGATGATCGTCTCGTCGCCGGCGCCGTCCGGGACCGTGACCACCAGCGCGACGGTGCTTTCGAAATCGACCTCGGTCGCGGCCCGCAATTCCTCGTCGGAGGGCTGGCCCCGGTGCGAGAAGAACCGCGTGTAGACGGAGCCGGGCTCCAGCTTGGCGAAGGCCTCGCCGAGCCTCTGCCGGTCGTCGGGCCGGATGGCGCGCACGCTGACAGCCGTGCCGCCCTTGAGCGTCTCGGACTCGGCGTAGCCGCGCGCGCCCGCTGCGCTCACGCGGCGCCCCCCGTCCCCTGGGCCTGGATGGCGGTAATGAGGACGGTGTTGACGATGTCGGTGACGGTGCAGCCGCGGCTCAGGTCGTTGACCGGCTTGTTCAAACCCTGCAGCACCGGTCCGATCGCGACGGCGTCCGCCGCGCGCTGAACGGCCTTGTAGGCGTTGTTGCCGGCGTTGAGGTCCGGGAAGATGAAGACGGTCGCCCGGCCGGCGACCTCGCTCTTGGGGAGCTTGACCCGCGCGACGTCGGGGTCGATGGCCGCGTCGTACTGGATGGGACCTTCGAGCATGAGATCCGGGCGAAGCTGTCGGGCGATCCGGGTCGCCTCCTTCACCTTGTCGACGTCCGCCCCTTTGCCGGACTCCCCCGTCGAGTACGACAGCATCGCGACGCGGGGCTCGATGCCGAAGCTTCGAGCGGTGTCGGCGGAGCTGACGGCGATGTGGGCGAGCTGTTCGGCGTCCGGGTCGGGGTTGATCGCGCAGTCGCCGTAGACCAGGACGCGGTCCGGGAGGCACATGAAGAAGACGCTCGAGACGATCGAGACGCCTGGTCGGGTCCTGACGAACTCCAGGGCCGGGCGAATCGTGTGCTGTGTCGTGTGGACCGCCCCGGAGACCATGCCGTCGGCCAGGCCGCGGTGAACCATCATCGTCCCGAAGTAGCTGACGTCGGCCATCGCGTCGATCGCCATCTGGGGGGAGATTCCCTTGTGCTTGCGCAGTTCGTAATAGGTCTTCCCGAAATCCTCCCGCCACTCGGACGAGAGGGGGTCGACAATCCGCACGCCGTCGAGACAGAGCCCGAGGGCGGCGATCTTCTCGCCGACCTCGGCGGGGTTCCCGAGCAGCGTGAGGTTCACGACGTCTCGCAGCCGCACGATCTCCGCCGCCCGCAGGACCCGCTCCTCCGCGCCCTCGGGCAGGACGATGTGGCGGCGCATCGACCGGGCGCGGCTCAGCAGTTCGTGCTGGAACATCAGCGGCGTGACGCGCGAGGAGCGCATGACGGCGATGCGCTCTTCCAGCCGGCCCCGGTCGACGCTCGACTCGAAGACGCCGAGCGCCCGGGCGATCTTCCTCGGGCTTTCGGGGCCGATCCCCGCGTACACCCCGGCGACCGAGATCGCGGTCGAGAAGGTGTCCGTTCGCACCGAGAGGATAGGCACCGCGGAGCGTTTCAATCCCTCGAGGAGGCGCTCCACCTGGGGCGCAGGCCGGAATCCGCCGGTGAGGACGAGCCCGGCGACCCGCGGGTACGACGAGGCTGCGTCGGCCAGCAGCGTGCCGACCGTGATGTCGGCGCGGTCGCCGGGCGTGATGACCAGGCTGCCCTCCTCCAGGTGGTCCAGGAAGTGGGGCAGCTCCATCGCCGCCACCTTGAAGTGCAGCACCTCCCCGTCGAGCCGGTGCGGGTCCCCGTGCAGCATCTCGGCGCCGAGCGCCTCCCGGATTTCTCCGACCGTGGGCTTGTCGAGGAAGGGGTCGGCGGGCAGGATGAACACCGGCGACTCGCCGGGCTCGCCGGCGCGGAGCCTGGCGGCGGCCGCGGCCGCCGCGTCGGGCGCGACCCGGTTGACGACCACCGCGAGCAGGTCGCACTTCTTCTCCGCGAGGGAATCGGCCAGCACGCGCACGGCGTCGGTGACCTCCTCAGCGGATCGCCCCTGCCCGGCGATGACAGCCAGCAGCGGTGTGCCCAGGTTCCGCGCCACCTCGACGTTGAACTCGAACTCCAGCGCGGTGTGCAGGGCCCGATAGTCGGTGCCCGCGCAGACAACGAAGTCGCACTTCTCGGCGAGCCGCCGGTAACTCTCGAGGATCAGGGTGTACAGCTCCTGCTCCCGGCCCCCGGAGAGCAGTTCCCGCGCGGTTTCACTGCTGACGCCGGATGCGCTCACGAGCGGGGTCGCGGCCGCGTACCGGCTCGCGACGAGGGCCGTCAGCCGGTCGGGGGCCGCCGCGTCCCCGACGAGGGGGCGGAAGAAGCCCACCTTCCGCCCGTGCCCCGCGAGAAGCTCCGTCACACCGAGCACGACGAGGGATTTCCCGCTGCCGGGTCCCGTCCCGCTGATGTAGACGCTGTTCGCCATCCGTTACCTCCCTGCGGTCAACGAACCGGGTTCTGCGACTGCGCACCTTCCACCAGGGCGAGGGTGTGCCGCGCGATCATCAGCTCCTCGTTGGTCGGCACCACCCAGGCCGAGACGGCGCTCCCCTCCGGCGAGATGCGGGGACCGCCGCGGCGGTTGGCGTCGGCGTCCAGCGCGACGCCGAGCCAGGCGCAGGCTTCGACGATCCGCGCGCGGATCTCGGCCGAGTTCTCGCCGACCCCTGCCGTGAACACCAGTCCGTCGACGCCGCCGAGCACCGCGGCGAGCGCGCCGATCTCCCGCGCGACGCGGTAGACGAAGAAGTCGACCGCCAGCCGCGCCCGCGGCTCGCTGCTCTCGAGCAGCACGCGCATGTCGTTGCTGACGCCGGAAATTCCGAGCAGCCCGGACTCCTTGTAGAGCAGCTTCTCGAGCACCGCGGCCGTCATACCGCGCTCGCCGACGAGGTAGAGCAGCACGCCGGGGTCGAGCGCGCCGGGGCGGGTGCCCATCGGCAGGCCGTCGAGCGCCGAGAAGCCCATCGTCGAGTCGACGCTCGCCCCGGCCCGCAGCGCGCAGATGCTCGCGCCGCTGCCGAGGTGCGCGACGATCACGCGCCCGTCCGCGATCGCGGGGGCGACCTGCGGCAGCGTCGCGGCGATGTACTCATAGGAGAGCCCGTGAAAGCCGTAGCGCCGCACCCCGGCCTCGTAGTATGCCCAGGGCAGCGCGTAGAGATCGGCGAGCTGCGGGTGGCCGCGGTGGAAGGCCGTGTCGAAGCACGCAACCTGCGGGACCTCGGGCCGCGTCTCGAGCAGCGTGCGGATCGCGGCCAGATTGTGCGGCTGGTGCAGCGGCGCGAGCGGGACCAGCCGCTCGAGCGCAGCGAGCACCGGTGCGTCGACCAGCAGCGGCCGGGAGAACTCCGGGCCGCCGTGGACCACGCGGTGGCCAACGGCGAGCAGAGGCGCGCCCGCCGCGAATTGCGCCCGCAACCAGTCGCCGGCGAGCACGACCGCGTCCTTCGCGTCGCGCGCCTCGGCGACCGGCAGCTCCCGCGCCTCAAGCGACGCGCCGGCGCCATCCTTGACTGCCAGCCGCGGCCGGGTGCCGAGGCCGTCGATCAGGCCCCGGGCGGTCAGTTCCAGGGCCTCCGTCCCCGTGCGGAAGAGCGAGAACTTCAGGCTGGACGAGCCTGCGTTTACGACCAGGATGAATCCTTGGCTCATGCTACGCCCCCGTGCGTGTCAGATCGATGATCTCCATGCGGTGGTTCGCCTCCGGGTGCTCTGGCGAAGGTCCCTCGGTCAGGATGACGAGATCCCCCGCCAGCCCGAGGTCGCCCGCCAGCCGCCTGGCGTAGCCGTTCCACCGCTCGGGGAAGTCAGCCTCGTGCACCGGGAAGACACCCGCCGAAAACTGCAGGTTTCGGCAGGTCGCCTCCAGCGGGCTCACGGCCACCGTCCAGACGGGGAACCGGAACCGCGCGATGTTGCGCGCCGTCGCGCCGCTGCGCGTCGGGACGAGCACCGCCGCGGGCAGCACGTGCTCCAGGCACGCCTCCACGCCGAGCGCGACGAGGTGGGCGGGGCGGATCCGGCCGGTGAGATCGACCCCCTTGAACAGCTCCCGCACGGTGGAGACGGGCCGCTGCGACTCCGTCGCGGCCGCGATTTTCGCCAGCATCCGCGTCGCGTCGACGGGGTACTTCCCCATCGCGGACTCGGCCGAGAGCATCACGCAGTCGGTCCCGTCGAGGATCGCGTTCGCCACGTCGGTGGCCTCCGCCCGCGTGGGGATGCGGCTCGCGGTCATCGACTCGAGCATCTGCGTCGCGGTGATGGCCGGCTTCGCCCGCTGGTTCGCCAGTCGCAGCAGGCGCTTCTGCACGAGGGCGATCCGGTCGATCGGGACTTCGACGCCGAGGTCGCCGCGGGCGATCATGATCCCGTCGGACGCCTCGAGGATCTCCTCGATGCGGTCGAGGGCTCCCGAACGTTCGATCTTGGCGATGATGAACGGGTGGTGGCCGAGTTCGGCGGCGGCCCTGCGCACCGCCTCCAGATCGGCCGCGCTCTCGACGAACGACTGGCTCACCGCGTCGACGCCGCACGAGAGCGCGAACGCCAGGCACTCGCGGTCCCGCTCGGTGAAGGCGCTGATCCCGAGGTCGATCCCCGGCAGATTGAGCCCCTTGCGGGAGCGCAGCTCGCCCCCGACGCGGACCGTGCAGTCGACCTCGGTGCCGTGCGCCTTCACGACCTCGAGCTGGATCTGGCCGTCGTTGAGGAAGAGGGTGTCCCCGGGCTTCACCACCTGGGGCAGCCGCGCGAACGTCATCGACACGCGTCCCCGGTCCCCGACGATCTCCTCCGTGGTGAGGACGAAGGGGTCGCCCGGCGTAAGGTCGACCGGCTCGGGAGCGATGGTGCCGATTCGCATCTTCGGCCCAGGGAGGTCGGCCATGATGGCGACGCGACGCCCAGCGGCGGCGGAAGCGGCCCGGAGCCTCTCGACGATCAGCTGGTGCGAAGCGAACTCGCCGTGGGAGAAGTTCAACCGCGCGACGTCCATGCCAGCCTCGATGAGCTGACGCATCACCTCGGGGGACTCGGAGGCGGGCCCGATGGTGCAGACGATCTTCGTCTTGTGGTCGGGGGTCTTCATGGTGGTCCTCCACGCTGCGTGAATAGCGTTTTCGTCCTCGGCTGCCGTCTTCAGTATGACATAGATCACCCAGGGGTATGAAGGGGGTACCCGGCCACTTTTCCCTCTCATAATGCCGGCGACCGGGCCCGTGGCGACCGCGCGCCGCGTTGGGCTTGCGTCTGGGGCGGTGGCGCCGGCCGCGCTGCACGCTGGAACAGTCGCCGAAGTGCCGCATCAGGTACTCGCCGCAGCCGGGAATGTGGCAGGTCACGGCGGCGAGGAGACACTCGGCCGCGACTGACAGAATTCAAGGACGCGGACAGCAGGGGCTTGAGACTGCGTTCTGAGTCATGACCATTCTTGAAGACGTTCTGATGCGGGAAGGAGCTATCCCGCATAGTTCTGCAAGGGTATCTGAAGTATAATGTGACCATCATTCGAGGCGGGTTGATCGTCCTCTCCCCTAGACGCTACGGAGGCTGAAGAAGATGAGGAGTGTAAAGGTTTTGCGTGCTCTGGTGGGCGCGTGTTCGCTGCTTCTCATTTCCTGCGCGACGACGCGGCAGGTTCAGGCCTGGAAAGATGGTTCCTATCAGGGGAAGATCAAGAAGACATTGGTGGTGACGGTCATGTCAGAGCCACTGATGAGAAACTTCATAGAACAGGAGTTTGTTGCGCAGTTCAAGGCCCGGGGTGTTGAAGGGGTTGCGAGCAACAAGATCATCTCCGCGGAACTGGCTCGCGACAAGGAAGCGGCTCTCTCCTTCATCAAGGGGTTGGGCTTCGGGACCGTGCTCGTCACGAGAAAGTTGGATCAACGATACTCAGACCGGGCAATGGGTGGCGGAGTCGGGTACATGCCAACGGGTTACGGCGGCGGGTGGGACGGGATCTACTACGACAGCTTTGTCGCAGTCGGGCTCCCCGTGGCGCAGTCTTCCGTGGATGTCTTCACGATGCAGATGAACGTGTATGATCTCCAGGAGGGGAAGATGATCTTCTCCGCCGTCTCGAACACGCATGTCGAGGGCGCGAAGGAGAAGGTCGTAGAGCCTTTTGTCAAAACCATGGTCAAGGAACTCGCCGGCGTCAAGTTGCTGTAACGCAGCCCCTCGAGAAGGTAAGGAGACGAACCCATGAACAGGATCTGCCGCGCCGCCCTGGCGGCGGCGTGCGCGCTGGTGCTCGGCGCCTGCGCGACCGCGAAATTCAACGCCACGTGGGTGAATCCCGAGGCCCAGACCCTCAGCTTCAAGGCGGGCGACAAGGTGCTGGCGCTGGTCGCGATTAAAAACGACGGGATGCGTCGAATGGCCGAGGACTCCCTCGCGCGCGCGATCAGCGCCCGCGGCCTGCAGGGAGTCCCCTCCTACACGGTCATCCCGACCGAGCTGACGAAGGACAAGGCGCACGCCGCGGCCGAGAAGGTCGGCGCCGCCGGCGCGGTGGTGATGCGCGTGCTGGCGAAGGACAAGGTGAGCGTCTCACAGATGAGCCAGTCGGGCAGCTACACCGCGTCCTGGAACAGCACCTCCGGCTGGAGCACGCCCTACAACCCGAGCGACATGCGTTCGGACACGGTCCTCGTCGTGGAAACGCTCGTCTACGACATGGGCCAGGAGAAGCTCGTGTGGGCCGGCCAGAGCCAGACCACGAACCCCTCGAAGGTCGACGGCTTGATCACGGAACTTGCGGACCAGACGGCCCTGCAGCTGCGGCAGCAGGGGCTGGTCAAGGAGCGCTGACAGGAATTCCCTGTCGCGCCTCGAAAGCGATTTCGGGGTCGTGATAACATTTGAGTTGTTCGACGAAAGACAGCGCGGGCAGTCGGACCGCGCGGCAGGGCGGAACGCCACAATCAACAGGAGGAGCGACGATGACAGCCGTGAAGCGGAAAATCTTCGGGAGCGCGCGCCTGGCGTGCGCGGTTGCGCTGGCGGTCGGCATCGCGGCGACAGGCGGCTGCACGGCCGATGAATCGTTCAAGGTCAACACCGCCGGAGACCGGCAGGAAGTCAACCTCGGCAGGTCCGGACCCGGCAAGTTCCACTTCGAGGCGAAGGGTTTCAACGACGAATTCATCGCCGACAGCGAGGGCAATGCCGAATTCGTCTATTTCTACCTCTACTCCGGCGACAACTTCTACTACAACGGGGACGGCAAGGGCTTCCTCTACATCCCTTACGCGTACCGGCGCAAAGGCTCCTCGTGCAACTACGGCAAGGTCAAGGGCCGCAGCGAGCATCCCGGCGATTGGCAGATCGATGCCTGCTACATGGACCAGCCCTGGGACTCGTCGAAGTGGTATTCCTTCGACATCGAGTGGGACGGGTCGAATATCTCCATCTCCGTCGACGGCGTGCTCAAGAACACGGGCAGCTACGGCTCCAATTCTCTGACCCTCATCGCCGGCATGGGCTGGCCTCCCGACGATCGCAGCGGGGAAGCCCTGAATCACGGCGGCGTCGTCGGCATGGAATACCGCAACTGGAGCTTCACGAAAAAGTAGCCGCACACCAGCGCCCGTGCCGGCAGGAGGGGCACGGGCGCCGCCCTTGCTGCTGCGTCGCGCGCACGCGGCCGGCAAGGCCATTCACGTGTGGACGGTGAACAAGCCCGAGGTGATGCTGCGCATGATCGAGCGCGGCGTTGGCAACATCATCACCGGAGAGACGAACCCATGGACTCCTTCGCCAACGCGACGTTCGACGAGATCGAGATCGGCCGGTCCCTCGCCGTTTCGCGCACCATCTCCCGGACCGATATCGAGTCCCTGGCGTTCGTTTCGGGAGACATCGACGAGGCCCACCTGGACCAGGAGTCGGGACCGGGGCGCGTGCCGTCGGCCGAATCGGTGGCCTGTGCCGTGGTGCACCCCTGCGGCCGCGACTCCCTGCTCGGTCCGATCGAGGCGGCGCGGGACGGGACCGGGGACTTGGTTGACCTGCGCCAATCCTTGCGTCCACCGGTCGCCTGAGCGCAGCAACGCACACGTGAGCGAGGCGGGGTAGCCGTGGGAACAGGGAACTTGGCCCGGCCGAAGGGCGGGGCGCTCGGCGACCAGTTCAAGGAGTTCCTGCACCAGGAGACCTCCGGCGCGATCGTCCTGCTGGTCGCGACGGTCTCCGCCGTGGCTATTGCCAACAGCCCGCTGGCGGCGTCCTACAACGCGGTGCTGCACACCAAAATCGGCCTCTTCTCCGGCGAACACGGGTTCGCGCAGTCGGTGCAGCACTGGGTCGACGACGCGCTCATGGCGCTCTTCTTCTTCGTCGTCGGCCTCGAAATCAAGCGCGAGGTCATCGTCGGCGAGCTGTCGTCGCTGCGCGGCGCCCTGCTGCCGATCTTCGCCGCGCTCGGCGGGATGCTGATGCCCGCTGGCATCTACCTGGCGCTGAACGCAGGCGGTCCCGGTTTGGCCGGCTGGGGCGTGCCGATGGCTACCGACATCGCGTTCGCGCTCGGGGTGCTCGCGCTGCTCGGCCCGCGCGTCCCGAGCGGCCTGAAGGTGTTCCTGGCGGCGCTCGCCATCGCCGACGACCTCGGGGCGATCCTCGTCATCGGATTCTTCTACACCGAGCAGGTCCACGGGGTGTGGCTCGCGGTTGCGCTCGTCCCCCTGGCGGCCCTCGTCGCGATGAACCGGCGCCACGTCGAAGAACCGCTCGCCTATCTCGCGGTCGGCGCGGCGCTGTGGTTTACGGTGCTGTCGTCGGGCATTCACGCCACGATCGCGGGCGTGGTCGCTGCGTTCACGGTCCCGGCCGCCGCGCGCCTGCGCCCCCTCGAGTTCACCAATGTCTGCCGGACCAAGCTTGCGCAGATCGAGGCTATCGAAGTGCCGGGCGCGCACACGCTCGAAGACGACCGGCAGCAGGAGTACGCGCTCGAGATCCAGCAGGCCGCGCTGCACAGCGTCGCCCCGCTCCAGCGTCTCGAGCGGGCCATGCACCCGTTCGCGACCTTCGTCGTTTTGCCGGCCTTCGCGCTTGCGAACGCGGGGATCCCGCTCCCCGGCGCCGGTCTGCGCTCGTCGGTCGCGCTGGGCATCATCCTGGGGCTTGTGGTCGGCAAACTCGCCGGGGTCTCGCTGGCCACCTGGCTCGCCGTGCGCACCGGCTTCGCCGATCTGCCTGCCGGCGTCGGGTGGCGTCACGTCGTCGGCGTCGGTGCGCTCGCGGGCATCGGTTTCACGATGTCGCTGTTCGTCGCCAACCTCGCCTTCGACACTGCGGTCGAGTCCTCCCAGGCCAAGTCCGCCATCTTCGCCGCCTCGATCGTGGCCGGGTTGCTCGGCTATGCGGCGCTGCGGTTCTGGGCGCCGCCGGCGGAGAACGGCAACGGCGGTTGACCGGCCGGTAGCCCCCGCTTCACGTTTTCAGAAAACGCCCTGCAGAGAGTGGTCTACTTCGTCACGCTGAACTCGATGCCGTAACTGTTCACTCCCGCATCCACGACGAACAGCCCCGAACGATGCTGGAAGCGCGGCCCGATCTTGATGACGAATCCCCGCTTCGTCCTGGCCTTGACCCCGATGCCATACGTAAAAAAGCCGAGAACGGAATCTTCGACGATGTGCGGGTCGGGCGTGTAGCTCAGCCACCCGACCCCGGCGCCGATCTCCCCGTAGAGACTCCACCCCTTGTGTGAAAGAAAGTCGTAGGAATTCATCAAGATGACTCCCACTTCGAGAGAGTCGGGGGTCTCGTCAAATTGAATGTACCCAACATTCCCCTCGAGCCAGGCGTCCCAGCGAGCCGTCTCGTGTATGCCGGCAATCGGTTGAATGTGGTAATCCCGCCAGTCGTACTTGTCCGAGGTGTACCAGATCGGGTCGTTGTGCCACTGCGTCGCGGCAAACGTTCCCAGGCCGTAAAATTTGTCCTTGGTGGAACAGTTCCCGACTGCCGGGATAACCGTCAGCCCCAGGATCAGGACACTCACTATCGGCCAGCGCACGTGATCTCCATCGCAGGCCTCACCACCGCATGCTCAGCTGGACGCCGGCGTACGTCCCGTGGCCCGGCGCCGGACTGATCACCGGGAGGAGATTGACGGCGGTGTGGCCGCTCTCGAACCCGAAGAGGTGGTCCACGTCGTGGTTGAGCTGCCCGAGCGGGTCGATCAGGTAGAGCAGGATCGAGTCGCCCACGTTCCGGGACTCCCCCTTGGCCAGCAAATAGCGCCACGGACCCTCGAGAGCCATCCCGAGGAGCGAGCCGACGATGGGGGTCACGAAGATGTCCTGCCAGGAGGCCGGCTCGGCGAAGGCCTCGGTGCCGAACTCGTAGAGGCTGGAGCCCAGGAAGGAGTAGCAGAACGATCCCCACCGGCTGAATCCGCGCCCCCGGGCGTCGAGATAATAGGCCGAACCCCAGTACGGGTGGAGGATGTAGTTGATCCACCACTTGTCGCTGTCCACGGTCGGGTTCGAAACGTTGTGCGTCCACTTCCCGAAGTCGTAGTGCTTTTTGCTCTCCGTGCTCCAGTTCGAGATGCTCTCCGGCGAGACATAGAGGATCACGAACCCGATGAACTGGTACCCGATGAGATAGCCCGTGTCGCGCGCGAGCCCGTTCCAGTCCGGTTTCGCAGGTATGAAGCCCGGAACCACAGAAGCGGGTTCCAGCGCCGGCCGATCCGCCTGGGCAACCAGGAACAATCCCTGCTCCAGCGTCGCCGACGGCAGGTCGAACCTGAGCACGGGGGGGGCGAGGGGTGACTCTCCGCGCAGCAGGGATCCAGCCGCTGATACGGGCTCTCCCGACCACGGCAACGCCGACGCATGCGAGGGGCCTGGGGAAAGAGCGACGACGGCCAGCAGCAGGAATCCCAGCGGCAGCCGCACCCACCGGTCTTCATTGGACAGCATGTCAGAACATCCTCCCGAGCGTCCCCGACGCCGCGGGATAGTACCACAGCGGGTCATGAATAATGCGGGACTACCTGCCTTCAATATCGAGAACTCTGGTGTACCTCTTCAATCCCAACAGCACGATCCACACGGCGAATCCTGCCGCGAGAAGCGCTGACCACAGCGGGGCTATCTCGAGTTTGTGCTTCACGAAGTAGCCACCGACGCACTCAAAGACAAAGAGAATGACAATGACGGCAAAAAGTCCGTTGTATTCTCGTTTGAGGACATTTCTCAGCGAAAACCTCAGGTCGGACTTCTTGAACAGCTTGAAGTTCGGGATCAGGATTGGCGTCACCTCCGCCCATCTCAGATACTCTTCACCATATTTTCGCCTCAAGAATGCTTCTTCAGCGAAAATGATTCTTTCATAGTAGATCCACCACACCAACACATAGATCATCACCATCCACCAGAAATGGGCAAACAGACTTACTCCCAACCCCATGATGAAATTTCCCAAGTACAGTGGATTTCTGACGACAGAATACGCGCCGGTCTTGTTGAGAGATTCCGCCACCTGCCGCTTTGTGTTCCTTCCCGATGTCCCGGCCGGCGTGTGTCCGACCGTATATGATCGAACCAGGAGACCCATCGCACTTATCGCGAGACACAGAACTCCCCAGATCTGATGAAGTTGATCGCTGTGGCCTGGATACTCATAGTCCCGAAGTGCGAAGAGATACAAACAGATGAGTGAGATCGGCAGATAGCTTCGCCAGCGAAACAGCCAATTTCCGCTTTTTTCAAGCTCTTCTATGAGTGCCATCCCAGGGCAGAGTGTAGCAGACAGAGGAGCTTCGCGCACAAGCAAAAAACACCCGTCGTGGCCGATTTGGCGTGAGAAGGCCAGCATCGATGAAACCTTGATGCAGCCGAGTGTCGTGATGGTAAAATGATTCTGCGCGGCTTTGTCAGCCGCGCATTTCGCAGGAAAGGAGGTGTAGCGACGGTCACGTCACGAGCAGGCTGCTTGGAAATTCCGAGCAGTTGAAGAACCTGTCAACAACAGAACAAGGAGGGCTGCCATGATTCGGATACGCAGTTTCGTTGTAGCTTTTGGTGTCGCGGGTGTGCTGGCCACGGTCAGCCTCGCCGGAGCGGCCGACAATATTCCGGCGTTCCGCGGCCGCGAAGGCAAGTGGGAGTTCATGCTCGAGCCGCAGTACGTCGGCTCAACTACCGTCGATATGGCCGGCGGGACGAAGCTCGACATCAGTGACGATCTGGGCTTCGGCTTCGGCTTCGGCTACAACTTCACCGGGAACCTGGCGATGCACCTCAACACCAACTGGACCTTCATGAACTACAAGGCGACCATCGCCACGGTCGACCGCACCACCGGGGCTCCCGGGACGGCGAAGACCTCGGGAACACTCGACACCGGCACGGTCGCCACCGATCTGACCTACTACCTCTTGAAGGGACCGGTGACCCCTTTCGTGATGGGCGGAATCGGCTGGAGCATGGTGGACTCGAACATCTCCTCCGGCCCGCCGCAGAACTACTGCTGGTATGACCCGTGGTACGGTTACGTCTGCGATTCCTACCAGAACACCTATGCCAAGGACTTTTTCTCCTACAATGTCGGGGCTGGCGTGCGCTGGGACGTGGTCCCGGGCTTTTTCCTGCGGGGCTACGTGGGTATGCAGTGGCTGGACACGGACAATGGCACCATCGACACCACCGGCGGGCGGGTGGACATCGGCTTCATGTTCTGATCTTGGCCTCACGGGCACGGCGGCATGCCCGCCGTGCCCAGGCTGGTCCAGTGGTTGGGTGAGGCTCGCCCGCATCCGTGTCGTTGCTTCGATACATCAAAGTCATTATCGTGAAATCACCACGGGAGGGTAGGTGCATGGGAACAAGACGATGGATGTGCCTGGTTGCCGTCTGCTTCCTCGCGCCTGGCGGGATGGCAGCGCCGTCGTCCGCGCAGCAGCAGGCGCAGGAGGAGATTCTCTTTGCGCGCACGGATATTGCCGTTTTGCGCCAGACGCTCGTCACGATGGGGATGGACCTGACCCCGGAGGAGATGCAGGCCTTCTGGCCGCTGTATCGGGAGTACCGCCTGGAGGCGGCCAAGTTCGGGGACCGCGTCGTTGCGATGATCTCGACCTTTGCCGACAACTTCGAGCAGTTGACCGACGAGGCGGCGAACAAACTCCTCGACGATTTCGTCAGCGTCGAGCAGGCGCGGGCGAACCTGAAGGCGGATTACCTGCCGAAGTTCAAGAAAGTGCTGCCGCCGCGCAAGGTCGTCCGGTTCTACCAGATCGAGAACAAGCTCGACATCGCGCTCCTCGCCGATTTGACGGAGCAGATTCCCCTGGCGCGATGAACGGCAGGGCGCCGCGGGCGAGAGCAGGGCGGGGATGTGTGGCGTGGGTCAAGTCGAGCGCTGAAGAGGAGAATGCAGCATGACAAGGACGTGGATGATCGCGACGAGCGCCGAACTGGTGCTGCTGTTGAGCGGCGGGCCGGCCTGGGCGGAGATTATAGCCTACCCGAAGAACGGCCAGACCCAGGAGCAGTTCCAGATGGATCAGTACCAGTGCCACCAGTGGGCCACGGGCCAGGCGGGCGTCGACCCGACCAATCCCGCGCCGCAGCAGCAGCCGGCCACGCCGTCCGGGCCCCCGCCGCCCGCCGCTGTCGCCGCCAGTGCGGCAGGCGGGGCGATCGTGGGGACCATGATCGGCGCGATCAGCGGTCACCCGGGGCAGGGGGCAGCGATCGGCACAGCCGTGGGGGCCTCGGCCGGCATGATGAAAGCGGGCGCGAAGGGCAAGAAGCAGGCCGAAGCCAAAAAGAAAGCCGATGCGGAAGCGCAAGCCGCCCTCGCCAAGTACGAGAAGGCCTACGCCGTCTGCCTGGAAGGCCGCGGTTATCAGGTCAGGTAGAAAGATGAGCGCGGGCGACGTCGAGTATCATGGGTTGAATGCCACTGACCCGATGAGGGGACCGATCATGGGAAACGAGCTGGCTCGTCTGAGACGATTTGACCACCACCAACGCGCTTTCTTTCGTTCGCTGGCCGTTCTCTGCGCGCTCGCCGCCGGCTGCGCCCATTGGCCCGCCACCCCGCGGCTGGAGCAGGCCGGCGCGCCCGGCTATCGCCTCGCCGAGGCGACCCGGCCCGGTCAGTCCGACGACCTGCTGGTTGTCCTGGCCATCTCGGGTGGCGGCATGCGGGCCGCGGCGCTGGGCTACGGCGCCCTTGAGGAGTTGCGCCGTACCGAGGTGACGGTGAACGGCGTGAAGCGCCGCCTCCTCGACGAGGTTGACGTGATCTCGGCGGTGTCGGGCGGCACGCTGCCCGCCACTTACTACGGTCTGCGCGGTGAGAAGACCTTCGATGAGTTCGAGCAGCGGGTGCTTTCGCGCAACCTCGAGCGCGAGCTGGCATGGCGCATCGTGACCCCGACCAACTGGTTCCGGCTTCCCTCCGGGACCTTCGGCAAGTCGGATCTCTTCGCCGAACTCTACAACGAGACGGTCTTCGACGGTGCGACTTTCGGCGACTTGCGGCGGGCAAACGGCCCATTCGTGATCATCAACGGCACGGACGTCACCACCGGCGCCCGCTTCAACTACACCCAGGACCAGTTCGACGCCATCTGCGCGGACCTCTCGCAGGTGACGCTGGGACGGGCCGTAGCCACCTCGACCGCGCTGCCCCCGCTGCTCACCCCCATTACGCTGGAAAACCGCGGCGGGACCTGCGGGAGGAAAGCGCCTTCATGGCAGGCCGCCGCCGAGGCCGCCAGCGCCGGGTCCGAGACGCCGGGCCGCGCCCTTCTGCGGGCCCGCGCCCTCCAGTCCTATGAGGACCCAGCCCGCCCCTACGTCCACCTCTTCGACGGCGGTCTCTCCGAGAACCTCGGCCTGGCAGAGGTGCTCCGGGCCTTCGAGATCCAGAAGGTCGCTCCGGAGGAGGTCGTGCTTCCGGCGCTCCGCCGGGCCCGCAAGGTGGTGGTCATCGCCATCAATGCGCTTCGCTTCCCCGAGGTGGACTGGGACCGCTCGGCTGAGCCGCCGGACACCGACACGCTGCAGGACCAGATGTGGTCGATCCCGGTCGACCGCATCTCCCTCGATGCGGTGGAGCAGGTGCGCGAGAAACTGGCGGCCTGGCAGGCGGAGAGCCCGGCCGACGGACCGCAACGGCGGGGGTACCTGGCGTATGTCACCTTCGACGCGCTGAAGGATCCGGCCGAGCGCCTCTATTACAAGCAGGTGAAGACCACCCTGACGCTGCCCAAGGATCAGGTTGACCGACTGCGCGAGGTCGCCGGTCGGCTCCTGCGCGAAGCGCCCGCCTACCAAAGGCTGCTCGCCGACCTGCAGGCGGAGCGCTAGCGCCGCTGAAAATCTCTGATCAGCCCGCTAGAACGCCATCCCGACGCTGAAGTGCCAGGCGAAGGCCGCCTCGTTCTCCGAAGCGCGCGGGTCGGGGTTCCACGCCAGGTCGAGGCGCGCGGGGCCGACCGGAGTCAGGTACTGGAAACCGAAGCCGAGACCGGCTCGGAAATCCTGCAGGTAATCCTGCCACATCCCATCGACGGTGTCCGCCGTGGTCGTGGTGGCGGAGTCGGTACCCGCCAGCGAGCGGTTCGGCGCGACGTTGCCGAAGTCGGCGAACACGCTGGCGGCGAGATTGCCGGCGATGCGCCGCCGCACCTCGAAACTCGCCACTGTCGAGGCCAGCCCCCCCAGGGGATCGCCCGAAGCGCCCTTCGGCCCGAGTTGATCCTCCTCGAAGCTGCGCACGCTGCTCTCCCCGCCGGTGAAGAACCGCTCGTTCACCGGGATTTCCTCGCTGTCGTTCGTCGGCACGATGAAACCCGTGTCCAGCCGCAACCCCAGCACGAAACCCGCGCCGAGCGACTGAAAGAGCTTCAGCCCCGCAGTGCAACGGAGGAAATCGAGCGTACCGCCGAGCCGCTGATCGGCGACTTCGACGGCGAGACCGGTCTGCCAGCCGCGCGAGGGGTAGAAGATGTTGTCGCGCCGGTCGGCGTCGAAGTTGACCTTGACGCTGGCTGAGGTGTAGTTCTCGTCCCGCGCCTCGGGGGGGACGTCGGGCGAGAGCTGCGAGAGGCCATCGAAGCGGTAACCGTACTTCAGCCCGGCCGTGACCCGGTGGGAAAACAGGCGGTACAGGCGCACGGAGAGTTCGACCTCCTCCTCGGTGTAGGTCGGCTCCTCGCGGTAGTCCCAGGTGAGTGGCACGCTCAGCGAAAACTCGCTGCCGAGAAGCCGGGGGTTCAGGACGTCGCCTTTCACGAAACGACTTTTCGTCGAGGCGCCCGCCTCCGCCCCGGCGCTGAGTCCGCCGCCGAACACGTTGCGGTCGCGGTAGCCGACGCTGCCGCGCAGCATCTCGTAGGAGCCCCAGCCGATCTGGGCGGACACCTCCCGTGCGGGCACCTCCTCGACCGTCACCCGCAGAACGCGCTCGGCGCCTTCCCCCTCGAGGGTGTGGCTGACGCGCGAGAAGATGCCCGTGCGGTAGAGTTTCCGGAAGCTGTCCTCCAATATCTCCGCGTTGAACCAGTCCCCCGGGCGGATCGGGATGCGCGAGCGGATGAATCCATCGCGCGTGTGTTCGTTCCCGGCCACGTCGACCCGGCTGATCCGCACCCGCGGCCCGCTTGCGACCGCGACCCGGAGCACGACGTCGCCCGGGAGCGCGCCCGACTCCGCGCGCACGGTGACCGCGGCGTTCGGGTACCCTCGCGCGGCGAAGGCCGCGGTGATGCGATTGCCGAACTCCAGCCCGCGACGATCGAAGAACGGCTGCCCCAGGGGGGCGCTTGCAAGGCCCTTGAGCGCCGTGTCGTCTTCCGGAAGCGCGTCCCCCTCGAACACCACGCCCGAGATCACGGAGCGGGTGCCCTCCGCGATCTCGAACCGCACGTCGGCGACGCGGCGATCGGCGCTCAGGGTGATCTGCGGCTCTCCGATTTTCACCCCGGTGAACCCCTGCTCGCGGTAACGTTGCGCCAGTTTGTTGCGCGCGGCGCGGACGTCGGCCTCCACGTAGGGCGCCGAGCTTGCCGCTGCGATGTGCGGTCGCAGCTGGGCCGCGGTGAAGAATTCGTTTCCCGCGAAGGAGACCTCCCCCAGCATCACTCGTGGGCCTTCGCGGACGCTGAACACCACGGCCGCATCGGAGTCCTCGCCCGTGATCGTGTACTCGACCTCGATGAACGCATACCCTGCCAGGTGGCCGGCGGCTTCCATCTGAAACGCGGCGTCGTCGGCGGCGGCCCGCCGGTGAGACGCATCACCCAGCCGCGCCAGCTCGGCGGCGGCCGCTTCGCGCAGGCGCCGCGTGCTGATCGCGGCGTTCCCCTCGATGCGCGACTCCGTCGCGGCTCGCGCTGCCGGCGCGGCACAGAGCAGCGCCGCCGCGAAAAGCGCGACCACGGCGGTTCCCGGGTGCCGGCGGAAAGCTCTCTTCGCGTGCGTCATTTGAACTTGAAGACGATCTTCAACCCCAGGTTCTCCTGATCGTAGATGTCCTTCTCGCTCGTGAGGTACAACGTGTCGCCCTTGGCCAGGAAGTTCTTCTTCAGACGCAGTCGCGCGTCGATTGTCGCGCTCCCGCTGTTCGTCGTTTCCCGGCCGATCTGCAGTTCCAGCCGCCCCGCGAGATCGGATCCTTTGGAAGGCCCCCCCCCCCCGAGAAGCGAGTCGATGACCCCCTTGCCGAGGTAGACGGCCATCGGGGTCGCGACGGCGGAGGCGCTGCCGCCGTTCGTGCTCGCGCTCGCCGGCGGCGCTCCGGTGAGAACGAAGAGCAGCAGCTCCTCCTGCAGCAGCGGGGGATTGGAAGCGAGCACGACCTCCGGACTGTCGAATGTCCCGCCGATCTGAGCCGTGATTTCGTAGCCGCTGATCTCCATTCGCCCGCCGAAATCGAGCACGGGCCGGCCCGGGTCTTTTTCGCCGAAGAGCACCGAGCCCCGCTCCACCGCGAGGGTGCCGGAGGGCAGGAACACCTGCGCGTTGTCGACGAGGATCGGGCCGCGCAGGATCGGCAGCAAGCCCGTCCCGGTGAGCCGCAGGTCCGGTCGGGCGTCACCGCGCACGACCGAGGTCTTGATCTTGAACGGCTGGCGGGAGGTCAGATGCACGTCGAAGCGCATGTCCCGCAGGGGCGGCTCGGGGAAGGAGATCGCGGTGGTCCCCGGGGCTGTGCGCTTCGAGGACTTCTCGCCGCCGGAGAAGAGGTTCAAGACGGAGAAGGTCTTCTGGTAGAGGCTGTTGGTGAGGGCCACCTCGCCGGAGAGCACCAGAGCGCTCACCGGCCCGCTCAGGGTCAGGTCGCTGTCCGCCCTGAGCCGCAGACCTTCGTCGCGGTAGAGCAGGGCGTCCTTGCCCTGGAGCCGCAGGTTCAGAGTCGGGTCGTCTCGGCGGGAGAAATCCACGGACCCGGCAAGCGTGAACGGCGAGCCGCCGACGTTGCCGCTGACCGATCCCAGGGTCAGGATCCGACCCGCCACGGATGCCTTGGCGGCGAGCGACTCGAGTGGCGGCAGATCCTGGTAACGGACCGCTCCCTCCGCGATGCGGATCTCGCCGGACACGACCGGGTCGCCCGCCGGCCCGTCGACGGCGATCTCCCCCGCCACGCTCCCGCGCAGCCCGCGCAGCCCCTCGACCGATTTCTGGAGCCACCCGATGTCCGGGGAGCTGAAGGTGGCGCGGAGGGCGAGCGACCCCATTTTTGCAGCACCGCTTCCGGCGAGGAGCGAGGGCAGATCGGGGGGGGAAGACCAGATGCCCGACAGCGACAAGGAGAGCGACGGCGACTCGAGCCGGACCTTCTCGGCACGCGCCTCGGTCCTGTTCCACGCCAGGGTCCCCGCGAGCGTAGAGAGGCCCGGCGGCATGAAGCGGGTCCCGGCGGGAAGCTGCAGCCGCTCCCCGCGGATCTCGAGGCAGGCGTCGGGCTCCTGCCAGGACCCGGTGACGGCGGCATCGGCGCGCAGGGAACCCGTGGGGGCGAACGCCGGGGGAATCAGCGAGGCCAGTTCCTCCAGGGCGGGGATGCTCGCCTGCGCCCGAATCGAGATGGGGCCGGGGCTCAGGATGTCGTCCGCGGCGAGATCCAGGGGCATCGTCCCCTCGACCCTCACCGCGAGTGCCCCGGAGCCGGTGATCTCGAACGCGCCGATGCGCAGCAGGCCGGGCGCGTAGGACGCGTCGAGCGTGCTCTGGATGTCGCGGCCACCGACGTCGCCATGCACCTCGGTCATCAGGGAGGCCGCGCCCACGCGGAACTGCCGTAGCGGGTCCTGAAGCTCGATGTGCGCTTGTACGCGGCCCTGCACCCCCTGGGCGTCCCAGACCCGCCCATCGAAAAACTCCGCCTCGAAAGCGAGAGGTGCGCCGGGCAAAGGACCGGCGCGCAGCCCGGCGTGCAGCCGGCCCGACACGGGGATTCCCTCGCGCACGAACTCGGCGAGATAGGGCGCCACGTCCGCCACGGAGAGGTCCGCTTCCGCTTCGAGGATCGTCCCCTTCTCCAGGTCGTACGCGCCCCGCCCGCGCAACCGGTCTTCGCCGCGGCCGACTTCGAGCGTCTCGATAATCAACTGCTGTTGACGCGTCGACGCTTTGAGAACGACGTCGCCGACATGGCGGCCGCCGATGGCGATCCCCCGGCCGGAGGCCTCGACGCTGCCGCTCGGTGCGCCCGCTCTTCCGGAGATCCTGGCCTTCCCGGTGAGTGTCCCCCGCAGCTGGGGGAGGTGAAAGATCGCCGCGATCGACCCGAGGTCGGGGATGTCTACCGCAAGGTCGCCCTCGAAGGTCGTGTCCTTCGCCCAGTCCGCCCCGGGACCGGGCAGCGCGACACGAGCACGGTGCAGGGTGATCGAGCCGCCCGCGGCGGCGAAGGATGCCGCGGCGACCTCGATCGCTCTGTCCTTCACCGTTCCTGCCGCCGTGAGCAGGTGCGCCGCCGGAATCCGGGCCACCTGTTCTGGCGGGAGTCCCGCGAGGGCGGCCAGCCCGGGGATATCGGTGGTGCTGAGGGCGAAAGAACCCGCGATGCTGTCGAAGAAGGCGCTGTGGTCCGGGGCTGCGAGTGCCGCCGGCGCGAACCGTACACCCTTTGCGGTGAAGCGGTTGCCCCCTTGAACAAGTTCGAACGTGTCGACCTCGATTTCCCCGGCGGCCCCGTGCGCCCGCAGATCCACGTCGCCGAGCTTCTTTCCGGCGACAACGATACCCCGCCCCGTCAGGGAGGCTCGGCCCTCCGGGCGGGCAAAGGTGCCCGTGCCGGAGATTGCGCCGCGAACGGACCCGTTCAGAGCGGGCCCCGGGAACAGAGCCGACAGGTCCCGGAGGTTCGGGAGGTCGACGGTCGCGGCGCCGCTGAAGGCGGTCTCCCCCCACCCCTGGTCTTCGCGCGGGAAGGTCACGACGAGCGCCTCGAGCGCGGCCTTGCCGGGACCGGCCGCGAGGTCGCCCCGTGCGAGCCGGATGGTTCCCTGCTCCAGGGATCCTTCCAGGCGAAGCCGGTGGTCGGGCACCGTGGCGCCGCCTGCGCCCGTACCGACACCCCAGAGGGCCAGGAAGGCCGGCACGTCCCCGAACGTGCCGTCGAAGGACCCCGAGGCCGCGGCGAGCAGGGCGCGCCAGCGGCCTTCGAAGAGGGGAGCGGCCGGGAGCGCGACCTGATGAAGCTGGATCTCGTTGGGGCCGATGCGCCCCTCCGCGGTCTCAACACGCACCGTTCCCGGCTCCGCGGATCCCTGGATGACCAGGTGGTCCACCGTGCGCCCTGCGAGTTGAGCGCCCTGCCAGTCCAGGGAGAGTTTGCCCGTCAGCGTGGAAATCCCGCCCCCGCCGAGCCGCACTGCGCCGCTCGTGGAGAGCTGCCCGCGCAGGGCGCCGAGGCTGTCGTTGGTGAACAGGATCTGCGGCTGCAGGTCGACCCCGCGCGCATCCCAGCGCACCTCGGTGCCGTCCGGGCGTCGATTCATCCCGATCTCGATCGATCCCTGCCAGAGCCGGAGGGCGGCCCGCAGGTCGAGTTCGCCCGGGCGCTCCCCCAGGTCGAGGCTGGCGAGTTCGATGAGCGGCTCCCCGTTCACTCGTGCGGCGGTGATTTGCAGCCGCCGCGGCGCAGCGTGGCCGGTGATCGCCAGGGAGACGGTCCCCTCGTGCAGCGCCGGATGCCGCAGCGAGAAGCGATCAACCCGGACATCAACGGCCTGCACCCCAGCACCATCGGCGCGCGCCATCGCACCCTGCAGCCCGTCGGCATCGAGCGCGTACCCCTGGCCGCGGACGCGCACCCGCGAATCGCGCACGGTGAAGCGGGGCATGCGGGGCAGTGTGGGGCGGCTGGCCGGCTGCTCCACGGGCTTCGCCGCGGCGGCCGGTGGACCAGTCAGATCGAGGTCGAGCCGGGCGCCCTCCACCGTCACGTCGAGCGAATCGAGAAAGGCCTCCTTGCCGTGCAGCAACGCCGCAAGTGAGTACGTGGCGCTGATGCTCCTGGCCTCGAGCGCGGTGAGCGGCCCGGAGCCCGCCTCCCCGCGCGCGTTCACCCCGTGGAGTTCGAGGCTGCCGAGCACGCTGCCACCCACCTGCGCAATCGTCGTGTGAACTCTGAGTGTGCGGCGCAGCGCCAAGGCAATGAGGGGCTCCAGCAGGGGTCCGCGAAAAAGCGCGGCCAGGAGCAGCACGAGGGCGACCCCGCCGGCGACCAGGAAACGGGTTCGACGGGCCATGGTCATCATAGTAACAGCCTTAAAATTCTCTTGTCATGCCGGACTCGATCCGGCATCCAGAAAGCAGCGGATTCCGGCATTCGCCGGGATGATGGAGCGTCGGACAATAACGAGTCAGGCCTCGATCGAGGTGAGCGCCAACGCCAGCGTGGCGCTCACCCGACCTTGGCCGCGGGACCCCGCGACCCCCATCAGAAGGTCTTGCCGAGCGAGAAGCGCAGCCGGCCGGAATCTTGGCCCTCCGTGAAGCCGTAGGCGATGTACACGGGTCCGATGACGGTATCAAGGCCCGCGAAGACAACCCCGCCCCAGTGCAGGTCGCTGAACTTGGCCTCGCTGCGGTCGTTCCAGGTGTTCCCGGTCTCCAGTCCGCAGCCGACGTGGACGCTCTTGGTCAGATTCGTGTAGTAGAGCAGCTCGCCCAGCGCCATGTTCTGGCCGACCATCTGGGCGTCGCTGAGGCCCGAGAGCTTGAACAGGCCGCCGAGCTGGAACTGGTCGTAGTACGGGGCGTCCTCGTCGAGGGTGATGCCGCCGGCCAGGCCTAAAAACAGCGTGTGGCGCCCGCCGAACGTTTCGGCTTTCCTGTACGAAACGTAGGCCTTGTTATACGCGTAGTCGGCCCCCAGAAACGCCAGCGAAGACTGCCAGCTCGCCGTAAGGCGCGTGCCGCGGTGTGGAATGTTGTGGTTGTCGAACGTGTCGATCTCGTAACCGGCGGTCAGGGTGTCCCGATCGGTGTTGTTGAAGACCGGCATCTGGACCCCCTCGTTCTGGGAATCCGGTTTGGCGTCGCCCTCGCCCATGTTCAGATTCAAGCCGAGCCGTGAGGAGGTGCCGAAGTTCTTTCCAGCCATGAGGCCGATATTCCAGTAGCTCGTGCTGTAAACGCCCACCAGGTCGCTGTCGAGGTAGACGTCCCTGCGCGTGTCCTTCCAGGTCAGCGACGGTTCCACGAAGAACCCGTCGACAAGATCGAGCGGTTGGTACCAGGACGACGTCAGTCCCCGGGTGGCGCCGATCTCGAGCGTGTTGCGCCACTCGGCGCCGAGCCGGTTCATGTTCGTCTTGCGGTGCTCGACGAGGATGTTGTAGCTGCTGCCGGCCGAGAAATCCGTGGCCAGGTTGAGCCCGAAGCGCAGGTAGTCCGGCCCCCACGGCTTCTCCCTGACGGTGACGACGATCCCGCGTTTTCCCTGCTCCTCGCTGACGTGAAAGTCGGCTACCTCGAAATCCCCCATCGCGTAGACACGGGTCAGGCCCCTCTGGAGATCGTCGAGGCTTATCTGAGCCCCCGGCTGGATGTTCAGCCGCGCCTTGACGAGCTCCGGGTTGACCACCTTGCAGCCCTCGACCCGGACGAAGTCCACGACGAGCGGTGACGCCTGGTACGTGCGGTGTTTCTTCAGGAAGACCTGATATTCCTCCTCGGAGACCGAGTATTTCCGGATCTGCGCCACCATCTCCCGGGCGGTGCGCTCGCCGATGGCCATGGCTTCGAAGACGCGGTCGAAGCTCGCCGACGAGATGTCGCCGAGCTCGGGGCGGATCAGGAGGTCCTTCTCGGTGATGCTGGCCTTGGATTTCCTGACGTTGTCCTCGGTGGCCACGCCGAGGAACTGGTTGAAGAAGCTGAGGATCGAAGAATCCGGGGTCACCGTCCCGAGCGGCGTCCCCACGTCGATCGCGATGACGACATCCGCGCCCATCCGCCGGGCGACGTCGACCGGCACGTTGTTCGCGATGCCGCCGTCGACGAGAATCCGCCCGCCGATCTCGACCGGCGGGAAGGCGCCGGGAATCGACATGCTGGAGCGGATGGCGTCGGCGATGTTGCCGTGGTCGTGGACCACGACCTCGCCGGTGTTGATGTCGGCGGCCACCGCCCGGTACGGGAGCGCGAACTTGTTGAAGTCGGTGACCGCGGCCGCCGAAAACGTGTGCTTTTTCAGCTCGAATCCGAGCCTCTGCCCGGAGATGAACCCCCGCGGGAGCCTGACCCCTCTCTTGAGACTGGCGCCGAACTCGATGTCGATGAGACGCTCCAGGTCGCGTTTGTTCTTGAAACTCAGCCAGTCCTGGGAGGGCCAGTCGGTGAAGAGCTCGGTCCACTTGATCTCGTGGAACTTCCGGTCGATATCCGCCGGGGAGTTCCCGATGGCGTAGAGCCCGCCGACGATGGAGCCTATGCTCGTGCCGACGACGAAGTCCACGGGGACGCGGTTCTCCTCGAGGACTTTGAGGATGCCGACGTGGGCCGCGCCGCGGGCGCCGCCGCCGCCGAGGACCAGTCCGATCTTCGGGCGCTGCGCCTCCTGCGCCCAGCCGCTGCCGGCGACGGCGACGGCGAGGCAGGCCGCGCAGGCCATGGTTCCGAGGACTTTTTTCATTGGGTCAACCTCCCTGGTTATCCAAAATCAGCGACAGGCTCATTGGACTGACGAGCGTGCGCGGAGGCGGGCGAACCGCCTCCGCAACCGGTACCTTAAAAATTCTTGCCGCCGCTCAGGTACGACTCGTACATCAGGCTCAGCCGGGCCTCGATCCCCCAGCGCCACGGCTGGTCCTGCTCCCACTTGTAGTAGTAGCCCGGCACGAGTTCCCACTCGATCCAGGGGCGGTAGACCTTGCCGATGACCCGCGCCTTGACATAGACGTGGTCATTGTCGGGATCGGGGTTGTCGTGGTTTTTGACCTGCGGGTCGCCGGTGTAGGGGTTGTACTCCATTCCGAGTTCGGCCGAGAGCGCCGTGTTCCCGTAGAATTTCCGCCGGTACATGAGGCTGGACTTGATATCCTCGTCGTAAAGCTCCTGGTAGTAGTCCACCCTGTTCGCCCAGCGGATGAACGAGGCTTTGTCGGGGAGTTCGTAATCGATGTTGGCCGTGGTGCGTCCACCCCAGTGGTCGTCCGTCCTCACGAAGACCTGCTGTTCGACGAAGAGCCCCCAGGGATCCCAGCGCTTGTTGTAGCGGAGCTTGACCTTGGGGCCGATGTCCCAACCGCCGTAGACGTCGAAGGTCACCGCGATGTCGATGGTGTCGGAGATCTTTTTCAGGTACCCCGCCGACAGCGAAGAGCTGCTGTTGGCGTTGGCCGCGTTGACGTCCGAGAGGTTGCTGGCGTCCGAGTCGGTGGCGAGGTCGATGTAGATGTTCGCCTTGCGCGCGAGCGCGGGCAGCGGGATGCGGAAGTTGGTCGGGAAGCTCCAGTCCGTCTTCTCCGTCTCGATGACCTTGGCCTTGAGGCCGATCTTCGCCCGGACGATCTGCTCGGTGTCTTCGATGCGCGCCTCCCCGAACGCCTTGTCGGCCGTGTCCACGATGCTGGCGAATTTCCGGCCGACCCATTCGTGGCGCGCGTCCGTGTCGGTGATCACGCTTTTCAACGTTGTGTCGGCCGGGAGGGTCGTCTCGACCTCGCGGGTCGGCGCCACGTCAACGCCACCAGCCCTTTTTTCCATGGCGACCCTCTCGGCCTTCTCGACCTTGGCGGTCTTCTCGGCCTCGCTGGTTGGCTCTGTCGTGCCGGTTGCCACGACGGTGCCGGTCGGCTCGGCCTTGGCGGTCGTCTCGGTCGTTCCGGTTGTGCCGACATTGCCGGATGTCACGACCTTGCTGCTGCCGGTGGCGCAGCCGCCGGCGATCATGATCGCGGCGAGCAGCGCGGCCAAGCCGCGGAGCCGGGTCGGGCCGATGGCGCAGCGCAAGTGTAGGGATTGTCCGGTCGCGTACATGGTGTTCCCCCCCCCCAGTTCATTACAGGACTTTCGAACGACGGGTTGATTATCCGATAAAGTCCGCAAGTGGTCAATGCGTCGCCCGACCGGGAATTGTCCCTTGTTGGCAATCGTCCCCTTGACGATCGCCGGCGGAGCCCATATTCTCATGCATGGGCTTGCGCTTCTGCTCACGAGCAATTGAGAACTTATCGGACGCTGGCAGAATTTCGCACAACAAGGGGGGGGACATGAAGAAAGTATTGCTGGGCCTGCTGGGAATCATGCTGACGGCAACCTTCACGCCGAGCGTCGCGAAGGCGGCGGACGACTGGAAGTTCGCCGTGACACCATACCTGTGGGCTGCGGGCATCGACGGCACGGTGAAGGTCAAGGGATATGCGGCCGACGTGAACAAATCCTTCGGCGACATCGTCAAGGACCTGGATTTCGCGGCGATGGTCAACCTCCAGGTGCGCAAGGACCGCTTCGGGGCCTACACCGACGTTCTGTTTCTGGGGATCAGCGACACGACACCTGTTGTCGGTCCTCGAGGCGCCCAGATCGGCGATGTCTCCGCGTCGATCGATCAGTGGATGGTCGACTTCGGCGCCTCGTGGGCGGTCGCGCAGTGGGGCGCGTCCGGGAAGGGGACGAAAGGTGCGGTCGATCTCTTCCTCGGCGGACGCTACTGGAACCTCGCGACCAAGCTGACGGCGGAGAGCCCCTATTTCGCCGGCGTGCGGGAGGTGAAGGAGACCGCTGACTGGATCGACCCGATTGTCGGCGCGCGCTTTGCCGTCGACCTGACGCCGAAGCTGCAGGTGATCGGCCGCGGCGACGTGGGCGGGTTCGACCTTGGCGGCAGCACCTCGAAGCTGACCTGGTCCACGAGCGCCTATCTGGGGTGGCACTTCACCCCCCTGGTCAGCGCCTACGCCGGCTGGAAGTATCTGTCCGTCGATCGCGAGCGTGATGGCGGCACCGAGGTCGACCTCGCCCTGAGCGGTCCGGTCCTCGGCCTGGCCTTCACCTTCTGATCGGCGGCGGAGGTCTTCCCTCCCTGCTCTTGACACGCTCCCCGCGGCCACTATGATGAACTTCGGCCCGCGAAGGCCGGTACGAGCGGCTGCGGTTTTCGCTGCGCCGGGAAATGGAATCGCCACAGGTTCGATCCACGATGTAAGGAGGAAGCACATGCCCTTGAAGAAAAGCAGGTGGTTTGTTTCCGCGGTCTGCATTTCGCTGGTGGCGTTGAGCGGCGCGGCGCGCGCCGAGGACAAGTCCCCGATCGAGCCGCGCGCCGAGCGCATTTTGATGGCCGCCCTCGGGAACCTCACCGCGGCGAAGAGCTACATGGCCCGCGGCGAGTTGAGCAACGAAATGCAGGTCGCCGGGGGGCAGCGCATCGAGTACTCCAGCACTATTCAGGCCGCCGTGCGGCGCCCGGATCGTTTCTGGACCCGGATCGATGGCCAGCTGCGCCAGGGGGCCAACTGGTACGACGGGAAGACCTTCACCCACCTCGAGACGGGCGCCAACGCGTATGCGTCATGGCCGGCGCCGTCGACCACCGACGAAACGTTGGACATGATGAAGGAGAAGCTCGGCTTCCTGCCCCCGCTCGCCGTCCTGTTGCGCGATAAGGACAAGGACGCCCGGAAGAACATCCAGAGCGGTATCTACGTCGGGAAGGCCGTGGTGCGCGGCATCACGTGCAGCCAGCTGGCCTTCACGCAGGAGAAGATCGACTGGCAGGTCTGGATCGACGACGTGATCCCCGTGATCAGGCGCGTCGTCATCACCTACAAGAAGCTGCCGGGGACCCCGCGGTTCGCCGTCACCTTCACCGACTGGGATTTCAACGCGACGCTCCCGGACTCTGTCTTCGCGTTCGAGCCGCCTCCGGGTGCGACCCGGGTCGAGTTCGAGATCGTGAAGCAGTAGCCATTCGACGACGAGCCGAGACAGGGGTGACGACCATGAGAAACGATCTGATCGGACGGAAATTCACGCTCACGATTTTCAGCACGCTCCTCGCGGGGCTGCTCCTCGCGCCGGCGCGGCCCGCCGCCGCCTGGGACGACTACTATGGGGGCTATGGCGGCTCTGGCGGGGGCTACGACTACTTCGACGCGCAGGATGCCCGGGAGGACGCGCAGGAGTCGGCCCGTGAGGCCGGGCGCGAAAAGCAGCGGGAAGAGGTCGAGCAGAAGAAGGCGAAAAACTCGGCCGAGCACGCGGAGTACACCCAATCCATCATTGATTCGAGCAAGGCCTCGGTGCAGGCTCCCCGCGGCGTCTACTACCGCAAACCGGGCTTCGTCAGCGGCGAAGCTCCGGGGAGCGGCGCGCAGGTGATCGAAGAGGCTGGAATCAAGGTGTTCTACGAGCAGGGACTCTTCTGGGCCAAGCAGGGGACGCAGTACGTGGTGATCGCGGCGCCCTACGGCGTCGTCGTGGACACGCTCCCCGCCGCCACGACCCGCGTGGCAAACAGGCAGGGTGAGGAATACGGCTATTTCTTCGGCACGTTTTTCAAGAGGCAGGACAAAAAGTTCGTGGTGGTCAAGCCGCCGGTCGGGCTGAACGTCACGTACCTTCCCGACGGCTACATCACGGAGGAAGTGAACGGCGGGGCCTCTTACAAGGTCGGCAGCATCACCTTCAAGCCCGTCTTCGTCCTCGGGATCCTGGTTTATCAGGTGGTTCAGGCCTAGGCGCTGCGCACGAGCACCGACAAGTCCGGCCGCGCGCGCGGCCGGCTTGTCGGTTGAGCGGGACTTCACGCCAGCGGCGGTGTCCCCTCGGGGGCGGGGTTGAGCTTCACCAGGTAGAGCCGGGCCATGCCGCGTCGGTACCCGCGGAATCCCTTGACATAGCGGTGCAATTGCGAGTCGTAGTTCTCGATCATCTCCCGGTAATCCCGTTCGGGCTGCAGGAACTGGCTGCGCTCGCGGTCGCCGCCGCAGGCGTCCTCCAGGGCTTCGAGCAGCGCGTGCCCGCCGTTGCGGCCCGTGGGGTCGACCACGAAGCAGGCGCCGCAGGAGCAGCGGGCGCCGGGAAGCACCGAAGTCGTGTTCCACGGCCGTCGCCTGGGCCGGGGCAGGGCGGCGCCGCAGAAGGGGCAGGCGGGCGGCTCGCCATGTTGACGCAGCATCGGCATCGGCATGGGTGAAGCATACGCGGCGCGCCGTCCGCCGGTCAAGCAGTCCCTGCCGCGCGATTGCGCGGTGGCGCGGGGGGGCTTGACAGGGGTGTCGCCCGGGCGGTAGATGGTGTCGCGACAGGGGAGAAGAAAGGTGATCGATTGACCGCGAGACGGGAAAAAAACGGCGAGGTGGATGCCCCGATAGCCCTCGGGCAGGTGCTCGAGGAACACCTCGCGGGCTGGATCGGCCGGGTGGAGCGCACCGGACACTGGAAGCGCAAGAGCGACATCTACCAGCGTCTGATGGCGGAGGTCGAGAAGATCGTCATCCGTGCGGCCCTCGAGAAGACGAATTTTATCCAGACCGACGCCGCCGACTTCCTCGGCATCAACCGCAACACGCTCGCCAAGAAGATTCGCGCCTACGGCATCGTCCGGGCGTGAGGCATTGAGCGCGAAGGGAGGGTTCGTGCCGGGATTGCAACTAAGGGTGCGCGCACGCGCAGTGCGTCTGGTCGCGGTCGGGCTCATTGCCGTTTTTTTCTGCGGCGTACCGCTGCCGGCCGCCGGGGCTGACCCGTATCGGGACGTTTCGCTCGCGCTGGGCGAGGGGTTGCTCGCGCTCTTCCCCGCCGTCGAAGGTTACGTCGTCTCCTCAAGCGGCGGGGAGGCCTACGTCGACCTGGCGCGCAAGGATCTCGTCAAGCCCGGCATGGAGCTGCAGATCTACCGGGCGGGCGCCGACATGATCCACCCGGTGACCAAGCAGGTGCTCGGGTCCTACGAGAAGAACCTCGGCGTCCTGGCCGTGACCGAGGTGCGCGACACTTATTCCCGCGGCACCCTCGACACGGCCGGCGCGGGGGCCGGCATCGTCGCGGGCGATCGCGTCCGGCTCTCGGCGCGCCGACTGCGCGCACTGCTGCACGTCGCGGGTGCGGCCGCCGGCATCGAGATCGGCCCCCTGGCCCAGGCCCTGGTGGCGCGCGGCGAGCAGTCCGGCCGTTTCGCGATGATCGACGAGCCGGCCTGGGCCCCGTCCCTCGCCGCTCTCGGCACGCCCTGGGATGCCGTCCGCGCCGACCCTGCGTTGTTGCGCCGCCTCGGGGAATCGGCGGCGGCCGACCTGCTGCTGGACGCGAGGATCGAGCCGGGGGCCTTTCCCCGCGTCGCGGTCGAGGTGCGGTCGTTGCGCACCGGGTCGGTGCTGGGTGAACTGAGCGAGCGCTGGCCTGCGACACCAGCCGTTCCCACTGCCGGCGCCCCGGCGCCCGCCCCCCTGGCGCCCGCCCCCCCGGCCGCAACCGTCCCTCAAGCCGAAACCGTTTCCCCAATCACTTCCTCGCCGACCCCCGTGGCGCCCGGCCCGGCCGCGGAGTCCCCGACGCAAGCGCCCGGCGAGTACATCGTGCGCGAGCTGGACACGCCCGCGAGGGCCCTGGCTGCCGGCAACATCCTCGGGGAGGGAAGGCTCGACGTGGTGCTGACCGACGGCTCACGGATCTCGCTGTACCGCTGGGAGGCCCAGGCGCTCGCCTGGCGCTGGGACGAAGACGGCCGGGGAGGCCGGCGCGTCCTGTCGCTCGATGCCGTCGACGTCGACGGGGACGGCCGGGCGGAAGTGCTCGTGACGGTGGTCGTGCGCGGGAGGGTCACCTCCGAGCTCCGGCGCTGGCAGGACGGGGCCTTGAAGACCGCGGCGACCATCGACGGCGTTTATCTGCGTGCGGCCCCGCGCTCCGGCGGCCCGACATTGCTGCTCGGGCAGCGGGCCGGGATCGGCGAGGTCCTCACCGGTCGGGTCGAACAGTATCGGCTGGGCGCTGCGTCGTTCGAACGGGTTAAAGACAGCGCCTTGCCAAACGGCGTGGGCATCTTCGGCCTGGCGTTGGCACCGGCGGGAGGTCCGGTCGCCCTCTACGCGCTCGATCGCGCCGGCTACATCTCCGGGCTGGCTCCGACGGGCAAGGTCGTCTGGCGCAGCACGCGGCCGTACGGCGGGTATCCGCCGCCCATGCAGGCACGCGAACTCTTCGGCCAAAGCGCGTTGGATACGCAGGCCATCGAGGAGGAAATGCTCGCTTTCCAGGGCCGGCTGCTCGCCGAATCGATCCCCGACGGCGTCCGGCTCGTCGTTCCCCGCAATTTCAGCGATTCTCCGGTGGTCCTCCCGCGCCAGCGCGCCTACGGACAGGGGGAGGTCGCGATCTTCGCCGGCTCCTCCGGTTCCCCCGAGGAAGTCCGTCGCAGCCGTGTCTTCGATGGGTACGTCGCGGACCTGGCGCGCGTGGACGTCGATGGCGACGGGAGCGCGGAGATCCTCTTCGTAGTCAACCGCGATGCCGGTATTTTGCAGGGGCAGCGCGGGAAACTTGTCTCCTGGCGCCCCGCCGGAGCTCCCGGGAAGGGAAATTAAGCCCTTGACAGCGGCGAAGGCCTGCTGCTAGTTTCCCTACCAAATGACCATTGATTAAAAATGAGACATTGAGAGGAAACTTCAAAGAGCGAGAAGAGCGCACGACGGGGAGGTGATGGGCTCGCAAGAATAGTTCGTACGGGCTGTGGGGCAGTAAGGGGAACCAGGCTTTCCCGGACGGCAGGCAGGATGGTTCGGCAGGGTTCATCGCCGACCGGGGAAAACGGGAACCGGGTAGACGACAGTAACAGGAGGAAACAGATGAAGAAGCTTCTGACGATCGGATTGGCCGCGGCGATGATGTTCGCCACGGCGGGCAAGGCTTCGGCCACGGCCCTCGAGACCAGCGGTGAGTTCCGGGCGCGGTACTGGGCGCTCGGGAACTACTTCGAGTCGGGAAAGAACGCGGAGTACTGGGACAGCCGTCTGCGCTTGACCATGGTCTGGCCGGTGGCCGAGGGTGTGAAGGTAACCGCCCGCGCCGACATCAACGAGGGCTTCTGGGGCGACCAGATGTTATCGTCGTCGACGACCGCCGGTGTCACGACCTATAAGCTCGGGGAAAATACGAAAAAGGCGGTTGACTGGGATCAGCTCAACTTGTCGTTCAACTGGCCGAACTCCCCGATCACGATCGTTGTCGGTCGGCAGACCACGACCTGGGGTCCCGGGTTCTTCGTCGCCGAGGACAATCGCGACCGCTTCAGGATTCACGCCAAGTTCGGCGACACCATGGCCTTCTACACCTACGACAAGTACGCCGAAGTCGTGAATCTGCACGACACGGCCGGCCTCGATGACTGGTTCCAGCACACCATCGGCGCCGTGAGCACGGTGGCCGGCTGGAACGTCGGCGCCATCGCGTGTTATATCGGGAACGACACCACCCCGGGCCTGAACATCTCGCGCTGGGCTGTCGACGCGTACGGGATGGGCAAGGCCGGCCCCCTCGATATCAAGTCCGAAATCGTCTACGGCATCGGTACGAACGACTACAGCGCCAAGGCGGACCAGGATGTCTCGGGTCTCGGTGTCTACGTGGGCGCCACCATGCCCGTCGCCGGGATGACCTTCGGCTTCGAGGGCGCCTATGTCTCCGGTGACGACCCCAAGACCGCCAAGAACGAGGGCGCCTTCGCGTCCGACTACCAGAGCCCGTTCTGGTCGATCATCCTCTTCAACAAGCTGGATTACAACGGGTTCCACAACGAGAGCATCACCGGTCCCGCCCCGGCGGATTCCGGCATGAAGAATGCCTGGGGCATCAAGCCCTCGGTGAGCGTCACGCTGATGCCCGGTCTGTCGCTCTACGGCGCGGTCGTCTACGCCTCCCGCCTCGAGGATGTTAAGGTCGGGACCACGACCACGAAGGCCGATCCGCTCGGCACCGAAATCGACGCCGTCCTCAACTACGCCATCACCCCGAACGTCAGCTGGACGATCGGCTTCGGTTATCTGATCGCCGGTAATTTCTACGGCGAAGTGGACAACCCCGTTGGCGCGATGAGCGCCTTCTCGGTGAAGTTCTAACTTCGGTTTCACCGTCAGCACCCGCCCCGGGAGGGTTCGCCCTCCCGGGGCTTTTTGTTTTTGCCGCCCGGCGTTTACAAGGTCGCGAGGGAAGTGCTATAACATCAGACTGCGGTTAAGTCCGCGCGGTGACTGGAAGGCGCTTGCTCGGGGGTTGATGTTTCATGAGCCTGGTCGGCAACCTGGAGGATCTGTCGCTCCCTGACATCCTGCAGATCGTCTCGTTGAGCCGAAAATCCGGCATCTTGATGCTCGAGCGCGAGGGGCAGCAGGGCAAGATCATCATCCGCCAGGGCAAGGTCATCCAGACCGTCTCCCCGCGCCAGGGCAAGACCCTGGGTGAACTGCTCACCGCCCGCAGGCTGCTGCGTCCCGACGACCTGAAAAAGGCCCTGGAGATCCAGCGCTCGGGCGGGGGGCGCGATCTGCTCGGCGGCATTCTCGTGCAGCTGAAGCTGATCGACGAGGCCTCCCTGGAGAAGGTGGTCACCGAGCAGATCGAGGACGCCATCGTGTTCTTCCTCTCGTGGCGCGAGGGGACGTTCAGCTTCGAACTGGCCGAGATCAAGGGGCGCGGGGAGTTCAGCGTCGACCCCCAGGCGTTCATCCTGGAGCGAGGCATCGACACCCAGTGGCTGGTGCTTGAGGGCACTCGGATGATCGACGAGCGGTCCAGGGAGCCAGCGGCCGCTCCTGCGCCCGTCGAAGCTCCGGCCGGCCCGGCCGGCGAAACGTCCTTTGCGGGGATCGAGGACGAGGCGACACCCGGGGGCCGGGTGCTGGTCCTCGTCGACGACGATCCGCTCTTCCGGGGGATGGCCAGCGACTGTCTGGGGCGGCGGGGCTTCCGCGTCGTGAGCTGCGAGAATGGCGCGGCCTGCCTCGCCACGCTCGACCGTGAGGTCGGCAGCGGGGTGAGGCCCGCGGTCATGGTCGACATCGTCATGCCGACCATGGACAACCAGGGCTTCCTCGGCGGCCTCGAGCTGCTGGAGAAGCTGCGCCAGGCCCACCCGGAAGTCCCGGTGGTGGCCGTGACCGCCTACCCGGACGAGAACGTCAAGGCACAGGTGCTCGAACTGGGCGGGCAGTTCCTGCTCAAGCCGGGCGCCAGTGAAAGCACCGACAGTTTTTTCGCGGGCCTCGTCCTCCTCCTCGGGGAAGGGATCGTTTCCGAACAGCCGCCGTCGACCGCGGCGGCGCCAGCGTCTTCGCCAACGGTCCCGGCCCCGGCGCAGCCGCCTCCGCCCGCTCCCCAGCCCGTTGCAGAACCGGTTGCGCCCGCATCCCGTGCCCCGGGGCCCGTCAAGGCCGGCGCACCCTCGCGCAGCGACCGCGAGAAGGCGGCCGAGGCGCTCGCGGCGACCTGTGCCGCCCTTGCCCGGCAGCAGAGCGACGTGGCTGCCGCGGCGCTCGCACCCGCGGAAACGTCGCTTCTGCGGGAGATGCTCGAGGAGCTGCAGAATCCCCGGGCCACGAGCGAGATCGGCCTGCTGATCCTGCGCTTCGCCGCCGAACTGCTCAACCGGGCCGTGCTCTTCGTCGTGAAAGGGGGCAAGGCCGTCGGGCTCGGCGGTTTCGGCGTCGAGGTCGCGGGGGGACCCGACCGCCGGGGCATCCGCGGGTTCGCCATCCCCCTCGACGAGCCCTCGCTGCTCGAGTCGGTGGTGCGGCTACGCTCCACGGTCCAGGGGCCGCTGGCACCCGGCATGTGGAACCAGGCGCTCCTGGATCAGCTCGGCGGCAAGACTCCGGCGGACGCCGTGGCGCTGCCGCTGGTCTCAGGCGGCAGGGTGCGGGTTATTCTGTACGGGGACAACCTCCCCGAACTGCGTCCGGCGTCCGGCATCCGGGCCCTCGAGCTCTTTCTGACGCAGGCCGGGCTCACGCTCGAGAAGGTGCTCCTCGAGAAGAAGATTCAGGAGGCCGACGCCGCGGCGGCGACCGTCGAGCGGCGCGAACAGCACGTGGGAGGAGTGATTCGATGATTGCGACGATCCTGGTGGTGGACGACTCGGCGACCACGCGGTCGCTGGTCGCCTCCTACCTGACCGACTGGGAGGGGGTCGAGGTCGTGGAGGCCGCCAGCGGCTTCGAGGCGCTGCGGGTGCTCCCGGCCCGCCGCGTGGACATGATCGTGACCGACATCAACATGCCCGACATCAACGGGCTGGAGCTGATCTCCTTCGTGCGCGCCAACCCGAACTACCGGCGGATCCCCGTGATCATCATCACGACGGAGAACAGCGCCGAGGACCGCAAGCGCGGCCTCGATCTCGGGGCGAGCGACTACCTCGTGAAGCCCTTTGGCGCGGCCGATCTGCGCCGGGCCGTCGAAGCGGCGCTCGGACGGGATCCGAAGGAGGGGGGCGCGTGAGCACCGACAATCGCGACCAGGCATCGTTCGGCGAGTTCGTCAGCGAGGCCGAGGAGCTGCTCGAGGCCCTGGGCGACCGCCTGGTGCAGCTCGAGCGGGCCACCGAGGAGGACGCCGTCTCGCCCGACACGATCAACGACGTCTTCCGCTCGATGCACACCCTCAAGGGGCTCTCCGGGATGCTCGGTCTCAAAGGCATCTCCGAGCTTTCGCACAGCCTCGAGAACCTGCTGGACAAGGTGCGCCTCGGCAAGATCAAGCTCCACCAGGGGACGCTGGACGTGCTCTACGCCGGCGTGGAGCTGCTGACCAAGATCGTCGGGGCGGTCGGCCGCACCGGCACCGAGGAGGGCGCCGACATCCGTTCCGTCGCCCGGCGCATCCAGCAGCTGCTGGAGGAGAAGCCCGGCGGCCACCAGGAGGTCACCCTCGAGAACGTCGACCTGGACCGTCGCATCATCGGCACCCTCACGGAGTACGAGGAGCACCGGCTGCTCGAGAACATACGCGCCGGGCGGGCGCTCTATCGCGTGGAATCCCGTTTCAATTTCGAGACCTTCGACAAGGATCTGGGGGCGATCTCCGAGAAGCTCAAGGCGATCGGGGAGATCATCTCCACGCTGCCGAGCTCCGAGGAATCCTCCCCGAACACGATCAATTTCGATCTGGTCTTCGGCAGCACCTCGACCCGGGACGCGGTGGAGGCGGCGGTCGCGGGCTTTTCGACCAACGTGCACGCGGTCGGGCAGCGCGCCGTCGCCGCTGCCGCGCCCCCCCCGCAGGCCGCGCCCGGCGACGTCCGGCCGCCTTCGCCGGAGCCGCCCGCCCCAGCAGCCGCCGCCGCGGAAATATCCCCCGACGCCTCGCTGACGCTGCGCTCGCTCTCGGACACGGTGCGCGTCGATATCCGCAAGCTCGACAGCCTGATGAACATCGTCGGCGAGCTGGTCATCAACAAGACCACGATCATCCAGATCAGCCGCGACCTGCTGGCCCAGACCGGCTCCGCCGGGGTGGGGGCGGACCTCCAGAAGGCGGCGCGCAACCTCGAGCGCAACCTGCGCCAGCTGCAGCAGGGGGTCATCAACTCGCGGATGGTGCCGATCGGGCAGGTCTTCGCGCGGCTCAACCGGGTCGTGCGCAAGCTCTCGCAGGAGTTCGGGAAAAAAATCGACCTGCGGATGCACGGCGAGGAGACCGAGCTGGACAAGCTCATGGTCGAGGACCTCGCCGACCCGCTGCTGCACCTGGTGCGCAACTCGCTCGACCACGGCGTCGAGCTGCCCGAGGTGCGCGAGCGCGCCGGCAAGCCCGCCCAGGGCGTGATCGAGCTGCGCGCCGAGCAGCGGGGCAACCACATCGTCATCGAGATCGAGGACGACGGGGGCGGCATCGACCTGGCGCGGGTGCGCGCCGCCGCGGAGCGCAAGGGCCTGATCGACGCGGCGGCGGCGGCGGACGAGCGCCAGCTGCTCGACCTGCTCTTTCTCCCGAGTTTCTCGACGAAAGAGTCCGCGAGCCAGGTCTCCGGCCGCGGCGTGGGGCTGGACGTGGTCAAGACGAACGTCGCCAAGCTCGGCGGGATGATCGACATCGAAACCGAGCTCGGGGTCGGCACGCGCTTCACGATCACCCTGCCGATCACGCTGGCCATCATCCAGGCGCTGCTGGTGGGCGTCGGCACGGAGATCTACGCGATCCCGCTCAACGCCATCCTCGAGAGCAACCGGCTCCTGAGCAGCCAGATCCGAACGGTGGAGAAGCGCGAGGTCGCCCGGCTGCGCGAGAGCACCTTGCCGCTGCTGAGGATCGCCGACCTTTTCGGGCTGCCCCGCGCCGGCAAGCAGCAGAAGATGTTCGTGGTGGTTGTCGGCCTCGCGGAGAAGCGGCTCGGCCTGGTCGTCGACAGCCTGCGCGGCCAGCAGGAAGTGGTCATCAAGTCGGTCGGCTCCGTCTTTCAGAACACGCCGGGCATCGCCGGCGCGACCGAGCTGGGCGACAAGCGGGCGGTCCTCGTTCTCGACATCGGGGCCCTGATCGATGAAGCGACCCATAGCTAGCGCTGGGAGGCGTGATGGCTGAAACGCGCGAGACGGTTGATCGGACCCCGGCGCCGGAGTCCGCCACGGGAGCCGATGTCCAGATCGAGTTGCTCGGGTTCATGCTCTCGGACGAGCAGTACGCGCTGGACATCCTCGAGATCAAGGAGATCGTGCGCCTGCACGCGATCACCATGGTGCCGCGCTCGCCGCCCTGGCTCAAGGGGATCGTGACCCTGCGCGGGGTGATCGTGCCGATCTTCGATCTGCGCATCAGGCTCGGCTTGGCGGAAATCGAGCACGGCCCGGATACGCGGATCGTCGTCGTCTACCGGGGCGAAGAGTTCGCCGGCCTCATTGTCGACCGCATCACCCAGGTCATGCGCCTGCCGGTCGAGGCCATCGAGCCGCCGCCGCAGACCATCGGCCCGGTCGAGGCCGAGTATCTGCGCGGCGTGGCGCGCTTTCGCGACCAACTGGTGATCCTGCTCAATCTGCCTCGGGTTGTCGAGGCCGGATCATGACCGGTGGGGAGCGACGCGGGACGCGGATCATCCGCTGTCCGTCCTGCCAGCGCTATTACCGGATCACCACCGGGCCCCCGGCGCCGGGGACGCGCCTGCGCTGCAGCAAATGCGGGGAGGTCTTTTCGCTGGCGGCCGCAGCCACCGCAGCCGAAACCGGTGTCGCGGGCGCGGCCCCGGTTCCGAAGCCGGCCTCGGTCTCGCCCGCAACTGGCCGGGGTCGCGTGCTGGTCTCGACCGACGGAGCGGATTTTCAGTCCCTGATCGGCGAGGTGCTCACCGCCGTGGGGTACTCGCTCCGCCACGCCCGCTCCGGAGAGGAGGCCTGGGCCGCGATCGGGTCCTGGCGGCCCCACGTCGTGCTGCTCGACGTTGCGCTGCCCGGCCTGCCGTCTTTTGAATTGTGCGACCGCGTGCGCGCGGACACGGGCCTGAACGGCACCGGACTGATCCTCATCGCCTCGGTTTTCCAGCAGACCCGCTACAAGCGCGCCCCGACCAGCCTCTACGGCGCCGACGACTACATCGAAAAGCACCACATCCGCGACCGGCTCCCGGACAAGGTGGCAAAGCTGCTCCCCGCCGGTGCGGCGCCCGCTGCTCCGCCCGCTGCCCCGCCCGTGGCACCGCCGGCCGCCGCTGAAAAGCGCCATACCCTCAGCGACGAGCGCGAGCAGGAGGCCTTGATCCGCGAGGAACTCTATGGGTCTCGGGGTCGGGAGCGCACAGGACAGGAAAACCTGCAGGAGCGTCTGCGGCGCTACGCCCGCATCATCGTCTCCGACATCGCCCTGTACAATCAGGACCTCGTGGAGAAGGGGATCCGCGAGGGCACCTTCACCGAGTTGCTGAAGAGGGAGATCGAGGAGGGCCATCGGCTCTACCTGGTTCGCGTTCCCGCGTCGACCGGGGGGGAAGACTATTATCACGAGGCGTTGCGGGACTTCATCGCCAAGCGCACGGGCGCGCACAGCGGCTGCGCGTCCCGGCCGCGGGGGAAGGCATGACCACGTACGGGCAGTTGCGCGAACAACTCGCCTCCCCGGACGATGAGGTCCGCCACGCGGCGGTCCAGGGGTTGCGCGACTGCGGTCCGGAGGGGCTCCCGAGCCTGATCGGGGCGCTCGGCGACGCCAGCTGGCGGGTGCGCAAGGCCGCCCTCGATCTCGTGCTTCTGGCGCCGGCGGCCGACACGCTTGCCCCGCTGATCGCGGGACTGCGGGACGAGGGCAACGCCGGTCGGCGCAACAGTTCGATGGAGGCCCTCGTGCGCCTCGGCCCGGCCGCGGTCCCGGCGCTCGCGCCCCTGGTCACGGACCCGGATCCCGATTTGCGCAAATTCGCCGTCGACGCCCTCGGCAACATCGAGTCCCCGGCGGTGCCGGCGCTGTTGCGCACCGCGCTGGAGGATCCCGAAGAGAATGTTTCCGCGGCGGCCGCCGAGTACGTCGGGCGCCGGCGCGACGCGGCGGCGGTCCCGGTGTTGCTGCGTCGACTGGGTGAAGGCGGCGTCTGGCTGACCTTCGGGTGCCTGAGGGCGCTCGGGGAAATCGGCGACGCGGCGGCGGCGCCCGCCGTCTCGGCACTGCTCGGCAATCCCGGACTGCGCAAAGCCGCGCTGGAGGCGCTCGGCAGGGTCGGCGACGACCAGGCGGCGCCGCATCTGCTCGAGGCGCTCTTCTCCCGCGACCGGGGGCTGCGCCGCGTGGCCGCGACGGCCGCGCACCGCCTCCTGCCGCGCCTCGGGAAAGCCGCCGCCGAAGCGCTCGCCGCCGGCGTGCGCGACCGGGCCGACGACGATTTTTTCGAATTTCTTCGCGGGATGCTCAACCAGGAAGATCAGCAGGCGCGGGCGGCCGCCGCGACGCTGTTGGGCTTTGCGCCGGGAGCCCGGATGGTGGCGATTCTTCTCGATGCTCTGCCGCAGGCCGCCGAGCAGGACCAGGAGTTGCTCGCGGGGGTGCTCGGCGGGATTCCGGATGACGATCTTCGGCTGCTGGTCGCCCGCCTCAGCGATGCTTCGCCCGTCGTGCGGCTGCGCCTCGCCGGGGTCCTCGGGCGCCGGGGGTGCCGCGAGGCGGTGCCGCTGCTGCTGACCCTGCTCGAGGACGGCATCGGCCACGTGCGGGCGGCCGCCGCGACGGCTCTCGGAAGGATCGGCGACCCCGCGGCCGTGTCGCCGCTCGTCGGACTTCTGCGAGACCCCTTCCCCGACGTGCTGGAGGCCGCGATGGAGGCCATCGTGGCGGTCGGCCGGACCGGCCAGACGCGTCTCGGTCTCGTGCTCACGCTCCTCGAGCCGCATTTCACGGCCGCCGACGATGGCTTTGCCGCCGCGGCGGTCCGCATCGCCGGCCGCCTCGGCGGTCAGGGGCTCATCACGCGCCTCGGGCTCGCCCTGCGGGACCCGCGCGGCGAAGTCCGGCGCGCCGCCGTGGAGGCGATCGGCGAGGTCGGCGGCCCGGAGGCGGTTGACGCCCTGCGGGTCGCCCTCACCGACGAGGACGTCACGGTGCGCCGCGAGGCGGTGCACCGGCTCGGGATGACCCGGGAGGCGTCCGCATTGCCGCTGCTGCTGCCGATGCTCGGCGACGAAGATCTGTGGGTGCGGGTGCGCGCCGTCCAGGCACTCGGGGGCATCGCCAACCCGGAGGCCTGGCGGGTTCTGCTCGCGGCGGCGGCAGGCGACCCTCCCGGACCGCACCGCCTCGCCGCCATCCGCGCGCTCGGCGCCGGAAAGGTCCCCGGGAGTCTCGCCGTGCTCACCGACCTCGCGGGCGCCGTCGACCGGGAAACGGGCATGGCGGCCATCGAGGCGCTGGGGGCGCTCGGTGATCCCGGGGCCCTCGACGTGCTCCTCTCGCGTCTGGCCGACCCCTCCTGGGGATTGCGGGCCGTCGCGGTGCGCGCGCTCGGTCCGTTCGCCGCGGAACCGCGAGTGAATTCAGCCCTGGTGCGTGCCGCGGGGGAGGACGCCGACCCGCTGGTGCGGTCTCTCGCCGGCCGCATCGTCTCGCCGGCCGCCGCCCCGGCGGCCCGGACGCCGGGCCCGAGCTAGGTTCGGAGCAGGGTGCCGTGTTTGGCTCCAGCGAACAGTCCGTGACGCTCGGTCCCGAGGAGTTCCGGCTGCTGCGGGACTTCGTCAACGGGTTCTGCGGACTCTGGTTCGACGACGACTCGGCGTATTTTCTCGAGCGGCGTCTGCAGCACCGCCTGCGCGAGCGCCAGCTCGTCTCGTTTCTGGACTATTACTACCTGCTGCTCTACGGCCCCGAGCGCGAGGAGGAGCTGGCGAAGGTCGTCGACGTCCTGACCACCAACGAAACCTACTTCTTCCGCGAGATGAACCAGCTGCGCACGCTCACCGGGGAGATCGTCCCCGAGATCGTGCAGCGGAACGGCCCGCGCCGTCGCCTGCGGATCTGGAGCGCCGGCTGTTCCACGGGGGAGGAGCCCTACACGCTGGCGATCCTGCTGCTCGAGCACCCGGCCCTCTCCGGCTGGGAGGTGGAGATCTTCGCCAGCGATATCAGCCAACGCGTCCTGCAGGCGGCCCGCCGGGGGATCTACACGACCTCCTCGTTCCGCAGCACGGAGCCGGCCTACAAGGAGCGCTATTTCGAGCCGGTCGACGCGACGTCCAGCCGCGTGGTCGAGCGGGTGCGCCGTCTGGTCTCCTTCGGGCAGCTCAACCTGCTCGCCCCCGAGCAGTGGACGATTCTCGGGCAGTTCGACGTCATTCTCTGCCGCAACGTCATGATCTACTTCAACAGCGACGGCAAGAAGAAGATGGTCGAGAATTTCCACCGCAAACTCGACGACGGCGGGTTCCTGCTGCTCGGGCACTCGGAGAGCCTGATGAACATCTCCACCGCGTTCACCCTGCGTCACTTCCTGCACGACATGGTCTACCAGAAGCCCGGGCTCGCCGCGCATCGACCGCAGGGCGGGGGGATGTCGCCGTGCCCTTGAAGGTGCTCGTCATCGACGACTCGGCGTTCCACCGGCGCACGCTCACGCGCATCATCGCTGCTGCGCCCGAGTTCGAGGTGGTCGGTACCGCCGGCGACGGCGAGGAGGCGATCAAGAAGGTCGTCACGCTGCAGCCCGACCTTCTGACGCTGGACCTCGAGATGCCGCGGATGGACGGCTTCACGTTTCTGCGCTGGCTGATGCGCACCCTGCCGCGCCCGACGCTGGTCGTCTCCGCCCGGGAGAGCAACAAGAGCGTCTTTCGCGCTCTCGAGCTGGGCGCCGCCGACTTCGTCCTCAAACCGGTGAGCCACGCCTCGCTGCAGCTGGGTCAGATCGAGGGAGAGGTCATCGCCAAACTGCGCGAGATCGCCGCCGCCCGTCCCGACAAGCTCGCCATGCGCGCCCAGCGCCTGGCGGCGTTGGTGCCGTCGCCGGCGGTACCCCCCGGGCACAAGAAGACCGGTGCGCCGGCCGCGGGCCGCTACCGCTGCGTGGCGATCGGGGCCTCCACCGGCGGCCCGCCGGCGCTGCAGCAGGTGCTCTCCGCGCTTGATGCGGGATTGCCGGCGGCGGTCGTCATCGCCCAGCACATGCCGGAGGGCTTCACGAGGATGTTCGCCGAGCGCCTCGACCGCATCGTCGGCCTGCGCGTCAGGGAGGCCGAAGGCGCCGAGGAGCTGGTTTCCGGCCTGGTCCTGCTGGCCCCCGGGGGGAGAAACCTGACGGTGCAGGCGGGGATGGGCGGCCGGGTCTTCGCCCAGCTCGAGGCGCCATCGGCGACCGACCGCTACGTCCCGTCGGTGGACAAGCTTCTGACGTCGGCGGCCGCGGCGTACGGCAGCCGGCTGGTCTCAGCGGTTCTCACCGGGATGGGCGACGACGGCGCACTCGGAACGCGCGCCGTGCGGGCCGCGGGCGGGTTGACGATAGCCGAGGCCGAGGATTCCTGCGTCGTATTCGGCATGCCGCGGGAGGCGATCCGGACCGGGGCGGTGCAGCGGGTTCTGCCGCTGCCGGAGATCGGGGCGTTCATCGACGGCGAAGTCGGCTCCGCGTGAATGCCCCCCGCGGGGCGGCTTCCGGAAGTTGCCTGCCGGGCGGAACCGGTGTAGAGTGAAAGAGAAGGAAGAATAAGACGATGACAACTCACGACGACAAGAAGAATTTGCTCATGCGCGGGCAGGAGTTTCTCCAGCTCTACCGCAAGGTGGAGGGGTTCACCCAGGAGTTGATGAAGGAGAACGAGCGGCTGCGCTACCGCGTGGCGGCGCTCGAGCAGGAGCAGATGGTCGCGCCGAGAGTGCCCGTCGAGGAGGTGCTGAACCTCAAGGGACGCGTCGAGCAGCTCGAGGCCGAGCGCGAGGCGCTTGTCCAGCGCTACAAGCAGGTGGAGCAGGAAAACCTCGATTTCGCCAATCGCTACGTGGAGATCGAGGAGGAGAACAACAACCTCGCCAACCTCTACGTCGCGAGTTTTCAGCTGCACTCGACCCTCGATTTCAAGGAAGTCGTGCAGATCGTGATGGAGATCGTCATCAACCTGATCGGCGCCGAGAAGTTCGGGCTGATGCTCCTCGACGAGCGCAAAGGGGATCTTTACGCGGTCGCCAGCGAGGGGGTCGAACGCGAGCAGATCCCGCACGTCAAACTCGGGGAGGGGACGATCGGGCGGGTGGCGCAGGCGGGACAGCCCTGGGTCGCCGAGGGCCGCGCGCTCGAGCAGGTTTCGATGACCGAACCCCAGGTGGTGATCCCGATGCGGATCAAGGACCAGTTCATCGGGGCGATCGTGATCTACGCCATGCTGGAACAGAAGCTGAGCTTCTCGTCGCTGGACCACGAACTCTTCAATCTCCTCGCGGGCCACGCCGCCACGGCCCTTTTCGCGTCGAAGCTGTACTCGGAGTCCGAGCGCAAGCTGGGGACCATCCAGGGCTTCCTGGAGCTGCTCAAGCATTAGCTGGTCGACGGCACGTCGGACCGATCGATAGTCAGGGAGGGGACGATGGCGAAATTCAGATGTCTCGTCGTGGACGACTCGCCGACCATGCGTCAGCTGGTCGTCTTCGCACTCAAACGCGTCCCCGAATTGGACATCGTCGAGGCGTCCGACGGCGTGGATGCGCTCAAGAAACTCCCGGGGCAGAAGTTCGACCTCGTGCTCTGCGACATCAACATGCCGATCATGGACGGGCTCAAGCTGCTCAGCCTCATGAAGAACAACCCAGTCTACAAG
>Ga0315271_10000066_pt1 | contig 45193 bp, 39 predicted proteins | sample C3_top_MG_FD_204664 | JGI IMG/M metagenome (GOLD analysis project Ga0315271, IMG submission 204664) | Sediment microbial communities from Yellowstone Lake, YNP, Wyoming, USA - C3_top | ecosystem: Environmental > Aquatic > Freshwater > Lake > Sediment | place: USA: Wyoming | collected 2017-08-01
CTGCGCGACGTGCGATGGGCCGTTCTACCGCGGCGCGTCCGAGATCGTCGTCCTCGGCGGCGGCAACTCGGCGCTCGAGGAGGCGCTCTTCCTCGCCACGCTCGCCGAGCACGTGACGATCCTCACGCGCGGTGACCTGCGCGCGAGCGAGCTCGTCGTGGACAAGGTGCGCAACCACAAGCGGATCACGGTGCGCACCGGTGTGGACCTCGACGCGTTCGAGACGCGCGAGGGGCGCCTGGGCACGGTGCTCGCGCACGAGCGGGCGTCCGGCGAGGCGATCCGCCTGGAGCCCGCGGCGGCGTTCGTGTTCGTGGGGCTGGATCCGAACACCGCGTTCCTGCGGGGAAGCGTCGACCTCGACGACCGCGGTTTCGTCCGCACGGACGACCGGTACCGGACCTCGCTCGACGGGCTCTTCGCCGCAGGCGACGTGCGCGCCGGCTCGACCAAGCAGGTGGGCGCCGCGGCCGGCGAGGGGATCGCGGCGCTGCTCTCGGTGCGCCGCTGGCTCGAGGACCGCGGCGAGATGGCCGCCCACGCTGACGAGCCCGCTGCGTAGGGGCCCTCGGGCCGGGCGTTGAGGCTGGCGATCAGCTGACGGGCGAGGCCGCCGCGAGCTTCTCCATCTTGCGCACGACGCGGTCCAGCTCGGCAACGAGCGCGGGGTTCGAGGCCGGGTTGCCCTGGAAGGCGTGGACGAGGTTGCGGTAGTACGCGAGCGTGTCGTTCTTGCCCTTGCGGAACCGCGTGAAGACCTCGTCGCCGATCGCGCGCTGGTCCGCCACGATCGAGCGGGCGTTGTGGAGCTTGTCCGATGCGGACACGAGGAGCACCGACCGCGTCGCGTCCGCGAGGTGGTCGATATACGCCTGCTTGCGTCCGCCCCACTCGGGCTTGTCGCCGTTCTCGTCCGGCACGCCGTCGGTACAGCCGTCGACGATCCGATAGACCTCAGCCCCGAACCACTCGACCGCCTTGCGGGCATCCTTGGTGGGCCGCACGTCCTCGATGGCGTCGTGGAGGAGCGCGGCGATCGCCTCGTCCTCGTTGGCGCCGTACTCGAGCGCGATCGCGCAGGTGCCGAGCAAGTGCGTCAGGTACGGGACGCCGCTGCCCTTGCGGACCTGGCCCGCGTGCATGACGGCGGCGACCTGGAGCGCGACGATCATCCGGTCGGTGTACTGCCACGCGCCGTCCGGGAGCGGCATCACCGCGAGCAGGTCCTCGGTCTTCTTGCGCTTGCCCATGGGCGCCCCCTTTCGTGCTGTCGTGGGATCGCGTCGGCGGCGCCGTCCTCGACCCCTTGACATCTTATCGGCAATCTGCATAAATGCAACTTGAAGATAAGCCACGAACGGACGCCCGTCCAGCCGGGCCTGGCCAGACGGGAGCCGAGATGACCGACGGACCGATCGACGCGGACGAGATCGAGTTCCTCGCAGCCTACGACGCCTCCCTCTACCCGCACCCCTCGGTCGCGGTGGACGTGGCGCTGCTCACCGTGGACGGGGGCTCGCTCAAGACGCTCCTCATGCGCCGCACGAGCCAGCCGGCGAAGGACCGCTGGTCGCTTCCCGGCGGGTTCGTGGCCATGGCCGAGTCGCTCGACGCGGCCGCGGCCCGGATTCTCGCGACCAAGGCCGGGCTCGAGGACGTCTTCACCGAGCAGCTCTACACGTTCGGCGAGCCACTCCGCGACCCGCGGACTCGCGTGATCAGCGTCGTGTACTACGCGCTGGTCGAGCCCCACCGCCTCGAGTGGGCCGTCGCCGAGCACCAGGATCGGCCGCTGATCCTCGCGACGGTCGAGGTCGACGCGAACGGCCACGTGCGGGGCGTGCGTGCGGTGAGCGCGGACGGGGCGAACCTCCCGCTCGCGTTCGACCACGAGTCCATCCTCGCGACCGCCGTCGAGCGGATCCGGGGAAAGCTCGGGTACGCGCCGATCGGGTTTGAGCTGCTGCCCGAGACGTTCACCCTGCTCGAGCTGCGGCACGTCCACGAGGCGATCCTCGGCCGGCCGCTGAACAAGGACTCCTTCCGGCGCAAGGTCCTCGACGGCGGCCTGGTCGAGGCGACCGGCGACCGTGCCACGGGCCTCGGCCACCGCCCGCCCGAGCTGTACCGCTTTGCGAGGCCGCGCGACGGGCGTCAGGCCGCGGTTACGCCGTGACGCCGAACCAACCCACATCCCCGACGACCTCGAGGGCTATCGCGCCTGCGTCCGCAGCCTTGCCGACCGCATCCGCGCCGGAAAGTTCGTGGTCATCGCGTGCCGCGGCGGCATCGACCGCACGGGCATGACCGCCGCGTGCCTCCTGCGCGAGGCGGGCCTCGAGTTCGAGGACGCCATCGCCCGCGTCCAGGCAGCGCGCCCGCACACGATCACGCTCCCCGACCAGCAGGCGATCGTCCGCGACTGGTAGCCGGGAGAAACGGCACGGGCCCCGACGTCGCCGTCGAGGCCCGATGCCGCGGGAAGCTGGCGCGGGGGTTCGGGTCCCCACGCCGTTGGGGACTACACCGATTGCGGGCGAGTCCCGAGCGTGACCGTGATGCTGGTCGTCGTCCCGTTCCGGAGGACGCTCAGCGTCACCTGCTTGCCGGGCGTCTGCTGGCCGAGCAGGAGGTCGAGGGTGTGGGTGGCGTCGAGGGTCGTGCCGTCGATCGCCGTGATGATGTCGCCCTCAGCGAGGCCGGCCGACTGGGCCGGGCTGCCGCTGACGATGCTCGAGTCGGTGCCGACCGAGCCGTTGCCGCTGCCGGTCGAGCCGGTTCCGCCCTGGCTCTGCTGGAGCTGCTCGAGCGCCGCCGCCGACGGGATCCACGCGCCGCTGGCCACCGGGAGGCTGACCTCGGTCTGGAGCGTCGGGTCGATCGTGCGGAAGCGAATGCCGAGCCACGCGCGGGCCAGGGGCTGGCCGGCGGATGCCTGCGCGAGCAGCGGCTTGGCGATGTCGATCGGGATGGCGAAGCCGATGTTCTGGGCGCCCGTCGAGACAGCCGTGTTGATGCCGATGACGTTGCCGCCGGCGTCGAGCAGCGGGCCGCCGCTGTTGCCCGGGTTGATGGGCGTGTCGGTCTGGATGAGGTTGTCGAGCGACTCGCCCTCGGCGTCGATCTGACGGCCGAGCGCCGAGATGATGCCGCTCGTCACGGAGCCCGTCAGGTCACCGAGCGGGCTGCCGATGGCGATCGCCTGCTGGCCGACCTGGATCCCAGCCGACGAGCCGATCGCGACGACCGGAAGGTTCGCCCCGCCGTCGATCTTGACGATGGCGAGGTCGGTCAGGGTGTCCACGCCGTAGATCTCGGCCGGCAGGGTCCGGCCGTCCTTGAGCGTCACGGTCAGCTTGCTCGGGTTGCCCGCGACGACGTGGTGGTTGGTGAGGACGAGGCCGCTGGCGTCGAAGATGACCCCCGACCCGACCGCGGTCCCGGTGGTCGCCTGGCCGGTCGTCTGGTCGGTCGAGGTGACGCCCTCGGCGGTGATGGTGACGGTCGCGGGGCTGACCGCCTTGACGATTTCGGGGATCGAGGCCTGGCCGTTCGCCGGGATCGGGTTGGCGGAGCCCGTCCCCTGCCCGCCCGGCGTCGTGGTGGCGCCGGTGCCGCCCGACGGCTGGGCTGCGGCGAGCTGGTTCGTGGCCGCCGCGGGGTGCGTGGCCTCGACGGCAACGTACGTGGTCCCGGCGGTCAGCACCGCGGTCCCGATGATCGCGATCGCCAAGGCGAGGGGGCGGATCCCGCCCTGGGCGCGAGCGGGCTTCGCGGCGTACGCAGCGGGCGGGACTGCAGCCCACTCGCCGGCCGGGGCGAACGACGGGGCCGGAGCCTGTTCCTGTGCGATCCACGCCGACGCCGGGGCCGGCGAGGCGGGAGATGCCGGGAAGGGGTTCACCTGCTGCGGGGGCGCCCACGGGCTCGTCGCCGCGGTGGGAGGCTGGGACACCGGCGGAGCCCAGCCGGCGGTCGCCGGGTTCGGGTCAGCCGAGGGCGGTGTCCACACGGCGCCCGTCGGGTTCAGCGTGCCGGCTGGCGCGGGGGTCGGGGCGACCTGGCTCGGGCCCGGCGCGGCGGGCGTCCACGCGGTGGGCGCGGGCTGGCTCGGCTGCGCGGTGGTCGGCCAAGGCTCGGCGGGCGTCCACGCGGTGGGCGCGGGCTGGCTCGGCTGCGCGGCGGGCGCAGTCGTCCCGGGGACGACCGGCGCGACCGTCGGGAACGCGGGCTGCGTGGGGTCGTCGGCGTTGATGGCGGGCGTCGAGCCCGGGGGCAGGAGCGGGTCGGTTCGGTTGGTCTCGCTGGTCATCAGATCCCTGTCGTGCGGGCGTTCCGGGCTCGCGCCTTCCGGTGGCGCGGCTCCCCGGGGTGCCGTTGCCTGCCCATCAGAGCCCCGCCAACTTCGGGTTCCCTGAGAAGGAGGTCCCCGCCGCGCACTCTTGCGACTTCTTCACCTGACCGCGATGGACGGTGAATGGTTCGCCTCCCGAACTGACCGCCAGCCCGGATCGCCCAAGCGCCCCCTCGGTCGATGCGGGGTAAGGTGGCGCCATGACTCGGATCGTCGTGTACACGGGCAAGGGCGGCGTCGGCAAGACGAGCGTCGCCGCCGCCACCGCGCTGCTCGCGGCCGAGCGCGGCTACCGCACGATCGTGCTGTCCACGGATGCGGCCCACTCGCTCGGCGACTCGTTCGACCGCAAGCTCGGGCCGGAGCCCGAGGAGATCGCCCCCAACCTCTGGGCGCAGGAGTCCGAGGTCTTCCACAACATCGACAAGTACTGGGGCACGATCCAGGAGTACGTCTCGAGCCTGCTGCGCTGGCGCGGCCTCGACGACGTCATGGCCGAGGAGATGAGCGTCCTGCCCGGCATGGACGAGCTCTCGAGCCTGCTCTGGATCGCCGAGCACCACGACTCGGGGAAGTACGACCTGATCGTCGTGGACGCCGCGCCCACCGGCGAGACGCTGCGGCTGCTGTCGCTGCCAGAGGCTGGCCGCTGGTGGCTCGACCGCGTCTACCCGATCCAGCGCAAGATCGCCTCGCTCACCGGGCCAATCCTCGGGCGCGTGACCGGCATGCCGACGCCGAAGGCTGCCGTGTACAACGCAGGCGAGGAGCTGTTCGGCAAGCTCGAGCACATGCACGACCTGCTTGCCGATCCGGAGCTCACGTCGGTGCGCATCGTGCTCAACCTCGAGCGCATGGTCATCAAGGAGGCCCAGCGGTCGTTCACGTACTTCCACCTGTACGGCTACCCAACGGACCTCGTCGTGTGCAACCGCGTGCTGCCGGACAACGCTGGGACATACTTTGGTGCCTGGCGCGAGGCCCAGAAGCGGTACCGCCCGCTAGTCGAGGAGTCGTTTGCGCCGGTCCCCGTCCGCGACGCCCCGTTCTTCGACGAGGAGGTCGTGGGCGACCGGATGCTCCGGCTGCTCGGCGCCGCGGTCTTCGGTGACGCCGACCCGACGGACTTCTTCTACAAGGGCCGGCCGTACACCGTCCGCCGCGAGGCCGACCGCTACGTGCTCGAACTCGAGCTGCCGTTCACCAGCAAGGAGGAGGTGCGCCTGTCGCGCTTCGCCGACGAGCTGGTCATCGCCGTCGGGTCGTGGCGGCGCAACCTGATCCTGCCGCGCATCCTGGTGGACGCCGAGACGATCGGCGGCGGCTTCCACGACCACATCCTGCGGATCGAGTTCGCGGCCGGGGCGGCCGCCGGAACGAAGGGAGCGAGCTGACGATGGCCGGATCCGATCGCGAGGCCGAGCTGACGGCACGCCTCGCCGCACTCGAGGGACGCCTGGCCGAGGTCGAGGCAAGGGCCGCGGACGCCGAGGCTCGGGCGCACGAGGCCGAGGCCCGCTCCATGGGCAGCCCGCTCGAGGCCATGGAGACACTGATGGGCATGGTGCTCCCCGGCGAGGTGCGGGGCCACCTGCGCGCCGCCCGCAAGGAGCAGCTGCTCGCGGTGCGCTCGATGGTGGACGCCTGGATCGACCGCGTGGACCGCAAGCCCGACGAGCCCAAGCACCGCCGCCGCGAGACGATCCCGCTCGAGGACCTCTAGCGACGAAACGGCGGTCGCCGCCCCGAGGGACGGCGACCGCCGCGCCGAGGCACAGGTCAGCTCTGCGGGTCCTGCCCCTCCCGCTTCATCGCAGCGCCCGACGGCGCCCTCGACATGAGCGAGTAGGACATCCGCGAGTGCTGGACCTTGCGGTCCATCTCGACCCGCTCAACGGACCAGGCGTCCGCCTCGCGCTCGAGCTCGGCCACGATGCCGCGCAGGACGGGATCGTCGCCCGCGTAGCCCTTGACCCGCCGTGCCACGCCGAGGAGTTCGGTGCGGACCTCGTCCCACGCCTGTCGCCGGTTGCCGTCGACCGCGTGCTTGAGCGCCCGGTCGGCGTACGTGCGGGCCACGATGCGGTCCACCTCCCGGTCGCGCGGCTGGCGGCTGTTCGCCTCGCCGTCCGCGAACGCCCAGGTGAGCGTCGCCGAGCCCGCGAGCCGACCACCGCGGTCGCCGACCGAGATCTCGACGCCCATCTCCCGGCCGGGCTCGCCGAGCGGGCAGCCGAACGCCAGCACGAGGCGCACGACCTGGTCTGCCACGAGGTCGCCCAAGTGGACGACCGTCTCGCGCGACCCCTGGTCCACCGCGAACGGCGAGAGGCACGCGACGCGGAGCCCCTCGGGCCCGCGGACGCGAAGGTCCACGCCACGCGCCGTCACCTCGAGCAGCTCGCCGACCTCCGAGGCGATCAGCGCCCGGATCTCGCCTGCGCTGCCGATGAACCGGTACTGGCCGCCGCCGGCGTCCGCCATGGACCCGAGGAGCGCCTCGTTGAAGTCCTGGCCCACCCCGAACGTCGAGGTGGAGACGCCGCGATTGCGCAGCTCGAGGGCGTGCCGCTCGAGCTCGGCAGGGTCGGTGATGCCGTCGTTGGCGAGCCCGTCGGTGAGAAGCAGGACGCGGTTCACGGCCTCGGGGTCGAGTGCCTGGGCCACCTGCTCGACGCCGGCGAGCCAACCGCCCGAGAGGTTGGTGTTCCCGCGCGGGCCGATGTGGTCGAGCTCGTGCTGAGCCTCGCGCTTGGCGTCCCCGGTGGCTGCGCGGCCGGCGGCCACGACGTCCACCGCGTTGTCGTAGACGACGACCGAGAAGCGGTCCGTGGCCGCGAGCCGCTCGATCCCCTCGTGGAGCGCCTGCTTCGCGAGGTCGATCTTGTTGCGCCCGCTCATGGAGCCCGAGCGGTCGAGGACGAACGCGACGTTCACGCGGGGCCGGGCGGCATTGGCGGTGGCCGGGGGTGCTGTGACCTCGACGATGGCGTAGCGCGTGGAGTGGTGGACGGCGCGGACGAGCCGGCGGTCCTGGCGGATGGTCAGGGAATTGGTCAAGGCTGTTCCTCCTGGAGCTGCCGGGCGAACGCGATGAGGCGCTCGACCAGCCGGTTGTCGCGACGGCTCAGCGGCCGGCGCAGGTGGAGTTCGATGTCAGACGTGATCGCGATGCGCTCCCACTGGGAGCGCTGCCCGAACAGCGTGGTGTCGTCGGGCGCTGCGGCCGCGTCGGCGGATGGGGCGTCGATCGAGGCTCGCCGCAGGAGCCGCTGGCGTGGGGGCGAGGCCGCCGATGCCGGGTCGGGCATCGCCACGGCGGCGCGCATGGCCAGCGACGGCTGCGGCGTGAGTTCGGGCCGGCTCCCGCCGAGGACCGACCGGACGTAGTCCAGCGCGGTTCCAGCGGGCTCAGGCTCGGCCGGCGAGCCGGCGAGCGCGAGGACCTGGTCGTCCGAGAGGGCCAGGAGCTGCTTGCGGATCTCCGCGAGCGGCAGGTGCGCGTCACGGAGGCGACTGATGAGGCGGAGGCGGGCGAGCGTCGCGTCGGGGTACCGGGTCGCCGACCCCTCTTTGCCGGCCACCGGGATGAGCCCCTGGGCAAGGTAGTAGCGGATGGTCCGGACCGAGAGGCCCGACAGCGCCGAGAGCTCGGAAATGGTGTGCTCGCTCATGCCATTAGTATACAGTCACCATGTCAACTGTCAAGACTTGTTAGCCGATTCGGACCGGCATGGGCAGGGAGCGGGCGGCCCAGGGCAGCTCACGGGCGCCCGCCAGCTCGGCAGCGATCGCGATCAGCGCCTGCGCCTGGATGTCGCGGAGCATGTCGATCGCCTCTGCATGGAACGTCATGAAGTGGCCGACGACACCGCTGTAGAACGGGTTGCGCGACAGCTGGGCGTAGCAGCCACAGAGGTTGCCCCGCGACCGGTAGGCGCGGCGCGCGGCGGCGGTCTCCCTCGCGGTGGGCCGCTCCACGCGGGCCACGAGGGTGGCTGTGATGGGCTCGTTCATCTCGTTACCTCCATCGTTCCCGGCTGGAGCACCGTGCCGCCGCGCGGCCGGTTGCTGCGTCGTCACCGAGCCGGGGCTCTCGGACGCTCTTGATGGATGGCGGGCGAGGGATCCCGGCGGCACCAATGACCGGCGCCGTCGAGCCGTGCCGGCGGGCGCGAGGACGCGCGCGCTCCACCGGTCCGACCGCTGGACCCTTCCCGCATCGCCTCACAGCGTTGGCACCGTTCCGGTCCAGGGCAGACCGCTGGTTGCCGCGCCTTCCTCGAGCTGTGTCTCTCAGGCGCTCTCGATGCGTGCCGCTCTTGCGGCTCTTCCGACGTTCGCCGACGCGTCAAGCAGATCCGCGTCTTGCGCGATCATCGGCGCCGGCTGTGACAGCTGTGTGGCACGGCTCGGCGCCGTCGGGCGAGGAACGGTGAACGGCAGCGTCAGGCCTGCAGGCATGCGTGACCCAGGCCGAGGACGGCGAGGTCGTCGCGCGGTCGGCCCATCAGCTGCAGGCCAGCCGGCCGCCCGTCGGGGCCTCGACCAGCCGGTACGGCGACCGTGGGCAGCCCGCCGAGCGAGGCGTAGATGGTGACCTCCATCCAGCGGTGGTACGTGTCCATCGCGCGCCCGCCCACGACGTGCGGCCAGTGGACCTCGGCCGGGAACGGGAAGACCTGGGCCGCCGGCAGGGCGAGGAAGTCGAACCGAGCGAGGAGTGCGAGCAGCCCGCGGAAGACCTCCGACCGTCGGCCGATCGCGGCCAGCGCCGCCTCGCCGGTGATCGCGAGGCCGCGCTCGACCTCCCAGATGGCCTCTGGCTTGATCAGGCGGCGACGGGCGGGATCGCGGCAGGCCTCGGCCAGCCCGCCTGCGACCTGCCAGCTGCGCAGCGTGATCCACGTGTCCCAGGCGAGCTCGGGCGGGAACGGGAGGGTCGCGGGCTCGACCGAGGAACCGATCGCCTCGAGACGGCGGAGGCTGCGCTCGCAGGTCGCGATGAGGCCGGGCTCGGTCGCGAGGTAGCCCCCGAGGTCGCCGAGCCAGCCGATGCGGCGTCCGAAGCCCACACCGTCAAGGGGCTGGGCGAAGACGTCACCGGGCGTCTCGAGCGAGAGCGGCGACGCGGCGTCCGGGCCCGCCTGGACCGACAGCAGGAACGCGGCGTCCTCGACGGTCCGGCCCATCGGCCCCTCGGTCGAGCGGTCCTCGAGGAACCCGGCGTCCGGGGCGCCCGCTGGCACCCGGCCCGGCGTCGGGCGGAAGCCCACCACCTCGTTGAACGCGGCGGGGTTGCGCAGGGAGCCCATCGAGTCGCTGCCGTCGGCAACGGGCTGGAGCCGCAGCGCAACCGAGACCGCGGCCCCGCCGCTCGAGCCGCCCGCCGTGAGCGCCGGGTCGATCGCGTTGCGCGTCACGCCGAACACCGGGTTGTAGCTCTGCGAGCCGAGCCCGAGCTCGGCGACGTTGGTCTTGCCGATGACGATCGCCCCGGCGCCGCGCATCCGGGCCGCCACGAGCGCGTCCTGCGTCGGGACGTGGTCCGCGTACAGCGGCGAGCCGTGCGTGGTCCGGAGCCCTCGGGTCTCGACGAGGTCCTTGATCGCGAGCGGAAAGCCGTGGAGCCGGCCGTGATCCTCGCCACGCGCGAGGGCCGCATCGGCGGCATCGGCCTCGGCCAGCAGCTGGTCTTCCGTGCGCAGGCTCACGATCGCGTTGTGGGCAGGGTTGAGCACGGCGATCCGGGCGAGATACGCCGCCACGACCTCGCGGCACGAGACCTCGCGCGCGTGGATGCGCCGGGAGAGCTCGCGAGCGTCGAGCGCGGTGATCGGGTCATCGGGCGGGAGCACGGCCGGGTCCTCTCGGGCAGGTGCGCTCAAGGGTAGCGGCGCGGGCCGGTCGCGGCTGGCTATGCTGGCCCAGCGCGGCCGATGGTCGAGGGGCCGTCCCGCGCGGCGCCGCTCGAGGGGTCCCGCGATGACCGACCTGGCGTTTCCCGACGGGTTCCTGTGGGGTGCGGCAACCGCCGCCCACCAGGTCGAGGGCAACAACGACGGCTCCGACTGGTGGGACTGGGAGCGCCGCCCAGGCACGCCGTGCGTCGATCGCAGCGACCTCGCCATCGACCACTACCGCCGCTTTCCAGACGACATCGCGCTGCTCGCGTCGCTCGGCCTGACGGCGTACCGGTTCTCGGTCGAGTGGGCGCGGGTCGAGCCTGCCGACGGCGCGTTCGACGAAGTGCAGCTCGACCACTACCGGGCCGTGGCGGACGCCGCGATCGCCACGGGGCTGATCCCGGTGGTCACGCTCTACCACTTCTCGCTCCCCCGCTGGGTGGCAGCGCAGGGCGGCTGGCTCTGGGGCGGGACGCCGGGGCGACTCGCGAGGTACGCGGACCGGGTCGTCCGGGCCCTCGGGGATCGCGTCCGCTGGTGGTGCACGCTCAACGAGCCCGGGATTGTCGCGTTCGGCGGGTACCTGGGCGCGCTCAACTTCCCGCCGGGACGCAAGGACCTGCGCTCGTGGGAGAGCGCGACGGCCGGCCTGGTCGAGGGGCACCGCCAGACGCTCCGGGCGATCCACGACGCGGCCCCGTCGGCGCGCGCCGGCCAGACGCACCAGATGATGGAGTGGGACTCGGACGAGTCGGGGCGTCCGTTCGTCGAGTGGATGCGGCGGCGCAACGAGGACGTCTTCCTCGAGGCATCGGCCGATGACGACTTCGTGGGCGTCCAGACGTACACGCGGGTGCTCGTTCGGCTCAACCCGGCGCTGAGCTTGGCGCTCCGGGGGCTGCTCCGGGTCCCGCCGCTGCTGGCGCTCGTGATCCCGCCGGTGATCCGCGTTCAGGCGCAGAACCCTGCCCCGCCGATCCCGCCCGGCACCCACCGCACGCAGATGGGCTACGAGTTCCGCCCCGAGGCGCTCGCCGCCACGGTGCGCCGGGTCGCGGGCCTGTTGCCCGGCAAGGACATCATCGTGACGGAGCACGGCGTCGCCACCGCCGATGACGCCGAGCGCGTGGAGCTGATCGACCGCGGGCTGCGGGCGCTCCACGCGGAGATCGCCGCCGGGGCGCCCGTCCGCGGGTACATCCACTGGAGCGCGTTCGACAACTTCGAGTGGGCCCTCGGGTACCGGATGCAGTTCGGGCTGATCGGCGTGGACCGGGCAACGCAGGAGCGGATCGTCCGGCCCTCCGCGCGATTCCTGGGCGAGATCGCCCTGGCCAACCGACTCCCGGCGGCGCCAGCCTGAACGACACCGAGCCAGTGTCCGGCGGGCGGGCCGCTGCCGGGGGGGCAGGCGCCGGTGCCACGGGCTGGTGCGCCAGCGGGCCGGACGGGCGTGCCTAGACCCCGAGCGAAGGGGAGTCAGCCGGTCGGGCGCCGAGCCGTGCCGATACCTGCCGCGCGACGACCGCCGCGTCGGCACCAACGCCCGAGAGGATCGATGAGGCGCGCGTCCGCATGAAGTGCACCCCGATGAAGAACAGCCCGTCCACGACCGTGCTGGCGCCGTCGGCCTGGAGCGGGAAGCCCATCTCGTCGAAGGCCGCGCCCCACGGCAGCCATGACCGGTAGTCCGGGCGGAAGCCGCCGGTCAAGATGACGGCCCCGAAGTCGGCAAGCGGCACCCGCTCGGGCGCGGTCGGGTCGAACGCGTCGGGCTCCGGGTCGTCGGGCTCGGGGACCCCGAGGCGCTGGGCCGTGCGGCGGATGACCGCCATCAGGTCCGCATGGCGGGCGTCGCCCCAGGCGACGCTGGCGGCAAGGTCGGGGGCGAACAGCGCCTCCTCGCCGTCCACGCCACGGAAGCGCCCGACCAGCGTGATGCCCATCGCCCGGAGGGTCCGCAGGTGGAGGTCATGCCCGCCGCCATGGCCCGAGGTGAGCGGGTTCGACAGCAGCCGCGCGCCCGGCGAGGGGAGCTCGCTCGGCGTCTGGCCCATGAACCCGCTCTCGATGAGCCACCAGAAGATGTCGTGATCACCGACGCGGCGCGTGACCCAGGGCGCGCGGCCGCACGAGAGGACGACGTCACGGCCGGCCTCGCGCAGCTCCTCGGCAAGCTGGCAGCCCGATTGGCCGCTCCCGATGACCAGCACGCGACCCGGCGGCAGGCCCGTAAGGGTTCCGGTAGGCGCCAAGGTCAATCGCCGCCAGCCGCGGCGGCAGCGAGGCCGCCTCCGGGGGTCGGTGCGGGCGCCCAAAGGCTCCCGTGCCCGCGACGATCGCCCGCGCCGCGATGTCCCCGGCCGTCGTCCGCGCGGTGAACCCGCCCGGGGTCGTCACGACGGACAGCACCTCGACGCCCGACCGCACCGGCGCGTCGAAGGCGCGCGCATAGCCCTCGAGGTGGGCGGCGATCTCGTCACGGGGCAGGAAGCCGTCCGGATCGTCCCCTCGGTACTCCCCGCCCGGCAGGCGGACGGACCAGTTGGGAGTCACGAGGCAGAAGCTGTCCCAGCGGTCGCGCCACGCCTGTCCGACCCGACCGCGCTCGAGGACGAGGTGCTCGATGCCGCCGCGCGCGAGCTCGTGGCTGACCGAGAGCCCAGCGGATCCGCCGCCCACGACCAGGACGTCAGCGCGTTCCATGTCGCGACTTTAGGGCACGCGACGGAGGAGCGGGGCCGTGGCGACAGCCAGCCGTGTTGCAGGCGCGTTACGAAAGGGCCACGGTCCTCGCCCCGCCGACGTGGCGATATCGCTCGGGGTAGGACGTCAGGATGATCACCTGGCACGACGTCCCGGCCAGGCTGAGCACCGCGCCCATCGCCTCGAGTCGGCGCGGGTCGGAGAAGCCCAGGGTGTCGTCGAGCATCACCGGGACGCCGCCGTCGTCCGCGACGAGGATGGCGCAGGCGAGCCGCGTCATCACGCCGAGCTGCTCGCGCGCCCCGATGCTCAGGCTGTCGTACGGGACGGTGCGCCCGTCGAGCGTACGGCTGCGGACCCGCAGGTCCTCCCCCACCTCGAGGCTCAGCGATCCGCCGAAGACGACCTTGGCGAGCGAGGTCAGCTTGTCGCGGAGCGGGCCGACGTACGCAAGGTGCGCGGCATCGCGCGCGGCCTTGAGCGCCTCGTAGAGCTTCCGGCGGGCCTCGGCACGCGCGAGCCACCGCTCGAGCTCGGCCGACGCTGCGTCCCGGGCGCTCGCCTCGGCATCCTTGCGCTCCTCGAGCCCGTCCTCGCCGTGGTCGCGGAGGCGCGCCCGGACCTCGGCCTGCGTGATCTCGAGCGCGCGGAGCTGTTCGCCGATGCCGTCAAGGACGCGGCGGGCATTGTCCAGCAACGCCTTCGCCGCCTCGGGGCCCACGCGCTCGAGCGCTGTCCGGGCAGCGGCCACGGCCGACTTGGCAGCCCCGTGCGCGGCGGCCGCGGACGTCGTCGCATCCGCGAGCGCGGCGTCAGGCGTGGCGGCCCTGGCATCAGCGAGGGCATTCGCGCGCGTGGCGACGTCCTTCTCCGCCATGGCGAGGAGGACCCGCGCCTCGTTCGCCGCCTTGTCGCGCTCGGCGAGCTGCTCGCGTGCGGCACGCTCCTCGCGCTCGGTCGTCGTCTCAGCCGTGCGCGCAAGGTCGGCCGCCTCGTCGGCAGCTCTCGCGGCGATCGCGGCCGACTCCTCGTCCGCGGGCATGGTCGTCTCGGCCTCACGCGCCTCGAGGTACCCGAGCGTGCGCCCCTCGGCGACAGCGATCTTCGTGTCGATCTGGTCCGCGTCCTCTGTGCCCAGGATCTCCGCGATCCGGCGCTTGTGCTCGGTCCGCGCGGCGAGCGCCTCGCCGCGCGCGGTCGCCGCCACCTCGGCCGCCGCCAGATCGGCGACAGCGACCCGATCGCAGGCCGCCCGCAACGCCCGCTCGGCACCCGCGGCCCGGTCGGCGACCGCAGCGTCGCCAACCCCAGCGGAAATCTCGACGCGAAGGACATCGGGCAACTCGACCGTCAGGCGCTCGGCGACGGCGCGGCGCGGCGTCGTCTCGCCCGCCCCGATGGCTGTCGGGGCGCCATCCACGAGCACGGTGACGTCGCCCAGCGCCGTTATGGCGACCGAGGGCCGTCCGGCGTCGAGCAGGGCTCGGGCGACCTGCACCTCGCGGTCCGCCCCACGGATCGTCTCGATGGCCGCGGTGTCCACCTTGTTCGACCCGGCGGCTGCCTCCGACTCCGACAGCGCCGCACGCGCGGCGGCCAGGGCCTCGCGGCGACGCGTCAGGTCGGCAAGTGCCTGGCGGGCGCGGAGGTAGGCCGCGTCCTCACGGGCCAGCCGGGCGCGGGCGTCGGCGGCCTCTCGCGCGGCCCTCGCGTCCGCGAGCGACATGGCCGCCCGCTCGCTGCGTTCTCGAGCCGATTCGAGGGCCGGTGCCGCGGCCTCGACCTGCTCGCGCAGACGGTCCAGCTCGGCCTCGGCACCGACGAGCTCGGCCACGGCGGCATCCCGACCGCGGCTCGCCTCGGCCGCCTGCTCGGCAACCAGGCGCGCGGCCTTCTCCGACTCCCCGAGCCTGTCCACGGTGCGCGACAGATCCTCGATCCCGCGCCAGCGCGCCTCGAGCTCGGCCACACGCTCCTGCTCCGGGCCCTTGGCGTCCGCGAGGCGCGCGCGCTCGTCCGTCAGGGCGGCATCCCGGTCCACGTCGGCCGCGATCGAGCGCAACTGCGACTCGATGCCCTCGAGCGCGGCCTGGTGCTGGGTGACCGCCGTGCGGAGCGGGAAGTCGCCCTTGAGCTTGCCGCCCGGCGTCCAGTACGCCTCGTACTCTTCCTTGGCGCGGTCGAAGAGCGAGGTCTCCACCGGTCCCTCGTGGACGGTCCCGGCTGCCCGGTCGAGCGCCCGGCCGAGCGACTGCCCGTCGCCGAGCACCACGTGGCCCAGCCCCTCGCCCTGCTTGACCTGGAGCGCGCGCCACAGCGCCGTGTCCATCGTCTGCTCGAGGATCTGCTCGACCCGCTCGTGCGCGATGCGGCCGGTCACCTGCTCGGGGCGCGGTTGCGTGATCCGCAGCTCGGTCACGGGCGACTTGAGGTACCGCTTGAAGTAGGTGAACGCGTAGTCACCGGTCTCGACCTCGGCCTCGACCTCCGGCCCGGCGTCGCGATCAACGGGCTTGACCGCCTTGACCTCGGACTTCTGGCTCCCGTCCTGCACGGTGAACAGCAGGTCGAGCGCCTCGGCCATGGACGACTTGCCGATCTCGTTGGGGCCGGCGACCACCGTCACGCCGTCCCGCAGGAACGTGACCTCGCGATCCTCCACGCCTCGGAAGTTCCGCAGGCGCAGCCGCAGGAGCCTCACGCCACGCCCCCAGCCTTGGCGGCGAACCGCACGAGCAGGGCGAGCGCATCCCGAGCCGCGGTCGCGTCCGTGCCGCTGCCCGCCGCTTCGTCCCGCAGCGACGCGAGGGCGTCCGCGGCGAAACCCGACAGCCGCAGGTCCGCGAAGTCGTCATCGTCCGGGCGCACGACGAGGTCCTTGTGCCGCTCCCACTGCTCGATGGCGCCGAAGAGATCCCCCTGGTGCTCGAGCATCGATTCGAGGCGGGCGTTGTCCGAGAGCGAGACCGTCCCGACGAGCGTGAGCTTCACGATCGTGCGGTCCTTGGGGGTCAGCGCGTCCAGCCACGCGGCGAGCGAGCCGATCCCGGCCGGCCCGTCCAGGTCGAACCGCTCGCGCGCGAACCGCCAGGTCCCCGTGCGGTGCTTGGCGACCTCGCAGCGCCCATCGTCGGTCAGCTCGACCAGCAGGGCGTTCCCGGCGTCCAGCTCGTCGTAGTCGGTCGGCTCGGGGGCGCCGGCGTACCAGATCCGCCCCGACGACCCGACCGAGGTGGTGGAGTGCCGATCGCCGAGCGCGAGATAGGCAATCCGCCCGTTCGCGAGCGCCGCCTCCGCGTCCGCGACCCGGATGGCCGCGGGGTTGTCGAACGAGATCTCCGCCGCGCCGTGGCCGACGAGCACGCGCAGGACGCCCTTCACCGGCTCGAGCGCCGCGCAGGCGTCCCCCACGAGGTCCGAGAGCGGCCGCTTGGTCATCCACGGCGCGCCGAGCACCTCGACGCCCGAGACGCCGGGCACCGGACGCGGCGTTGCGTCCTCGAGCACTGACACGTGCGCTGGGCGGCCGTTCACGAACGTGGGCGAGCGGAACACGGACCCCGCGTCGAGCGGGTCGTGGTTGCCCGGGAGCAGGAACACGGGGACGGGCACGGACGCAAGCGCGTCCAGCGTGCGGCGGACGGTTTGCGGGGAGACCTGGTTCGTCTCGAACACGTCGCCCGACACGACGAGGAACGCCGCGCCGGTCTCCGACGCGAGGCGGCCGAGCGTGCGGATCGCGTCGATCCGGGCCTGCGAGAAGCGCGCCTGCGCCTCCGGGGACAGGAAGTGGCGGGTCATGCCCAGCTGCCAGTCCGCGCTGTGGAGGAAGCGCACGCTCACGCCCCGGCCCCCATCCCGGCGTCCACCGCCCGGGTCCCTGCCATGCACACCTCCGCGAACCGTCCAGCACGCCCATCGACCACGCCGCGACCGCGCTCTACGCTAGCGCACCCGCCCATGCCGCGGGTAAGCCGACGGGCGCCGTCCCTCGCTCCCGGGGCACTAGTTCCGGCTGATGGCCAGCCCGTCGATGAGCACCTTGCGCCCGGCCGTTGACACCTTGACTGTCACAGTTCCGGAGCGGACGGAGGTGAAGACGGCGACCGTGATGACCTTGCGGTTGACGGTTGTCGAGGAGACGAGGCTCTTCGAGAGCAGGAGCGTCGTGCCCAGGTACACCTTGATCGAGCCGCAGGTCGGGCAGGTGGTGACCACGATCGAGATGCGCTTGGCCTTCACCGAGGCGCGGTACGCGGTCGCGCCGAGCGACGTCGACCGGATCACCGTGCCGCGGTAGTACGCGGAGCCGGTGCTCGTCGACCAGACGCCCTTGCGGTACAGGCTGCGATCGTCGAGCGGGGTCGCCGTGCACCGCTCCGCCGACCACGGGCCCACGAACCCGTCGACGTCCGTGGCGGCCGCGCTGAAGCAGTACGTGTAGCCCGGCGAGAGCGCGACTTGCAGGCTCGAGGCTGGCGTGGTGCCCGCGCTCAGGGTCGCCCACGTCCAGCTGTTCCAGGCAACGCGGCGGTAGCGGACGGCGTAGGTGCCGATCGCGTTGGTGCCGGGCGTCCCCACCAGGCCGAGGGCGAGGGGCGAGACGACCGACCAGGTCGGCAGGGTGGCGGACACAGCCGCGATCGGAGGCGTCGGCGGGGCGACCAGGGCGGACGGGGCCGACCTCAGCCCGGTGCCGACCGCGGACGTGGCGGTGACGCGCACGATCACGGGCACGCCGAGCGTGAGGCCGCCGATGGTGCAGAAGGTCGCAGGCGGCGTTCCCTCGACCGTGCACGACTGGCCGCTCGCGACGAGTGCCCCGGCCGCGAACGCGCCGGCGTCGTACGCGGTGGCCGTGTAGCTCGTGAGCGGCGAGCCGCCGTCGGCGGGCGCATCCCAGGTGACGCGGATCGCGCCGTAGTTGGGGGCGTCAGCCACGGCAACGACGTTGGCCGGCGCCCCCGGCAGCCCGATCGGCGTGGCGGGGGCGGAGGGATCTGACGCCGCGCCGTCGCCGGCCGCGTTCGTCGCGACAACAGTGAACGTGTACGGCTGGTCGTCAGAGAGCCCTGCCACGGTGCACTCGAGCGGGCCGGACGTCCACGAGCACGTCTGGCCATCCGGCGCGGACGTGACGGTGTAGGCGGTGATCGGCGCCCCGCCATTCCAGGCCGGCGCGGTCCATGTCACGGTCGCCGACGCGTTGCCCGCCTGGGCCACCACGCCGGTGGGTGCGTCGGGCACGGCCCGTGGCGTCACGGAGGCGGATGGCGAGGAGGCAAGCCCCGACCCGGCCGCGTTCGTCGCGGTGACGCCGACGGTGTACGGCTGTCCGTTGGCGAGCCCGGTGATCAGGCAGGTGAGCTCTCCGGTCGTCGGGGAGCAGCTCTTGCCGCCCGGCGACGCGGTTGCCGTGTACCCGGTGACGGGCGAGCCACCGGTGCTCGACGGGGCGGACCACGAGATCTGTGCCTGCGTGTTTCCCGGTATCCCGATCACGTTCGTGGGCTGGCCCGGGACGGTGCGCGGCGTGACCGAGGCGGACGGGCTCGACGGCGACCCGGTGCCGGCCACGTTGGAGGCCGTGACCGTGAACGTGTAGGGCTGGCCGTTGGCGAGCCCGCTCACGGTGCAGCCGAGCGTACCGCTGGTGCAGGTCTTGCCCTCGGGCGAGGACGTGGCGGTGTAGCCGGTGATGGCGGCCCCGCCGGTGGACCCGGGCGCCGACCACGTCAGCGTGACCGCGCCGTTCCCGGGCGTGCCGGCCACGCCGGCCGGGGCGCCCGGTGCGGTGGACGGCGTGACGGCTGCCGAGGGCGAGGAGGCGGTACCGGGCCCGTAGGTGTTCGAGGCGACGACCGTGAACGTGTAGGGCTGACCGTTGGTGAGCCCGCTCACGGTGCAGCCGAGCGTGCCGGGCGCGGGCGCCGCGCATGTCTTGCCCTCGGGCGAGGACGTGACGGTGTAGCCGGTGATCGCCGAGCCGCCGTTCGACACCGGTGCCGACCACAGCACGCCGACCTGCCCGTCGCCGCGGGTGCCGGCGACGCTCGCGGGCGGGCCGGGCGGTCCCACGGGCATGACAGGCGGGGAGGCGTCCGAGGCGGGGCCCGTGCCGATGGTGTTCGTGGCAGTGACCGTGAAGGTGTACGCCTGGCCGGTCGAGAGCCCGGTGACGGTGCACGCGAGAGGCCCCGTCGTCCAGGCGCATGTCTTGCTACCCGGCGAGGACGTCGCGGTGTACCCGGTGATCGCGGAGCCGCCGTCCGACGCGGGGGCGGTCCAGGACACCTCGACCGTCGCCGACCCGGGCGCGCCCGGCGTGCCGCTCACGGCGGTCGCCTTGCCGGGGACGCCGGGTGCCGAGAACGGGACGGTGCCTGTTGGCGTGCCGAGCCCGGTAGGCCCGTCGTACCCGGCGACGCCATGGCACAGGTACCAGGTGGCAGCGGATGCGCTAGCCCCGCAGGACCCGTTGCTGCCGCCGGTAACGTCGGTCAGCCCCCCGCGCAGGTACGGGTAGGAGCCCGGATGGCTCAGGGCCGTCGGCACGCCGGCGAGAGCGTACGCGGCCGCGACGATCGGCGCCGAGGCGCTCGTCCCAGCCGCGGCGATCCACCCGCCGTCATCGAAGACGGCCACCGGGGTCGCGGTGTCGGCCACAGCCGACACGTCGGCCAGGGTGCGCTTGGCGCAGCCCGCGTCGTGCTGCCAGCTCGGCTTTGGCTCGTACGCCGAGCAACCGCTGCCGGCGCCGGTCCAGGCCGCCTGGATCCACGTGCCCCCGGCGCCCGGCTTGAGCGACGTGCCGCCGACGGCGATGACGTACTGCGAGGCGGCCGGGTACGAGACGCCATACCCGCTGTCGCCGGTGCTCGCAGTGACGACGACGCCCGGGTGGTTGTACCAGTACCCGTCCCAGTCGACTTCGGCCGCGTACTCCCCTGCCGTGCCGTAGCTGTTGGACACGTACTTGGCGCCCAGGGTCACCGCGCGGTTCACGGCGGCGCCCAGGTCGGACATCGAGGTGCTGTCCGCCTCGACCAGCATGATCGAGCAGCGCGGGCAGATCGCCGAGACCATGTCCAGGTCGAGCGAGATCTCCGTGGCCCAGCCCGGATCGGGCGCCGGGTAGGACGTCCCGCCGTTCTGGTCCACCTTGGTGAAGCAGCCGTTCGCGGTCGTGCACGGCGGCATCCCGGCCGTGGACCGGTAGGCGGCCAGGTCGGACTCGGCGGTCGGGTCGTCAAAGGCGTCGATGACCGCGACCGTGCGACCCGTCCCAGTCGAAGCTGCGGCGGACGTGAGCCCATAGGCCGTCTGCAGGTCGCTCGGGTAGAGCGGCGCGATCGCCGGGGTCGCGCTCGCCGAGAAGCGGGTCGCCGGGAAGGGCCGGGCGGAGCGGGCGATGTCGGTGCGCAGGAGCGCGAAGCAGCGGGCCGACCCGGGCGCGGGGGTGCCGCAGGCGTGCGCGACCGTGGGCACCCTCACCGGCGCGGCCAGGCTCGCAGCAGGCCCGACCACGAGCGCCAGGAGCAGCGCCGCGGCAAGGATGGCGAGCGCGCGGCCGATCATGGGCACCGGGCTGGGACGCGTGGCGTGGGCCATGGGGTGAGCGGACAACCTCCGAGCGGTCGAGCGGCAACTGGGCACCTGCCGAACGATCCCAGCGCAGGGTAACCGGAAGGGCCGCAGCGTGACGAGAGGACGATCGTGGGGTGTCAGGTGCCTGTGCGCACCATCCCCGATCGGGTCGGCGGTCCTGCTTCACAGCGCCCATCGTCAGGCCGCGCGCGGGCGGCCGTGTTGCCCGCATGAGGGGCATGTGCGCCGCGTGCCCGAGACGTTGAGCGCCGAGAGCTCGTACCCGTGCATCTTGTGCCCGCCCGGGCGGCACGTCGCGCAGGTGGAGCGCCATGTCCGTGTGCCTGGCGGGCGAGTAGCCGCCGGTGCCGATCTCGATCTGGGTGACGTTGGGGGCCGAAACCTAGAGCCAGTCCAGCAGCTCGGGGAGCGGGCGATTCGGCATCGCGTCCGTGAACAGGCCGATTCTCATCCGGCGATCCCTTCCCGGGAGTGGGTCATCGGGTCCTCGACGGCCCGGTGCTCGAGGTGCGCGGTCACGATCGCAGCGGAGAGCGCGAGGTCGCGGACCGCGTCCTCGCCCGTGGTTCGGGGCTGGCGGCCTTCGGTGATGGCGGCGTGGAGCTCGCGGAGCTCGCGCTTGAACGCCTCGTCGTAGCCCGCGATGTGGACCGTCTCGCTCGAGGCGGCTGCGCCCGCGGCGCCGTCCTCGTACCGCAGCAGCGTCGGGGCGCTGCGCAGGAACGGCGAGGGCAGCTCGAGGACAGCCCGGCGGGCGACACCGTCGAACTCCCAGGTCTGGCGGTAGCGGGCCATCCCCGGCAGGTCGGTCCAGGTGGCCACGCACTCCACGTCGCCGAACTCAAGCACGGTCGTGATGCCGGACTCGCGGATCTGCGCGAACGACACGCGGGTCGGGTCGCCGAGCAGGCCGCGGACCGCATTGAGCTCGTGGATCATCGAGTCGAGGATCCAGTCGCGGTAGACGTGGGCAGTGAGCGCGTCCACGTCGCCGATGGCGGCCCGCACGCGAGCGCGGTCGTCGGCCTGGAGCTCAGCGATCACCGAGGCCGGCACGTCGTTCGGCATGCGCATCTGGTAGTGCGCCACGTAGCCGTCGAGCGGGCTCTCCTGGGTCGTCAGCCGCGTGTGGCGAAGCTCGCCCAGGTCGGCCATGTGCGCCTGGAGCTGCTCGTACGCGGGGTCGTAGCGCTTCATGTAGCCGGTCATCAGGATCCGGTCCGAGCGCTTGGCGTGGTCCACCATCGCCTGTCCCTCGGACACGGACAGGGCGAGCGGCTTCTCGCTGAAGACGTGGATCCCGGCGTCGAACGCGGCCTCCGCAATGGGCGCGTGGCTGCCGGCCGTCAGGACCATCACCACGTCGAGCGGCCATGTGAGGAGCTCGCGCCAGTCGGTCGTCCGGCGGGACACGTTGTACAGGTCGCCGACGGCGTTCACACGGGCCGGGGAGAGGTCGCAGACGCCCCCGATCTCGAACAGGTCGTCGAGCTCGCGCAGGTACGGCAGGTGCATGACCTGGGCGACGAGCCCGCACCCCACGAGCCCGATGCGCATGCGCTCAGCCACCGCCACGCTCCTCCGCTGGCGGGCCCGGTGCTCCTGTCGCGGAATGCCGCGCCAGTCCCGTCTCCGCTTCGATGGGCGGACTATAGCCATGCGCTCCGGCCGGTGCAAGCGCTTTCATTGCGGCAGGGAAGGGGGACGCAGCACCCTGCGACACGCGAGCGGGTTCGGACCGCCAACTGCGCCAGGAGCCCGGGCCCACGCGCGGTCGCTGCGCGGACCGGCGCCTCAGCCGCGACGGGCGACGAGCCGCCAGACGTCGACCCGGCCGGGCTCGCGCGGTGACTCGAGGGTCTCAGGCACGATCGACTCGATCGTCCAGCCGTCGGCGAACACGGCCCGCAGCTCGGCCTCGGACAGGCGCGCCGGGCCGCCCGCGAACGCGTTGCGGTCGGAGAAGCAGAACAGGACGAGCCGGCCGCCGGGCCGGATCGCGCCGCCGACCGACCCGGCGTACTGCGGCCGGTCCGCTGGCGAGAGCGCGTGGAAGCAGCCCACGTCGAGCACGGTGTCCACGGTGGCGGCGTCGGGCGCGAACCCGGCCGCACCGAGGTCGCGGACATCGGCGACCACGAACCGCGCTGTCGTCAACGGTCCGCCGAGCGCGCGTTCGATGCCCCGCGGCGAGAAGTCCACACCGGTCACGTCGTGGCCGCGCGCAGCGAGCATGCGGGCGTCCTCGCCGGTGCCGCAACCCGCGTCGAGCACGGCCGGCCCGAACAGTCGAGCGTCTGCGGCCCGGACGACGGCGGGCTGGGGCTGCCCGGTGTCCCAGCTGGGCTTGCCCTCGTAGGCGCGGTCGAAGGCGTCGGCGGCGGTCGGCGCGCCGCCTGGGTGGCCCCCGGGATGGCCGGGGTGGCGAGGTGTGTCGGTCATGGGCTGCAGCGTAGCGCGGTGACACGTCAGGGTCTCATCCCCCATCATCATCGGATGCCCGACCGCGATCCCGGCCTTGCCGCCATCATCGCCAGCCCCTCGGCCTCGCGCCTGCGGGCTGCCGAGGAGCGCGACCGCGTGATCGCATCCGCCACCCGTGCGCTGCGCCGGCGTGGCCACGACCGCGTGGAGGTCACGGTCACCGGCGACCCGACCGAGATCCGCGCCGCCGCGGCCGGGGCGGTGGCGGGCGGCGCGTCCACGATCGTGCTCGCCGGCGGCGACGGGACCGTGCGGGACGCGTCGAGCGCCATCTCGGGATCGGGCGTGGCCGTCGGGCTCCTACCCTGCGGCACCGGCAACCTGTACGCAACCTCGGTCGGCGTGCCGCGGGCGCTCGACAAGGCCATCTCGGCGCTCGCCGGCGGCATGCCACGCCCTTTCGACCTGGGCGAGGTGCGGCTGGAGCGCGGCGACGGACCCGCCGAGACCGTGCCGTTCGTCGTCGCGTTCGGGACCGGCTTCGACGCCCACGTCATGGCGGCCACCTCGCGCGAAGCCAAGCAGCGGTACGGCGTCGCCGCGTACTTCCTCGCGGCCAGCGGCCTGCTCGAGCAGCTGCGGCCGCAGCCCACGGTGATCACGGTCGACGGCGTCCGAACCGAGCTCGAGTCGGTCGTCGTCCTCGTCGCTAGCGCCGGCGGCGGGATCCCGGGACCGCTCCGGCCCCGTCTGCCAGTCCCTGCTGACGACGGCCTGCTCCACGCCTTCATCCTGCCGCGCGGCGGCGTGCTGGGCGGGATTCAAGGCGTCTTCGAACTGCTGCTCGCGGGAGCCACGGGTCCCTCGGCGACGGGTGCCGGCTACCGATTCGCCGGTCGGCACGTCCGCGTGGAGGTGGATCCCCCGGGTCCGGTCGAGGTGGACGGCGACTCGTTCGCGCCTGCGATCCTCGACGCGGTCGTGCGGCCCGGCGCCCTCGAGGTGATCCTCGCGTGAGGGCGCCTGCGCGATCGGCGTGCACGAGCGCCGCAGGTACGCGACCATGGCGCTGATGATCGCCTCCAAGCCCGTCCCGCCGCACCGTCGACGGCGGCCGTTCGCCCTGATCGCCCTCGCGGGGCTCCTGCTGTTCAAGGCGAGCCTCGCGCTGCTGCTGCTGCTCGGCATCAGCCTCGCCCAGTCCGGGCTCCTGGGCGACGTGATGCGCATCAACCCCGAGATCGGCGACCTGGTCGCGGCGGCGACCCTCTCACAGGGCCTCCTGATCGCGATCGCGGCGATCTTGGTGGTCGCCGCGATCGGGCTCCTGACGCTCCACCGGCGTGGCTGGCTGATCGCCATGGTCGCCACCGGCGTCTTCGTGGGTTTCGACATCGTCGCGTTCACCGCCGGCACCGTGAACTACCTGTGGATGGCCCTCAACATCGTCACGGTCTTCTACCTCAACCAGACGGACGTGCGCGAGGTCGTGGGCGTCACGACCGAGCCGCTCGTCCCGAGCGTGGGCCGGCTGTGAGCGACGGCGTGCCGATCCCCACCGCGCACGACGAAGCGATCCTCCGTCGGTTCGAGCCCATCCTGCGGTTCACCCGCGGCGAGCTGTTCCTCCCCTCCCCGACCGCTGGGTACGTGGAGCGGTGCGACCTCCTGGCGGGCACGTCCACCCGGGACCAGCGCGTCATCGTGCCCGAGGGAGAGCTCAGCCTCGAGCGGCTGGCCGCGGCCGGCGACGCGGCGCCCGGCGAGGTCCAGTTCCTGCGCTTCGTCCAGCACCCGCTCAACCCGATCGAGCTCGCGCGCTGGCGCCAGCGACCCGACCGTCCGAGCTTCCACGCGCCGGGCCGCCTGGCGCGCGTCGGCCTGCCGGCCAGGCTCCTCGACGCCGGGCTTGTCCTCTCGCTCCTCGTCCGCGGCCGCGTCCCCGGCGGCACGGCCGCTGCCGCGTCGATCAAGTACGAGGAGATGCGCGCCGCCGACCCGCGGGTCTCCTACCACGGACGCGTCATCCGCCAGACCGGCTGGGTCGTCCTGCAGTACCTGTTCTTCTACCCGATGAACGACTGGCGCTCGACGTTCTCAGGCGCCAACGACCACGAGGCGGACTGGGAGCAGGCCTTCGTCATCTGCGAGGAGCTGCCCGACGGCGAGGTGCAGCCGGTCTGGTTCGCGGCTGCCGCCCACGATGAGCAGGGCGCGGACCTCCGCCGACGCTGGGACGACCCTCGGCTGGAGCGCGATGGCGAGCACGTGATCGTGTACCCGGGCGCCGGGTCGCACGCGAGCTACATGGAGCGCGGCGAGTACATCATGCGGCTGCCGCTGCCCGGCGAGCGACTGGGCGACGGCATCCTTGCCTGGATCCGCACCTTCTGGCGCGACACGCTGAACCAGCCCGACCCCGGCGACCTGTTCGCCTCGCTCAAGCGCGCGGTCTCGGTGCCGTTCGTGGACTACGCGCGCGGCGACGGCTACACGGTCGGGCCGGGCCAGGAGGTCGAGTGGTCGCCGATCCTCATCTCCGACGATGACGGCTGGGTGCACCGGTACCGCGGCCTGTGGGGCCTCGACACCCGCGACCGGATGGCCGGCGAACGGGCCCCGGCCGGGCCCAAGTACACGCGGACCGGGGCGATCCGCCAGGCGTGGAACGATCCCCTCTCGTTCGTGGGGCTCGCCGCGGTGCCGACGCCGTCACGGCAGCGGGCGCTCGTCGCCGAGCGGATCGGCCGGCTGCGCGACGAGGAGCTGGCCACGCGCGCGGAGTCGGAGGCGCTCGCTTCGTCGCTGCGGGTCCTCCAGGTCGAGGTGGCCGCCGTCCGCGGCGTGTCGGGCCTCGAGGCGCTGCACGCGCGACGCGCCGCCGAGCTCGCGGAGGGCGAGGCCAAGGTGGCGAGCCTGCGCACGACGGTGGGCGAGCTCCATGCCGCGATCACCGCGACCGTGGACTGGCTCGAGCGCTGGGACGGGGGTTGGCGGGGCGACCCGCGCCAGCACCTGGCCCACGCCGCAGCGCCAGAGCCGCCGGACAAGACCCAACGGCGCGTCTTCGCCGAGACCTGGGCGGCGCTCTCGGTGGGCGGTCTGGTCATCGCGCTCGCCGCGATCCTCTGGTTCCACCTGCTTCCGTGGGGCGGCGCGCTCGTGATGCTGATCGTGGGCTATCTCGCGATCGAGTCGTTCGCCCAGCGGCAGTTCGAGCTGCTGATTCTGCGGGTCACGGTGGTGCTCGCCGTCGTCTCGACCGTGCTGCTGGCATCGGCGTGGGCGCGCGAGCTCGTGCTCGGCGGTCTGGCCGCCCTGGGAATCCTGATCCTGCTCGACAACGTCCGCGAGCTGTTCAGCCGCTCCTAGACGGCGGCCGCGTCGCTCTGCGGCCGGCCCGTCGATGTGTCGGGGCCCAGGATCGGCGCCAGGTGGGCGAGGACGGTCACGGCGCCGAGACCCTGGAAGACTCCTGCAGCCGCCAGCGCGGCGGGCCGGGCGCCAGGATCGGCGGGGTCGAAGAGGGCGCGCGCGTAGCGAAGGCGCGCGGCGGTGAAGCGGATGCCGAACGCGTCGACCTGCTCGGTCGCTTCATCGAGGCGCACCAGGGCACGGCGATCGCCGCGGATCGCTTCCGCCGCGCTGGCGGCAGCAGCGGCCATCACGATCCCGAGTCGGCCACCCGTGGCCTGCCCGGCGACGCGCTCGGCCAGATCGGGCCGCCCCGCCAGGAGCGCAACGGCGGTCACAAGACCGACATCCTCGTGCCCAATCACGTGGACGGCGACTTCGGCCTCCTTGACCTTGGCCAGGGCCCTCGGGACATCGCCCTCGACGAGCGCCAGCTCGACTGCGGTGTTCGCGAGCGTGTGCTGGACCTGGAGATCGCCGTCGGTTGCCGCCACGGCGCGCTCGAAGACGGCGTACATCTCGTCTGCGGCGCGCCGGTTGCCACGGTAGGCGTCCATCACCGCGAACGGCTGCAGCACCTGCGCCGCCCAGACGTCCGCCGGGTCGGGATCAACGGTGGTCCGCATGGTGTCGACCCATTCCCATTCGGCGAGTTCGAACGCCTGGGAGAGTGCGTTCGACGCGAGGTTCAGGCCCCACATCTGGTAGCCGAACTGGAGCGCCCGCTCATAGCCGATCCGGGCCACCTCGAAGGCTTCGCGCGGATCCTCGAAACCGGCCCAGTTCGAGTAGTTCATCCGGCAGCGCAGCTCGGCACGGATGAACCCGTTGCGTTGGGCGAAGTCGATGCCCCCGCGCAAGAGCGCGCCCGCCTCCACATTCCTGCCGAGCCCGCCAATCGCCCAGCCCTTCGACGCCAAGAGCTCGGCGATCACGTCGCGCAGCCCGGCGCGCTCGGCGAGGGTCAGCGCCTCCTCGATCACAGGGGCGGCCAGACTCGCCGACCCGGCCATCAGGTGGCACCGGCCGAGTTCCGCGAGCAGGCGGATCCCGTCGGGGTCCTCGGTGAGGGAGTCACCCAACAGCGCTTTGACGTCCTCAAGCATGCGGACCGCCTCGCGCGGCTTGCCCAGCTGGAGAAACGGACCCGCCCGCCAGAAGGCGGCTCGAGCGGCCAGCCCGCGGTCGCCCCGGCGCTCAGCCTCCTCGAGCAGTGCGGCAGACTCGGCGAGGATGGCCGGGACGTCCCCTGCCGCGTAGTGCTCGCGAAGCTGCGCCTGGCGAAGTCGCAGACGATCCCCATCATCCGCCGCGAGCGGCAGCGCATCCCCGAGGTAGCGCGCCGCGCTCCGATACGCCCCGATCTCGCTGGCGCGGGCGGCTGCCGCCTCAAGCGCGTCGAGGGCGCGGACGCGGAGGGCGTCCTGCTCGCTCTCGGGTGCCGCACGCATCGCCTCGAGGTAGTGCGTGGCCACGACGCCCGCCAGCTCGTCACCGCCCGCCGCCGCGAAGGCCTCGGCCGCCGCGACGTGACGAGCCTGGCGCTCGCGCTTTGACAGCCGACCGTACGCGACCTCGCGGAGCACGCCCTGGAGGAAGCGGTGCTGGCCTCGCTCGGGCGAGCGCGGGTCGTCGTCGTAGGCGAAGAGCTCGCGAGCGACGAGGTTGTCGAGCACGACGCGCACGGCTGCCGACGGTCGGCCCGCCACGACGGCGAGCGTGTCGGCGAGGAAGCTGATCCCGAGGACCGAGGCGTACCCGACGACCTCACGGGCCTCGGTGTCCAGCGCGTCGAGCCGTGATCCGAGCAGGGCGAGCAGCGAGTCGGGGATGGCGATGTCGCCGAGCTCCCCCTCAAGCCGATAGCGCCCGCCCGCCTCCACGAGCCGACCCGAGTCGAGCAGCATCCGGACCATCTCGACGGCGTAGAGCGGGATGCCCTCCGCGCGGTCGCGGATCGCGGCGATCGCCGGCGCCGGGATGCCCGGGGCGAGGCCGACGAGCAGCATCTCCACGGCCGCGTCATCGAGCGGGGCGAGGTCGAGGCGCAGGTGGTTGCGGGCCGTGGCGCCCCACGTCGGGCGGCGCTCGATCAGTTCGGGCCGGGCGAGGGCGAGGGCGAGGATGGGCTTGTTGCGCGCCGATGCGAGCAGCCCCTCGATGAAGTCGAGCAGCCCGCCCTCGGCCCAGTGCAGGTCCTCGAAGACGAGCACCGTCGGACCTCGGTCGGCGATGCGCTCGAAGAGGGTGCGCCATGCGGCGGTGAGCTCCTCGGCACCCCCGGCAGGTGCCGCCTCGAGGCCCAGCAGCGCCGCGAGACGGGGCTCCACGCGGGCACGCTCCTCGTCGTCGACCAGCCACTCGGCAGCCATCGCAGCCAGCTTCGAGCGCGCCGTCGACGGGTCGTCGCCCTCCGCGATCCGCGCCCGGCCGCGAATCATCTCCGCCAGCGCCCAGAATGCGAGGCCGTCGCCGTACGAGGGCGAGCGGCCCTGGTGCCACCAGACCGACTCCACGAGGCCGTCGCTGTACTTCTCGAGCTCCCACGCGAGACGGCTCTTGCCGATGCCCGCGGGTCCCGTGATGGACACGAGCCGCGCCCGACGCTCACGAGCGGTCTGGAGGAAGACCTCCTTGAGCAGGCGCAGGTCGTCGTCGCGGCCCACAAAGGGCGGCTCGAGGCGGCGGGCTCGACCGGAGCCCAAGCGTCCCGCCGCCACGCGCAGGGCGCGCCATGCGGTCAGGGTCTCGGTCTTGCCCTTGAGCGTGAGGTCGCCCGCGGCCTCGTAGTCAATCGCAGCCTCGCTCTCGCCGCGGGTGGCGTCGCCCACGAGCACCGTGCCCGGAGCGGCTGCGCCCTGAAGACGCGACGCGGTGTTGACCATGTCGCCCGCGACCATCGCGTGGCCCTCGGCGCCCATCGTGACGGCCGCCTCGCCAGTGAGGACGCCCGCCCGGACGACGAGCGGCGCGCCATTCGGGGCACGGAGGGCGAGCGCCGCGTCCACGAGGTCGAGCGCCGCCCGCACGGCACGCTCGGCGTCGTCCTCGTGCGCGACCGGGCTGCCCCAGACCGCCATGACCGCATCCCCGATGAACTTCTCGATGACGCCGCCGTACCGCTCGACGACGTCGCGACAGAGCGCGTAGTAGCGGTCAAGGAGCGCGCGGACGGCCTCGACGTCGGCGCCCTCGGCCATCGTCGTCGAGCCCACGAGGTCCGCGAACAGGATCGACACGTGACGGCGCTCAACCGCGGGCGAGGTTGTGGACCCGCCAGCGCCAGCCGCCGACGCGTCGCCCAGCTCGGCGCCGCAGCGGCCGCAGAACCGGTCCCCGGCCTCGTTCGTCGCGCCGCACGACGGGCACCCGACCCCGAGCTCGGCGCCGCAGGCGCGGCAGAACCGGCGGTCGGGGCGGTTGTCGACCCCGCAGGCAGGACAGGACATCGTTTCGGGCGGCACGGTCGCGACAGCGTAGCGGCTCGCGGGCGCTGAGGGAACCGGTCGGCCACATCGGGTACACGCTCGGCGATCGCTGGGTCTACCGCAACCCCACCGCGCCAGCCCGCCTCTCGGACGACGAGATCGCCGTGGCCGGGTGCCTGCTCGCGATGGCCGAGCACCTCGACGGCGGGCCCTCACGATGCTCGCTTGCCGAGGCTGCATGGGACCACGAGCTGGGACTGCGCGTGTCCGAGGCCGCCACGAACGGCGCCGAGGTGCTGGCCGACGGACGGCGCTGGGCCCGACGAGGCTGATGGCTCGAGAGACCGGAGAGCGCCCCCAGGCCTAGCGAACCACGTGGAAGATCGCCGCCTTGCCCTTCCACGCCAGCAGGCCCGCCCAAGCCGGCTTGAAGACGCCGATCCGCACGGTGTACGTGCCGAGCGTGCGCGTGCTCGAGACGGTCCACGTCCACTTGAATGTCCGGGTGACGCCGCCGGAGAACGTCACCGACGACCAGTAGCGCTGGGCGACCTTGCGCCCGGTGGGCCCCGCGATCTCGAGGTCGACGAGGGCCGTGGCGCGGGACGAGGCCCTGATGCTGGCGGTGATGGTCACGGTATGCGCCCGATGGACGGTGGTCCGGCTCAGGACCGCCTTGGTGGTCCAGGTCGTCGCGGGCGGCGGCGTGGGCGAGGTGGACGCGCTCTGCGACGGGCTTGGGCTTGGGCTCGGCGAGGGCGAGGGGCTGGGCGACGGCGGCGGCGTGCCCTCGGCGCTGAGCGCCAGTGGCGTGCCCGCGTAGTAGGCGCCCACGCGGTCGCGCAGGTACCCGCCGTCGTCATCCGCGGAGAGCGAGGCCCGAGTGTGCGTGCCCTTGGCGGCGGGGTTCGTCGTCTGGTCACCCATCGCGTCGCAGGCACAGGTCGTGCCGGTGGCGCCACCGCCGAACAGCAGCCCGATCACCCCGGCGTCGCGCCACAGGCCCAGGTGCCCGTCGGCGGCGTCGTTGAGGAAGTACTCGGGGCGGTTGTCCGCGTAGTGGCCCCACGTGTCGTTCGTGGCCCGCATCACCGTATTGCCCATGGGGATCTGCCACACGACGACACGCTTGCCGGTCGCGGCCACGAAGCCTGCGATGAACCGGGCATACCGCGGGAAGTCGCTCGCGTTCCACCACGACGCGCCGCCGTCGCCGTATTGGTACTGGTAGAACCCGCTGTCGCGGTCGGAGAGATCATTGAACGAGAGGTCGAACGCCGCGCTGAGGCTGTTGTAGAAGGCGCCCGCCTTGGCCGCGAGCGTGTCGGTCTCGGCATCGCTGGTCTGGCTCGCGTGCAGGTCCACCATCGTCCCCCAGTCGGACAGGTGGTAGGCCAGCAGCACGTTGGGCGCGTACGTGTCGCGCAGCTTGACGAACGCCTGCGCGAAGCCCGACGCGGTGTTGGGCAGGCCCGCGAGGTCCGCGTTGCCGGTCGATGCGACCGCTGCCGGCACGTCCGCACCCGCGTTGTGGGTCGCCGCCTGCTCGATGTAGCCCCACAGGTCGGGCTCGACGTGCATCACCACCGGATGGCCCGAGGCGCCGGCCGCCGCCCTCTGGAAGAACAGCATCACGTCCGCCCAGTACGCGGTCATCGTGCTGACGTTGCGCAGGTTGGACAAGTCCTGCGCCATCTCGCCCGAGCCGGTCGCGGGGCTGCTCTGCAGGAGCATGTAGTACGGGAAGGCGGGCATCACCCCTGCGGCGACCGACTCCTGCACGTACCAGGTCACGAAGGCGCCGCCGGTGTTCCAGGTCGCCCAGCCGTTGCCCGTGTTCACGCCGCCCGCGAGGTACTGGTAGCGCATCTTCATGCCGGTCGCGCCGATCGCGGCGGCACCGCCGGGCGAGTCCGCGAAGCCGATCTGGACCGTGGAGAACGGCCAGGCCGCCGGCGGGCTGGGCAGGGTCGCCGCCGCCCGGACGATCAACGGGCCGCCGATGGCGAGGCCGACCAATGCCGGGAGCATGCCGAGGACGACGGCGAGGGCCATGGGCGGACGGCGGGCCATGGTCGGATCATCGTCGCCCGACGACCCTGAGGCGATGACGAGAAGGTCCCGCCGGGGCCGAGGCGATGGGCCCGGTACGCCCGCGCGCCGAGCCTCGGCTAGCTGATCTGCGGCTGCTCGTCGACGAAGAGCCGGATCCGCGCCTTCACGTTGGCCAGCGAGTCGCCAGCGACCGCCTTGCCGATCTCGGTGGTGTACGCAGCGTCGAACGCCTCGCGGCTGTCGAACCAGAGCTCGGACACGCCGTCGTACTCCGCGTCCTCGTTCTCGACCACGTTGAACGTGAGCTTGCGCACACCCGGCAGCGACTTGGCGAGGGGCGAGTGCCCCACGAGCATCCAGTCGCGGAACTGCGCCTTGGTCATGCCGTCCTTGCGGGTCAGCAGGATGATCGCCTTGAACATCAGCTCGCCTTCCTCGTCCGTGCGGCCGGTCGCCCACCGGCGGCCAGCACCAGGCTCACCACGATCTCGTCGGCTCGGGGTGCGTCGGGGATCTGCACCGTGGCCGCGTCCATCTCGTCGAAGCTCCAGAGGTCGTCGCGGTTCACGAGCGGCATCGCGAGCAGCGTCCCCGGCCCGCCGACGAGCTTGGTCGAGGGGATGATCGACGGCCCGCCGCCAACGACCGCGCGGACCGGCGCCCCGAACTTGGGGTGGAGGATCGCCGCGGCGTGCTCGAGCTCGCCGTCGGTCCCCACGATCGCGCCCTTGCCGTAGGCGCTCACGTGCGTGCCCTCGCCCAGCGCCACCATGGCGCGCTCCGCAAGCAGGCGCCCCACCTCGGCGCCCAGGTCCACGAGCGGCGTCACGTCGTCGACGTAGCGGCCCGCGAACGGGTTCTTGAGCACGACCGACGCGACGGCCTTGCGGGTGGGCTCCTCGAGGACGCGCCCGGTGACGGCGTGCGTCTCCTCCACCTCGACCACGATCTTGCGGATGTCCACCGCGGCCTCCCGTGAGCTCCCGGGCGGGCGCGCCATCAGCGCGGCGCCGCCACGGGACTAGGGTGCCAGAGGCGGCGGGCGCCGGGGAGGCGTCCTGTCACCCTCGGTGCCCCCTCGCCATCGTGGGGCAGCCGACGCCTCGTCGGCTACGGCTGGATGGAGATGAACTTGTGGTCCCAGACCATCCGCCTGGGCGCGTACCACCAGGGCGTGAAGTAGTGCGCCAGCTGCGCGGGGGTGAGCCTGGTGTCGGGGCGCATGTCGTAGCCGTTGATCGACTGGAGGCCCCAGAGCGGTCCGACGACCCTCACCGAGGTGACCGTGAAGCTCGAGGTGACAGCCGGGTCGGCGGTTGCGGTGAACCCGGTGCTCAGCCAGGCGTGGTTGCCGTGGTCCACCGTGGTCCCCACCGGGAGGTTCGCCTTGCGCAGGTTGGCCACGGCGGAGCGGAGCGCGGCCGAGAACGAGGTCTGCGCGTGGAGCCGGTACCGCGCGTCCACGTAGGCGCCGCATCGGCCAGCCGCCCGGCGGTGCCCGGCATTGCCGGACAGCGGCCCCGCGCGGCCCCCCAGTCGGGTACCGTCCCCAAACCACAGACGAGGAGGAGGGCGCATGGAGGAGGCACCGATCGGCTTCGCGGCCGGCGGAGGGGCGTCGCAGCTGCTGGCGGTCGAATCGGCCGCCGGACCGGATGATTCGCCGGACCGAGCGCACGACGAGGACGACGGCAGCAGCCACCGCGGCGTCGCGGTCCTGCTGGGCGCTGCGGCCATCGCCGCGGCCATCGTCGGCGCACTGGCGGCAGGTCACTCGAGTGACGCGGCCGACGCGTGGAACTCGGCGGTCCGGCTCGACCTCAAGCGGGCCACCGTCGCGCTCGAGGACGTCCGCTACGTCTACCAGTCCGAGGTGCCCCAGGCGGTGACCGTGCTGAGGGCCCGTTCGCTGGCGGCGGCGTACACAGCCGCGGCCGCGGCGGACCCCGCGAGCGCCCCGGCGATGACGATCGCGGCAAACGGAGAGCTCAACGCGGCGAAGGCCATGGACCAAAGCGTCCCGCTCGCGAGCGACGCCAAGTACGCGCTGCCCGGTGGCGGCGTGGACCTGGCCCGGCGCCTCGCCGACATCCGCAACGAGAATCCGGACCTCGTTGCCATCGACCCAGACGCCGTCCAGGCGCAGGGCGACGCGCTCGCGGCGAAGGCCGGGTGGCTGCTGCTCGCGCTCATCCCGCTCGGCCTCTGCGCGCTGCTCGGCACGCTCGCCCAGGCGTTTCGCGGCTCGCGGACCCCGCTCCTGATCGGCGGTTCCGTCCTGCTCGGGTCGGCCGTGATCGTCGCGCTCGCGGCGGAGATCCTTGCATGACGACCCCGACGAGCCACATGCGGCGGCGTCAGTTCGACACGCTCACCACGGTCCTGATCGGCGTCGTGGCGCTGCTGGCCGCGCTCCTCGCCGTTCTCCAGGCGGACTACGGCAACACCTCGTCACGGGCGGCGGCGCAGGCTGCGCGGCTCGAGAGCGATGCGTCGGCGAAGATCCAGGCTTCCGGTCTCGCCCGGGACGCCGAGTTGCGCGCCGCCCAGGACGCCCTCGCTGTCGGCCTGTCGGGCGTCGGGCTGAGCATCGCCGCCCTCGAGGCTGGCGACGCGACCGCGCAGGCGCTCGGAGAAGCCCAGACTGACGGCAGTCAGCGCCTCCAGGCGGCCATCGACGCGACGGTCAAGACGTCGGGCCAGTCGCCGGTGGATCCGCACACGGCGGCGCTGATCAAGGCCCAGGACACCGAGATCGCCGCTGAGGTCAAGGCGCAGGGGGCCGCGGTCGATGCGGCAGCCGACGCCGGGTCGCGGAGCAACCGTGCCGTGCTCGGGCTCTCGCTCGCCACGCTCGGCGGCGTGCTGGCCGGGATCGCCGCGGTCCTGCGGGTCGGAAGGCCCGGCTGGCTGACGCTCGCGGTGGCGTGGGCCCTCGTGGGCGCGTCCGGGCTCGTGGCGGTGCTGACCGTCACGTAGGTCAGGGCGCGGGCCGATCGCGCCGATGCCGAGCTGCGCGGGGCGGTCGGGTGGATACCTTCGCGCAATCCGGCCGTCACTTTGTCGCAAAGATGATGGGAACTTCACCGACCGTCTGTCCCCGCGGCAACACGCCGTGTGCACGATGGCATCTGGAGGTACCCGATGCCCGAGTCCGAAGTTGCCGCGGAGGTCATCCGACGGCGCGCACTCCTCGTCTGGCCCCGACTCGATCGGGCGGCCCTGCGCCGCTGCGGCAGCAACCCGGCCCGCGTGGCCGCGCTCGTCGCCCGCCGCTCGAGCCTGCCCCACGACACCATCCTCGGCATCTTGCTCACGCCCGCCGTCACCGACGTCGAGGCGAGCACCTGGTTCGGCTGATCCCGCGACCAGCCCCGAGGGACGGCGGCACGGCGACCGGCCCCCGCGACGGAAAACCAGAAGGCCGGCGGTGTGCCCGCCGGCCTTCGTTCGTGCGTGAGGTCTGGCGTTACGCCTCCGGCGTCGCCCAGAGGGCATCGACCGAGAGGTAGCGCTCGCCGGTGTCGTAGCTGAAGGTCAGGATCCGCGCGCCATCGGCGACGTCGGGGATCAGCTGCGCGACCGCCGCGAGCGACGCGCCGGAGGACACGCCGACGAGCAGGCCCTCCTCCTTGGCAGCGCGTCGGGCGTAGGCCATCGCGTCGGCCGGGTCCACCCTGAGGATCCCGTCGAGCAGCTCGGTGCGCATGACGGTCGGGATGAACCCGGCGCCGATGCCCTGGATGGGGTGCGGCCCCGGGGCGCCGCCCGAGAGCACGGGCGAGAGCGTGGGCTCCACCGCGTACACCTTGAGGCCCGGCCAGCGCGGCTTGAGCGCCTCGGCGACGCCAGTGATGTGGCCGCCGGTGCCCACGCCGGTGACGATGTAGTCGAGGCCGTCGGGGAAGTCCCGAGCGATCTCCTCGGCCGTCGTCGTGCGGTGGATGGCCGGGTTGGCCGGGTTGTCGAACTGGAGCGGGATCCAGGAATCCGGGGTCTCGTCCGCGATCTCCTTGGCCCGGGCGATGGCGCCCTTCATGCCGAGCTCGCGCGGCGTGAGGTCGAGCTGCGCGCCGTACGCGACCAGGAGCTTGCGCCGCTCGATCGACATCGACTCGGGCATGGTCAGGATCAGCTTGTAGCCCTTGACGGCCGCCACGAGCGCGAGGCCGATGCCGGTGTTGCCCGAGGTGGGCTCGATGATCGTGGTCTTGCCCGGGGTGATGAGACCGCGCTGCTCGGCGTCCTCGATCATCGCGAGGCCGATGCGGTCCTTGATCGAGCCGCCGGGGTTCCACTTCTCCTGCTTGGTCCACACCGCTACACGCGGGTCGAAGAGCCGGTTGACCCGGATGTGGGGCGTGTTGCCGATGAGCTCGAGCACGCTGTTGTACGGCACGGTGTTCCCTCCTTGAGGATCAGGACGCTCTAGATGACGAAGTCGATGCCGTCGAACCCCTCGTCCGCACGGCGGACGCGGGAACGGCTGGTCTGGTAGAGCACGGATCCGGCGGCGATGCTGCTCGTGACGAACACGTTGCCGCCGACGATGCTGTCGCGGCCGACGACGGTGTCGCCGCCGAGGACCGTCGCGTTGGCGTAGATGACCACGCCGTCCTCGATGGTCGGGTGGCGCTTGTGGCCGGCGAGGTCCTTGACCACGGACAGCGCGCCAAGGGTTACGCCCTGGTAGAGCTTCACGCTGTTGCCGATGACGGCGGTCTCGCCGACCACGATGCCGGTGCCGTGGTCGATGCAGAAGCCGCGCCCGATCGTGGCGCCCGGGTGGATGTCGATGCCGGTCCGCGTGTGGGCCACCTCGGCGAGGAGGCGCGGCAGGATCGGCACTGCCAGGACGTAGAGCTCGTGGGCGAGGCGGTGGATGGCGATGGCGAGGAAGCCCGGGTAGGCCGCCACGACCTCGTCGAGGGACTCGGCGGCCGGGTCGCCCGCGAGGATCGCGTCTCCGTCCTCGAGCAGGGCGCCGTGCACCCGCGGAAGGGCGTCGGCAAAGGCGACGATGACGCGGTCGGCCGTCCCGGCGCTGGTCAGCGGCTCGACGAGCCGGCGGAGGTCGCGCCGAACCAGCACGAGGCGGGCCGCCAGGTCATCGGGCGTGGCGAGCGCATCGTCGGAGAGCTGCGGGAAGAGGATCCCCAACAGCGCGTCTGCGAACGCGGCGACGTCGCGCTTGAGCGGGTAGATCCGCCCGTGCGCCGTCCGGTCGCGGGCAAGGGTCTCGGCAAACGCGTGGTCGCTGTCGTGGTCGATAGTGTCGGGCATGGGCTCTTCCGGATCAGCGGGTGTGGTGAGGACGGGATGGGCGGGACGCGGGCACAATGCCTCCGCAGGACGGCTTCAGGGCGAAGGGGACGCGCCGGGCGGGGCGTGCGGCCCTGCGCGGCGGGGTGGGATTCGCGAGGCCGGCGGAGCGGTGGCGGTCTAGTTGACGACCGGAACCATGCTCACTGCCGGCGCTCGCCGGGGACAGGAGCAACAGTCGCCGCTAGCAGGGCGGCGGAGACGGGTCGTCATGGGCGCAGGATAGCGGCGATCTGCCAATTCGTGCTGGAGAGGCGGTCTCAGGTGCGCCGGTCGACCGCAGCGAGCAGGTCGTGGGGCGCGTACGGCTTGTGCAGGAAGGCGTCGGGGGTCACCGCGAGCCCGCGCCGCGCCACCTCGGACTCGGTGTAGCCCGAGGTCAGGATGACCGGCATGCCGGGGTGCCGCTCGCCCAGCGCGGCCGCGAGCGCGAGGCCGCTGATGCCCGGCATGACCGCATCCTTGAACAGCACGTCGATCTGGCCGGCATGGGTCCGCGCGAGCTCGATCGCCGCCTCGCCCGAGCTCGCCTCGAGCACCCCGAGCCGCCGCGGGCCGCCGCGGGCCGCGACTCGACACCCCCCACAAGCGTGGGGGGCCGTCGCAACGACGGTGAGGGTCCAACGGCAACGCCCGTTGCCATTGGCGACGAGCGTTGACTGGCTTCACCCCGAACGGCCCCTCGAAAGCGGCCCTCCGTGTCTGTCGAGGCGGTGCCCGGTCAGCCGACGATGACGGACGTCGGATCGACAGCCGACCGACGTTCGGGAGACGGGAGATGGTGGTCACCAACCAGCGCACACGATCGGGCGGCGACCGATGACGGCCGCCCGCGAGCCCCGGGCTGACGCGACCCGCGCTGTCGCCCCGGTTGACGTGATGCTCGCGATCGTCGACTTCCCGATGCTCAGCGCCGCGTTCCGGACCGTCATCGACCAGGAGCGCGACATGGGCGTGGTCGTCGAGGCGACGAACCGCGAGTCCATCCTCGCCGAGGCGCGCGCGACCAGCCCCGCGGTGATCATCCTCGAGTACGAGGCGTTCGCGGCCGCGGGCGTCGCGACCCCGGAGGCGATCGAGCAGGTCCGCGCTGCCGCCCCCGACGCCAAGATCATCGCGCTCGACTGCCGGTGCGCCACCGAGCAGTTCGCCATCGTGCTCAAGGCGGGCGCCAACGGATACCTGACCCGCGAGGCGCTCGCGGACGACGTGGTCTCCGCCGTCCGTGCCGTGGCCGCCGGCCACACGTACGTCAGCCCGGCGATCGTGACCCGGATGGTCGACACCTACGTCCGCCGAAATCCAGACGCGGCTGACGACCCGTACGAGCAGTTGTCCGATCGCGAACGCCAGATCCTGCTCCTGGCCGCCATGGGGCACACGACCCGGGACATCGCCCGGTCGCTGCACCTTTCCGAGCAGACCGTCCACTACAACCGCGCCAACCTCATGGAGAAGCTCGGCCTGCACGACCGGGTCGAGCTCCTGCGGTACACGGTCCGGCGCGGCCTCCTGACTCCTTCGGCCCTATGACGACAAGAATTCGCCGCCTCTGGGCATCCGTCCGGCCCCGCAACCGGCGTGACCGGCTGATCGCCACCGCGGGCATCGTGGGCGGAGCCATCGTCCTCGCCGTCGTGATCTTCGCGGGCGCGGCGATGGCGTGGAACCCGTACTTCGACTTCGCGCTCCACCGCGACAGCAACGCCAAGCAGTGGGCGACGCTGGAGATGAACTTCGCTGACTCGAGCGTGTGCATCAAGTGCCACCTCCCCGAGGCCAGCCGCCTCGCGAGCCACACCCACTCCACGATCGGCTGCCAGAGCTGCCACGGCGCCCTGCTCGCGCACGTCGAGGCGGGCGAGAACGCGTCCAAGGCAGACGTGCTCATCAAGGTCCCGACCGACGAGGTGTGCGTCCGCTGCCACGCCGCGGCCGAAGGTCGCCCGGCTGAGTTCAAGACGATCGTCCCCGCCAACCACTACGTCGGGCAGTGCCTCCAGTGCCATGACCCGCACACCGACTTCGCGCAGCACCCGCCGGTCGTCTCGCACCCGCTCGAGAACCTGCCGACTTGCCTCACCTGCCACGGCCCCGACGGCTTCAAAGCCCGGAACCTGCGGCACCCCGCCGGGCTGCTGACCGACCAGGAGTGCCTCAAGTGCCACGAGGCCGGCCGCGGCCCCCAGCAGATCGGCCTGCCGAGCGCCCAGCCCTCCGCCAGCAGCCAGCCTGCGGCGACCGGCCAGCCGTCGCCGAGCGAGGTGACCCCGTGACCGAGCCGCTCGACCCGATCGGCGAGGCGCCCGTCCCGGCCGGCATCCCGGCCCCCTCCCCCGTCCCGGACGCCGCCGCGGACGCACCCGTCGCGCCGGACGCTGCTCCCAGCTCTGACGCGGCCGAGGCGAGCGCCGTCGCGTCGGCGGACGCGGCCCCGGCCGACGCGATCCTCATCCCGCTCGAGCAGATCGCCCCCCAACTCGAGAAGGCGTCGCTGACCCGGCGCGCGTTCCTCGGCTTCGGGGTGGCCCTCGCCGGCGGCGTCGCTGGCGCGGCGGTGCTCGGCCAGCTGTTCCCGGTGTTCGCCAGCGCCGAGGACCAGGTCTCCCCGCTCGTCCCCAACTATGACCCCAAGGCCCGGGAATGGACGTTCGTGGTGGACACGGCGCGGTGCATCGGGTGCGGGCTGTGCGTGGTCGCGTGCAAGGAGGAGAACCACGTCCCGGAGTCCTCCGAGTTCACGCGGACCTGGATCGAGCGCCACACCACCATGACCGACGGGACGCTCTACCTCGACTCGCCGGATGCGGGCATCAACGGGTTCCCGGCCACCTCGACAGCGCCCGGCGCCGAGGGCAAGACCGTCGCGTCCGCGTTCTTCGAGCCCCGCCTGTGCATGCAGTGCGAGGACAGCCCGTGCACCGGCGTCTGCCCCGTCAGCGCGACCTACAAGACCGACGACGGGATCATCCTGGTGGACGCCCGCCGCTGCATCGGCTGCGGCTTCTGCGTGGTCTCATGCCCGTACGGCGCTCGCTACATCACCCCGAGTGACGAGGACACGCCCGCGAGCATGCCGGGCGTCGCCGACAAGTGCACGTGGTGCTACCACCGCATCAACCACGGCCAGGTCCCGGCTTGCGTCGAGATCTGCCCGGTGGGCGCCCGCCGCTTCGGTGACGCGAGCGACCCGGCGAGCACCATCCGCACCGACGCCCTCGCGGCGGGCGGGGGGCCCCTCCATCCCGAGTACGGCACGCGACCGCGCGTCATCTACCTCGGGCCTGCACTCGGGGAGGCCTGAGCGATGCAGGTCGTCGACAGCACGCTCCACATCGGCAAGCTAGTCCTGCCGGCCACCCCGCGCGCTGCCCGCAACGCTCTCGTGGCGGAGATCCGCTCGATGTCCGTCGCCACCCGCGTGTGGTTCGGGCTCCTGACCGTCGGCCTCGGGATCCTCGGGGTCTGCGCGCTGCTCGCCCTACCGCCCGGCTGGGAGGTCATGGGCACGAACCCATCGTTCGAGTGGGGCCTGCTCATCGTCGGGTACGTCTTCTTCGCGATCATGACGAGCGGCCTGTGCCTGGCCTCGTCGCTGGGCACGGTGTTCGGTGTCGAGCGGTTCCTGCCATTCGAGAAGCGCCACGCGATCCTCGCGCTCCTCTCGCTCACCACAGCGTTCCTGATCATCGCGCTCGAGCTGCACTACCCCATCCGGATGATCTTCGGCGCGGTGCTCGTGATCGCGCCCAGCTCGCCGATGTGGTGGATGGGCGTGTTCTACGGCGGGTACCTGGTCGTCCTGCTCGTCGAGGTGTGGACGCTCTTCACGGACCACCCGCAGATCCACAAGTACGCCTGCACGACGGCTTCGATCATCGGCATCTGTGCGCCCGCCACGCTCGGCGCGGTGTTCGGGGTGCTGGCCGCCAAGCCCTATTGGACGGGCTTCTTCACACCGGTCCTGATGATCGCCTCGGCGTTCGTGGGCGGTGTCGGCCTCCTGGGCGTGGTGTTCTGGGGCGTCAACCGGTACCGGCTCGCCAATCACGAGAGCTCGCAGATCGCGCTCGGGTCCGTGCGGATCCTGCTCGCGGGCGGCCTGATCGTGGTGAGCCTCCTCCTCGCCCGCCAGATCGCCGATGGCCTCACCAGCAGCGTCCCGGGCTTCCGCCCCTCGACCGAGGCGCTCGTTGCCGGGCCCCTGGCCATCCCGTTCTGGGGCGTGCGGGTGCTCCTCGGCATCCTGATCCCGCTCGTCATCCTCGCGATCCCGCGGCTGCGGACGGCCAACATGACCGGCCTCGCGGCGGGGCTCGCGCTCCTCGGCATCTTCGTGGACCGGACGCTGTTCGTGCTCGCGGGCGAGATCGTGCCGCGAACCACGCAGGCGGGAACGGTCGGGTACCCGTACGCCGAGTACTCGCCATCCCTGGTCGAGATCGGCATCCTGATCGGGGCCGCGTCCTTCATGGCGATGATCTACTCGCTCTGCGAGCGCTACCTCGACATGGGCGAGGGCGACCAGCACGTGTTCTGGCCCTGGCCGTGGATCAAGAAGCACGACCACGACGAGCACGAGGGCCACGAGCCCGCCCTCGCTCCAGCCGACGGGGCCGACAGCATCGCAACGGCGGTCGCGGAGGCGGCGCAATGACGCGGACGCTCTCGCGGATCGCCTATCCGGTGACCATCCTGCTGCTGCTCGCCGGCATCCTCGGCGTGGCCGCGTTCCTGGCCACGGTGGCCCTGCCGGACATGATCCACACGGGCGCGGTGGCGTCACCGTCCGCGGGGACCGCCAGCGGGACGGCCAGCCCTGGACCGCAACAGACCTCGGCGATGGGGCTCTCGCCCATCGGGATCGCGATGCCGTCCGGCGCCGACTGCTCCGCGTGCCATGTGACCGCCGCAGGCGGCGTCGGCGTCAAGTCGATCCCCTACCTCGCCCACCCGCTCAAGGGCTTTGCCAACTGCACCGCCTGCCACAACCCCAGTGGTCTCGTGAAGACGGCGCCAGGCCACTCGAGCCTGCACGCCAACGAGTGCCTCGTCTGCCACCAGGAGAACCCGAACGTCGCCTCCATGAGCGCCGCGCCGATGCGGCCCGAGCACATGACGGGCGCGGCGTGCACGACCTGCCACGGCGTGGACAAGCACGCGCCGCTGCCGTCGGACATGGCCGGCCGCGGCGACAACTGCTGGATCTGCCACAACGGGCCGGAGTTCCAGTACCTGTTCAACTCGGCATCGCCGGGCGCCACCGCCGCCCCGAGCGCCTCGCCGGGCGCCTCTGGCGCGTCGGGCACCCTGGTCGCGCCATCGGGCAGCCCGCTGCCGCCAGTCGGCTACTACCTCGTGCCGGAGCCCGCCACACCGTAGCCACACAACCGCATCCGGGGGGACACCGACGGCCGTCGCGGTACCCCGCCGCGGCGTTCGTGCGTTCTTGGCACGTGCCGCCGCGGACAGCAAGGACCGACGGCCTCGACACACCCACGGCCCAGATGTGCGCCCGGAGCACCTTATGCGGCGCTGGAGCGTCGGGGCGGCCCAGATGTGCGCCCGGAGCCACCGTTGGGCGTCAAAGGTTGCGAAACCGCCCCTCCCGGGGCCCCAGGCGACGGATCTGTCTGGATAAGGTGCGCCCGGTGCACATCTGGGGGGAGGGCGGGCCGCGCGGGAGGGCGTCGGGCCGCGCGGGGAGCTGGATGGCACGCCGACGCGCCCCGAGTCGCGAGCCGGTCCCACCACTCGGGGCGGCGCAAATCTGCGGCGCCAGGCAACGCGAAACGGCGGCGCGCGGCGTTCGTCCGTCGCCAAGCGGCGACTCGCGGCGGCAACGTGGCGGGCGGGGCCGGAGAACGCGGCCCCCGTGCGACCCCGCTAGGCCTTCGCCGCCTTCGGCTTCACGGCCTTGGTCTTCTTGGGAACCTTCGCCTTCTTGTCCGTCATGACGACCTCGGGACTGCAGCGGTCGCCACGGCTGGGGCCGCGGTCAACGTCGCCCACGCAGCATGCACCTTTTGCGCAAGGCCCGGGTCCGCCGCTACGGCGCGCGCTCCTCGGGCGGCGGCATCCGGCGGAAGGAGCGGTACAGCAGCAGGTCGTAGACGATCTTGAGCCCACCGGAGATGACGAACGGCAACGACGCGAGCGCAGCCGTCGCGAACAGCGGTCCGGCGATCAGTGGCGCCGCGGCCACGCCCAATGACCGCGCGATCCCCGTGACCCCCGCCGCGGCCGAGCGCTCGTCCGGCGCGACGATCGCCATCGTGTAGCTCTGGCGCGTGGGCACGTCCATCTGGCTGATCGCGAACCGCGCAAACAGCACGATCACCGCGAGTTGCAGCGTGGGCATGAACGGCACGAGCGCGAGCAGCACGTTCGACGGCAGGTGCGTGAACACCATCGTGTTCACCAGACCGAAGCGCGCCGCCAGCCGGCCCGCCGCGAGCGCCGAGAACCCCGCGAGGATGTTCGCCCCGGCGAGGATCGTGCCCAGCATGACCGGGTCGACGCCATACCGCTGGTTGAACCAGAACGCGATGAAGCTCTGGATGGCAAAGCCGCCGGCGAACGCGTCGAGCGCGAAGAGCATCGAGAGCCGCAGCACGACGCCCTTGGACCGGTGGAGGCCCAGGCGATTGCGCACGGTCTCGTCGCGGACATTGGCCGGCGGCACCTCCACGCGCGGCGACACGAGCAGGAACAGCGCGCCCAGGGCGATGCCGACGAGAGCGTAGCCGATGATCACGACGCGGTACGCATCGGCCGGCTTCGAGCCGCCCGACATCGCCGCCTGCGCGATCGCCCCGCCGGTGAGCGTGCCCGCGGCGGTCGCGAACGAGCCCGCCAGCTGGTACCACGCGAACAACTGGGTGCGCTGCTTGTCCGGGACGAGCTGGCTCAGGGACGCCTGCTCGACCGCGAGGAACGGCCCGACCTCGTTGCCCGACGGGCTGATGACCCCGAGCGTGGCGGCGACGAGGAGCACAGGCAGGAGCGAGGTGGCGGTGAACGCGACGCCCGCACCGAGCATGAGCACGGCACCCGCGAGCAGGACCCGGCGTCGCCCGATCTTGTCCGCGTGTGTGGTCAGCCACAGCGAGACGGCCGCGTCACCGAGCAGCGTGAGCCCGAGCAGCAGGCCCGTCTCGGCGCCGGAGAGCCCGATCGCGCTGAGGTACAGCACGAGCACGACCGCGAGGAACCCGTAGCCGAACATGCGCAGAACACGGGTCGCGAAGAGCAGCCCGATGTCGCGGCGGTCGGTCCCCGGCGGCGAGCCCGCGGGCGAGGCGGGCGAGGAGGAGGCTGCGGTCAAGCCGCTCACGCCCGTCCGCGGACCATGTCGAGCAGTCGGCCGACCACCCGCTCGCCATCGGCGCGCAGCCCGTTGTGGGCATACTCGTTGGTGATCCAGGCGCGCAGGCCCCGTACGCCCCGCGCCGTCTCCTCGGCGAACGCCCGCTCGACGTAGACATCGTCCACGTAGATGGTTGCCGCCACGGGGACCTCGTTGCGGGCGAGCCGTTCGGCGTCGTACAGGCGCGGCCACGGGTGCCCGGCGAGGATCTCGGCCACCTCGCGATGCGTCCGAAGCCCGGCGTAGTCCTCCCACATCCACGGGAAGACGTGCTCGGCACCGAGGAGGTCGCCGGTCACCGCGTCCTCGGGCGCCAGGCGGTGCGCCGACCAGCGCGTCGGGCCGCCGTCGGCATACGACGACTCGTGGAGCGTGGCGTAGATGGGGTTGCGGTCCCAGCCCGGCGCATCGTGGACGTCGCGGAGGAACGCGAGCGACCCGAACGGCAGCTCGAGCACGTGATGGAGCTTCTCGAAGCCCGCGCTGTCGCCGAGCCACATGCCGAGCTGGCGGAAGCGCCGCGCGGTCAGGCGATCGCCGTTGGGCAGGCGGACATCCTCCGCGTCGAGTCGCTTGAGCACGTCCCAGAGCCGCTCGCGATCGCCGG